>Ga0307372_10000077_pt1 | contig 147913 bp, 139 predicted proteins | sample OX1MG_FD_202533 | JGI IMG/M metagenome (GOLD analysis project Ga0307372, IMG submission 202533) | Soil microbial communities from Risofladan, Vaasa, Finland - OX-1 | ecosystem: Environmental > Terrestrial > Soil > Coastal area > Acid sulfate soil | place: Finland: Risofladan, Vaasa... | reverse complement strand
CGCGCCGTCCTGACTGACTACCAGGTGCACTACAACACGGCCCGGCCGCACCAGGGCATAGGCCAGAGCGTCCCCGACGGCGAACGCGACGTTCCCCGCGCCACCCTGACCGACATCGATACACAGCTCGTGTTTCCGAGGTTCGTCCTACCGGCGCGTGGGGTGAAGGCGTTCTTGATCGCCTGGGTATGCCGGGCCGGTACGTGGCAGGTCTGCGGACGCCCGGGTGGCGCCGGGTTGCTCTTGATCGTTTAGGTGGACGGCATCAGCGGTGCAAACCAGGCGCCGGCTCTGCGTGGCGGGCTGATCGCGGATGGCGATAGATGATCACGATCCGGTAGCCGGGGGCGTGGCGCCGGGACAGCAGCAAGGAAGCCCCATAGGACAGGTGACGATCTAGATCATCTGACTCTGTGAGGCTTCCTTGGCTGGCCAGTCTGCCATGATGTGCTGCTTCCCGTCCCGCGCTGGCTCGGATGGCGCGCAGGAGGACGGCAGGCCAGCTGGTGTGGGCGCGGCCGCCGGGCCGCCCGGGTATGCCGGTGACCCGGAGGCGGGGCTCGCCGTGCCCGCGACTTGGCGGGGCCTGCTGGAGGAGCCGGCGCCGGCGTTCAAGCGCCGGTCCACCCACGCGCCGTTCATGGCGCTGGCGTGCGGGATGATCCTGGCCAGCCGGCGCACGGTCGTGGCGATGGCCGCTGCGGCCGGGATGGCCGCGCAGTTCCGGCGGGCGTGCTGGTTCTTCTCCGGCGCGGTGCAGGACATCGATGACCTCGGCCTGGCGGTGGCCCGGCTGATCGTGAAATACCTGCTGGCCGAAGGCGAGCCGGTCACGGTCGCGGTCGACGGGACGTTCTTCCGGCGCTGGGGCCGCAAGGTGGCGCAGGCTCGGCAGGCGTACGACGGGTCGGCGCAGGGCGGGAAGAAGATCGCGTTCGGGAACACTTGGGTGATCGCCGCGATCGTGGTGCGGTTGCCGTTTTGCTCCTCGCCGGCGGCGCTGCCGGTGCTGTTCCGGCTCTGGCGCGGCAAGGGCACCGCCTCGCAGGTGAAGCTGGCCGCGCAGATGCTCACCGTGCTGACCGCGGCGTTCCCCGGCCGGATGATCCACGGCGTCGGGGACGCCGCCTTCCACGGCCAGGCGCTGATCTGCCAGAACACCACATGGACGACCCGGCTGCCGGCCAGCGCGGTGCTCTGCGGACCCCGGCCCGCCCCGACCGGCAAGCGCGGCCGGCCACGCAAGAAAGGTCACCGGCTGGGCAAGCCGGCCCAGATCGCCCAGAACGCCAGCTGGCAGGCCGTCACCGTGGAGGTCTACGGGCGGACCCGCACCCTCCAGGCCGCCGTGACCGGCGCGCTGTGGCACGGCAGCTTCAAAGACGCCCCTGGCCAGCTCGTCCTCGTCCGGGAACCCGATTCCGGTCAGCCTTATGACCTGGCGCTGTTCACCCTCGACCTAGCCGCCACCGCCGCGGCGGTCATCGAGCGGTACTCCTGGCGGTGGCCCATCGAGCCGTCCGGCGCCACCGGCAAGCAGATCCTCGGCGTGGGAGAGGCATGCAACCGGCTGCAGGCGGCCGTCGAGCGCACCGTCCCGTTCGGGTTCCTGGTCCAGTCACTGCTGATCTGCTGGTACGCCCGCTTCGGCTACGACCCCGCCGACATCAGCCAGCGCCGCCTGCTCTGCCCGTGGTACCGCACCAAGCGTGAACCCGCCGTCGCCGACATGCTCGCCAAGCTCCGCCGCGAGTTCCTCAAGGCCCGATTTTCCGCCATCCGCCCAGGCCACACCCCACACGATCAAATCGAGGACTACGCCTGGACCTGTGACCCCTCCGCCGCATAACCCGGAAACACGAGTTCAGTCAGCCCAGGTCAATCGCCTCCCGAACCGCGCACGCCTCGGATGGTTGCCATACGAGGCGCTCACGGGAGTAGTGGCTGTTGACCGGCCCGGACCGTCAAACCAGCTCTAGGCGATGCCCAAGAACCGATGCAAGCCGATGCATCGTCGACTCGGTGGGGTTGCCAGCACCGCGCTCGATACGGCTGATATCGGCCTGAGAGACGCCACTCATGTCCGAAAGTTCAACTTGGGTAAGACCCCGCCGGACACGAGCATCCCTGAACTGGAGCCCAAGCGTGATGCTGGCGGCGAAGGCTTCCCGGAGTGCAGCATCCTCGGGGGTATCGGCAGCCTTGGACTTGGCCAGGTAGTCACTGAACCTCGTTCCCACGGCCGTCCCTCCTCTGCCGGACTTGGCGACAACTTGAGTATGCGTCTTAACACATATTGAAGTCAAAGTTCTTCCCAGACTCTCATCGCCTGCCAGTAGGCCGAGGCCGTCTGGCTCTCGCCCGCCTCTCCGCCTCCCTGTGAGCAGTGAGCAGCTTGCGCGCTGCAGCGATCTCCCTGGCCTGGCGGCGATCATTGGGGTCTCTTGCCTTGTCGTACCCGCTGAGCAGCATAATGATCTTGCTGCCCGATGTGCAGAAGAAGACACGGAGCAAGATACTCTCGGTCTCGGTGACCGGCTGAGCGAGGACGACGCCGACTTTGTTGGCAACCTCCTCGGCGGACCAACGCAAGCGAAGCTCATAGAGTCCCTGGCCGAGGGCCTTGCCGAACTCGGTCTCGACGACGCTGAGGCCTCGCATGGCCAGTACGTGCTCAAGCACTGTTTCGACCGCCAGGCGCTTCTCCCTACTGAGACCCTCTATCCACTCCCGGCACGGCTCACGGCCGCTCTCGTCCTGGTAGAACTCAAGGTCCCACTCGCCGTCCTCCGTCACGGGCGGGTCCTCCTCTCAGTGGAAGCAAGTCCGCTGAGCCTATACCAAGATCCGTACGCATGGCTTACGCGTACGGCTCTGATACCCTGTGGTCATGCGCGAGAACTTCGGTAAGCTGATCCGAGACGCTCGCCTGCAGCGTGGCTGGGAGCAGTCCGAACTCGCCCAGCGGCTGGGCTCAGTGGGACAGCAGACAGTCAGCCGGTGGGAACGGGGACTGTCTTGCCCGCGTCCCGCCATGATCGCCCAGCTCGCTGGTCTTCTGAGCCTTACTGAGAGCCAACTGCTGTCAGCTGCCGGCCACGGGCCTCCCGAAGCGGCCGACCCGTTGGACAGTCCGCCACCTTCCCGTACGCGGCTGGCGACTCTGCCCTTCCAACTGCTGTCTCCGGAGGACTTCGAGAACTTCAGCGCCGATCTTGCCCGGAACCTTTTCCCAGGGGCAGAAGCTGCGCGGAACGGTGGGCCCGGGCACAGGCAGGACGGCGCCGACGTGATCGTCCGGACCGCGTCCGGCGAGCTGGTCGCAATCCAGTGCAAGCAGGCAAAGGAATTCGGGGCCGCGAAGGTACGAGAAGTAGTTGGCGGAATGCATGTCTCCGCATCCCGATATTACCTGTACCTGTCCCGGACCGCGAGCCCGTCGGCCCGGAAGGAAATGGCCGAGCATCCAGGATGGCAGATTCGAGATGCTAACGACCTGTCAGCCGACGTGCGCTACCTTCATGATCAGGACGCGGCAGTCCGACTGGTCGAAACTTATTTCGGTGGGACTTACCGTGAGTTGTTCCTGGGATTCCCTGATCCCGGGCCATGGCTGATGCCTGATGACTTCTTCCGCCCCGGGACCAGCGGCAGGATCTACACCCACGACTGGACGCTAGTGGGACGGGTAGCTGAATTGAAGAATCTGACTACGTTCCTCGATGATCACGAGCGGGTGATCGCGATGCTTGTCGGCAGAGGCGGTATTGGCAAGAGCCGCCTCCTGCGCGAGTTCGCCCACGCGGCTGAACAACGGGGCGCAGCCGTCCAGGTGCGTTTCCTTGCAAGAAACGCGGCCCTTGGGCCTCGGGACTTCGAGTCGCTACCGACGGGTGGTCTAGTTGCGGTCGTTATTGACGACGCACACGACCGCAGCGGGCTCAGCGAGGTCATCAGGGGAATTCGCCGCGCTCGTTCTGATGCCAAGATCATCTTGTCGCTGCGCCCGCAGGGACGAGGCCAACTCCGAGCCGAACTTCGCGGGATCAGCGGGCACACGTCTGATGTTCATGAATGGTGCCTCGATGACCTTGAGCCCGCTGCGGCTGAGGCGCTCGCTACCGAAGCGCTGGGGCCTAACACCAGCCCAGCGCTACCGCTGCAGCTGGCTGCGATGGCCCCCGACTGTCCACTGCTGATTGTAGTGGGAGGCGCGCTCATCGAGCGTGGCCAGCTTGACCCAGCCCGTCTGGCATCCGGCGCCGCCTTCCGCGACGAGATCATGACAGCGTTTCGTGACACGGTGGCCATGCCGGATCCGGCTACTGACCCTGACGTCCGACAGGAAATTCTGAAGGCGATCGCGGCGCTGCAGCCCTTCCACATCGACCAGCCCGCCTTCCGCTCGGCCCTGTCGGAACTAGCTGAAAGACCGTTCGATCAGTTGATGCCGCACATACGTCGCCTGGAAGAAGCAGGCGTCCTGATCCGCCGCGGTAACTCGTTGCGGATCATCCCGGATCTACTGGGAGACATCGTCCTATCGGAGGCCGCCGTGGACATCCCATCCGGCATGTCCACTGACTACCTAGACCGGGTCCTGGCATGCGCAGAGGATGACTGTCTGCTGCACATATTCGCTAATGCCAGCAGGGTCGATTGGCAGGTCAGGACCGGTTATCCGGCCAACCCTTCCCTGGTTGAGTCCCTGTGGCCGATTGTCACTAGCAGGTTCCGTGGCGGCGACATCATGACCAGGCTGCGACTACTGGAGGTGCTCAGGCAAGTCGCCTTCTTCCAACCATCGGCCACGATCGAACTGGTCCGATGGGCGATGGCCAACCCGGCGTCCGCCCCTGAGGACTCCGCTGACCTGGGTCGTCGGGGGCACGAGCACGGCAATAGGCTTACCCTGGAAGCGCTTTCGGGGGTCCTGGAGAATGCTGCTTATAATCGGGAGCACCTCCGGGAGGCTGCTGATCTGCTGTGGGAACTCGCGGAACGCGATAGCCGTCCTCCCAACCAGCACCCAGGACACCCGATCCGGATCCTGCAGGGACTGATTGAGTACAACCTGGCCAAGACCGCTGACTTCCACGACCTGATCATCGACGCCGCGGTCGGCTGGCTGCATAAGACGCACACAGAGGACTGGCTGTACTCGCCGTTTGAAGTGCTCAAACCGCTGCTCGCGACCGCAGTTATGGCCTTCATCCCCGACGGTTTGTCCATCAGAATCAGAACCTATGCGGTGACTGCGGCAGTGGTCCGGGGCCTGCGTGACCGGGTCCTCGACCTAGCCTTTGCCGAAGCTCGGTCCCGGGACCCGAGACGGGCCGTCGAGGCCATACGGGCGATCGACGCGTCAATCCGGTACGAGAACCCCACTGACCCCGCCGAGCAGCAGCAATGGACCCCGATGTTCATTGAGACGATCGAGCGAATCGGTGACTTGTTCGCCGACCCTGAACTGGACCCGGTAGTCAGTATCGCCGCGAGGCACGCTTTGTGGTGGCATGCCCAGTACTCGCAAACCGACACAAGGCCTGCAGCCGAAATGGCATTGGGTCGGCTGCCTAAGTCCGCGTGCCACAAACTTGCCCTGGCCCTGCACGACGGCTGGGGGCACCTGCTGCCTCACGGAAGCGACGTGGCAGAGTCTGAGCAACTCAGGCAGACCGCGCTCATGGAAGTGGTCGCGGAAGTCACCGAAAGATGGCCTGATGAGTACCTGCTCGGACAGATTGAAGAGCGGCTTGCCGTCGACCGCCGCGCGTTTCACAGCCTGCGAGGCAGCCCCCGGCCGTTTATCTGGACCCTGACACGTGCCCGGCCATCCGTGGCGCAGATGATCTGCCATAAAATCGGGCAAGACCCTAATAGTGTCCTCCAGGAACTTCTTCCCACAGCGCTGAGCCAACTCGCCGACACCGTTCCACGCGAGGCAATCCGGGAGGCCCTTGACCTGCTCGCAACCCGGGAAGGTCGCATAACTCGCTACGTGGCGGAAGCGTTCGGCTTTGCCCGTGGCAACCGCCCGGACCTTCTTGACGGCGAAGATGACCTGCTGCGATCACTGCTTAACAGTGAAGAACCAGAGGTGCGCAGCCTCGCCGTGACTGCCGCAATCGCACTGGCCCGAACCAGCCCGGGGCTGGCCCGGGAGCTGCTCACCTCAGTTAATTTTGCGGATTCACCCAGCGTTGCAGAAGCTGTGGCCGCAGCGTTCGGGCCATATAACGTCCTCTCCTGGGCCAACCTGTCCGAAAACCAGGCAGATCAGATTCTGAGCCAGCTGCGCGAATGTCCGTCCATTGACTCCCACGAAATCACGGTTCTTCTTACCGAAATCGCCAAGAGCCAGCCGGACCGTGTTCTCGGCCTTCTCAAGGAACGAGTCGAGACTTGGGAAGATAACGAGTCTTCCCGCGCCAGTTACCAACCGCTTCCACGCACCTGGAACGTCCAGCCGGACTTCAAGGTCCACGACCGTTACCCTGCGCTGTTGCGTAGCGTGCGCGACTGGATCGCTGAAGGCGGAGCATCATCAGCACGTCGCACCATGGGGGCCGAGATATTTGCCGTCGCGGCTGGGCGCTTTGACGAGCAGGCCAGGGCAATCCTCCTGGAAGCTCTGGAATCGGACGACACCTCGCAGGTAGTGGCCGCAGGTGCCATCCTGCATGAAGCCCCACCCGAACTCGCATGGGACCAGGATTTCGTCAGCCAGGTGCTGCGCGCGGCGGCACGGCACGGAGCAAACTATGCCGAAGCCGTAGGCAGTAGCCTGCTGGCAGCCGCCATCAATGGCAGCCCGCCCATGACACTCGGACAGCCGTCAAGCGACCAAGCCGGACGGCACGAAGAGCTGATCAGAATCCTCGATCAGACACCTCAGGGTTCAATCGAGGAAAGGTTCTATCAGTCACTAGCAAGGTGGAACCAGAATCCGATGGACCTGAATGATCAGATCAACGTCCACCGGCCAGACAGACGCGAGTGGTAGTGCACCACATCCAAGGCTAACCAGCGAGAAGCCTGTGCATCTCAGCTCCATACCCACCGTATCCCGCACCATGGGTGAGTGTCCGCCTTGCTGCCCTCCAAAGACCTGATCTCCGTCCATACGCTTGCCTCGATCAGCGCTGCGCAGGTCTACGCCGGGCGGACGGCCATCAGCCGACAGAGGAGATAGAGCCCTCAGGCGGGTGAAAACTCGGCTGAGCCCGACATGAGCGCGGTGAGCAACTAGCGCTTCCAACCTCTCGACCGCTGTGGAAGACGCCACTGATCCAGGCCATGTGCCTGGGCAGCACCGCTGATCAGGTCGCCTCTGGCGTTCTATACATCCACCCGGCTCTTACCGAGGCCGTCGAGCAGGCGCTGCTCGGGCTGTGAAATCTGTCCCGGCCACCCCCGCTGGCCACCACACGAGGAGGACCCTGATGGTGCGTGCGACCTGGAAGGGCGTGCTGCTGGCCCAGACCAGCCGCCCGGTGCTGGTCGAGGGCAACGTGTACTTCCCGGCCGAGGACGTCCACCCCGAGTACCTGACCAGAACCAGGGCGTGGTCGGTATGCCCGTGGAAGGGACTGGCCCGCTACTGCACGTGGCGCCCATCTGGGTGAGCGGCTTGCTTTGGCGACCTGCGAGGCATTCCGGGCGGGCCACGGACCCGTCGTAGTGATCGGCACCGACATCCCTGGTCTGACGCCCGGGCGGCTCGCCGAGGCATTCGCCCAGCTGGCCTCCGGCTGCGACGTCGTCTTCGGCCCGGCCTTTGACGGCGGCTACTACCTGGCCGGCATGACCAGGCCCGCGCCGGAGCTGTTCGCGGTTGACCCGGCCCTGTGGGGCGGCGGAAGAGTGCTGGCGGCGAGCCTGGCCGCCGCGCGCGATGCGTCCCTCACGGTGGCGCTGCTGCCCCCTCTCCGCGACCTTGATACCCCGGCTGATGCTGCGGCCCTGCTTGCCGATCCCCTCGTGCCGGCCGGGATCCGCCAGGCGCTGCAGCCGGCGCGCGGCATTATGGCCCCGGCGTCGCTGGCGGGAGCTGGCCAGCAGCTCTCGGTGTCGATCGTGATCCCGGTGCTCAACGAGGCGGCCACCATCGTGGCGGCCCTGCAGCGTCTTCGGCGTGACTTCCCCGGCTGCGAGCTGGTAGTTGCAGATGGCGGCAGCACCGACGGCACAGCCGGGCTGGCTGCCCCGCTGGCTCGCGTGGTCCGTAGCGAGCCGGGCCGCGCGAGGCAGATGAACGCCGGGGCGCGGCACGCCCGCGGGGACGTGCTGTGGTTCGTGCACGCCGACACCCGGATCGACCGGGCCGCGCTCGGGCAGCTCCAGCCCGCTCTTGCCGACCGGCGCACGGTCGGCGGCGGGCTGGTGATCCGGTTCGACCAGCCCGGTTTCGCCCTGCGTTACCTGGCCTGGACATCGAACCTGCGCGCCCGCTACTTGCACTGGATTTTCGGTGACCAGGGCCTGTTCATCCGCAGGACCGTGTTCGACGCGCTCGGCGGGTTCCCCGACCTGCCGATCATGGAAGACCTGGAGATGTCCAGGCGGCTGCACCGCCGCGGCCGGCTCGTCATGCTGCGCGGGACGTCCACCGCGTCTGCGCGACGGTTCGCCGAGCACGGCACCTGGCGGATGCTTGCCTTCATGCAGTACCTCAAGCTGCTGTATTTCGCCGGAGCCGACCCGCAGAAAATCTGCGACCGCTACCGGGCCGGCCCCCGGCGGCACCGGCGGCAGACGGTGCCCGCCAGGTCGCACGGTCACGCGCGTGCCGCCATCAACGGCGCGTCGGGCGAAGGAGGAGAGCAGTGCCGCGCAGCCGCGACGTCAGCATCAACGTAGCGGACCTCGAACTCGCTGAGGCGCCCGGCGGACAGCCGGTGACGCTCGGCGAGATCACTGGCGTCCAGCTGCTCGTACTCCTGCGGCACCGGCATTGACTGCCGTGCCAGCAGCACCTGGTCCAGGTGCACCAGACCTCCGGTCATCCGCCGCCCGGCCTGATCCTGGTCGGCTTCAGCCCGCCGCGGCCACTCGCGGCTATCGCCCGCCACCTCGGCTGGCCCGGCCGCGTCCTGGCCGACGAGCAGCGCCTGCTCTACCGGCGCCTGAAGATAGGACGGGCTCCGCTGTGGCAGGTGTACTCACCCCGTACACTCGCCACCTACGCGGGTGCCCTGGCGCACGGGCGCCGGCTGGCCAGGTCCGCCGCCCAGCCGCTGGAGTTCGACGGAGTCGACCGGCGGGGCTCGTGGTGTCACGTCCCTGACATGTTCGCCCGGCGCGCTGACGGCAGCAGCTGGCTGCTGGATGTGAAGAACCCGCAGCAGCTGGAATGGCCGAAGGTCAGGTTGCAGGCGGAGCGGACCGCGCGGGTCTGCCAGCGGCTGGGCTGGGACTACGAGATGGTGGGTGAGCTAGCCGGCCAGCGGTGGGCCAACGTGTCGTGGCTGTCGGGGTATGGCCCGGACCATTACGTGTATCACGGCCGGCCGAAGACCTACTGGCTGTATGAGCTGGCACCGGGCGGCATCGCGGCGCTTGCGGCGGGGTTTGATTCCCCGGTGCTGGCCGGCCGCCGCGCCCCCGACTTCAACGCCCTGGAGATGGGCGGGGAGCATGGGCTCCTCGATTACCTGGGCAAGGTGGCCGACCACCGCAAGCCGAAGGGCGTCCGGCACGACCTGACGGCGATCCTGGCAGTGATCGTGGTCGCCCGGCTGTCGGGCGCGGACTCGGTGTACGCCGCCGCCCCCAACCTGACACTTGACACTTGACACTTGATATTTGATACTAAACCCTTTGAGGCGTCGGCCTGGGGCTCACCGCCAGGATCGAGAAGCCCCGTGTCGCGTTGCGGTAGGGCGCCGTCCAGCGCGTGGACCCTAGTTGAAGAAGGTGATCGGATTGACCTCCACCAAACTGCTTGGGGATCGAACCCTCATTGAGCAGATTACTCACTCGGAGGCCCTCACTGAGAGTGGCCTTTATCACGGGTTGGAGCACCTCGTCGAGCGCGACCGAGACCCCATCACCTACGAGCGCTTCTACGACGCCATCCACAGTGTGGTGATGGGAGCCCGGGAAACCTCGAAGAACGTGGCGGCGTCGCCGGGCGCCCGCGAACTCGGTGAGCTCTTGTTCGCCTTGCTGACACCGGAAGGCCACGCAATCGCGGTGTCCTCTGGGCTGGTGGGACACCAGGGTGCCTTCCGGATCGCGATCAAGTACATGGCCGAGAACGGCTATGACGTCAACCCGGGGATCAAGCCAGGTGACATCTTTACGGCCTGCGACCCGGCGACCTCCGGCACTCCTCACCCCGGAGACGTCTACACGTTCATACCGCTCTTCCACGAGGACGAGTTCATCGGGTGGGCTGCGGGGATGAACCACACGATGGAAGCCGGCGGCGCAGTCCCCGGCGCATGGCCTCCGTGGTCCCCCAACACGTTCACCGACGGTTACCTCCTGCCGCCCACCAAGGTGGGGGAGAACTTCGAGGACTACACGTGGCTCTACAAGCACTTCGAGCGGCGCACGCGCGCTCCCATGTTCAATATCTTGGACCAGAAGATGCGCGTCGCCGGCTGCAAGATGGTGGTCGACTCCATGGCCGGGATCATCGAGAAGTTTGGTCTCGACTACGTCAGGGCGGCATCTCGCGAGATCATCGAGGAGACGCGCCAGATCTGTGTCGGCAACGTCAAGTTGCTCACCGTGCCCGGCCGCACCCGCTATGTGTCCTTCAGGACGGTCCTCTACAAGGGCATTGTTGACGGGGTGTGGCCGCAGTCTGCGCACAACTGGTTGCTCCACCTGTACACGGAAACCCAGGTCAACACCGCTGAGGGGAAGATCCACGTCAACTGGGACAAGATCTCCCCTGCCAACTTCCACGCCATGGGCGGTTATCAGGGAATTCTGGAGTCAAATCTCTGGCTCAACGTCATGGACTCGATCGGCCTCGGTCTCAAGCCGAACTCGGGGATGAACCTCGCGGTCACCTACGACATGCCCGAGGGCGGCCTGTTCAACCCGCCGAGCGACCGGTACTCCGCCGGAAACCCGTGGGCGTCGAGCGTGACGCTGTTCAACGGCTTCTCGGGTGGCTTGGAAACGTCCAAGCGTGCCCGGGGATTCGTCGAAGAGAGCTGGAACGCGGATCTGTGCTGGACCGGTATCCAGGGTGAGATCACTCTGAAGGACGGCTTCAGCTTCGGGTTCTGCCAGATGGACCTGCTCGGGGCTTCGGCTACTCCGGCGCGCCCCTACATGGACGGTGAACCGCTCGCCACCGCGTGGTGGAACCCTGCCTCCGACACGGGAAGTGTCGAGGAGTGGGAGTACGTGCTCCCGGGCATCTACTACCTCTGCAAGAACGTCTTGCCGGGGTATTGCGGGCACGGGAAGTTCCGAGGCGGACTGGGGATGCAACTGGCGTTCGTGGTCTCCGACGAGGTCAAGGAAGCGATCATCGGCAAGATCGGGGCCACCACAGGCAACTACTTCACCACGCAGGCCAGTGTCCCAGGTGGTTCCTACCCGGCGCCGACCTCGACCCTGATCGTCTACCGCGGCACCAACATCCTCGAACTCATGGCGCAAGGTGAGTACCCAGATGGTCTCGAGGAACTCTACGAGTGGGTGGACCAGGGAAAGCTAACGCATCAGGGTCGCGAGTTGCACAAGGAGGAGGTAGGCGCGCTCCTGGTCCGGCCAGGAGACGTCTACATCGTCGCCGGCAACGGCACGGGAGGCTGGGGCGACCCGCTGCACCGCTCCGTCGAACTCGTCGAGCGTGACGTCAAAGAGCAGTTCGTGAGCGCCGAGACGGCCGCCGACATCTATGGCGTACCCGTCAGTGACCTGGCTGGCGACTCCACCTCGATCACGCAGGCCGCCGTACGCCGCCGGGAGGAGCTTCGTCAGGCCCGCGCGGCCCAGTCGGTGCCCTTCGAGGAGTTCTGGCGAGAAGAGCGGCAGAAGGTGGTGGGCAACGAGATGCACGAGTTCGTCGCAGACGCCTACGCGGAGCTCAACGCCTTCAGCCCCGCTTTCAAACAAGAATTCCATGAGTTCTGGCAGCTGCCGAACGAGACCCCAGGAGTAGGCAATGAGTGACCGCAGTGCGCAAGAGGTCATCCGTGACCTCGAGACAGGTCGGATGAGCTGGGGTGAGGTCAAGGAGATCCTTCGCCAGAAGAAGACGCCGAGCCGCTTCTCGGAGTATCGCGAGACGCTGGCCGAGACCACACCCTTCGGTGACCGGGTGCTGGTCCGGGTCGGTGAGTACCTGTTCGTGGTGGTCGAGCCGGACGGTTCTCACTCCCTACGCTGCGGCGAGTGCGAGCACAACTTCGGCGACCCACGGATCAACTGGAAGCTCTCCTCGCGGGTGCGCGTACGCCGAACACTCGAGGAGTTTCTTGAGGTCTACCTGTACGAAGAGGTGTGCCCGGAGCCAGGGATCGCCGAAATTCGCGAGTACTTCTGCCCGGGTTGCTTCACGCTGCTGTGCGTCGAGTGTGTACCGACGGGCTACCCACCGGTCTTCGAGTTTCTTCCGGACCTGAACTCCATCTACCGCGACATCCTCCACGAGCCCGTGCCCTCGGGGCCGGACGAGGCGTGGACCTTCGAGGACCTCACGATGAGCAAGGTCGAGGCATGGGCATCCAACAACACCGGAAGCACGCAAGGAGCAGCACGATGAGCACGAGCCCCGGCAGACGTCAGATGATCCTCGCCACAGACGCCGGCGGTACGATGACAGACGCGTTCGCAGTCCGTGAGGACGGGTCGTTCAGCATCGGCAAGGCACTGACCAACAAGGTCGACGGGGCGATCAGCTACACCGCGGGCTACGAGAACGCGGCCGAGCGCTGGGGCATGACCCTGGAGGAGCTGCATGCCCAGTCGGTAGCCAACATCTACGCCGGCACGCTCTACCTCAACACCCTGCTGGAGCAGAAGGGCCGCGATGTCGGCCTGATCGTCACCAAGGGCCAGGAGAGTATGTACATCCACGAGCGCGGGCACTCGTGGCTGGGACTGGAGTGGGAAGAGGTGCTGCACCACAAGCTCCACCACCACGTCGGTGGCGACATGTTCCGCCTTCGTGCTGGCCTGGTCAAAGGCGTCGCGGAGCGGATCGCCAGTGGCGGCTACTTCATGCTCGCGGAGCCTGGTCAGATCAAGGTCCCACTCAACGAGAGGGAGGTCCGGATCGCCGTTGAGGGACTCCTCGACGAGGGTGTTGAGGTCATCGGGGTCGTGCTCCTGTTCTCCTACCTCAACGGTTCGCACGAGGCTCGGGTCAGGGAGATCGCCCACGAGATCATGGCCGAGCGGGACGTCGAAGTCGAGGTCATCCTCTCCAGCGAGATCGTGCCGGTGATGAAGGAAGTCCAGCGCATGAAGAGCGTGCTCATGGAGGCGGCCGGCGGGCCGATCGTTCGTGGCATGCTGCGCAAGGTTGAATCGGCCGCGAACGCACGTGGGTACGAGGGTGAGCTCGCGACGATGGCCAGCTACGGCAGCATCGTGAACATCCGGCACCCGAGGATGTACGAAACCATCCTCTCCGGTCCCACGGGCGGACTTATCGGAGCCAAGGATCTCGGCCAGTTGCTGGGCGAGCGAAATGTGTTGACAGCCGACATCGGTGGCACCAGTTTCGACGTCGGCATGATCCAGGACCACACGATCTCGCTCCGCAACGAACCGGACTTCGCTGGGCACCGGCTCGCACTGCAGATGGTGGCGCTGGACTCGATCGGTGCCGGTGCCGGCAGCGAGGTCCATGTCGACCCGAAGTTCAAACACATCACCTTGGGACCGCAGTCGGCCGGTTCCGATGTCGGGCGCTGCCTGAGCCACCCCAACGTCACGGTGTCGGACTGCAATGTGGCGCTCGGCTTCCTCGACCCGGACAACTTCCTCGGCGGCGACGTGAAGCTCGACCGGCAAGCCGCCATCGACGCGGTCCGCGCGGAGATCGCGGACCCACTGGGCCTCAGCGTGGAAGAGGCAGCTTCCGGTGTGTTGACGGTGCTCAACTCCTACCTGAACCACCATCTGCTCACGATGCTGAAGTCCCGCGGCGCCACCCCCAGCGAGTGGACGATGTTCATGTTCGGAGGGGCCGGCCCGCTGCACATGTATGGCGTGGACGTGCCGTTTGGAAAGGTCTACACCTTCCCGTTCGCCGCAGCGTTCTCTGCCTTCGGGGTGGCCTGCGCGGACTATGCGAAGCGCTTCAACCAGGGCACGTCGTACATCCTGCCCCCGGGTGCGGGGACCGACGCCAAGGACTCCATCGCCAAGGCGATGGCCGAGGTCTACGAGATGCTCGAGGCGCAGGGCCGTACCGAACTGCACAACGAGGGTCGCCTGGTGCCCCGTGAGGTGCTGTTCGGTGCTTCCATGAGGTACGTCGGGGTGCTCGAAACCCTGGACGTCACCTTCTCGTTCGGTGCCGTGAAGAGTGCCGCTGACATCGACCGGGCCATCAAGGAGTTCGAGGAGCAGTACACGAAGATCTACGGCCGGGGTGCCGCGCTCCCTGAGAGCGGGTTCTTCCTCAGCGAGCTGTCGGTGCAGGTGGTCGCCGACAAGCTGAAACCGACCTTCGTCCAGCAGGAGCTGGCGGGCGAGACACCCTCGTCGGAGGCGGTGAAGTCGGAACGCCCGGTCTACTTCGACGGCGAGTGGCTGACGGCGACGACGTACGACATGGACAGCCTGCAGGCCGGAAACGTCGTCCGTGGGCCGGCGATCATCGAGCACTCGATGACGACCCTGGTGGTGCCGCCGAAGCGGGAGGCCGCGTTCGACGAATACCGGTTCATCGAGTTCCGCGACTCGACTGCATAGCGATAGCTCCACGCCATAGCGATAACTCCACGCCATAGCGCGGCTGCGGGGCCGGCCGGTCCCGCAGCTTCCGGCCCGACTCAGCACTGGAGGATGTGACGACGATGGGGAGGCCGCTTCCCGAGCCCGAGGGCGCGGAGTTCGCCACGCTGCGAGAGCTCCTGATTGCCCGGGAGGCGACCTACGGCGACGCGCCGTTCCTGCAGTTCGAGTCCGACCAGCTCAGCTTCGTGGAGCTGTCCGTTATGAGCAACCGGATCGCCAACTCGCTCCTGGATCTCGGGCTCCGCCCGGGATCCAGAGTGGTGATCTGGATGCGTAACCGGCCGGAGTATGTCGCTCTCCTCTTCGCCACGGCGAAGGCCGGGCTGGTGGCAGTGACCCTCAACCCCGTCGTACGTGCCGTGGATGGACGCTACCTGCTCGAGGACTCGCGCGCCGAGGCGGTCGTCTTCGGCCCAGAGCTCGCGGACTGTCTGGCCGCGGTCACGGGGCAGACAGGAGCCCGGCCACATCTGTTCCTGCTGGGATCCGCGCCGGCCGACGTCGAGACCCGGCGTCGGCACGGATGGCGCAGCTTCGAGGAGCTGCTGCGGGGTTCGGCGCAGACGCCACCCGGGGCAGCCGTCACCCCCTCCTCGCCGGCAGCCGTCATCTACACGAGTGGGACCACCGGCCCTCCGAAGGGCGTCGTCCTGCCGCAGCACGCCTACGTCAACACCGCACGCTGGTACGGCCAGTATGCGGTCGCCGCCGGTCCGGAGGACGTGTTCTTCACCTGCCTGCCGCTGCACCACTGCAACGCCCAGATCTTCACCCTCGCCAGCGCGTTGATGCGAGGAAGCTCGGTGGCGATGGTGGAGACGTTCTCGGCGTCGAGGTACTTCGACCAGATCAGGCGTTACGGCGCCACCGTGTTCAACTTCATCGGGATGATGCTGGTGGCGATCAGCAAGCAGCCGCAGCGTCCAGATGATGCCGACAACCCGGCGCGGGTAGGCTTCGGCATCCCGGTCCCACCCGATCTTGGCGATGCGTTCGAGCGCCGCTTCGGCGTCATGCTCCTGGAGGCATACGGCGCGACCGAGACCGCCTGCGGGTTCGTCTTCAACACGGTCGAGGAACGGCGCCTCGGGCGGGCCGGGAAGGTCATGCCGTACGCCGAGGCGGCGATCCTCGATGACCACGGGAACCCCGTCCCTGCCGGGACGGTGGGACGGATAGCGATGCGCCCGCTCCGGCCGGACATCTGGATGCTCGACTACCAGGGCAAACCCGAGCAGACCGCGAAGGCCTGGCAGAGCGGTTGGCTACAACTCGGCGACCACGGGGTGATGGACGACGCCGGCTGGCTGGCGTTCCGGGGGCGCGGGCTCGACTGGATCCGGCGGCGGGGCGAGAACATCTCGGCCATCGAGCTCGAGGACACCTGCGACCAGCACCCGGGCGTGGCCAAGTGCGCCGTGATCGGGGTGACCTCCGAGCTGACCGAGGAAGAGGTGAAGCTCTTCGTCGAGTGGAAGCCAGGAGCCGACCGCGACATCGACGGTCTGGTCGCTTGGCTGGCGGAGCGCCTCGCGGACTACAAGCTGCCTGCGTATGTGCAGACTGTCCCGGAGCTGCCCCGGACCGCGACCGGCAAGATGGCCAAGTTCCGGCTCGACCGCAACCCCGGCGCCGAGTGGGTCGCACCCAGCGGTGCCGAACGCCGTCACCGAGCCGGGCATAGCCATCGAGCAGTTGACTGAGCACCGGCCCAGCCAGGGCCCAAGCGAGACGAGGGTAGGACATTGAGCGACTTCCAGGGACGTGCCGTGCTGGTTGTGGGTGGCGGTGGCATCGGCGCCGAGGTGTGCCGCCAGGTCGCCGCCACCGGTGGCCGGGTGTACTTCACCTACAACAGCAACATCGATGCGGCCAGGGCACTGGCCGCGACGATCCCAGGCGAGTTGCTCGGCGGGCATGCACAGCTCGACGTCGCCGACGAGGTGGCCACCGCCAGCCTGGTGGCCGAGGCGAGCGAGGCCATGGATGGGATCGACGCTCTGGTGTGCACCGTGGGGTACTTGCACCATCTGAGCTTGTTCGAAGAAGTCGAGATGAGCACGGTGCGTCACACCATCGAGATCGAGCTGTTCGGTGTCCTCAACCTGGCCAAGAGCGTGCTGCCCGTGATGCGCAGAGCCGGCTACGGGCGGATCGTCACCGTGGGCTCGGACAGCGGCAAGGTCGGCTCGAAGGCCGAGGCGGCCTCCGCGGCGGCCCGAGGCGGGGTGATCGCCTTCAGTAAGGCCATCGCGCGGGAGACCGCGTCGAGCGACATCTGCGTGAATGTGGTGTGCCCCGGTCCGACCGAGACTCAGCTGCTCGACAGCATGCTCGCCGATGAGGGCCTGTCGGGAAAGCTGATGAACGCCATGGTCCGGGCGATCCCGAAGCGTCGTGCCGCGACCGCCGCGGAGGTGGCCGCGGTGGCGGTCTTCCTGGCCTCGGAGCAGGCGAGCTTCGTGACCGGGCAGGCGATCAGCGCCAGCGGCGGGCTCACGATGTGCTGAGGTCTGCTGAGTGGCTCCCGGTCGACCTGACCGAACGTGCCCCGGGAGAGCTTGTTCAGGTCGCGTCGGCCAGGAGGCCCTTGGCGATGATCAGCTGCTGGATCTGGCTGGTGCCTTCGTAGATCCGGAACAGCCGCGAGTCGCGGTACAGCCGTTCGACCGCGACGCCGCGCATGTATCCCATGCCGCCGTGTATCTGGACGGCCCGGTCGGCGACCCGGGAGAGCATTTCGCTGCAGAAGTATTTGCAGCAGGCGTTCAGCACCCGGTCGCTGTGGTGGGCGTCGTAGGTCCGCGCAGCCTCCAGCACCATGCTGCGGCCGGCGAACGTCTCCGCCTTCGAGTCTGCGAGCATGCCCTGCACGAGTTGGAACTCGCCGATGGGATGGCCGAACTGGATGCGTCCGGCCGCATAGCTGATGCTCTCTTCCAGCAGCCGGTCGGCGAGTCCGACACAGATGGCGGCGATGTGCAGGCGGCCCCGCGACAAGACCTGCATCGCGGCCCGGAAACCTTGGTCCTGTACGCCGATGAGCCGGTGCGCCGGAACGATGACGTCGGTGAGGTACACCTCCGCGGAGAGTGCTCCAGCCTGTCCCATCTTCGCGTCGGGCGCCGCGACGAGGATGCCGTCGGCATGGGCGTCGACCAGGAAGGCGGAGATGCCGGCCGACCCGCCGGGCTCGCCGCTGGTGCGCGCAAAGACCACGAACAAGTCCGCCACGGGAGCGTTGGTGATGTAGCGCTTGGTGCCGTTGAGGATGAAATGGTCACCCTCGCGGCGAGCCCGTGTCCGGAGGTTGGCGGGGTCTGAGCCAGCTTCCGGCTCGGTGAGCGCGAACGCCACGATGGTTTCCCCGCTTGCGATGGCGGGGAGGAACTCGGCGCACTGGTCGGCCGAACCCGTCGCGAGCAGAAGCTGGCCGGCAATCCCGGTGTTGGTGCTGAAGCTGGACCGGAAGGCCGGTGTGGTGCGTCCGATCTCGAATGCCAGCCGCACCTCCTCGGTCATGGTGAGGCCGAGTCCGCCGTACTCGTCGGGGACTGAGAAGCCGAACAGGCCCATCTCCGCCGCTTGTTCTCGAAGCTCTCGCGGCAGTGTGCCGCTCGCCTCGATCTCGTCCTCGCGTGGGATCACCTTGTCGTTCACGAACCCCCGAACCTGCTTGAGGACGAGATCGAAGTCCTCGGAATCCATACGGCCCTCCTGTGGTCGTGTGCACCAACACTCAAGCAGGATATAGTATCAAATATCAACGGGTACGGCGGGTTTATTCGTCCTCTTCCGATGCACCGGCCAGCCGATCCCAGAACCCGTTCGACTGGAGCATCGTGAGGGCTTGCTCGCCACCGGAGCGAAGGTGTGCGCGTACGGCCACTTCGGCCCGGTCGGCGTCCCCGGATCGCAGCGCCTTCACGATCCCCTTGTGCTCGGACCGTGCCCGCTCACGCCAGTCCTCGGCGAACTCGTAGAAATGGGTAGGCATCCCCTTGGCGATGGTGCCGATCGCCCGGGCCAGCAGCTTGGAGCTGCCTGCCTTGTTGATGATCTGGTGGAAGCGGAAGTTGAGACGCTCCAGCTCCTCGGGCTCCTCGGCCGTGTCCATGCGTGCAAGGAGCCCGTCGAGCTCTGCGAACTGGGCTTCGGTGAGGGCCCGGGCGGCGCGTGCCGCGGCGAGTCCGCAGAGGCTTCCGAAGATGACGTACTGGTCGAGCAGATCGTCAGGAGTGAGCTGGGCGACGAAGGCTCCGCGACGCGGCCGCATCTCGATCATCCCCTCGCCGCTCAACGTGATCAGGGCCTCGCGCACCGGCAGCCGGCTGATGCCCAGCTCTGCGGCCACCCGGTCCTGGTCGATGCGGTCGCCCGGCCTGAGGTGGCCGGCGAGGATCTGGTCCCGCAGGTAGGTCGCTGCCTCCTCCTTGAGGTTGGGCCGGACCCGCGACCCTCCGAGCGGGCACTGAAGCCTCTCTTCGCTCACCATGCTCTCCTCCCGGTCATCGCGCGGTGCACCATTGTGGCAGGTGTTGGAAGCAGGATAGCATTTTATCAAGTATCAAGGATATAAGCATCAAGGATATGGAGTGGTGAGCATGTCGCTCGGCGGTCTCGAGCAGTACCAGCACTTCTCGAGCATGCGTTTCCGGCGCCCCCGGCCCCGGGTACTGGAGGTCACCCTCTCCTCGCCTGGCCGGCTCAACGCGGCCGACGCCACGATGCACCGGCATCTGGCCGACCTGTGGCCCGAGGTCGACCGGGATCCCGAGACCAGGGTCGTGGTGCTGCGTGGTGAAGGTAAGGCGTTCTCCGCGGGGGGTGACCTCGACTTCGTGCACGACGTCATCCACGACGTAGCTGTGCGAGCCCAGGCCTATCGCGAGGCCCGCGACCTGGTGTACAACGTGATCAACTGCTCCAAGCCGATCGTCTCCGCCATGCACGGGGTCGCGGTCGGCGCGGGGCTCGCGGTCGGTCTGCTCGCCGACGTGTCGATCGTCTCCCCCGATGTGCGCCTCATCGACGGCCACACCCGGCTGGGCGTGGCTGCCGGCGACCACGCCGCGATCATCTGGCCGATCCTGGTCGGCATGGCCAAGGCCAAGTACTACCTGCTCACCTGCGAAACGTTGTCGGGGGAAGAGGCCGAGCGGTTGGGCCTGGTCTCCCTGTGCGTCCCGGAGGCAGAGCTGTTCGACAGGGCGACCGAGGTGGCCGAGCGGCTTGCCGCGGCCTCACCGAGCGCCATCGCTCACACCAAGTACGCCCTCAACAACTGGCTGCGGATGGCCGGCCCGACCTTCGACGCCTCGCTGGCCCTGGAGTTCCTCGGGTTCGCCGGACAGGACGCGACCGAAGGTCTCGCCGCGGTCCGGGAGAAGCGCGACCCCCACTTCAAGGACGACCCTTCACAAGATCGCGACTAGGCGCCAACACCCGACGCAACCAAGGAGGGGACAGATGACACTCAAGCCAAGCTGGAACGGCCGCTACTACGAGGACTTCGAGGTTGGCGACGTCTACCGGCACCCGCTCGGCCGCACCCTCAACGAGGCCGACAATACCTGGTTCACGCTGCTCACGATGAACACCAACCAGCTCCACTTCAACACCGAGTACGCGCAACACTCACCAGTCGGCCGCATCGTCGTCAACTCCGGGCTGACGGTGGCGATCGTCCTCGGTCAGAGCGTCACCGACATCAGCCAGACCGCGGTGTTCAACCTCAGCTGGGAGGGCATCAACCTGACCCACCCCGTCTACGTGGGGGACACGCTGTACGCCGAGTCGCTCATCTTGGGCAAGCGCACGTCGCAGTCTCGGCCCTACGCGGGGATCGTCCGTTGTGCCACCCGCGGCCTCAACCAGCACGGAGATGAGTGCGTGTCATGGAAGCGGAGTGTTCTGGTCTACCGGCGCGACGCACCGCACGACAAGGGGTACTTTCCCGAGGCGAAGACCGGGCCGATGGAGAGCCGTGACTGGGCGGGCGGCTCATGAGACCACTCGAAGACGTCCGCATCATCGCGATCGAGCAGTACGGCGCCGGTCCCTTCGGGTCGGTCCACCTGGCGGACCTCGGCGCCGAGGTGATCAAGATCGAGGACCCCTCGACCGCCGGTGACGTGGGCCGCTCCATCCCTCCCTACGCGACGGAGGGGGACTCGCTGTTCTTCGAGACCCTCAACCGCAACAAGCGCAGCCTTGCCCTGGACCTGGCCACGCCGGCGGGCAGGCAGGTGTTCGAGGACCTGGTCCGGGTCAGCGACGCCGTCTACTCCAACTTGCGCGGTGACGTGCCCCACAAGCTCGGGATCACCTACTCCCAGCTCGAGCACCTCAACCCCGCGATCGTCTGCTGCTCGCTCAGCGGATTCGGGATGACCGGACCCAGAGCCGGCCAGCCGGGCTACGACTACATGCTCCAGGCCCTGGCCGGCTGGATGTCCCTGACCGGTGAACCGGACGGACCACCCACGAAGTCGGGCACATCCCTGGTCGACTGGGCGGGTGGTTTCGTGGCCGCGCTCTCCCTGCTGGCCGGGCTGCACGCCGCCCGCCGCGACGGGCGCGGCACCGACTGCGACGTGAGCCTGTACGAGACCGCGCTCTCCATGCTCGGTTACCTCTCCACGTGGCAGCTGAACACCGACTACGTACCGCAACGGACCCGGCACTCCGCACACCCCTCGATGGTTCCGTTCCAGGCGTTTCAGGCCGTCGACGGCTGGCTCGTGGTGGCCTGCCCCAAGGAGAAGTTCTGGCAGCGGCTCACCGGGGCGATCGACCGGGCCGAACTGGCCGCCGACGAGCGGTTCGGCTCGATCGCGGCGCGCCACGCTCACGCCGGCGTGCTGACCGCGATCCTCGACGAGGTGTTCGCCCAGCGTTCCGTGCGGGAGTGGCTCGACGTACTCTCCGAGGCCTCGGTGCCGTGCGCACCGGTGCAGGACGTCGCCACGGCGCTGAGCGACGAGCACAACGCGGCACGCGGCCTGATCGTCTCCGCGGACCACCCGCGCTACGGCCAGGTCAAGATGACGGCTTCACCGGTCCGGGTGGGCCAGCCTTGCACCGAGTACCGCCGCGCGCCCCGGCTCGGCGAGGACCGGGACTACGTGCTGGGCCAGGTCCTCCACTACTCACCTGAGCAGGTCCAGTCTGCGGCCGGCTCTGCGGCGTTTGGGACGCCCCCCGCGAACCGGTGGAGGACCTGCCGTGAGCATGAGTGACCGGATCGCCTCGTGGGCGCATCAGCTCACCCTTGATCAGGTCCCGACGCAGGTCCAGCAGACCGCTGCACGGCACCTGATCGACGGGCTGGGGACTGCGGTCGCCGCGGTCCGAGCCGGAGAGGGCCGGGCTGCGGTCGAGGTAGCGATCGGCCTCGGGGGACCCCCGGAGGCGGGGATCATCGGTGTCGGACACCGCGGATCGGCGCCGGCGGCTGCGCTGGCCAACGGGACTCTGCTCCACGCGCTCGACTTCGACGACACGCACGCGGGCGGGCTGGTCCACGCCACCGCGGCGGTGCTGCCCGCCGCCTTCGCGGTCGGGCAGCACCGAGGGGCCAGCGGTCGCGACGTCCTCACCGCAGCGGTCGCGGGCTACGAGAGCATCTGCCGCCTCGCCGCAGCTGCTCCCGAACGTTTCCATGCCCGAGGCGCGCACCCCACTTCGGTGTGCGGGGTGGTGGCGGCGGCCGTCTCCGCGGGGAAGCTGCTGCACCTCACGGAGCCGCAGATGGTGCACGCGATGGGGATTGCCGTCAGCCAGGCCGGCGGGCTGATGGAGTTCCTGCACTCCGGCGGCGACACCAAGCCCTTCCACGCGGGCTGGGCGTCCCACGCCGGGATCATCGCGGCCAGGCTGGCCGGGGCCGGGATGACCGGACCGCGAAACGGGCTCGAGGGCGAGTTCGGCCTCTACCGGGTCTTCGCGGACGCGCGCCCGGACCAGGGCGTGCTCGCGAGTCTGGGCGAGGAGTGGGAGATCGAGCAGATCACCATCAAGCCGTATCCGGCATGCCAGCTGATCCATGCCACCTTGGACGCCGCCCACCGGCTGCGCGAGACGGTGGGCGACTACCGCACCCTCCGTGAGGTCACCGCATATGTCCCGGGCACCGTGGCGCTGGTGGTGTGCGAGCCGCCCGATCAGAAGGTCGCGCCCGCCACGCCGTACGACGCCAAGTTCAGCCTCCCCTGGAGCGTGGCCGCGATGCTCGTCGACGGCGAGGTCGGAGTGTCGACGTACGACGCCCACCAGCTGGGCCGCCCCGACGTGGCGGCCCTGTCAGCACGGATCCGGCACGTCCTGGTCGACTACGACGGCCCCGATGCCGAAGCGCCGGGCCGTCTGCTGGCGACGACCGTCGACGGGGACCGGGCCGAGGCGTTCGTTCCGCGCAGCAGCGGAACTCCCGCCCACCCTCTGAGCGCCGACGCCCTGAGGGCGAAGGTCACCGGCAACCTCGGCGGCGGGGAACCGGTACAGCGGCTGGTTGACGCGGTGGACGCGCTGGCACAGAGCGCGGGAGTCGACCGGATCCTCGAGCTCACGCGGGAGTGCGCCATGTGGGAGGAGGTATCCGGTGCCTGACGGGGTCGCCATCGTCGGCGCCGCCGAGAGCGACCTCGGCGTCACCGGCCAGACCATCCTGGGTCTTCAGGCGCAGGGGGTCACCCGTGCGCTGGCCGACGCGGGTCTCACCCTCGCCGACGTCGACGGTCTGGCCACCACCGGGGTGAGCCGGTTCTCCACGGCGCAGGTCGCCGAGTACCTGGGGATCCAGCCGACCTGGGCGGAGGCGACCATGGCCGGCGGGGCGTCGTTCGAGATCTTCCTCGGGCACGCCGCGGAGGCGATCCGAGCCGGCCGGTGCGAGGTCGTGGTCATCTCCTATGGCAGCAACCAGCGCTCGGCGCGGTCCCGGTCCCTCGGCGGGGTGAGCGAGACGCACCTCCCCGACCAGCAGTTCGAGGCGCCGTACGGGCCGCTCTACCCGATCTCGCTATACGCCATGGCGGCGCAGCGTTACCTGCACGAGTACGCCGCCACGCCGGAGCAGTTGGCCGAGGTGGCGGTGGCGGCCAGGGCGTGGGCGCTGCTGAACCCGAAGGCGTTCCGCCACGATGCCGGGCCGCTGAGCGTCGAGGACGTCCTGGCATCCCCGCTGGTCAGCTCGCCGCTGCGGGTCGCGGACTGCTGCCTGGTCACCGACGGCGGCGGCGCGATCGTGGTCACCTCTCTGGAGCGGGCCCGCGATCTCGCGCAGCCCACGGTCGTGGTCCGCGGCTGGGGGGAGTGCACGACCTCCTCGTCGATGGCGCAGGTACCGGACCTGCTGGTGCCCGGCGCAGCGGTCTCCGGCCGACGTGCCCTGGCCGACGCCGGGCTCACCGTCACGGACATCGACGTACTGCAAGTCTACGACTCCTTCACCATCAACGTGCTGTTGTCGCTGGAGGCTCTGGGGGTCTGCGGCCCGGGCGAGGCCGCTCGGCTCGTCGAGGACGGCCGGATCGCGCCGGGGGGCTCCCTCGCGCTCAACACGTCCGGCGGGGGTTTGTCGTACTGCCACCCCGGCATGCTGGGCCTGCTCTTGATCATCGAGGCGGTGGCTCAGCTGCGCGGCCAGGCCTGTGCGCGGCAGGTGCCGGGTGCGCGGACCGCACTCGTCCACGCTACGGGCGGCATCCTGTCCACCCATGCCACCGTGGTCTTGGAGGCTGGCCGATGAACGCCGGAGTGCAGCCGGACCCGCCGGTCGCTGCGGGCGACGCCGACACCAGTGGCTGGTGGGATGCCACCCGGGAGCACCGGTTCGTCGTCCAGGCGTGTGGTGCGTGCGGCGCCGTTCAGCATTATCCGCGGGCGATCTGCACGTCCTGCGGCTCCCCGGAGCGCAGCTGGCTGCCGACTGCCGGGGAGGGCACGGTCGAGACCTACACCGTGGTGCACCGGTCGCCCGGCCCGGCGTTCGACCCGCCGTACGTCGTCGCCCTCGTCAGGCTGCCCGAGGGGCCGGTCCTGCTCACCAACGTCGTCGGCTGTGCCCCCGAAGACGTTCACATCGGGCTCGGTGTCCAGGTGTCCTGGCGCCCGCTTGCCGACGGCCGGAACCTGCCGGTCTTCGAACCGAAAGGAGATCGGCATGGACTTCCGGCTGACCGATGAGCAGGAGGCATTCCGCGAGTCCCTCCGCCGCTTCGTGGACAAGGACATCGTCCCCGTAGCCTCGGAGTGGGAGCGCAGCGGACGCTACCCGACGGAGATCGTCGAGCGGATGAAGCAGCTCGGGCTCTTCGGGCTCACCGTGCCAGTGGAGTACGGCGGGCTCGAGGTCGACATGGTCTCCTTCGCCCTGGTTTTCGAGGAGATCTCGCGAGGCTGGATGGGCGTGGCGGGGATCCTGGGCAGCCATTCGCTGGCCTGCCTGATGATCGCCTCCCACGGCACCGAGGAACAGAAGCAGAAGTACCTCCCGGGCCTGGCCAGCGGTGAGCTGCGCTCCGGCATCGGCCTCACCGAGCCGGGAGCCGGAACCGACCTGCAGGGCATCGAGACCACCGCCCGCCGAGACGGGGACCACTACGTCGTCCGGGGTGCCAAGACGTGGATCACCAACGCCCGCTACGCCAACCCGCTGCCGGTCCTGGTCAAGACCGACCCGGCGGCGGACCCGCGGCATCGCGGGATGAGCATCCTCCTGGTCGACACCGACGCTGCGGGCTTCACCGTCAGCAAGGACATCGGCAAACTGGGCTACAAGGGTCCCGAGTCCTGCGAGCTGGTCCTCGACGATGTCCGGGTGCCGGCCGCCGACCTGCTGGGGGGCGTGGAGGGGCGCGGCATGCAGCAGGTGCTGTCCGCCCTCGAGTGCGGCCGGATCAACATCGCGGCCCGCGCCCTTGGGGTGGCCCAGGCCGCCTACGACGCGGCCCTGGGGTACTCACGCCAGCGTCAGGCGTTCGGGAAACCGATCAGCGAGTTCCAGGCGATCCAGCTCAAACTCGCCGACATCGCCACCGAGCTACAGGCGGCGCGGCTGCTGGTCTACTGGGCGGCGTCGAAGGCCGACACGGGTGAACGCAACGACATGGCGTCGGGGATGGCCAAGCTCTTCGCCTCCGAGGTCGCCCTCAAGGCGGCGATGGAGTCGATGCGCATCCACGGCGGTTACGGCTATTCGACCGAGTTCCCGGTCGAGCGGCTCTACCGCGACGCACCGCTCATGTGCATCGGCGAGGGAACGAACGACATCATGCGCGTGGTGATCGCTCGGCAGCTCGTGTCCGGCGACTCCGTGGTCGGCTGAGACACCGGGACGGATGACACATGCCCTTCCACGCCGGCCGGAGCGAGGCGACATGAGCTCGTTGCCCGAACAGTTGGAGGGCGCCCGGACCCTGCTGTTCGTTCCCGGGAACCGTCCCGAGCGGTTCTCGAAGGCCGTTGCGTCGGGCGCTGACCTGGTGATCGTGGACCTGGAGGACGCGGTCCCGGCTGGGGACAAGGTGGCCGCTCGCCAGGCCACGGTTGCCTGGCTGGCAGCGGGGAACGCCTGTGCCGTCCGGGTCAACGCGCGCGGGACGGACTGGCACGAGGACGACGTGGCGGCTCTCGTGGGTCACGGCTGCGTCGTGGTGGTGCCGAAGGCGGAGGAGGCCGGTGCCCTCGATCAGCTGGGGAGCCGGCTGACGCCGGCGGCGTGCCTGATGGCGCTGGTCGAGACCGCGAAGGGCGTGCTGGCGACCGCGGCCATCGCCTCGGTTCCGGCCGTCCGACGACTGGCGTTCGGCTCCTTCGACCTCGCCGCAGAGCTGGGAGTGGCGCCCGACGACCCGCTGGCTATGGCGTCCTCCCGGGGCGCCCTGGCGCTGGCCTCCGCGGCGGCCGGCATCGTTCCACCCGTCGACGGGGTGAGCGACGACGTCGCCGACTCAGACACGCTGCGCCGCGACGTGGACCACGCTCGTCGCCTCGGGTTCTCGGGGAAGCTCTGCATCCACCCGCGCCAGGTCGCCGTCGTACACCAGGCGTTGCGGCCCTCCGACGTGGAGGTGGCCTGGGCGCAGGCGGTCGTCCAGGGAGCCGGTCCCGGCGGCGGTGTCGCCGTCGTCGCCGGGCGCATGGTGGACCGGCCCGTGGTGCGCCGCGCACACCGGATCCTGGCCGCCGCCAGGAGCACGGCCACTCACGACCAGGATGCGACAGCCGGCGAGCTTTGACGCGCCGCGGTAGCTCCTAGCTCAACAACTCAACTACTCAGCACTCGAGACCAGGACAACGAAGGAAGTCGATCAGGATGGGACTCCTCAAGGACAAGACCGCCGTCGTCACCGGTGGCGCGCAGGGTATCGGGTTCGCCATCGCGGAGACCTTCGTCAGGGAAGGTGCGCGGGTGGTGATCGGTGATCTCGACGCGGAAGCGGCCGGTCTCGCAGCTCAGCGGCTCGGCGGGCCCGCCGTGGCGTTGGGGGTGCGCTGCGACGTGACCAGCGCCGCGGACGTCGACACCCTGGTGCGGACCGCGCTCGACGTGTTCGGGTCTCTGGACGTGATGGTCAACAACGCCGGCATCACCCGCGACGCGACGATGCGGACGATGACCGAGGAGCAGTTCGACGCGGTGATCGGCGTCCATCTCAAGGGAACGTGGAACGGCACCCGCAAGGCCGCGGCCATCATGCGAGAACAGAAGTCGGGTTCGATCATCAACATCTCCTCACTCTCCGGCAAGGTAGGCATGGTCGGACAGACGAACTACTCGGCCGCGAAGGCCGGAATGGTCGGTCTCTCGAAGGCCGCCGCGAAGGAGATGGCCCACCACGGCGTACGGGTGAACGTCATTCAGCCCGGCCTAATCAGGTCGGCCATGACCGAAGCCATGCCACAGAAGGTGTGGGACCAGAAGATGGAGGAGATCCCGATGAAGCGTGCCGGCGAGCCGTCAGAGGTCGCCTCGGTCGCCCTGTTTTATGGCTGCGACCTGTCGTCGTACATGACTGGCACGGTGGCCGAAGTGACCGGCGGCCGGATGATGTAGGACGCCATGACCCGAAGACCGTGGCTCGGCCACCCGCGGTGAGGAGGTTTCGAGGGTCGTACCGACCGCGTGGGCAGGCGCTCGAAGCGGTTCCTGTCGCCGTCGCAGAAGTACGAGATCTGGTTACAGCTGGTCTGTCAGGAGGTGACGATCGCCGAGGCTGCCGAGCAGCAGCAGGTCGACTGTTCGACGATCATGGGATCCGCGCCGTCGCGAAGGAGGGCGCGTTGGCGGCGCTGGCGGCTTCCAGACCGGGCGTGCACGCCCGCGAACGCGACTACGAGCTGGTGTGCGTGCCGAAAATCTCGTCCACGTTATGCGACCAGGTGATATTCGTTGATCAGACCGCCGACACGAGCCTGTTTTCGGATGCGGTGCTGGTCGAGATCAACTGGCTGGGGCAGGGGTTTCAGCGGCGCGGCTGCGCGCAAAGCGCGGTGGGGGCGGTGCTGATTGTGGTGGGTCTCGTACTGGGTGAGGATCCGCCGCAGGTGGGCCTGGTTCCAGATGAGGGTGCGGTCCAGGAGTTCGCGGCGGCATCCGCCGATCCAGCGTTCGGCGATGGCGTTCATCCGGGGCGTCTCGATATTGCAGAGCACGGTCCGGATCCCGGCGTCGGCGAGAACGGCGTCAAAAGCGGTGGTGAAGTTGGAGCCGCGGTCGCGGATCATGAACTTGACCCGGCCGGCCTGGTCGCCGATGTCCATGATCAGGTTGCGGGCCTGCTGGGTGGCCCATTCCCCGGTGGGGTGCAAGGTGACCCCGAGGATGTGGATGCGCCGGGTGGCGTGCTCGATGGCGGCCAGGACGTAGGCCTGGGTGCCGTCGAGCAAGTCGGCCGTGAAGAAATCGCATGCCACGATCGTGTCAGCCTGGGAGCGCAGGAATTGTGACCAGGTCGGCCCGGTCAGCCGCCGGTCGGGTCGGAGGCCGCTGCTCCTGAGGATCTCCCAGACGGTGGATGCTGCGACCTTAACTCCGAGGCCGACCATTTCGCCGTGGATCCTGCGGTATCCCCAGCCGGGGTTCTCGCGGGCCAGCCGGCGGACTAGGGCCTTGATGTTCCGGCGGGTCGCTGGCCGGCCGATCCTGCCGCGCGCGGACCGGGCGGCCCAGCGACGGCGGACGATGTCGCGGTGCCAGCGCAGCATTGTGTCCGGGCTGACAAGTAGCCGTAGGCCCTGGCGGCGTGATCTTGGTATCGCGCCGAGCAGGGCTGCGAGAAAGGCCCGGTCGGCCCAGTTGAGCTTCACCCGGCCCGGCTGCTGTCGCCGCAGTACAGCGAGCTGATGGCGCAGGATCAGGATTTCCGCTTCCTTCCACGCCTGCTCGCGCCGCGACAGCCGCAACCACGCGGCGACCCGCGTGACCAGAAGGAACACGAACCGCAGGCACATGAGCGGTGATCATCACGGCTGACCGGCCAAGACCGCAACCCTCCTGGCCAGAGCCATGGACGAGATTCTCGGCACCCACAGGCAAAGGGCACTTCCGGGCAGGACCTACGTCCCCGGCGACCGGCAGCGGCCATTTTGCGTGCGCGCCGCAGTGCCTGAGCAGAACCCCGTCTCGTCATTTCCGGCCTCACGGCAAGGTGCCCGGTCTTGCCGGGGAAGATCGCGTCAAGGGTGGCGGCGGGCACTGCAGGCCCAGCCAGGCCCGCGCCCGAGCATGGCTCAGCGCTTCCCGCGGATCGAGGCCGGGGCCGACGTCAATCAGGCGGGCCAGGACAGGATCTGCGGACCGCAGACAGGCGCAGATCACGCTGGCCTGCGCGGCGTTCGGGTCGCTGCGCGCCGCCCAGCAACGGCTCGCCACCCTGACCGGGCTGTGCGCGGTCGGCCGGTTCCGCCGCAACCTGCCCGCCGGGTCCGAACCGTGGAAGTACCACCTCGCCCCGGCCGGCGCGGCGCTGATCGCAGCCGAACGCGGTCAGCCCGCCCCGCCCCCGCGCAAAGTCGCGGCACGAGCCCTCGCGCTGGCGGCCAGCCAGCGGCTGGGCCACCTGCTCGGCGTCAACGGGTTCTTCACCTGCCTGGCCGCCGCCGCCCGCGCCAGCGGCGGCACCTGCGTCCTGGCCGAATGGCACTCCGAGCAACGCTGCGCCGCCGAGTACGGCGGCATCGTCCGCCCCGACGGCTACGGCGCGTGGGCCTGCGCAGGCCACGTCACATGAAGGGCCCATTCATGTACTTGGTCTGGCGCGCTCATAGCGCCAGGCCGCCGTCTACCGGGACGACCGCTCCGGTCATCCCGCTGCTGTCCGTCCCGGCCAGCCAGACCAGGGCGGCGGCGACCTCCTCCGGCCTCAGCAGGCGGGCCAGCGGCTGCTGGGAGGCGAACGATCCGGCGCTGGGCAGGCCGTACAGCCGGGCGCTCTCGGCCAGGATCTGCGTGTCCGTGCAGCCCGGGCTGACCGCGTTCGCGGTCACGCCGGTCCCGCCTAGTTCCGTGGCCAGTGCCCGGATCAGGCCGGCCACGCCTGCTTTCGCCGCGCAGTACGCCGCCAGCATCGGCAGCCCCCGGGTCGCCGCCGCCGACGCCATGGCGAGGAACCGCCCGCTGCGTGGCTCCGGCCGCCGCAGCAGGGCGGGAATGGCAGCCCGGGCCAGGGCCAGCACGCCGCCCAGATCGATGTCCAGGACGGCCTGCTCCTGCTCGGTCGGCATCTCCCAGAGCGGCACCCCGCCAGCGATGACCCCGGCCGCCGCGACGGCAGCGTCGAGGCCGCCCCAACGCCGCTCGGCCTCGGCCACCGCACTGGCCAGCGCGCTCGCATCCCGCGTGTCCGCGACGAAGCCGCGCACCGCGCCCGGGTCACCGGCTGCCGCCGAGGCGCCGGTCACTACCTGGTCCAGTTCTTCCTTGGTGCCCAGTGCGTAGGGCAGCGCGGGTTCGTCCGCGCACCGGTCGATGGCCAGCACGGCCCAGCCCTCGGCGGCGAAGCGCTGGACGGTCGCGGCGCCAATGCCCCGGGCGGCGCCGGTGACCAGCGCGACCTGGGTCATGCCTGGCCCCGCTCACGCCAGTCCGCCACCGCGGCGAGCAGGTCCGCCGCGAGCTCGCCGAGCAGTGCGCTGCCCTTGGCCGCTGATGCGCCGGCCGGGTCACCGAGCACGCCGTTGGGGCTGGCCGCCCGGACCCCTTCGGCCCGCAGCACGGGCATCAGTTCCGCGATCGGCGTGCTGTTGCCCGGTTCGGCCAGGCCGATCCGCACCCGGCTGGCGTCGAGCGCCAGCTGGATCGCTGTTTCGTCGCGGCCAGCATGCGCGTCGTGGGCCGCCCCCGCGGTGCGGCGGGGCATCCAGAGCAGGACGTCGCGGGATTCAGCCCGCAACCGCCCGGCGGCCCGGGCGACCGGCTCGTGGTTCCCGCCGTGCGTGGAAATGAGCACCAGGTGGCGGAACGTATCCGCGGCGGAGCGGCCGAGTTCGGTGAGCATCAGCTCCAGCGCGTCCTGGCCGATCGAGATCGTGCCGGCGAACCCGGCGTGCTCGCCGCTCGAGCCGTAGCTGACCGGCGGGGCGACCACGACGTCGAGGCGGCTCGCGGCGAGCCGCCCGGCGAGCGCCACCGCGATGTCGGTGTCGGTAGCCAGGGGCAGGTGCGGCCCATGCTGCTCGGTCGAGCCGACCGGGACCGCGAGCACCGCCCCGGCCGCGGCCAGCCGCTGTGCTTCCGGCCAGGTGAGGTCGCCGAGCAGGGTCACGCCGACCGCTCCGCCAGGTAGCCGTTGCGGGCCAGGTAGCCGAGCAGCGCATCGGCGGCGGCTGCGGCGTCCACGGGCCCGAGCACAGTCGGCGGCTCCCGGTCGATGAGGGCGCCGGTCAGCGCCAGCACGCGGGCCCGCGGTGCTGCGTCGGCCGGCGCTGGCACCACATGGGTGCGCGGGACATAGGGCCGGGGCACCCCGATCCGGAGCAGCGTTCCGGCCGGCCCGGCCGGGCCGGCGTAGTGGGCCGCCATGGCGGAGGCTCCGGCCACCAGCACGGGTGCCTGGCACGCGGCGAGGGTCGCGGGGAGCGAGGCACGGCGCAGCCTGACTCCGGCTGCCTCCACCGAGCACACTGCCGGGCGGGGGATGCGCAGCCGCTCCCGGCGGCCGCCCGGCAGGCGCCGCTCGCCAGTGAGCGTGCCGTCGGCGGTAGCCAGCGCCACCAGCCCGGTCGCCTGGGCGGCGGCAAGTTCGTGGGCGAGGTAGGCAGGCAGCGCGCCGGTCCCGCGATCCGCCGAGCGGTCGCCGCAGATCACCAGGACCGGCGAGCCGACCGAGCGGATGCCGGCCGCGAGGGCACGGGCAAGTTGCCGCTCGTCACCGGCCAGTTCATGGAGATAGGCCTCCGCCGCGGGACCGGCCTGGAGCACTCCGGCTTGCCTGCTGGCCTGCGGCGCGCGGCCGTGCTGCTGGGGGCCGGGCGGCCAGGGAACCCTGAGCACGGCCGCGCCGGCCGCGGCTGCCAGCCGCAGCGTCTCATCCGCGGCGGGCGGCCCGGCGGTGATGGCCAGTGCCCGGCCCTGCCACGCCTCGGCCAGCCGCAGCGCATGCTCCAGGGCCGCCTGGTCAGCGGCGGACATGCTGGCGGCCCGCGGATCGACCTGGACGGCTCCGGTCAGCGGGTCGACCGCCGGGCGCTGGTCAGTGTGCCGCACGCAGGCCACCACGAGCGCTCCGCGGTATCCTGTCCCGGCCGGCCCCACCCAGCCGTACCCTGCTCCCCCGTGCCCTGCTCCCCCGTGCCCTGCTCCCCCGTGCCCTGCTCCCCCGTGCCCTGCTCCCCCGTGCCCTGCTGCACCGTGCCCTGCTGCACCGTGCCCTGCTGCACCGTGCCCGGTCATCGCCGCATCACCCGTTCCTGAACACGACACCCTGGCCGCCGTCTGGGTAGCGCCAGCTGATCGCGCCCTCATGGTTGCAGACCAGGTAGCAGGTGCCGCACTCGAAACACTGCTCGTAGTTGAACAGGATGCCGCCATCCGAGGTGGGCACGAACAGGTTGGCCGGGCATGCGGTGACGCATGCCTTGGTCGTGCAGGACCGGCAGACGTCCGGGTCCACGGTGATGTGCGCCCGCTCGCCGACCCGGAACTCCACCGACGCCATCCGGTCCTCGAAAGAGATCGCGGCCCATCTCTCCCCGGACTCGGTCCGTGAGTAACCTGCCCCCGGCGTCCGCGGGGTCACCGGAACACCCGCCCGCCGGCCAGCGCGTCACTGAGCAGGTGACGCACCCGCACGCCGTGTCTCCGCGCGGCCCGCCTGACGATATGGAGCATGGCCGGTTTCGGGTCCGGGTTGATGACGGTGAATATCCCAGCCGCGATGTCACAGGCGATCCCCGGGTACTGGCGCTGGACGCGGTCTGACAGCAGCAGCTTCGGCGCCCGGCGCAGCCGTTTGTGATCGGCCAGCACGAAGGATGACTCCAGGCTGCGCCGGTAGGCGCCCAGCCGCCGCGCGGAGGTGTCCCCGGCGGCGATGGCCTCGGCTGCCACCTGGCCCGCAGCGTACCCGGAGCCGATCGCGAAGTTCACCCCTTCCAGCCAGATCCCCGCGGCCAGGCACAGGCCCGCCGCATCACCCGCGATCAGCATGCCGTCGGTGGCCAGGCCGGGCAGCGCGTCGTAACCGCCCTCGGGGATCAGGTGCGCCGAATACTCCTTGACCGACGCGCCGCGCAGGTACGGGGCGATCGCCGGGTGCGCCTTGACATCGCCGATCAGTTCCTCCGGCCGGATGCCCGCCGCAGTCAGACCCGGCAGCGACAGCACCACCCCCACGCTCACCGTGTCCTGGCTGGTGTACAGGAAGCCGCCGCCCGGGATCCCGCGGGTGGTGCCGAGCATCTCGATGTCGATGCCCTCCTGCGGGCCCAGGCCGAACCGCTGCTCGATCACCCCGGCCGGCAGGCTCAGAACTTCCTTCACGCCCAGCGTGTAGTGCGCCGCGTCAGCATGGCGCAGCAGGCCGGCCTCCTTCGCGAGGAAGGAGTTCACCCCATCGCACGCGATCACCATCCGGGCTCGCAAGTCCCCGTCGGGCCGGTCGGTGCGCACCCCGGTTACCGCCCCGCCCGGGCCGCGGAGCAGGCCGGTGGCCACCGTGCCGGTCACCAGCCGGGCGCCCGCCTCGACGGCCCGCTCCGCCAGCCACGAGTCGAAGTCCGCGCGGTAGATGGTCATGCCGTTGTACGGCGCCCGGCCCCACGCGGAGTCCCGGTAGTCAATGGACAGCGCCTGGCTCGGCGTCATCATCATCGTGGAGCGGCGCACCACCCAGCGCTGCACCGGCACCTGCTCCCACCACAGCGGGATGATCCCGTCCAGGATCCGGCCGTAGACCACGCCGCCGTACACGTTCTTCGACCCGGCGAACGGGCCACGCTCCAGCAACACCACCGACCGGCCGGCCCGGGCCAGCGCGAGGGCCGCCGCGGATCCAGCCGGGCCGGCTCCGACGACCACGGCGTCCACAACGGGCCCATCCACCACCGGCGCATCCACCACGGGCACGCTGCCCGGGTGGCCGGCCGCGGCGGCCTGGCCAGCCACGGCGGCGTTGTCAGCGGGCGGGCTCATGACTCACCTCCTGTGCCTCATCGGGCACTTTCACATCCAGCCGCCGGGCAAGCTCGAGCAGCAGCCCGCGGGCGTCGGCGACGACGCCCAGGTCGGCGATGGCCGTCATCGGGCAGGACGGGTCTGTGTTGACACTGACCACGTGCGCCGGGCTGCCGAGGCCGCCGACATGCTGGGCCGCGCCCGATATGCCGAGCGCCACGTACAACTCGGGGCGCACCGTGACGCCGGTGGTGCCGATCTGCCTGCCATGGCTGATCCAGCCCGCGTCGGTGGCCACCCGCGTCGCGCCCGCGGACGCGCCCAGCGCCGCCGCCACCGAGCCGAGCAGCTCGAACACCGACCTGGCCGCCGCGTCGGTCAGGCCGGCCGCGAGTCCCGCGCCACCCGCCACCACGAGCGGTGCCTCCGTCAGGTCCATGGTCGCCGGGTCCGCGTCCAGGACCTCAAGCACCTCCGCGTCCGGGCAATCGGCCGTGGCGTCCGCGGCGATCAGCCCGGGCAGCTCAGCCAGCTTCCGGCGGTGCCTGGCCGGCACCACCTGGCCCTGGCCGACCGCGAGCGTGGCGACCGCGGGAGCAGCGACCTCGGCCGGCACCAGCAGCCGGTCGTCGATCCGGGACAGCTCGGCGGCGACAGTGCCCGGGCCGGCAGCGTCCCGGCCGGCGACCAGCCGGGCAGACGCAGCGTGGCCGAGCAGCGGCCGGCCCAGCCGGGCGGCCAGCCGCGGTGCCAGGTCCCGGCCATCCGGCGAGGCCGGCAGCAGAATGAGCGGCACCCCGGCCAGCGGCGCGGCGAGCATGGCGGACAGGAAGCCGGGCCGCAGGCCCGGGCCGGTGTCGCACCACCAGGCCTGGCTGGCCGACGTCAGCGCGGCGGCGGCCGCCCTGGCGCCGTCGCCGAGCACGAGGGCGCGGCCGCCCGCCTCGCTGACCGTCTCCTCGCCGCCTGGCGGCAGCTCGCCGCCCCGGGCGACCAGCACGGCGAGCGCGCCGTCGGCAGGCAGCGCCCCCGGCACAGCTTCATCGGTCGCAGCGCCATCCAGCACAGCGTCATCCAGCACAGGGCCATCCAGCACAGGGCCATCCAGCACAGGGCCACCCAGCACAGGGCCACCCAGCACAGGGCCACCCATCACAGGGCCACCCCGACCCGCTCGCCCTCGATCACCGCGGCGTGCGCCCGGCGCGGCGCGAGGCAGTCACCCACCCGGTGCACGTCGAACGGCGCGTCCGCCAATGCGTGCCACAGCTCATCCTCGGGCCGCTGCGGGACGGCACACGCGACCCAGTCACAGGCAAGCTGCTGGGAGCCGCCGGTCGGGTGGTGCAGCAACTCGAGCACCAGCCCGCCGTCCGGTCCGGCCGCGGCGTCCATCACCACCACATCCGTGCGCTGCCGGATGCCCTTGGCGTGCGCTTTCATGTTCCACAGCTCCAGGTCCAGCGTGATGCCGAGATCCTGCCCGACGACCATGGCGCTGGTGATCACCTCGACCGCGCAGCCGCGGTCGGCGAGCAGCTCAGCCGTGGCGGTGGCCTGGTGGAAGCCGAGTTCGTCGACGACGACCACGGTCCCTTCCGGCCGGGCGGAGCCGTCCACCACCTGCCGGACGTCCACCACCCGCTGGTGCCCGTGCGCCCACGGCGGCTGGGCCGGCCGGGCGCCGGTAGCCAGCACGACCGCGTCCGGCCGCTCGGCCAGCAAGAACTCCGCGTCCACGGGATGGCCAGTCTTTATATCAACGCCGATCCGCTGGGCATGTGCGGCCAGGTTCCGGACGATGTCGAGAAACTCGGCCCGGGTCGGGACGCTGGCCGCGATCGCTGCCTGGCCGCCAGTGCGCTCGGCCCGCTCGAACAGCGTCACGTGATGCCCGCGCTCGGCCGCGGTCACCGCCGCCTGGAGCCCGCCCGGGCCGCCGCCCACCACGTACACCCGCCGGCCCCCGTGCTGCTGTCCGCGCCGCGGCGCTGGCAGCGGCACCGCCTCCTTGCCGGTCCGGGGATTCTCGATGCAGCCAAGCCACCGGTTCAGCCCCATCCGGCCCACGCACTCCTGGTTGCAGGACAGGCAGGTGCGGATCTCGGTGGCATGCCCGGCCCGGGCTTTCGCGGCGAAGTCCGGGTCGGCGATCTGGCCGCGGACCACCCCGATCAGGTCACATTGCCCCTCGGCCAGGGCGCGGTCCGCCTGCAGCGGGTCCTTGAACCTGCCGACCCCGACCACCGGGATGTCCACCGCGGCCCGGATGGCGCTCGGGATGAACATCGCGTACCCGGGCGCCACCTGCATGCTCGCCTCGATCATGTACAGCGTGGCCGTCGCGACGCCGATCGAGGTGTTGATGTAGTCCACCGTGCCGGTCGCGTTCACCATCCGGGCGACGGCCACTGCCTCGTCGATGGTGGTGCCGCCCTCGATCAGCTCGTCGCCGCAGATGCGCACCCCGAGGGCACGCCCGGGCCCGATCGCCGCGCGCACCGCGGTCACGATCTCCAGCAGCAGCCGGGCCCGGTTTTCCAGCGGGCCACCGTAGTCGTCGGTGCGCACGTTGGTCGCTGGCGACAGGAAGCCGCGGACGATCGAGGAGTGCGAGCACTGCAACTCCACGCCGTCGAAGCCGCCCTCGGCGCAGTGCCCTGCCACGGTGGCGTAGCCAGCGATGATCTCGCCGATCTCGGCCGGCTCGACCGCCTTGGGGACCTCACGGAACAGCGGGTCGGGAATGGCGCTCGGTGCCCACACCGGCAGCCGCGAGTACATGCCGGATCCCTGCCCGCCGTTGTGATTGACCTGGGCCAGGATGGGGACGCCGTGGGCGTGCACCGCGTCGGTGATGCGCCGGTACCCGGGTATCACTTCCGGGCGGAAGCCGTGGATCAGCTTCTCGTACGGCCAGTCGGTCGGGTGAGTGGAGTGCTCCTCGGTGATGATCAGCCCGGCGCCGCCTGCCGCGCGCCGGGCGTAGTAGGCGGCGTGCTGCTCGGTGGGCAGTCCTTCCTCGGCGTAGTTGGTCAGGTGCGCCGAGAAGACCACCCGGCTGCGCACCGTCAGCGGCCCAATCCGCAACGGCGAGAACAGGTACCGGTACCGCCCCGTCGCACTCATCGGCCCTCCCTCGGCTCAGCTGGCGAAGACCGCGCTCAGGGCGGGCGCGATGTCGGTGTAGGTGCGGATGAGCCGCAGCCGCCCGTGGCCGAGCCGGGCGAGCTCGCGGCCGAGCTCGGCGTCCTGCTCGCCGGAGGTGTCCAGCAGCACGTCCAGTCGCGGCAGCCGGGCGGCGAGCGGGCGCGGATCGGGTCCGGCGTTGTGCACGCAGTCTGACAGCAGCACCACCCGCGCGTCCCGCGCCGGGACGCGGGCCAGCTCGGTCGCGGCGACCTGCAACGGGAAGGCGATGTTGGTCAGCCCCTTGGCCGGGATGCGCAGCATCGTGTCGAGCAACTGCTGCGGCGGCACATGCTGCCCGAGGTGGCTGAGTATCGCCGCATCGGACCAGAACGCCACGACGGACAGGTCGTCGCGGTCCAGTTCCGCGGCGAGCGCGCCGACGGTCGCGGCGGCCGTCCGGACCCGCTCGCCGCGCATCGACCCGGACACGTCAACCAGCAGCACCACGCTGCGGCGGGTGCGGACCTGCTCGCGGACCACGATGTCGTCTTCCTCGGGCACCGGGTGCTCGACGAGCTGCTCGACGGTGCGGTCGAGATCGATGTCGTCCGACCCGCCCCGGTACCGGAGGCTGGCCAGCTCGCCGGTGCCGCGCCGGGCGGTGGTGTCGCGCCGCGGCCGCGGCACCGCGAGCCGGGCCGCGATCTGCCGGGCGCGCCGCAGCGTCTCGGGGTCGGCTCGCGCCTCGGCTCGCTCCTCATCTGCGGCATCCACCAGCGTGCCCTGCTCGGCGGTCATGGCCGGTCCCCCGCTGCCGGACCGGGGCGGGACCCGCCCGCCACGTCCGCTGCCGGCCAGCACCAGCCCGCCGGCACCGCCCCGGGCGGGCTCCAGCAGGGCGGGCTGCTCATCGAGCACCTTCGGGCGGCGGCGCAGCTGCGACGCCGCGCGGCTGGCCTGGCGGCGCGGTGCTGGCCGGGACAGGGGCGAGTCGGCCTCGACTGCTCTTCAACCCGGGGCCGCCGCGGCGGGCGCGAGGATGAACTGGTCCTCCCAGATCTGGCGGAGCACCGCCTCCGGGGTCCGCTCCACCGTCTCGTCGAGGAAGATCCGGCCGGACAGCGCGACCACCATGGCGTCGAACACCACGTCCGGGTAGCCCTCGTCGTCCTCGGCCCCGTGGTCATCGGCGCTGATGCCGCGCAGCTCCAGCAGCTGCCCGGCGATCAGCGTGAGGTCGATGGCACCGCGCACGCTGCTGCCCTGGCGGACGTCCTCGTGCTCGCGGGTCGCGCGGGTCACCGCGACGGCATCGGCGACCAGCCGGCCGTACAACCCGGGTGCCAGCCCGGGCAGCGGGGCGCGGAGCGCCACGATGCCCCGCTCCGCCTCGGCGTCCTGGTAGGTGATGGCCAGCCGGCACAGCCGGTCGTGCACCGAGGTGGACAGCCGGGTGGTGCCGACGTTGTCGTAGGGGTTCATCGACGCGATCACCCGGAACGTCGGCTTGGCGGTCACCGTCCCCGCCCGGGGCACCGCGACCTGCCGCTCGGCCATCGCGGTCAGCAGGGTGTTGAGGGTGTCCTCCGGCGCCCGGTTGAACTCCTCGATGTACAGGAAGCCGCCGGCCCGCATCGCCTCCAGCAGCGGCCCGTCGACGAAGTTCTCCTCGCTGTAGTCCTCCCGCAGCACCCGGGCGGGATTGTGGTGCCCGACCAGCTTGGCCGGCGTCAGATCGGCATTGCCCTCGACGAACACCAGCGGGATCCCCCACTCGGCCGTGATCGCCCGCAGCAGCGTGCTCTTGCTCGTGCCGGGCGGTCCCTCCAGGATGATGTCACGGCCGGCGGCCACGGCCGCGAGCGTGAGCGTCAGCTCACGCTCGCGGCCCACCAGGCGCGCCGCGACGCGGTCGTGGGTGTCCGCGATCTTCCTGCCCGCCACCGGTGCGCCCTCCTGCTGCCGGCTGGGTCCGGCTCCGTTTGCGCCTGCTGTCACTTGGCGAGCGACCCTGCGTCGATGGGCAGCGTCACGCCGGTGACGTAGCGCGACTCATCAGAGGCCAGCCACAGCACCGCGTTCGAGATGTCGACCGGCTCCACCCACGGGATCGGCAGCGCATTCAGCTCCTGGAACCGCGCGCCCAGCACCTCCCTGGTGCGCTCGGCCTCCGGCAGGTCGGCCCCGAACAGCTCATAGGTCGCGGCATTCTGGATCATGTCGGTGTCCACGCTGGTCGGGTGGACGCTGTTCACCCGGATCATGTCCGGGGCCAGCTCCAGCGCCAGCGTGCGCATGAGGCCCACGACGCCGTGCTTGGCCGCCGTGTAGTGCCCGATGTGCGGGATGGCCATCAGCCCGGCGGTGGAGCTGGTGAGGATGATCGACCCGCCGCCCGCCGCCCGCAGGTGCGGGATCGCCGCCTTGGCGGCGTGCCAGACACCGGTGAGGTTGACGTCGATCATGTCCTGCCACGCCGTCTCCGCCAGCTCCTCGAGCGAGCCGAAGCTGAAGATCCCCGCGTTGGCGGACACGATGTCCAGCCGCCCGAGCTGCGCGACGCCGTCATCTAGCGCCGCCTTGACCGCGCCGTAGTCCCGCACGTCCGCCTGGGTTGCCACGATCCGGCGATCCAGGGCCTCGACCTCCTTGACGGTCTCCGCCAGGTCATCGGGCGTCGACATCGCGTAGGGCACGGTGCCGACCTGGCCGCACAGGTCGACGGCGATGATGTCGGCGCCTTCCTGCGCGAGCCGGATCGCGTGGCTGCGGCCCTGGCCGCGCGCCGCACCGGTGATGAAAGCGACTTTGCCTTCTACTCTTCCCGCCACTTGCTTCATCCCTTTCCTAGTGTGCTACCTGCCTGTACGGTCGGCCGGGGCGGCCCAGTCAGAGTGGGCACTGTGCCATCCCGGCCGATATCCAGCGCTTTGCGGCGGCCTTCCAGCACTGCCTCACCCGCAGTGCGCGGCGCCACGCAGTCGCCCGCGCGGTGCGTTGCTGTGGTCGCGTCCAGCAGCGACTCGTCGGCGGCCCGGTGGCCGCAATCGACCAGCACGGCGCAGCCGATCTCACGCTGCGCACCGGTCCACACGTCCTCCAGCAGGGCCCGGCCGCCGCCTGCCTCGCGCAGCAGCGAGCGGACCTCCCGGGTCACCCCGGCTCGCTGCAGCCGGGCGTTGGCGTCCGACAGGTCCCCGGTCCGCGACAACTGGGTGCCGACCACCGGATCGGGGGTCACGACGGCGACCTGGCGACCGCTGGCGGCGAGCCACTCCGCGACCGCGACCGCGGCGGGGCCGCCGACCGGATCGTGCACCACCACCGGCCCGTCGGGCAGCGCAGCGGCGCCGCCGCTGAGCGCCGTCAGCGCGTCCACGGCCACTGCCCCGAACCGGGGCACCGGCCGCGAGCCGGTACACAGCAGCACCTCGGTGCCCTGCGCGCGGGCAGCGGCCAGCTCAGCCGGCCCGATCTCGGTGCCGACCTCCAGGCTGGCGCCCAGGCGGCGGCACTCGGCTGCCAGCCAGTCGGTGAGCCGGGCCAGCCGCTGCCGCCCACCGGACGCGGCCGCGCGCAGCGCGCCGCCCGGCTGTGGTGCCCGCTCCGCCAGCCGCACCCGGTGCCCGCGCAGGGCGAGCACGCGGGCCGCTTCCAGCCCGGCCGGGCCACCGCCGACGACCAGCACGTCCCGGCGGACCAGGTCGGCTCCGGCCTCGGGCTCGTCCTCGGTCTCGTGGCCGCTGCGCGGGTCGCCGACGCAGCTGATCACCGGGTTGCGGCTGTCCCGCACCCGGCAGGCCTGGTTGCACAGGATGCACGGCCGGACCTGCGCCTCCTTGCCCGCGCGCACCTTGCTGGCCAGTTCCGCGTCGGCTATCTGCGCGCGGGTCATCTCGACCAGGTCGCAGCGGCCGTCGTCCAGTGCCTGCTGCGCGGCGTCCGGGTCCACCACGCTGCCCTGCAGGACCACCGGGACCGCACCGCCGAGTGCCGCGCGGATGTGGCCGGCCAGGGATGCGTTGAATAGCGGTTCGACGTGCGCGTCCGGCCGGTAGGCACTCGCCGAGTACGGGCCGCCGCGGACCACGACGAGCAGGTCGAGCCACTGGCCCAGCTCCCCGGCCTGGCCGGCCGCGAGTTCCGGGGTCACCCCGGCCCAGGGCGCCAGCTCGTCGCAGGACAACCGCAGCGCGAGGATGCGGTCGCCGATGGCTTCCCGGACGGCTGCCAGCACCTCGCGGGTCAGCCGCAGCTTGTCGGACCCGTAACCGTCGGCGCGGGCGTTGGTCAGCCCGGAATGGAACTGGCGGAGCAGCGCCCCCGGGCCGGCGTCGATCTCCACTCCGTCGGCGCCGGCCCGGGCCGCCCGCCCGGCCGCGTCGGCGAATCCGGCCACCAGCGCGTCGATCTCGGGCTGCTCCATCTCCATCGGCATCTCCCGGCTGGCCGGGTCGGCGAACGGCGACGGCGCCCACAAGACGGCCTGAGAGTACGCCGAGGAGCCCTGCAGCCCGGTGTGGCCCAGGCCGGCCAGCACCAGGGTGCCGTGCGGCTGGCAGGCCGAACTGATCTGCCGCCACCCTGGCTCGGCATCGCTGGCCAGCGGGGCCCGCTCGTAGGGCCAGTCGGAGGGATGCACCGAGGCAGTCTCGGTGACGATCAGCCCCGCACCGCCGACCGCGCGCCGCTCGTAGTAGGCGACGTGCCGCGCGGAGAAAGCCCGGCGGCGGCCCAGGTTCGTCTCGTGCGGCCCGAACAGGATCCGGGACTGCGCTGTCCGCCCGGCCAGGGTGAGCGGATCGGTGAGCCCCGGCCGGCTGGTCACGTGCGTGACCGCAGGCCGGAGGGAAGCGAGGAGCCGGCGGATGGGGCGTCAGGTTCGCGGGCCGCCTGTGCCGGCCCTGCCGCGCCAGCCTGTGCTTGCGCTACGTCGCTCATGCCTGCCTCCCGGGCCTCGGGGATACGGCAGGCGCTGTCGCCAAGCCAGCTGCACTGCCGGTTTGATAGGCGGTTTCATCAGGCGGTTCATAGGCGGATCATTTTGGCACTTGGTGCAAGATGTTAACGGCACCCGGTGCCAGAGCACAAGATGTGGAGCCCGTCACCTTTCGCATAGCACGACAGGTCATGGCATGCTCCTGTCAAGCCGCGCACCGGCAGCGGGCCCGGCGGGGGGGGGCTGACCAGAAAGGCGGTGGTGACAGGTGCCGGGAGCAGGCGTTTCCGGGCCGGTCGGCCGCAGGCGGATCACGTCCCGCGCCGAACTGGAGCACGTCGCGTTCGAGTTGTTCGACCGGCAGGGCTTCCAGGGAACCACCATCGACGAGATCGCCAGCGCCGCCGGGATCGGCCGGCGGACCTTCTTCCGCTACTTCCCGTCCAAGAACGACGTCCCCTGGGGGAACTTCGAGGAAGAGCTGGACCGGATGCGGATGCACCTGAAGGCCTGCCCGCCGCAGACCCCGATGATGGATGCGATCCGCGTGGCGATCGTCGAGTTCAACCAGGTAGCCCCGGATCAGGTGCGCTGGCACCGGCGGCGGATGGAGCTGATCCTGCGGGTTCCCGTGCTGCAGGCGCACTCGACCCTGCGGTACGCCGAGTGGCGCCAGGTGATCGCCGACTTCGTCAGCGAGCGAACCGGGCAGCCGGCGGGCTCATTGGTGCCCAGCACCATCGCCTACGCCATGCTCGGCGTCTGCGTCGCAGCGTACGAGCAATGGCTGGCCGCGGACGACACCGACCTGACCGGGCTGCTCGACACCGCGCTGCACAAGTTGGCTGACGCGTTCGCGGACAGCCTGACCAGGTCAGCCGCGATCATCTGACCCGCGGCCGGCGACTCTGCCGTCATCTGACCCGCTGGTCGGCTGCCCCGCGGCTGACCTGGTCAGAGCTGGCCGACCTCGGTCACCCGGAGCACCGCCACGCCTGCCTCGCCGGAGGCCGCCAGGTCGACCTCCGCGCTGATGCCCCAGTCATGGTCACCTGCCGGGTCGTCGAAGATCTGGCGTACCCGCCAGGCCTCCCGGCCCTCCTCGATGATCAGCAACGCGGGCCCGCGGGCGTCCGGGCCGGTCCCGATCTCGTCGTGGACGTCGAAGTACGGCTCAACCGCCGCGGCCCACGCGTCGGCGTCCCAGCCGTCCTCCGCGTCGAGCTCGCCGAGTTCCGCGTAGTGGCCGAGCGCGGCGAGCTCGACCCGGCGGAAGAGGGCGTTGCGGACGAGCACCCGGAACGCGCGAATGTTGGCGGTGACCAGCGGCGGCGCCGCCTCAGTCTGGGCCGCCACCACGCCGGACGGGTCACGCAGCTGCTCCCACTCATCCAGCAGGCTGGAGTCGACCTGGCGGACCAGCTCGCCGAGCCATTCGATGAGGTCGGTGAGTTCCTCGGTCTTGGCCTCGTCCGGCACGGTCTGCTTGAGCGCCTTGTAGGCGTCGGCGAGGTAGCGCAGCACCAGGCCCTCGGACCGGGACAGCCCGTAAAAACCCACATATTCAACGAAGGTCATGGCCCGCTCATACATGTCCCGCACGACGGACTTCGGGGCAAGGTAGTAGTCGGCGACCCACGGGTGTCCCCGCCGGTACATGTCGTACGCGGCATCGAGCAGATCGCCAAGCGGCTTCGGGTAGCTGACCGAGTCCAGCAGTTCCAGCCGGGTCTCGTAGTCCACCCCGTCGGCCTTCATCTGCGCGACTGCCTCGCCGCGCGCCTTGAACTGCTGCGCCGAGAGCACCGTCCGCGGGTTGTCCAGCGTCGCCTCGATGATCGACACCACGTCCAGCGGGTAGCTGGGCGCCTCGCGGTCGAGCAACTCGATCGCGGCCAGAGCCAGCGGGGACAGCGGCTGGTTCAGCGCGAAATCGAATTGGAGGTCCACGGTGAGCCGGACCTGGCGGCCCTCGGCGTCCGGCTCGTCGAGCCGTTCCACCACCCCGCCGGCCAGCAGCGCCCGGTAGATGGCGATGGCCTGATGGATATGCCTACGCCGCGCCGCGCCGTCCTCGTGGTTGTCGGTGAGCAGGTGCCGCATCCGTGCGAACGCGTCGCCGGGCCGGCTGATCACGTTCAGCAGCATGGCGTGGCTGACCTTGAAGCTGGACGTCAGCGGCTCAGGGTCGGCCGCGACCAGCCGCTCGAAGGTGGGCTGCCCCCAGGCGATGAAGCCCTCGGGCGGCTTCTTGCGGACTACTTTGCGCCGCTTCTTCGGGTCATCGCCGGCCTTGGCCAACAGGCGCTCGTTCTCCACCACGTGCTCGGGGGCCTGCACCACCACCCGGCCGGTCGTGTCGTACCCGGCCCGGCCGGCCCGCCCGGCGATCTGGTGGAACTCGCGCGCCTGGAGCAGCCGGGTCTTCGACCCGTCGTACTTCGACATCGCGGTGAACAAGACCGTGCGGATCGGCACGTTGATGCCCACGCCCAGGGTGTCCGTGCCGCAGATGACCTTCAGCAGGCCGGCCTGGGCCAGGGTTTCCACCAGCCGGCGGTACTTGGGCAGCATCCCCGCGTGGTGCACGCCGATCCCGTGCCGGACCAGCCGGGACAGGGTCTTCCCGAAACCGGCGGTGAACCGGAAGTTGCCGATCATCGCGGCGATCTGGTCCTTCTCCGCGCGAGAGCAGACGTTCACGCTCATCAGTGCCTGCGCCTGCTCCAGCGCCGCCGCCTGGGTGAAGTGCACCACGTAGATGGGCGCCTGGTGGGTGCTGAGCAGTTCTTCCAGGGTCTCGTGCAGCGGGGTGGTGACGTAGTTGTAGAGCAGCGGCACCGGGCGCTCGGCGGACTGCACGACGGCGGTCGGCCGCCCGGTGCGCCTGGTCAGGTCCGCCTCGAACCTGGTGACGTCGCCGAGCGTGGCCGACATCAGGACGAACTGTGCCCGGGGCAGTTCGATGATCGGCACCTGCCAGGCCCAGCCACGGTCGGGATCGGCGTAGAAGTGGAACTCGTCCATCACCACCTGGCCGACGTCCGCGTCGGCACCGTCCCGCAGCGCGATGCTGGCCAGCACCTCCGCCGTGCAGCAGATGATCGGCGCGGTCGCGTTGACGCTGGCGTCCCCGGTCATCATGCCGACATTGGCCGGGCCGAACGCCGCGCACAGCGCGAAGAACTTCTCCGACACCAGGGCCTTGATCGGCGCGGTGTAGAACGACCGGCGGCCCTCGGCCAGCGCCGCGAAGTGCGCCCCGGTGGCCACCAGGCTCTTGCCCGAACCGGTCGGGGTGCTGAGGATGACGTTGGCCCCGGACACCACCTCGATCAGGGCCTCTTCCTGATGCGGGTACAGGGCGAGGCCCTGCTCCTTCGCCCAGCCGGCGAATGCGTTGAAGAGAGCGTCGGGATCGGGGTCGGCGGGCAGCAGGTCGGTGAGTGTCATGGCCGTCCCATCGTGCCCTGCCCGGACCGGTGCCTGGCCAATTGCTGAGTGATTCGTCTTTTCCATGTCCTGCGTATGTGCAAGCTCAACACCCAGTCAATTCATTCCAACCACATACCCCATTTACCCCAGGAGCCACACTCGCCACACGCCGTCCCAGGGGGCCGCCTTAGCGGCTCACCAGGGCAGACACCCGCCGCCGCCGCCGCCATGAATCCACCCCCACGGCCGCTGCGCGCTGCGGTTCGCACTGGCGGTCGCCGGCCGGGCACGGGAGCGGCGGCCCGCGTTCGGCTTGATCAGCACGGACGTCGCGGTCAGCCAGAGCGCGGCAAAGATCACTAAGGGCGGCCTTTCAGCGGCGAACTCAGATGCCGACACTCCGGGGAGCACGCCGCGTCGGGTCAGGCACGTCCGCCTCGCCAACGCTCTCGACGTCCTTGGTCGCCACGCTGAGGATGTCCCTCTTGTCGCGAGAGAAGACGAAGAAGTCTCCGTATGCGCCGTAACTGTCGGCAGTGACCGGCTGAGTGCGGCCATCGCGGTACCTGATCTTGAACTCGGCCATGTAGATGATCTTTCTATGAGCGGGGGTTCGAACATCAGTACCATCGTAGTGCTCCCGTCACTCCAGGCAGTCCAGGCGTGTCATGGTGGCTACCGGCCCACTTGCCGAGGCCACTGCAGGCGCATCAGATTGAGCAGGATCGTGAAGACCATCGCCGCGACTGTGACCGCGATTCAGGGCGCGAGACTGCGGCGCCCGCGGTCGAGGATGTGAGGGACTTGGCCGCACAGTGCCCACCGCACCGCCGTTCATGCACCCGCCTTCCGCGCCAGCACCACACCAGTCAAGCCCCCTGGCGCGCTACCAGGGAGGCGCGGTCCTGGCACGTGCTCAGTACGGGGTGCGGCCGTCCGGGTGACTGGCGGGGCCAAGGGTGACGGCCTGTTCGCCGAGTGCGGCGGCGAGGCGGGTAAGGGTGCGGCCTCGGCAGGAGGCGCAGGGCTGGCGTTCCAGCCTGGCCACGGTGGCCGGGCTCATCCCGGCTTTGGCCGCTAGTTCGGCCTGTGTCAGGCCGTGCTGGCGGCGTAGATGCCGCAGTCGGTGGCCGTTGATAGCAGTGGTCCAACACCGCAACTCGAACCAGATGGTGCGGCTGGCCTGCCCGTTTTCGGTGATGCCCCAGTTGCGGGCCAGGGCGTCGACGATGACTAAGCCGCGCCCGCCGTGGGAGTCGTGGCTGATGCCAGGTTCCCAGGGGCCGTCGTCTTCGACCTCGACGCGCAACAGCCCTGCCCAGAGGGTCGCGCGGACGCGGAAGGTGCCGCCGGGCCTGGATGAGACGCTGTGCAGCAGGGCGTTGGTGACCAGTTCGGACAGGCACACGATGGCGTCGTCGGCTGCTGGGCAGCCGTCCAGGACCTGGGCCAGGAACCGGCGTGCGTGCCGGACCTGGTCGGGCTGGGCCGGGAAGGTGCGGGACCACCGGAGCGGCGGGGTCGCCTGCTGCCGGGAGGCGGGTTCGTACATGGCGGCCCCTCCTGCCTTCCATCCGCTGGGTGCCGGTGTTGCTACGCTCCAGTGTGTTCGTGTCGCAGATCGTTGTAAACAAGTTCAAATGAACTAGTTCAAATTATCTCGTGCAGAAGAGAGGGATGGCTGATGCCAAGGCGGTCAAGTCCCACCGTCCGCCGCCGCAGGCTGGCGGCTGAGCTGCGGAAACTGCGCAAGGAGTCAGGCAGGACCCGCGAGCAGGTGGCCGAGTTCGTTGGCTGCTCGCCGGTCACGATCACCCGGATCGAGAGCGCGCAGAGCGCACCGCGGCTCGCTGACACCGCACGGATGCTGGAGTGCTACGGCGTGACCGGCGGCCAGCGGGAGGTGCTGATGACGCTGTGCGGCGAGGCGCGCCGGCGCGGCTGGTGGCACCAGTACTCCGGTGCGATCCCGGCCTGGTTTGAGGTCTACGTCGGGATCGAAGGGGAAGTCTCGGAGATCCGCTCGTATCAGCCGGAGGCGATCGACGGCCGGCTGCAGACCGAGGGATACATCCGCGCGCTGATGCTCGCGGACATCGAGGTTCCCTCCGGTGAGGAACTTGACCGGCGCGTTGCCGTGCGGATGAAACGCCAGGAGCTGCTGACGGGCGAGGACGCGCCCAAGATGTGGGTCGTGCTGAACGAGGCAGCGCTGCGCCGCCAGGTTGGCGGGCGCGCCGTCATGCACGAGCAGTTGCTTCACCTGATGGAGGTGTCGCGGTCCAACAAGGTCGTGTTGCAGGTCCTGACGTACGCGGCCGGGGCGCATCCGGCGATGGACGGGGCCTTTGAGATCCTGCGGTTCCCTGATGCCGCCGATCCTGCCGTCGTGTACGTGCAATACCGCCGAGGTAGCATCTACCTGGAGGATTCAGCCGACGTTGACGCCTACGCGGAGCTGTTCGACCACCTGCGCGCACGGGCGCTCGACCCGGACGAGTCACGCGCCCTGATCGCGCGCCTCGCCGACGAGACCTCCTGACATGAGCAGCGGAGGAATGCGGTGCCCACGATCGACCTCTCGCGCGCCGCCTGGCGGAAAAGTAGCCGAAGCACCCAAAACGGAAGCTGCGTGGAAGTCGCCACTATCCCGGCCACCGGGGAAGCCTCCTGCAGCGTGGTCGCCGTCCGCGACTCAAAAAACCGGGACGGCTCAGTGCTGACGTTCACCCCCGCCGAATGGCACGCGTTCACCACCAGGATTAAGCAACGCTCGTTTGACCTGCCCTGAGGCGCTGAGGCAAGAGTCGGCACACTTGCGCCGGATTCGCTGGGGCGTTCCACTCCGACGGTGGTCCTGCGTACGTCCTACCAGCGATTGACTACCTCTCTTTTGACCAGCCCATTGCCTTGATCGGCAGTGGTTAGCGGCCTTAGGCGTCGTTGGCCGTGACAGGTGCCGACGCGGACCGGGCCAGGGAGTGGTCCACCACCAAGAAGTGGTCAGTGTTCTCCCTCGTCGCGCGCCTTCTGGTCGCTGCTGCGGCCAGGCATGAGCAGTAAGAACCTGGACCGGATGTCCCGAGGCAGCCCATGCGCGGGGAGGCGCTAGCCGAAGAAGTAGACGCGGGCGACGAGGATGATGCAGCACAGGCACTTGACGGCCAGGCCGCGCTCATAGGCGACCGCGTCCCGGACCTCCTCATCGAAGACGCGCTGCCGCTCAGCGTCCACCCTGGCGGCAGGCTGCGGCTGGTTCTCGCCGGTACCACCATGGCTCACGTCGGCACCACCATCTTGCCGGCCTTCTCCGTCTTGTCCCAGCGCACTTCGGCGTGCCGGAGTTCCTTGATGTACACGGCGGTGGTGATCGCGCAGAGCAGCGGCCCGTACCCACCGATGTAGACGAACAACGGCCCGAGGACGCGGCCCAGCCGCCGCGACTCGGTGACCTTGCCGAGGAAGGCGACGCCCATGCAGGCGGACAGCCAGATGCAGGTGAACAACTCCACCCCGAGGACCCAGTTCGGGGTGACCGCGAACCCCGCGGTGGCGACCACCCGTGAAGGGGGGCCGTGACCCGGCCGCCACTGCCGCCCGCCGCCCGGCTCCGGGCGGGGGAACAGGGAACCGGGAAGCGCTGTTTGCCCGGTGACGGCAAGCCCTGGCATGGAGGCGGACTGAATGGCTCAGCAAGCGCGCGATCAACTCGGGCGGTTCGGTATCTGGCGGAGTTCCGGCCAGGTGACACCGGAACTGGCGGCCAGCATCGAAGAACTGGGCTATGGCGCACTGTGGCTCGGCGGCTCACCCAGCGGCGATCTCCTGCAGGCCGGGCAACTGCTGGCGGCGACGACCACGCTGACCATTGCCACCGGCATCGTGAACATGTGGCAGGACGACGATCCGCACCAGGTCGCCACGTCGTTCCACCGGGTGCAGGCTCAGCACCCGGGACGGTTCCTGCTTGGCGTGGGCGCTGGTCACCGCGAGGCCACGCAGCGGTACGCCAGGCCCTACGAAACGCTCGCCGGCTATGTCGACGTGCTGCTGGCCGACGGCGTGCCGAAGGGGAGCCTGGTGCTGGCCGCGCTGGGGCCCAGGGTGCTGCGGCTGGCCGCGGAGCGCACCGCCGGCGCCCATCCCTACCTGGTCACACCCGAATACACCCGCCAGGCCCGCGCGATCCTCGGCTCAGCGCCGCTGCTCGCTCCCGAGCAGAAGGTGGTGCTGGACACCGATCCCGGGCGGGCCCGCGCCCTCGGCCGCGGCCGGGTGCGCACTCCCTACCTCGGGCTGGTCAACTACACGACCAACCTGCGCCGTATGGGCTGGACCGATGATGACCTGAGCGGCGGCGGCAGCGACGCGCTGATCGACGCGCTGGTCGCCCACGGCAGCGCGGCCGACGTGGCGGCGCGCCTCACCGCCCATCTCGACGCCGGCGCAGACCACGTGTGCCTGCAGTTGCTCACCGCGCCGGACGCCGACCCGGTGGACGGCTACCGGCAGCTAGCCCAGGCACTGTCGCTGCCGCACCCGCACCACGCCGGTTAGCCGGCGACCAGCCCGGGACGGTCCTACGTGCGGGCGACCGCGGCGACATCGGCGATCAACGCGGCGTTCGGCGTGCGGCTGAAGCTGTACAAGGGGTCGGCAGCGGTCAACGCCGGCCCTTACCAGCTGCGCGCGTACAGCGGCGCGATCTCCCTCCCGGCCTCCCTGGCGGGCAGTGTGCTCGGCGTGACCGGCCTGGACAACGCCGCGCCCAGACTCTCGCTGGTCAGGCCCGGTGCCGCCGCTGGCGGCACGGCAACGCCGGCCACATGCCCGCCCCCTCCAGCCAGCGGTACAAGGAACTGCCGATCGGCCGGGGAACCGCCTGCGGCGACGTGTTCGCCGTCGAGGAGCAACTGGATTCGCTGACCACCTTCGACGACGAGAGCCCCAGCATGCTGTATTACACCGGGCAGGTGACGCTGCCGGGCTACGACAACATGACCGGAGTCGGCACGCCCAACGGGCAGAATTTCATCACCGCCCTGCGGGCGATCGGATAGTGACGGCCGGGGCGGCTGGGCCTGCCCGTCGAGGACATGCCCAGCCGCCCCGGACCAGCCCAGCCCCGGACCAGCCCAGCCCCGGACCAGCCCAGCCCCGGACCAGCCCGGACGCGGATCAGCCCGGACGCGGATCAGCCCGGGATGAGCAGCACCTTGCCGCCGGCTCCGTGCTCCACTGCCTCGTGCGCTGCGACGACTTCGTCGAGGGAGAACCGGTGCACCGGCAGTTCGCTCAGCGCGCCAGCGCTGAGCGCGGTGGTGATGTCGGCGACCGCCTGATCCAGGGCGACCGCGGGGACGTTGTAGAGCAGGATGAACCGGAGCACGATGTTCGCGGTCATGCAGGCGCGGACCGGCAGGACGGGGTCGGCAGGCTCTGCCGCGTAGCTGACGATGGTGGTGTCCGGCCGGGACACGGCGAGGTCAAGCTGCAGGTTCGCGCCGAGCGCCACCTCGACGATGCGGTCCACCTGCCCGGCTGCCGACCGGATCTGGCGAGCCGCGTCCGGCTCGGTGTAGTTGACCACCTGCCCGGCGCCGGCCTCCTTGGCCAGCTGCGCCTTGGCCGGCCCGCTGGCCGTCGCGACGACCTGGGCCGCGCTGCCCCAGACCGCGAGCTCTATGGCGAAATGCCCGACCGCGCCGGCGCCGCCGGCGACCAGCACCGTGCTGCCTTCCACCGGCCCGTCAGCGAACAGGCAGCGGTGTGCGGTGATGGCGGGAACCCCCAGGCTGGCGGCAAGCTCCATGGAGATCCCGTCCGGCAGGGGCACCGCCTGGCGCTCAGGTACCACGGTCCATTCCGCGGCGGTCCCCCAGCGGCGCCCGAACGCGGCAAACCAGATCCACACCCGCTGGCCGACCCGGTCGGCTGGCACGCCGGGGCCGACTGCCTCGATGATCCCGGCGCCATCGTGATGGGGAACCTGGAAACCGTCGATAGGCCGCGGCGTCATCCCGCCGCGGGTCTTGACATCGGTGGGGTTGATGCCAGAAGCATGCACCCGGATCAGCACCTCGCCGGGCCCGGGCTCCGGCCGCGGCACGTCCTCGACCCGCAGCACCTCGGCAGCGGGACCGGTGCGGTCATAGACAGCGGCTCTCACGTCGTGCGCCTCCTCGGTTGCCGGGCGGACCAGGCCAGCAGAGCCCGTCGACCGGTGTCCCGCTGCGGCCGGCCGCGATGAGCACGGGCACGGGCACGCGGTCAATCGTCACCGTAATAGCGCGCGGGCGGGGGCGCCACATGGGGACGCCCCCGCCCGCGCGGGTGGCTCAGTGCGCAGCCGCCGCACGGCAGGCTCCGCTGCCGTGCGGCGGCTGCCGCGCGCTGCTGGTCTCAGGCCTTGAGGACGGCCTCGACCTCCAGCTGGAGGCTGATCTTGTCCGCCACGACCACGCCGCCGGTCTCCATCGGCGCGCTGAAGTCGACCCCGAAGTCGCGCCGGTTGATCTCGCCGGTGGCGGTGAAGCCGGACCGCGTGCCGCCGAAGGGGTCCGGGCCGAACCCGTTCAGCTCGAGGGTGAGCGGCACCTGCTTGGTCACGCCCTTGAGCGTCAGGTCCCCGTCCAGCACGTAGCGGTCGCCCTCGGCACGGATCCCGGTGGACCGGTAGGTCATCGTCGGGTACTTCTCGACCTCGAAGAAGTCAGCGGAGCGGATGTGCGCGTCACGCTGCTCCTGGCCGGTGTCGATGGAGCTGAGGTCGATCTCGGCGGTCACCGACGACTGCAGCGGGTCCTCGCCCGTGACGAACTCGCCGGAGAAGGTCTTGAACCGGCCCCGGACCTTGCTGACCATCATGTGCCGCACCGAGAAGCCGATCTCGGTGTGCACCGGGTCGATGTCCCAGGTTCCAGCTACATACCCGGGGATGGCGCCCGCTTCGGTACTGGTTGTCATAGAGATACTCCTGTCGTTCATATTGGTGTGATACATATTTGAGTGCTCAACGAGTATCACGGCCGGTCCAACATTGTCAAGCTCTCAACTATTCCGGGTATGCTGTGCCCATGACCACCTCTGGGCCGCGCTGGCTGACCGCTGACGAGCAGTGCACGTGGCGCAATGCATTCGCCGCCTGGCAGTGGCTGTTCGCTGCCGTGGACGGCCAGCTGCAGCGAGATTCCGGCATGCCGCTGGCTTACTACGAGATCCTGGTGCAGTTGTCCGAGGTACCGGACCGCGCGCTCCGGATGACCCAGCTCGCCGAGGCGTCGTCGTCCAGCAAGAGCCGCGTGTCCCATGCGGTCGCCCGGCTCGAGGAACGCGGCTGGGTCCGCCGGATGGACTGCCCGACCGACCGTCGCGGCCAGATCGCCCAGCTCACCGAGGACGGCTTCGCGGCGCTGAGCGCGGCCGCGCCCGGGCACGTCGAGCAGGTCCGCCGGGTGCTGTTCGACGCGCTCAGCGCGGAGCAGCTTCGCCAGCTGGCCGGGATCGACGCCGCGATCCTGGCCGCCGCCGCCAGTTCCGCGGCGGCCGGGGACGGCTGCCCGGAAGCCGGGGACAGCTGCCCCGCTGCCGAGGAGGAGCAGGCCCAGGCCGCTCACTAGTGGCCTGGCCGAGGCGCCCGGCTGGCCGGCCACTAGGATCGATGCTCATGGAAGAACGCATTCTGGGCAGGACGGGCAGGGCGGTCTCGGTCATCGGCCTGGGCACCTGGCAGCTGGGGGCCGACTGGGGCAAGGTGGAGGACTCCGCGGCGCTGGCCGTGCTGGCCGCGGCCGCCGCGGCCGGGATCACCTTCCTGGACACCGCCGACGTCTACGGGGACGGCCGCAGCGAGAAGCTCATCGGGCAGTTCCTGGCTGGCAACCCCGGCGCGGAGTTCACCGTGGTGACCAAGATGGGCCGCCGGGTGGCACTGGACCCCGCGCTCTACACCCTGGAGAACTTCCGCGCCTGGACCGACCGGTCCCGGGCCAACCTGGGCGTGGACACGCTCGACCTGGTGCAGTTGCACTGCCCGCCGACACCCGTCTACTCACTCGATAAGGTCTACGACGCCCTCGACGCATTGGTGGCCGAGCAGCGGATAGCGGCGTACGGGGTCAGCGTCGAGACCTGCGCGGAAGCACTGACCGCGATAGCCCGGCCAGGCACCGCAAGCGTGCAGATCATCCTCAACGCGTTCCGGCGCAAGCCCCTCGACGAGGTGCTCCCAGCTGCGCAGGCGGCCGGGGTGGGCATCATCGCCCGGGTCCCGCTGGCCTCCGGGCTGCTGTCCGGCAAGTACACGCACGAAACCTCGTTCGCGGCCGATGATCATCGCACCTACAACCGGCATGGCGAGGCGTTCGACGCCGGGGAGACCTTCTCCGGGGTGGACTTCGACACCGGCGTGGACGCGGCCCGGGAGTTCGCCGCGCTGGCCCCGGCCGGCGCGACCCCCGCCCAGGCCGCCCTGCGCTGGGTGATCCAGCAGCCCGGCGTCACGACCGTGATCCCTGGCGCGCGCAGTCCGGAGCAGGCACAGCAGAATGCCGCCGCCGCGCAACTGCCGCCGTTGACCGACGCGGAACTGTCCGCCGTCGCGGACCTGTACGACCGGCGCATCCGGGCTCAGGTGCACGGGCGCTGGTGACCACCGGTACTGGTGGCCACGGGCGCTGGTGGTGCCGCGGGCGCTGGTGATGCCGCGGGGCTACTCGCCTGCGGGCATCAGGGCGGCGATGGCAGCGGCCCCGGGCGAGGGCTCGCCGCGCAGCGCCCCGGTGACCGCGGCCTGGTCGTCGGCGCCGCGGTTCTGGCTCAGCTTGTGCTTGGCCTCCACCGTGGCGATGGCCAGTTCGACGCCGACGATGCCGCGCAACTGGCCGTTGATGTAGTCGGGCGGGGCATCGGTCACCGCCCACGGCGCGGGCCGTCCCGCCTCGTGGCGCCTGGTGAGCCTGGTCACCACGTCGCGCAGCCATTCCGGGTCACGGTGCACGGTGAGCGGGCCGGTGAAATGGACCGTGACGTAGTTCCAGGTGGGCACCACCCGGCCGTGCCGCGCCTTGCTCGGGTACACCGACGGCGACACGTACGCCTGCGGCCCGTGCACGATCGCCAGGGCGTCCGACCCGGCGGCCACCGACTGCCACTGCGGGTTGGCCAGGGCGAGGTGGCCGAGCAGTCGCCCGGGCTCCCCGGCATCGGTGTCCCAGATCACCGGGATGAGACTGGCCACGGGCTTGGTCCCGTCGAAGGTGACCAGGTCGGCCACGGCGGCCGCGTCCACGAAGGCCGCCACCTCAGCGGCGTCCGCCGCGGCGAAATGCGCTGGCAGGTACATCCTTCCGAGGGTACGCACCGGCGGGCGGCACCAGCCAGCCCGCGAGCGTCTATCGTCTGTAACCGATGAATGGTCAGCCCATCCCGCGGGCGGCGGCACAGGAGTACGCCGCCTGGTTCCGCATCCTTGCCGACGCCACCCGGGTGCAGATCGTGTCGGTGCTGGCCCGCGGGGCACCGATGAGCGTGACAGGGATCGTCGCAGCGGTCGGCGTCAGCCAGTCCACCGTGTCACAGCACTTGAAGGTGCTGGCCGCGACCCGGCTCGTGCTGGCCGAGCGGCGCGGCACCACCCGGCTCTACCGGCTCGACATGACCCGCATGCCAGCCTTCCCCAGCGCGGCCGACGTCATGATGGGGCGGCCGGCGGCCGCCCCGGGCGCCGCCCGTGCCGTCGCGCCGGGCGTCGCGCCGGGCGTCGCACCTGCCACCGCGCCGGGCGTCGCGCCGGCCCCGGGCGACGCGGTGGCTGCCCGCGAGGCGATGACCCTCCGGGAGATGCGCGCCGCCGACGCCGAACAGGTGCTGGCTATCTACCAGGCAGGTCTGGACGCCGGTGACGCCAGCTTCGAGACCGAGGCCCCGTCGTGGGCGGCGTTCGACGCGGCGAAACTGCCGTCGCACCGGCACGTCGCCGTCGGCAGCGGTGGCGGCCCGGTGCGCGGCTGGGTCGCCGTCTCCAGCGTTTCCAGCCGCCGCGCGTACGCAGGTGTCGTCGAGCACTCGGTGTACGTAGACCCGCGGGCCTGCCAGCGCGGGGTCGGCTTCGCGCTGCTCAACGCGCTGATCTCGTCCACCGAGGCGGCCGGCATCTGGACCATCCAGTCCGGCATCTTCCCGGAGAACACCGCCAGCCTGCGGCTGCACGAGCGGGCCGGGTTCCGCGTCGTGGGCATCCGGGACCGGCCCGGCAGCCACCATGGCCGCTGGCGCGATGTCGTGCTGGTCGAGCGGCGCAGCGCCAGCGCGGAGAGCAGGTAGGACGGAGACCGCCCAGCCCCCGGGGGGCGCGCCCCAACCGGTCACCGGCGGGCCGGTGAGTCCTGCTGCGCCACGACGTCCTACCTGGTGACATGGTTTTCGAGCATCGCGAAGGGAGTCGCACCATGCCAGCACGCCAGACCGCACCCGCCGGGGCACCCTGCTGGGTTGACCTGATGACCTCCGACACCGACCGTAGCCGGGCCTTCTACTGCGAACTGTTCGGCTGGGCCGCCGAGGAACCCGCCGCGGAGTTCGGCGGATACTTCAACTTCACCTCTTGGGTAACCCGGGCCGACGCTGGCTGGCCGGCCCCCGCCGCTGGCTGGCCGGCGCAGCCAGGGACGACGCGCCCGGCAGGCGCGGCGGCGAAGCCCTGGACGGGCCGGGCGAGCCGCTCCCCTTCCGCTTGCTGGGCTGGGCAGTGACATCCTCACCGTGGATGCCCCATCGGCGGGGTCGCCTATCGCCCCTGGCGGCAGCGCGTCGATCGACTTCACCGCCTGGGGAGACACGGCAAACCCGGCAAGCCGCACTTTCGATGGAATGGCATGCTGACTATGCTTTTTCCGCCACGACCAGCCGGTAAGGTCTCAACCGCCTGTTACCTGCGGGCGCCAGCCTTTCCGCGAGGGAGAGAAGCATGATGACGGGGTGCTGGCCTGTTCCCGCGCGCGCCCAGGGGGATGGAAGCGGCAATGGATAGCCGGCCGTCATGGCGGACCGCAGGCCCCGGCCGGGCGCCGGACGGCCTCATCAGGCACCGCTGGCTGACCGCTGCCGGGATGTCCGCGACGATCGCCCTCGTTGGTGGCGGGGGTCTCGCCCTGGTCTTGCACGACACCGCACCCAGCCAGCGCAAGGATTGCGGGCTGGTCCGCTGCGCCGCCGCCTTGCCGCCCGCGGTGACGTCGAGCGCGAGAGTGCCCGCGCGCACGCCCTCGGCGACCGAGCCGGTTGCGCCGCCCGCTCCTTCGCCATCGGCCACCGCCTCGCCGGCCGCAAGCGTTACCGCCGGGTCCGCGCCGCAGGCGGCCGCCCAGGGCGCCGCCGCTGGTGCCGGGTACGGGAACAGCCAGCGGCCCGCTCAGCCCTTCCCGGACCGCGATCGCACCGGCCATTGGCCAGCCCCCTGGCCCGGCGGCGGCCTGGGCTGGTGGCCCGGCAGTGCCATGGGACACTGGCCCGGCGGCCTGAGCGGGTGGCCCGGCGGCGGCCTGGGACACTGGCCCGGCGGGTTCGGTGACGGCGGTTTCGGCGGCCATGGCGGCCGGTGACCTGGCCGCAGCGGGCAGGTCACACCGGTAGGGTTCGTGCCATGACTGACCGGGATGCCCTCGAAGCCCTCTCCTCGCAGGAATTGCACGACCGGGCCGTGCGCCGAGCCGTGCACCACCTGGACATCGGATTCCTGTGGGAACTGCTCAGGGAGATCCCGGCGGGAGAGGCGGCGGCTGGCCACGCCGATCGCGCCGCCGCGGACGTCACCCAGTTGTCGAGGATGATCTCCGATGCGCTCGGCTCGGAAGCGCCCGACGTCGCCGACTCGCTGCGCCCGATGTACCTGGACTACCTGGAGAAGCACGGCGGCTGAGCCGACCGCGTGATGATCCCGCGGCGGCGCGGCGCGCGCCAGGACTGCAGATAACGGCCGCTGGGGTTACGGCCCGCTGGTGGTTACGGCTCGGTAGACGGGGGTAGCGGTGGCGGGGCGGAACCGGGTGCCTGACGGGGAACCCGACGGCCACCCGACGCCCAGCCACTGCGCGCGGCGCCACGGTGCAGTATCTGCTCGACCGCTGCCCCGACGCTGCCATCCTCGTCGACGACGCGGCGCAGCACGTAGATCAGCGCGGGGATGGCCCAGACGTCACCGCAGACCCAGAGGATCGCTGCCCCGATCTGCTGATCCGCGAACGGCGGCAGCGTCACCCCGGGCAGGTGGTTGTAGACCGAGTACCAGGACGCCTGCGAGAAGATGCTCAGCGACATCGCGAGCACCCACATCACGACGTTGGTAACGACCAGGGCCGCGGCCTGCGCCATCAGGGGCATCCGGCGCCGGAACGGCGGCGATGGGATGAACTGGAGCCAGAACAGCACGCCGACGATGAAGAAGCTCCCGTGCATCAGCCAGATGTGCACAATCTGGTTCTGCTCCGCGAGATCGTAGAGCGCGGGGAGATGCCAGGCCAGCATCACCAGGCTGAACAGGGCGACCGCGACCCACGGCCGGAGCAGGAATCCTGCGACGGCACGCAGCGACCGCGACCAGCCATCCCGCAGGGCAGCGGCGGTCACGCTGCGACCCGCCCGCCCGGGCAGGGCATCGAGCAGCGGCTGCCACGGCGCGCCGGCCACCACCAGCGTGGGCGCGGCGAACATGAGCAGCAGGTGCTGCAGCATGTGCACGAAGAAGTAGTCGTCCGACCAGTAGTCGATGGGTGATTCGACCGTGATGAGCAGCACAGCCAGCCCGCCGTAGAACGCCAGCGAGCGCAGCCTCCGCTGTCGCGTCCGCTCCGGCCGGGACCGCCGGGCCAGCCGGGCCAGCCCGATCTCATGCCAGGCGACCAGGATGATCACGATGATCAGGAACGGGTCGAAGGACCAGTGATCGACGAGGTAACTCACGGCACCCAACTCACCCGGACGAGCCGTAGGGAATAGCTACTTTAACGACCTGGGACCGGTGCCACCCGCCGCGGCCGCCGGAGGCCTGCGTCCACACCGACAACTGACCGCCCCGGCCGGTCAGCGCCTGGAATCCCCCGGCGGGGTCCGCGCCGAGCGTCACGCCCCCGGCCGGAAGCGACGACACCGGCGAGGGCAACGTGGGAAGAACCCGCCAGGCGGCGCCCGGCCCGGCGACCGAGATGGCGCGGCCGCCGTCCAGCAGGACGCCGGCCGCGTCCCCGGCGAACGCCGCCGAGCGCAGCCGCGAGCCGCCAAGCCGGTACGGTGCGGACAGGCTCCAGCGGTTGCCGGCCCCGCTGGACCACGCGCAGAGAAGGCTCGCCGCCCGCCCGCTGCCGACGAGCAGCAGCGCCGCATCCGCACTGCCGGACCGCGCCATTTCAAGGACCTCGACAGGCTGACGGGCGAGTGTCCCCGGCAGGACAGGCCCGACAGCGGACCAGCCGCCTGCGCCGGACTCGAAGATGCCCACCCGGCCGGCCCGGGCGCATGTCCCGGCGACCAGGGGCGCCCCCGACGGGCTGTATGCGGTCGCGGTGAGCCCGGTCAGCCGGCAGCCGCGGCCTGCCGCGGACGCAGCCACCGACCGCTCGCTGGCCAGCCTGGTCCAGCCCGCTCCGGAATGGGCGCTGACCTCGATGTCGCTGGCTTTGGTCAGCGCGATCAGTGCGCCGTCCGGGGCTGCCGCTAGCGCGTCCGGAGACCCGGCGAGCGGAGAATCCAGCAGGCCGTCCTGCGCCCACCTGGCCCCGTTGTCCGGGCTCAGCGAGAGCGGTGAAAAGGCCAGCTTCTGGCTGGGCCGGACCGCCGCTGCCAGCGACGGGCCACCCGGAGCCGCGACCGCGATGCCGCCGTTGCTGGCGGCACCCGGCGGTGTCGCAAGCTGCCATGCCGCGGCCTTGGCCGGGCGGACGAAGACCTGCCAGAAGTCGTTGTTCTCAGCACTGGACCCGCCCATGACCAGGACCGCCCAGGTGCCTCCGGGGTACTCGGCGGAAGTGGCCAGTGCGGGCGTCACGGACGACGCGGAGTGGGCTGCCTGGGTCGCCGACTTGGTACCGCAGCCCGCAAGGACCGCGGCAGCCAGGCAGGCCACGGCCACGGCTTGCTGGCGTCGAGTCGTCACGACGATGCCAGGCTCTGCTGCGCCGCGGTGGAAAGCTCGCCCGCGAAGGAGGCCTCGGAACTCGCGCTGCCCGGGCCCGGATCGAAGTTCAGCTCCGTGCGCGTGCGGCCGGACCGGTCGATGACGTAGGCGATGTCGCTGTGCCCGATCATGCCGCCGGCGGGCAGGATCTGTGCGGCGATCCCGTACTGCTGCCACACCTTCTTGAGCCGGGCAGTGCTGCCGGTCAGGTACTGCCAGTTCGGCAGGCTGGCCATATGTTCCTGGCGGTCGAACGCCTGGGTGTACACCACCTGGTTGTAGACCGGGTTGGCGACGACCGCGACGAGGTCCACGTTGCGGGCCTGCGCGCCGAGCAACTGGTCAGCCTGCCGGAACTCCTGGGCGATGATCGGGCAGTCGGACGTGCACACCGGATCGAGGAAGGTGAGCAACACCACCTTGCCGCGCAGGCTGGCCAGCGAGACCGGGCGGCCATGCTCGTTGGTGAGCTGGAACGCGGGAGCCCGGAAGTCCAGCGGGGCGCTCGATCCATCCAGCGCCTGCGCGATGATCGGTGAGGCGGTGGTGCTCGCCGACGCGGCTGCCATCGGCACGACGCCGATGATGGCGATGCCCAGGGCGCCAACGGCCCCCAGGGTACGCGGGCTGGCTGTGCCGAGGACCTGGGCGAGGCGTCCGGGCCGCAGGCGCTCCCGCCAGCCATGAACCCGCTGGACGGGCTGGACCGGGCCGGCCGGCGCTCCGGCCGCGGCAGCCGTGCCTGCCGCTGCTGCCGCCTGCTCCGTGGCCGCCGCGGGCACGGCCAGGTCCGCGGGAGTCGCGAGCACGGCCAGGTCCGCGGGAGTCGCGAGCACGGCCAGGTCCGCGGGAGCGCCCGCCTGCTCCGCGGCGGGGGCTGGTACTGCCGCCTCCGCGGGCGCGGGCGCGTAGGCCAGGGCCAGGTAACCGCCGACGGCGATCAGCGCCACCGGGATCATGCTGTTGGGGTCGGTGCCGAGGCCGCCGAAGATGCCCATGTCCTGGACCAGCATCCAGTCCGCGGCACACAGCACCAGCATTCCCGCGAGCGCGGGCCGCAGCACCCGGCGCTGCCCGCTGAGCAGGGCGAGGCCGGTTACCGCCAGGGCGATCACCGCGACCAGGTTGACGATCGCTCCGTGCGCGGCGGTGAACGACCCGAAACCGCGCGCCCAGGCCGCCAGGAACCCGGGCTGCGAAGACTGCGCCATCCCCTGGACCATACTGGTCAGGTCTCCTGGCTGCTTGCCGACGGTGCCCTGCCAGAATCCGCGTCCGGGCCAGGCCTGCAGCACCGCCATCCCGGTGAAGAACAGGCCCATGACGGCGAGGACACGCCTGCCCAGCCGTTTGCCGAGCCAGGCCCGGTCGGGCAGCGCGATGAGAGCCCCCGCCAGGCAGTAGAAGAGCGCCGCCCCCGGGGCACCGAACAGCCAGCTCAGCCCGGGGGCGAAGATGCCGCCAAAGGCCTCGCCGAAGATCCACACGACCAGGCCCCAGCCCACGCTCGCCAGCCCGCCGAGCCTGGACCAGCGGCCACGGGCGGCGGTGAGCAGCCAGATGCCGATCCCGACCTGGATCCAGACTGCCGCGGCGGCGGCGTTGACCGGCTGGTAGGTCCACCCTTTGGCAGCGAAGTCCACCAGGTGCTGGACCCAGGCCGGCGAACTCGCTGCGGCCGGCTCGGTGACATTGGTCGCCAGGCCGAGCGGCATCGCTGCCTGCGCCTGCAGCAGGCCGTCCAGGATCCACAGCAGGCCGAAGCCTATCCGGATGAGGCGCCTGCCCCTCGGCTCAGCCGCCAGCGCGCCGGCGGCCGCGGCCCCGGCGGAGCCACGCGACGCAGGAACCCACTCCCGGACGCTGACCCAGAGCATGGCCAGCAGGAAGTAGATGAGCAGCGCGATGATCCCCTGGTGAATGAGCGCCGAGTGGAAAGCCGCAACCACCGTCGGGTTCGTCAGCTGGAGGGTGGAACCCATCCCGGACATGGAAGTTGACTCCTTCGTTCACCCCTGTTGACCTGTCTCCTGCCACTCCAGGTCCCAGAGGGGTGACACACCGCCGCATGAGCGGAAATCACGCTGGACGTGATCCTACGCCGCGGCCAGCATGACGATCACGGTATCTCCCCGGGCCAGACCAGCCGCCCGGGGCACCCGCGGCCCGGCCGCCCAGCCGCCCGGGGCACCCGCGGCCCGGCCGCCCAGCCGCCCAGCCGCCCAGACGCCCAGCGCGCAGACGCCCAGGACGCGCAGACGCCCAGCCGCGCTCAGCAAGTTGCCAGCGTCTTCTCTGGCGTCACCTATGGATCTTGGAGCAGCTCACCCGCACAATGAAGGAGACCTGAAGCCGATCAAGCGTGCCGAGTATGCCCAGGTAGGAGGATGGATGCGGCGGAATGGCAGAAGGCCTGGTTTCCCCGGACCGGACCTTCGGGCCAGGCCGGCCGCGTGGGGCGTGGCGCTGGTGGCCTTCGTGGCCATGGGGCTCGCGGCGACCTCGCCGAGCGCGCTGGGCGCGGAGCGGCTGGCGATCCGGCTGGCCGCGGCGGTGAAGTCCATGCCCCGCCGGGCACCCGTAGTTCCCCCCGCCATGCTGCACGGTCGCCTGTACAACGGCACTCCCGCCGTGGGCGCCCTGTTCACCACCAGCGGCGGCAGCCTCAGGCAGCATTTCTGCACGGCGAGCGTGGTGGCCAGCCGGGTCAAGGACCTGGTCATCACGGCCGCGCACTGCCTGAGCGGCAAGCAGCCGGGTGACGTCGACTTCGTGCCGGACTACCACCGCCACCACGAGCCGTACGGCACCTGGACGGTCACCCAGGTGTTCGTGGACGCCGCCTGGGCATCCTCAGCCAACCCCAATGACGACGTGGCCTTCCTCGTGGTCACCCAGTCGGATAACCCGACGCCCATCCAGGACCTGACCGGCGGCGAGACGCTGGCCACGGGCTGGAGGGCAGCGCAGCTTGTCCGGGTGATCGGCTATCCGGGCGCCAGCCAGCGGCCGATCACGTGCACGTCGCGCACCCGGGCATTCGGCGCCCATCAGATGGAGTTCGACTGCGGCGGGTACACCAACGGGACCAGCGGCGGGCCATTCCTCGCCAACGTGCACAAGGCGACAGGCCTGGGCACCGTCATCGGCGTTATCGGCGGGTACGAGCAGGGCGGGGACACCCCATCGGTCTCCTACTCGCCCCGGTTCGGCAAGGCGGTGCGGGCTCTCTACAACAAGGCTGTGGCCACGAACTGAGCCGCCGCGACCTGTCGCTCGAGCAGCGACCAGTGGTTCTGCGCGGAGATGAAGACCTCGGTGCGGGCCTGCCGTGCCACGTGCGCGGCATCAGCGATCTGCCAGCCGGTGAGGTTGGAGTGGCCGATGTAGCGGACCTTGCCCTCGGTGACCAGTTCGCTCAGCGCGCGCAGCGTTTCCTCGATGGGCGTGACCGGATCGGGCGTGTGCAGCTGGTACAGATCCAGGTAATCGGTGCGGAGCCGGCGCAGGGAATCTTCCACCGCCCGCCGGATGTGCGCCCGGCCGCCCTTGGCCCCCGCCGCCGGGCCGTATCCCATGTCGACTCGCTGATGGCCGAATTTGGTGCCGAGCACGATCTGGTCGCGGCGCCCGGCGAGCACCTCGCCGGGCATCTCCTCGGACCCCCCGCCCTGCGTCCCCGGCCAGCGCGGTGCATTGCGCGCCGCTGCGGGTGCGCAATGCACCGCGGGCGGCACAAGGCCGCCCGCGACCGCCTCCCATGGGGTGCCAGGCAATGGCTCAGGAGATAGAATGGCTGAGGATGCCAAAAAGGTGCGCGTGGCCGCCCAATTTCCTGGCATATAGGCAAGGCGCGTCGCGGTAATGCCGAGCGACTCCGGTGGCTCGTCCGCTGCCCGTGCGGGCGATCGGTGAGCACCCCCCGCGAGAGGAAGTGGGTCGATGGCAGACGCGGTCGGCGGCACGACGGTCCTGCGCCTGCTTCTCGGTGCCCAGTTGCGGCGGCTGCGCGAGGCCCGGGGAATCAGCGCGCAGGAAGCCGCACGGGCAATCCGCGGATCGGAATCCAAGATCAGCCGGATTGAGCTGGGCCGGAATGCCGTCCGGGAGATTGACATAGCCGACCTGCTCACCCTGTATTGCATATCCGACAAGGCGGAGCGGGAACAATTGCTCACGCTGGCCAGCCGGGCGAACCAGGCCGGCTGGTGGCACCGCTACCACGACGTCCTCCCCCCATGGTTCCAGGCGTACATCGGGCTCGAGGAATCGGCGAAATCGATCCGCAGCTACGACGCGCAGTTCGTCCCGGGCCTGCTGCAGACCGAGGAGTACGCTGCCGCGGTCCTTGCCCTGGGTGACTTCTCGCTGGATGAAGCGGAACGCCTGGTCGTCTTGCGCAAGGAACGCCAGCGACGGTTCGCCGCGGGCGGCATACATCTGTGGGCGATCATCGACGAGGTGGCACTGCGCCGTCCCATCGGCGGCATTGAGGTACTGCGCGGGCAGTTGCGGTATCTGCGCGAGGCTTGCCATCACCAGCGGCTGACCCTGCAGGTGACGTCGTTCCCCGTGGTGAGTCACGCCCCGGGCTCGTTCAGCATTCTGCGCTTCGCCGACCCGATCATGCCGGACATGGTGTACACGGAGCAGCTAACCAGCGCCACGTACCTCGATAAGCGCGCTGACGTGGAGCGTTACCTGCTTGCCATGGAGCGGCTGAGCGTAGTGAGCGAGCCCCCGGCCAACTCAGCGGACATCATCCGCGGCATCCTGATGGACTTGGAGGGGACATCATGAGCACCATCCGAAACGGCATGCACGCGACTGACCTGATCGGTGTCACCTGGGTCAAGAGCAAGCACAGCGGTCCCACGGGGGGGAACTGCGTGGAGGTGGCTTTTCTCACTGGCGGCGATGTGGCGCTGCGGAACTCGCGGCACCCGGAAGGCCCCGCGCTGATTTTCACTGGTGCCGAATGGCGCGCATTCCTCGGCGGTGCCGCCGACGGCGATTTCGCCCCGGCCCCCCGCTGATTCCCGCCCTGGCTCCCCGCTGATCCCGCCCCCGGCACACTCCCCTGTGCTCCGGCCCCCTGTGCTCCGGGGGCGGGCCAGGCTCAGCCGCTAACGGGCGGGCAGGTCGAACTCGCCATTCCGCACCCCAGCCAGGAACGCCGTCCACTCGCGCCGGTTGAACACGTGGGGTGCCTTGCTCACGTCCTTGGAGTCACGCAGCGCGACCAGGCCGTTCGGCAGGTGCGCCACCTCCACGCAGCCCGTGACGCTTGAGAAGCTGCTCTTGAACCACCGGGCATTTGTATAATCCGGGGTCATCCCCATATCCCTTCTGTGCAGGTAGAAGAATTCGTCTCAGGCAAAGTCACCAGCCATTCTGCCGATCAATTCGACAGTATCAGCCGGTGACAACGCGGCCGCCCGCAGCAGGTCGAAGACCTCGGCGCAGGCGCGCACGTCGGAGTCTCTTTCCAGATAAGCGTGGCCAGCGACGCCTTCCGTGTAGACCACGTCCGGATCGCTGCGCTCGGGGAACTCCAGAATACAGAAAGGACCGTTCAGCGCCGGGTGGACTCCGCTGGACAATGGCAGGACCTGCAAGGTCACGTTCGGCCACTGGCTGGCTTCGAGGAGGTGCGCCAACTGGCCGCGCATGACCTCCCGGCCGCCGATAAGCCTGGAGATCACCGGCTCATTGAGGATGCACCACAGTTTCAGCGGATCCGCGCGGGTGAGCACCTTCTGGCGCTCCATCCGCAACTCCACCGAGCGGTCGATCTGCCTGGCGGCCTGCCTCCGGCGCACCGAGGTCATGACCGTCCGCGCGTAGCCTTCTGTCTGCAGCAGGCCGTGCACCACCTGGTCCTCGAATACCTGTAGCCCGGCAGCCTCCGCCTCAAGGCCGACATACACGTCGAAGCCGGTCGGCAGCACATCGTCGTAGACAGCCCACCATCCCTTGCGATGGCCCTCACGGGCCATCTCGGTGAGCACCTGCCGCTGCCCGGGATCGTCCACGCCGTACATCTCGAACATGGTCGCCAGGTAGACGGTCCGGGTGGGCGCCTTGCCCGTTTCGATGCGCGAGAGAGTTGACGCGGCCAGCCCCAGTTTGTCCGCGGCCTCTTCGAGCTTGAAGGAATGAGCCTCGCGCAGCCGCCTTAACTCAGAGCCGAGCCGACGCCGCCGGACCGTGGGGCCGATAGGCACGGGCGTCTCGCCTCCCTCGGACGGCAGGTCCGGCGGATCCCGCCCCAGGTCAGGAGCAGGCACCACCGCACAACTGCGGTACGTGAAGTAACGATACCGGACTTGCGAAAGGAATGAGATCGCATCTGAAATTTCGTAGTCCCAATTTGTGCTACGCACTTGCGTGAGGTGCACACCCACACCATCATGGTTCCTGACACGCCGTATCTGACCGGCTACCAACGCGGACCGGGGGCGGCAGTGCCGACCGTGCAGCAACCCTGCCTCCCACACGCCAGGGGATGCGCACCGGGAAGGAGCGCACCAGAGATGGCAGCCACGACCCCCGCCGCCACCGGGGCACGGCACACCGATGAGCGCCGGACACGGCATGCGGACATGCGCAGCCCGGACGCCTTGCTGGCCCCCGCGCCGGTCCTCGTCGGCAGTCTTACCGTCGCGGGCCGGACGAAGAACGTTGCTGAGGCCAGAGCGTTCGTGGCCAAGACCCTCGGCGTGCGGCACCCCTGCGCCGACGTCGCCGTTTTACTGTGCTCCGAACTCGTCACCAACGCCGTGCTGCACAGCGACTCGGGTGAGCCTGGCGGCACGGTCACCGTTGTGGTGCTCAATCTTTCCGGCGCCGTCCGCGTCGAGGTGATCGACAACGGGTCGGCCAGCAGGACCCCGGTGGTGAAGTCCGAGGTGTACGTCCCTGACGGGCACGGGCTCTTCCTGGTCGAGCAGCTTGCGGACACCTGGGGATACAACCGCGACGAGGTAGGCACCACCGTCTGGTTCCGGCTCACCTGCTAGCCCGCTCAAGCCACCGGCCGCCCTCCCCAGATGCGCAGCCGCGCGGCCCCCGGGGGAGGGCGGCCGGTACACCTGCTGGCCGTGGCGGGAAGTTACCCCCGGCTGGTGCCCCGCCGCTGCCCACCGCCGCCGCGTCCCGCCCCCGAGCGCCTGTCGCGCAACCGCAGCGACACACGCAACGGGCTGCCGTCGAAGCCGAACTCCTCGCGCAGCCGCCGCTCGATGAAGCGGCGGTAACCCGCCTCGAGGAAGCCCGTGGTGAACAGGACGACGTGCGGTGGCTGGATGCCAGCCTGGGTCGCGAAGAGGATCTTGGGCTGCCTGCCGCCCCGGGCTGGCGGCGGCGTGGCAGCGATGACCTCGTTGAGCCATGCGTTCAGCCTGCCGGTGGGCACCCTGGTCTCCCAGCCGGCCAGCGCGAGCTCGATCGCGGGCACGAGCCTCTCCACATGCCTCCCGGTGGCCGCGGAGAGGTTGACCCGCGGCGCCCAGCGCGCGGTGTGCAGCTGCCGGTCGATCTCCCGGTCCAGCTGGAGCCTGCGGTCTTCATCCACCAGGTCCCACTTGTTGTAGGCGATGACCAGTGCCCGCCCGGCGTCGATCACCATGGACACGATCCGCAGGTCCTGTTCGGTGAGCGGCTCGCTGGCGTCCACCAGGACGACCGCCACCTCGGCCCGCTCCAGCGCACCCGCGGTCCGCAGCGCCGCGTAGAAATCCGCCCCCTGGCTCTGGTTCGCCCGCCGCCGGATACCGGCGGTGTCCACGAAACGCCAGGTGGTCCCGCCCAGCTCGATGAGCTCGTCCACCGGGTCACGGGTGGTGCCCGCGACCTCGTCCACCAGCACCCGCCGCTGGCCCGCAAGCTTGTTCAGCAGGCTGGACTTGCCCACATTGGGGCGGCCGATCAGGGCGATCCGGCGCGGCCCCCCCGCCTCACCGAACTGCTCACGGGGGGTCTCCGGCAGCGCGTCGAGCACGGCGTCGAGCAGGTCCCCGCTCCCCCGCCCGTGCAGCGCGCTGACCGGGAGCGGCTCACCCAGCCCGAGGGACCACAGGGCCGTCGCCGCGGGCTCACCGCCCGTGTCGTCCACCTTGTTCGCCGCGAGGACCACCGGCTTCCCGGAGCGGCGCAGCACCGCGGCGACGGCGTCGTCGGCATCGGTGATCCCCACCACCGCGTCCACCACGAACAGCACCGCGTCCGCGGCATCGACCGCCACCCGGGCCTGCGCGGTGACCTGCTCGGCCAGCTCACGACTGGCCTGACCGGGCTCAGCGCCAGGGAACGGCTCCCAGCCACCGGTATCCACCAGGGTGAACGCACGGCCCCGCCAGGTGGCGTCGTAGGTCACCCGGTCCCGGGTGACACCGGGGATGTCCTCCACCACGGCCTGCCTGCTGCCAAGGATCCGGTTGACCAGCGTGGACTTGCCCACGTTAGGCCTGCCGACCACCGCGACCACCGGGGCGCGCACATCGGCGTCCGTCCCGTCGGCACCTGCTGCCCCGGTCAGCCCGGCCCAGTCGGCAGAGCGCGGTTCGGTCATCTCGACCACGCCGTGGCGGCCCGCTCGCGGGCCAGGTCCAGGATCGCGGCGACGACCTCATCGAGGCTCAGCGCGGTGGAATCGATCTGCACAGCGTCGGGCGCCTTCGCTGTCTGCGGTGCGTCAATGGTGTCCCGGCGCTGCTGCTCGGCCTGGGTCACCGCGGCCGTGGCGCCGGGGTCAGCCACCAGGTCCGTGCTGCGTCGATTGGCACGGACCGTCTCGCTGGCGGTCAGGAACACCTTGACCGTCGCGTCCGGCGCGACGACCGTGCCGATGTCCCTGCCCTCCGCCACGATTCCTGACCCGGCCGCGCAGGCCCGCGCGATGATGGTCTGCTGCATGCCCACCAGGTGGGCGCGCACCTCGGGAACCGACGCGACCGCGCTGACCGCATTGGATACCTGCCGGGTACGGATCAGCCCGGTGACATCGGTGCCGTCGATGGTGACCATCGGCTGCTCCGGGTCCGTGCTCATCTCGATGACCGGCTGCCGCGCGTGCTCCGCGACCGCCTCGGGGCTGGCCACCGGCACCCCGCGATGCAGCATCCACCAGGTCAGCGCCCGGTACATGGCCCCGGTGTCCAGGTAGCACAGGCCGAGGCCACGGGCTACGCCACGGGCAGCGCTTGATTTGCCGGACCCGGCGGGGCCATCCACGGCGATGATAAGGCAGTCGGTCACGAGGGCGATGCTACCGGCGGACCAGCCATCCGTTGACCCGGAGGCTACCGCCGGGCGGCCATGCGTTGGATCGGATGTTAACGGCGGACCGGCCACCCGTGGGCGCCGAGCGTCTCGGTCAGCGGGGCAACGGCCTCCGGGCGGACCGTCAGTTCCGCCACGCCCACCGGCAGCCCCGGGGAGTGCTCGATGCCGATGTCCTCGATATTGACCCCGGCCTCCCCCGCAGCCTGGAACAACCTGGCCAGCTCGCCGGGCAGGTCACGGATCACCACCTGGACGATGGCCTCGTCCCGGGCGGGCGCGCCCCGCTTGCCGGGGATCCTCGCGACCCCGGCGGAACCGGAGTCCAGCAGGGCCGCGACGGCCTTCAGCTCAGGGCCGGCCAGGCCCGTGCCTGCACTGCCCGTTCCGGGACTGCCCGGACCGGGGACCGGGCGCAGGCCGCTGGCGTGTGCGGTGTCCGCCAGCGCCTCAGCGGCGCTGGCCAGGTCGGCGGCCACCGCGGCGAGCACCTCTGCGACGGGAGCCGCGTTGGCAGCCAGGATCTGGGTCCACAGGCGGGTGTCGCCGGCCGCGATCCGGGTCACATCGCGCAACCCCTGGCCAGCGAGCGCGAGAGCGCCGTCACGGGCATCAGCCAGCCGCGCCGCCATGGCGGCCGACACCACGTGCGGCGCATGCGAGACCAGCGCTACCCACCGGTCATGCTCGTCGGCGCTGGCCAGGACCGGCTCCGCACCACACGCCCGGGCCAGTGCCTCGACCGCCTCGATGCCCGCCGCGGGGGTCTGCGCACCCGGGCAGATGACCCACGGGCGGCCGAGGAACAGGTCAGCGCGGGCCGCGGCCGGGCCAGTCCGCTCCCGGCCGGACAGCGGGTGCCCGGGCACGAAGGAGGTCATGTCGCAGCCCAGCGCCTGCGCCCGGGCGACCGGCAAGCTCTTCACGCTGGCCACATCCGTGTACCAGCGGGCGATGCCGTGTGCCTGGGCGCTGGCCAGGGTCTCCGCGATAGCCTCAGGCGGCACGGCGAGCACGGCGATATCCGCCGGCCCCCCGGGCGGCACCAGGCCCGCCGGAACCCCGCCCACCGGCTCCGTGCCCGCCGGCTCCGTGCCCGCCGGCTCCGTGCCCGCCGGCTCCGTGCCCGCCGGCTCCGTGCCCGCCGGCTCCGTGCCCGCCGGCTCCGTGCCCGCCGGCTCCGTGCCCGCCGGCTCCGTGCCCGCCGGCTCCGTGCCCGCCGGCGCCGTGACGCCCGGCACTGTGCCCGGCATGCCTGACAGCACAGTTCCCGCGCCGATGTCCGCGGCCAGCCGCGCGGCGGCGGGGTCAGCATCGGCGAGCCAGACCTCCACGCCGCGGGGCCGCAGCGCGAGCGCCACGGACGTCCCGATCAGGCCGGTTCCGATCACGATGGCCCGGGCGGGAAACTGGCCCGCGCTCACTGCGCGATGTCCAGCCGCAACGCCGCCGCGCCGCGCAGGTACACATGCTGCAGCGCCGAGCGCGGCGCGCTGGTCTCGATGTGCATGAGCAGCCGCACCACCCGGGGCATGGCGTGCGCGACGGCGATCTCCGTCCCGCACAGCAGTGGCACGTCCTGGAATCCGATCTTGCGTGCCGCCAGGGCCGGGAACTCGGCGGTAAGGTCGGGGGTCGCGGTGAACACCACGCTGATGACATCGTCGGTGACCAGGTTGTTGCGCGTCATGACCTCGGTGACGAGTTCAGTCGTGCCACCGAGGATCGCTTCCCGCCCGTTCGCGTCCACCTGGACCGCACCGCGGATCGCCCTGACCGCCACCGGTTGCTCCATTCATGCTGTCAGGTCCGAGGACTCTCCTGGCCCGCTCTAGTCACACTAGGTTACAGACCGACCGCCGCGTAAAGCTCGCCGATCTCTCGCGTGGTGAGCGCCCGGGTGGCGCCGGGCCGCAGCGTCCCCAGCGCCACCGGGCCCACATGGGTGCGGACCAGGCGGCTGACCGGGTAGCCGACCTCTGCCAGCATCCGCCGCACGATGTGCTTGCGGCCCTCGTGCAGGGTGATCTCCACGAGGGCGCGGGCACCGGCCTGCTCGACAACGCGGAACTTGTCCGCGCTGGCCACCCCGTCCGCGAGGTCGATGCCGGCGAGCAGCCGCCGCCCGACATCCTTCGGCAGCGGCCCCGGCACGTCCGCGAGGTAGGTCTTCGCCACCCCGTAACGCGGGTGGGCCAGCCGGTGGGCCAGTTCGCCGTCATTCATCAGCAACATCAGGCCCTCGGTGTCGTAATCGAGCCTGCCGACGTGATACAGCCGCTCGGCATGGTCGCCGAGGAAATCGGCGATCGTCGGCCGCCCCCGGTCATCCGACATGGTGGTGAGGACCCCGCCCGGCTTGTTGAGCGCGAGGTAGACCAGGTCCTGCCGGGCGGGGATGCGCATCCCGTCCACCCTGATGAGCTGGTGCTGCGGGTCCACCCGCGCGCCGTACCTGCGGACGGTCTCGCCGTCGACCTCGACCCTGCCCTCGCCGATCAGCTCTTCGCAATGGCGGCGGCTGCCCACCCCGGCCGCGGCGAGCACTTTCTGCAGGCGCACGCCACCTGGCACGTCCTGCAGGCTGTCCCGCTGGTCGGATTCCGGATGCACTCCCCCGGTGCTGCCTGCACGCTGGTCAGGACCCCTGGGGCTCATCGACAGCATCCTCAACGTCTTCGACATGATCTGGCAGGAAGGGTGCGAGTTCCGGGAGTTCCGCCAGGCTGGCCAGGCCTAGCCGCTCCAGGAAATACCCGGTTGTCCGGTAGAGGATAGCCCCCGTCTCCGGATCGGTCCCAGCCTCCTCCACCAGGCCCCGCAGCGTGAGCGTGCGGAGCACGCTGTCGCAGTTCACGCCGCGGACCGCAGACACCCTCGCCCGGCCCACCGGCTGGCGGTAGGCGACCACGGCCAGCGTTTCCAGGGCTGCCTGGGTGAGCCGCACCTCCTGCCCGTCCCGGACGAACCGCTCGACGACGGGTGCGCACTCCTCCCGCGTGTAGAACCTCCAGCCGCCAGCCACTTCGCGCAGGTCGAAGCCGCGCTGCTCCGCGTCGTAGGACGCGGCGAGCTCACGCAGGGCGACCGCCACCTCCCCGCGCGGGCGCTCCAGTACCTGGGCGATGACGACCTCTGCCACTGGATCATCGACCACGAGCAGGATCGCCTCGAGGCTGGCCCGCAACCCGGGCCCGGGCGGGCCGTCCGCCGGGCCGTTGCTGCCATCCGCAACGCCCGAGGCGTTCGCAGCGTCCGGCGCGTGGTCAGCAGCCGGGTCAGCAGCCTCCTCGGCCAGCGGGTCATCGCCAGCACGCTGATCAGGCGGCTCCCCTGCCACGCCGCCAGCCCCGGATGCCGCACCAGCAGCAGGTTCCCGGGGCGGCACGCCCGGGCCCTGCACGCCCGGGCCCTGCACGCCCGGGCCCTGCACGCCGTCCTCCATGATCACCCGTTCCCTTCCTCGGCTGGCCCGGCGGTACCGGCAGGCTCGCCGGGCTCCGCGCCGAGGTCCTGTCCCGCTGCGCTCCCGGCGTCCGCCTGCTGCTCCGGCACCCAGGTCACGTACAACTCACCGAGCGGCGCCACCTGGTCGAACGAGACGCTACCTTCACGGTAGAGTTCGAGCAGCGCCAGGAACCGGGCGACGACCTCATAGGTGCCCGCGCAGTCGGCGGAAAGCCGCCGGAAGGTGGCCCGGCCAAGTCGGCTGAGCTGCCTGGCGAGGATGGCCGCCTGCTCGCGGACGGTTGTCTGCGGCGCATGCAGGTGCTCGGTGGACACCACGGGCGCCGGCCGGGGAGCCAGCGTCCGCGCGGCGATCGCCGCGAATTCCGCCGGCCCGAGGCCGAGCAGCACTTCCGGGAGCAACTCGGCGAACTGCGGTTCCATCGGCACCCGCCGCGCAAAGCGCCGTCCCTGGACCGTCATCCGGCCCGCGAACACCGCCGCGACCTCCTTGTAGGCGTGGTACTGCAGCAACCGGGCGAACAGCAGGTCCCTGGCCTCCAGGAGGGCAAGGTCTTCCTCGTCCTCGACCTCGCCGCTGGGCAGCAGGCGCGCGGCCTTGAGGTCGAGCAGCGTCGCGGCGACCACCAGGAAGTAACTCGCCTGATCCAGGTCCCAGCCGTCGGAGCGGGCCCGGATGTAGGCGATGAACTCATCCGTCACCTGGGAGAGCGCGACCTCGGTGATATCGAGCTTGTGCTTCGAGATCAGGCCGAGCAGCAGGTCGAAGGGGCCCTCGAAGACAGCGAGGTGCACCTCGAACCCGCCCGCGCCGCTGGCCTGCGGGGCGGGTTCACCACCGGCCTCAGCCGTCACTGCGCTTGTCACCCGCTACCCGCCGGATCCCGGCGAAGACAACCTCATCACAACGAGCCGCGGCGTCATGAGCCCCAGGGCAACGACTGGCCCTGCGGCGAATCCCGCGGCACCGAATCCCGCGGCACCGAATCCCGCGGCACCGAATCCCGCGGCGCTGTATCTCTCGGCAGGGGCCCACAGCCGTCTCATGTCTTGTCTCGCAATCGCCCTGCCAGCAAGCTCGCCTCGCCCGCAGCGTCCAGATCGGCGAGCAGCACGGCAATGGCCTCACGGACCAGCCTGCCACGATCCACCGTGATCCCGTAACCGCGCAGCGCCAGCCGGGCCCGCTCGAGATCGAGAAGCTCAGCCGCAGTCAGGTACACCGTGATCTTCTGAGGATGGGCCTCGCGACCGCTCGCCTCGCGTCCCCCGCCGACGGAGCAGCCAGGGACGGCAGGGGCCGGGGTGGCCGGCCGGAGCAGTTCCGCGACGCCCGGCAGGCTCACCCGCCGGGGACGTGACCCGCGCGCCCGGCCTGCCGCCACCGCTCCAGTACCTCCTTGGCAAGCTCCCGGTAGGAGTTCGCACCCGTGGACGACGGGTCAAAGCTGGTGATCGGCTCGCCGGCGACGGTGGCATCCGGGAATCGCACGGTGCGGTTGATCACCGTGTGAAACACCTTGTCCGCGAAGCCCTTCACCACCTCGGCGAGAACCTCGCGGGAATGCAGTGTCCGCGAGTCGTACATGGTGGCGAGCAGCCCGTCCATGCCGAGCCGTGGGTTCAGCCTGCTGGACACCTTGTCAATGGTCTCCAGCAGCAGGGCCACCCCGCGCATCGCGAAGTACTCGCACTCCAGCGGGACCAGTACGCCGGCGGCGCAAGCCAGCGCGTTCACGGTGAGCAGGCCGAGCGACGGCTGGCAGTCGATGAGGACGATGTCGTAGTCGGGCAGCAACGGCTCGAGCACGCCGCCGAGCACGAATTCGCGGCCGACCTCGTGCACGAGCTGAACCTCGGCCCCGGACAGGTCGATGTTGCTGGGCAGCAGATCCATGCCGTCCACCCTGGTCTTGAAGACCACGTCGGCGGCGCTGAGCCCGCGCTCCATCAGCAGGTTGTAAACCGTGTACTCAAGCTCATGCGGCTGGATGCCCAGGCCGACGGACAGCGCCCCCTGCGGGTCGAAATCAACGAGCAGGACGCGACGCCCCTGCTCGGCCAGCGCCGCGCCCAGGTTGATCGTCGTGGTGGTCTTGCCAACCCCGCCCTTCTGGTTGCAAACTGCGACGACGCGCGCAGGACCGTGCGTGAGCAGCGGCTCGGGATCAGGAAAGGCGGGCAGCGGCCGTCCTGTGGGCCCGATAGCGCCGGGCTCAGTTTCGACCACGTGCGTGCCTGCTACCATGCGCTGCACCTCCCCGGCGGGCTGGGCAAGAATGCCCCCGCTGAAACCCGGACTCTAGGGCCTGCCCTGCCCCGCGGCAAGCCGACTCACCGTTTGCCCAGGTGGTCTCTTCGGGGAGAGCCGGCCGCCTGGCAACGTGAAACCGGCAAGACTCCCCCGCCGACGACCACCCACGACCACCCGGCCCACCCACCGGTCCGCCGACCACCACCCCACGCACTGGCCCACCGGCCACCGGCCCAGCCACCAGCCACCGGCCAACCAGGCCGCAGCCACCCACCGGACCGCCGGAGAGCTAACCGAGGGCGCGCGGGTGGGCGGCCGAATACACCTCGCGGAGCTTGTCCACGGTGACCATGGTGTAGATCTGCGTCGTGGTGACCGAGGCATGGCCGAGCAGTTCCTGGACCACCCGGACGTCCGCCCCGCCATCCAGGAGGTGCGTGGCATAGGAGTGCCGCAACGTATGCGGCGAGACCCCGCCGAGGCCAGCCCGGCCCGCCGCCGCCTTGAGCACGGCCCATGCGCCCTGCCTGGTCAGCCGTCCGCCCCGGGCGTTCAGGAACACTGCGGGACTGGCGGAGACGCGGCGGGAAGCGGTCGCCAGGGTCGGCCGCGCACGGACCAGGTAGGCCTCCAGCGCCCCTCGTGCGTAACGGCCCACCGGGACCACCCGATCCCTGCCGCCCTTGCCGGACAGCCGTACCGTCGCGGGCTGCCCGTCGCTGGTGCCGGCCGGCCCTGTGCGCTCCGCGATCACGAAACCGAGGTCATCGACGTCGAGGCCGACAGCCTCGGAAATCCTGGCCCCGGTCCCGTACAGCAACTCGAGCAAGGCCCGGTCGCGCAGTGACCGCGGGCCGTCGGAGTCATCGCCTGCGGCGGCGATGAGGCGCTCCACCTCGGGCACGCCGATGGCGCGCGGCAGCTTCCGTGGGGACACCGGGGGGTGGACCAGGCTGGCCGGATCAGATCCGGCCAGCCCCTCTGCCGCCGCGAACGCGTGCAGCCCGCGGACGGCCACCACGGCCCGGCCAGCCGAACTGGCGGCGAGCGGCAGATGGTCGTCGTCCCCTTCGCGCAGCCCGGCCAGGAAGGCCGCGACATCCTCCGTGTCGGCCTCGGCGATGTCCGTCCTGCCCCGGGCCGCCAGCGCCGCCGCGTACCGGAGCAGGTCCCGCCGGTAGGCCTCCAGGGTGTGCGCCGCCAGGCCACGCTCGACCGTGAGGTGGGCGAGATAACGGTCGACGGCATCCGCCAGCGCGGTCAGCTCAGCACCTCGCCGACTGGGGTGGACGGCAGGCCGTGCGCGTCCGCGACCGGCTGGCAGGTCAGCGCGCCCTCGTGGGTGTGCAGCCCGAGCGCTAGCGCGGGGTCGGATCCCAGCGCGCCGCGCCAGCCGCGGTTGGCGAGTTCCACCACGTAGGGCAGTGTGACGTTGGTGAGCGCGTACGTGGAGGTGTGCGGCACCGCGCCGGGCATGTTCGCCACGCAGTAGAACACCGATCCGTGTACCCGGTAGGTGGGCTCGGCGTGCGTGGTGGCCCGGGAGTCCTCGAAGCAGCCGCCCTGGTCGATGGAGATGTCCACCAGCACGGATCCCGGCTTCATCCGGGACACCAGGTCGTTGGAAATGAGCGTGGGCGCCTTGGCCCCCGGGACGAGGACCGCGCCGATGACGAGATCGGCGTCGATCACCGCACGCTGGATCTCGTACGCGTTGGACGCGACAGTCTGGCAATGCCCCTGGTAGATCGCGTCCGCGGAGCGGAGCCTGGCCACGTTCTTGTCCACCAGCAGGACCTCCGCCTGCATGCCGAGTGCGATGGCAGCCGCGTTCATCCCGGAGACGCCCGCGCCCAGCACCACGACCTTGGCGGCGTAGACGCCGGACACGCCGCCCATCAGGACGCCCCTGCCGCCACCGTCGCGCTGCAGGTGATGCGCGCCCACCTGGGGCGCCATCCGGCCCGCCACCTCTGACATGGGCGCCAGCAGCGGCAACGAGCCGTCCGGGAGCTGTACCATCTCGTAGGCGATCGAGGTGATGCCCGAGTCGAGCAGGGCGTCCGTGCACCGCCGTGACGCCGCCAGGTGCAGGTAAGTGAACAACACCTGCCCCTTGCGCATCCGGTGATACTCCTCCGCCACCGGCTCCTTCACCTTCAGGATCAGCTCGCCGGCCTGCCAGACGTCGTCCGCGGTGGGCAGGATGGCCGCGCCAGCGGCCACGAAATCAGTGTCGGGGATGGAGGATCCGGTTCCCGCGTCCGCCTCGACGAACACCTCATGGCCGCTGCGGACCAGCTCATGCACGCCCGCGGGCGTGATCGCGACCCGGTACTCGTGGTTCTTGACCTCTTTCGGAACGCCTACCTTCATGGCCGCAAGCCCTCTCTTCGTAACTCTCCGCGCCCGGCCCCGTTGCCGGACGACCCGAGTCCTGGCGGACCCACCGCCACTGCGTCAGTCTTCTGGTGCGTCCGCCGGCCTCAGGCCGTCGAACCCGCTGCGCCTAGCGGCATACGCGGACAAGATACCCACCGCGGTGACGCCATTGTGCAGGTCGCCGACGGTAAACCGGTCTACGGCCTCGTCCAGGGTCACCCAGCTGAGCAGCAACTGGGCCTCCTCGTGCGCTGGCACGTGGTCGCGTTCAGCCGGGGGGACACAGCTGAGGTCGCGGGCCAGGAACACCCGGATGCGCTCGGTGCTGATCCCGGGTGAGGAGAAGAAATCGACGAGGACATGCCAGTCGCGGGCCCGGTAGCCGGTCTCCTCCAGCAACTCCCGCTCTGCGGTCGCGCGCGGCGGCTCGCCCGGGATGTCGCGCAGGCCAGCAGGCAGTTCCCAGAGCAGGCGGCCCACCGGGTGCCGGTACTGGCGGATCATCAGCACCTGGCCGGCCTTGTCCAGAGCCACCACCGCGACAGCGCCCGGATGCTGCACCACCTGCCGCTCGGCCACCTCGCCATCTGGCATCCGGACCTGGTCGCTGCGCAGCGTGACGATGGTTCCGCGGGCCATCTCCTCGGAGGCGGTCACCGGCCAGCGCTCCGGTACGTCACGAAACCGGGCCTGGACCGCCTGCCCGGTCAGCACGCCCTCGTGTCCCGGCAGAGCGGATCCGGCGGATCCATCCGGCTCGCCGGGTGCCGTCTCCTCAGCGGAGGTCATGCGCTGGCCGCGGCGGGGTGCCCCATGGCCGCGGCGCCCCGGCTCACCGACTTCGCACGCTCGCGCGCGGCCGCGACGAGCCCGGCGAAGAGCGGATGGGCGCGGGTCGGCCGGGACAGGAACTCCGGATGCGCCTGGGTGGCCACGAAGAACGGGTGCATGGTGCGTGGCAGCTCGACGAACTCGACCAGCCGGCCGTCCGGTGACAGGCCGGAGCAGATCAGCCCACCCTCCTCCAGGAGGTCGCGGTAAGCGTTGTTGACCTCGTACCGGTGCCGGTGCCGCTCTTCCACCAGCTCCGTCCCGTAGAGCTCGCGCACCAGGGATCCCTCGGCCAGCTCGGCCGGGAACAGCCCCAGCCGCATCGTGCCGCCCATGTCCCGGTCGCCGGCCACGACATCCTCCTGGTCGGCCATGGTCGCGATCACCGGATGCGGCGTGTCCGGGTCGAACTCAGCGCTGTTCGCGTCGCCGAGCCCGACCACGTCCCGGGCCACCTCGATGGCCACGCATTGCAGGCCGAGGCACAGGCCGAGCAGTGGTATGCCGTTCTCGCGGGCGAAGCGGGCCGCCCCCACCTTGCCCTCGATGCCGCGCACGCCGAACCCGCCGGGGATGAGCACCCCGTCCACGTCCGCGAGATGGCGTGCCGCGCCTTCCGCAGTCTGGCAATCGTCGCTGGTCACCCATCGGATGTTCACCCGGGCGTCGTTGGCGAAGCCGCCGGCCCGCAACGCCTCGGCAGGCGAGAGGTAGGCGTCCGGCAGGTCCACGTACTTTCCCACCAGCGCGATCGTGACGCTGTGCGCGGGCCGGTGCACCCGGCGCAGCAACTCATCCCAGTCGCTCCAGTCCACGTCCCGGAACGGGAGCCCGAGCCGCCGCACCACGTACGCGTCAAGGCCCTCGGTATGCAGGACCTTGGGGATGTCATAGATGGACGGGGCGTCCACGGCGGACACGACAGCCTCTTCGTCCACGTCACACATGAGGCTGATCTTCCGCTTGAGCCCATCGCTGATCGGCCGATCGCTGCGGCAGACGATCGCGTCGGGCTGAATGCCGATGCTGCGCAGCGCCGCGACGGAGTGCTGGGTGGGCTTGGTCTTCAGTTCCCCGGACGGGCCGATGTACGGCAGCAGTGAAACGTGCAGGAAGAAGCAGTGGTCCCGGCCGATCTCGTGCCTGATCTGCCGGATCGCCTCCAGGAACGGGAGCGACTCGATGTCACCCACCGTGCCGCCCACCTCGGTGATCACCACATCGACACCCTGGCCGCCCATCTCCATGATGCGCGCCTTGATCTCGTTGGTGATATGCGGGATGACCTGCACGGTGTCACCCAGGTAGTCGCCACGACGTTCTTTGGCGATCACGCTGGAGTAGATCTGCCCGGTCGTGACGTTCGCCGAGCCGCGCAGCCGGGTGTCGAGGAAACGCTCGTAGTGCCCGACATCCAGGTCAGTCTCGGTCCCGTCGTCTGTGACGAACACCTCGCCATGCTGGAAGGGGTTCATGGTGCCGGGATCGACGTTCAGGTAGGGGTCAAGCTTCTGCATGGTGACGTTAAGGCCACGAAGCTTGAGCAGGCGGCCCAGGCTGGACGCGGTGAGGCCCTTGCCCAGACTGGAGGCAACTCCCCCGGTGACGAAGAGGTGTCTTGTCTCAGTTTGCCGTGATGCGTGCGGTGCCGCAGCCAAGTGAAGGCCTCCGTGGTCGGTGCGATGCGGAGAACCCGCCGGTCCACGGAGCATCAGAATATCAGCCGTCCGATATTGCCTGATGCACAGACACGGCACGCGTGTCCGCGGAATCCCGCCGCGGCCGGTTCAGCAGACCGTCGAGGTGCTCGGCTCACCGTCCTTGCGCTGCATCAGGCCGTCCCGCGCCCCCGCGTTATCCTGCTCGCCGGCCTCGCCGAACCTGGCCAGGGCTACCGCGCAGGCCACCGCGGTGATGAAGGCCAGCACCGCTACGGGGGCCAGCCCATGCCTGGTGTGGTCGCCCAGGAACAAGATGCCGATGAGTGCGGGCGGCGCGGTCTCCGCGAGCACCACTGCGGCGGTGGCCACCGTGACGCTGCCGCTTTCCAGCGCGGTGGCGTACAGCATGAATGACACTATGCCTGCCGCGGCGAGGGCGTACGCGGCCGGGTCACGGACGAGTTCCTGCAGCGAGAACCCGGGCAGCACCCGCGCGGCGACGGCCAGCACGCCGTAGCCCAGGCCGGCCACGGCGCCAAGCACCGGAGTCCGGACCGCACGCCGCAGCCGGGAAGCCGCGATGCCGACCACCGCGACGCCGCCGACGGCGACGATCAGCGCGAGCTTGAACTCCGCGCTGACGCCGGTGGCACCCTCGGCGCCCGCCGACGACCCCAGCAGCCCGACGCCGATCACCACGCCGGCTACCGCGACCCATTCACGCAAGGCCAACTGCACGTGGATCAGCCAGGACGCCAGCACCGCCGTCACCGCCAGGTTGCCCGCGATCATCGCCTGGACGGCGAACAGCGGCAATCGCCGCAGCGCCACAAGCTGCGCGAGGAACCCGACCATGTCCAGGCCGAGGCTCACGAGGAACCGCCACTGACGCAGCATCCGCATGATGAGACCGGGGTCGACACCCCCCAGTGCGGTCCCCGGCACCGCGTCATCCGCGGATCGCCGGCTGGCCGCGCGCACCGCCACGGCCTGTATGACCGCTGCGATTCCATAGCAGAAGGCGGCCGCCACTGCGGCCACCAGACTGGCCAACACAACAATGACACTACGCTGAACGTTTTCTGAGGGGCCGCTCGCATCCAGGTGCGCGACCCTGAAAACACCCTAAAGCAGGACAAGCCGCCTGACTGCTCGCGCAGGTTTATGCCAGTCGCACCTGCTAGCCAGCACCGCGGCGCTCCTCAGGCCGCCGCGATGCCGAAGGGCGCGGCGCTCCTCAGGCCGCCGCGATGCCGTAGCGCGCCAGGTCGGCGCGCGCGGCGTCCGCTCCGGTGAACTGGACGCTAGGGATGCCCATCCTGTTGCCGCCGACGACGTTGTCGGCCCGGTCGTCCAGGAAGACAACCTCCCCGGGCTCCGCCCCCAGCACGGCCAGCATGGCGCGGAAGCACTCCGGATCCGGCTTGGCGGTCTTCAGGTAGCAACTGAACACCAGGTGCTCGAAGTAGGCCGCCACGGGCAGTCCTCGCACCGCCTCCGCCACATCGACAGGCGCGTTCGACAGCAACGCGAGCCGGTGGCCTGCCGCGGCCAGGCCGACGATCAGGTCCACCGTCGCTTCCTGCAGGTTGAGCCAGGACGCGGTGTCCAGCCTGCTCAGTTCGGTGACCTGCGCATCGGTATAGGAACGTCCCAGCCCGGACGCCAGACGCTGCCAGTACGTGGTGACATCCAGGTCCGCCCGGTCGTAGTCCAGGCGGGACGGCCAGTAGGCGGCCTCGAACTCGGCCACCGAGCAGCCCGCCGCGCGAGCCAGCAGGGCCACGTCCTCCTCGGACTGCGGATGGCAGATGACGCCGCCGTAGTCGAAAAGCACCCAGGTCATGCTCACCCTTTCGCGCGCGCTGCCAGCCCTGCGAACCTACCAGCGCGGGCGGCTCAGCTCACGAGAGCCCGGTTCACCAGGGCCCGGTTCACCAGGGCCCGGTTCACCAGGGCCCGGTTCACCAGGGCCCGGTTCACCAGTGCCCGGTTCACGACGGCATGGTGCCGAGCAGCGCGGAACTGCCGGTGCGCTCCATTCCCATCGCGTGGGTCAGGATGGTCCAGAACTGAGGCGACTTCATGACCGTACGCGGCGTCCCGAGCCCGTTCACTATCGTGCAGCCGCTCGCATCGGCCGTGACAGCCGGGAAACTGCGCTTGCCCGCAGCGAAGCTGAGCCGGTAGTTGACGCCCGCGTCATTGGGGCAGTTGAAGGTGCCGGACGGCATCGCCGGAAGCGCGCAGAGGGCCTTGGCCACTGCCTGTGCCTGCGTCGGGTTGGCGACGGTGACCCCGGCCGGGAAGGCAAACCGCTGGCGATTCTGCGGCAGCGTGTTGACCCGGCTGACCACCAACCGGGTCACCGCCGGCACATTCGAGCACAGCGCCGCGTGGCCGCCACCGGGGACAACTGGGCCGCCGGCCGTCGCGGTGGGCTTGGGAGACCCGGTGACCGGCGAAGATCCCGTGGTCCCGGGCGACTGGGCGGCGCTGGACGTGACAGCGACCTGGCTCCCGCAGGCGGCCACCGCCAGCCCGGCGGCTCCGGCCGCCGCGCAGAACAGCATGCGCAGGCGCACCCGGCCAGCCCGCGTCCCGGACGTGCCCATGGTGTACTCCACTCCCGCCCCCGCCCTGATCCCCTGTTCCGGGTGCCAGGTAGCGATGCGCGGGCCGCCTGGCCTGGACTGGTCAGCGTGTCCAGGGCACTGAGCGGCGGCCTGGACCGCTCAGTGCCCTGAACTACTCACCTTGGACGTACGGCGGGCGCCAGCGGTTCCGCTCAGTGAGTAATCGCCACCGGCCGTCACCCGTGACCCAGGTCAGCCCAGTGATGGCCGCCAAGCGTCGGCCACTCTCAGCTGGCCACTCCCAGCCGCGACCGCTCTCCGGGAACGCCCGCCCGCAGACGCCGGCCGCTCCCAGAAACAGCCGCTCCCCCACGTCCCGCGCCCTCAGACGCCGAACACCGACTGCCCTCCGCGACCGCCCGCCCGCAGACGCCGGCCGCCCTTAGAGGGCGTCTCATGTAGCTGTGTCCTAGTTCCGGCTACGTAAAGTGAAGCTTTGCTTACGGCGTCCCACACTCTGGCGCTATCTCGTGCTATTGGTCAGCGTCATGACCAAGCGCCTGCCATATGCCACCGACCTGTCCGATGCCCGCTGGGCGCTGATCGAGCCGGTCCTGGCCGAGTGGAGAGCCCGCCGCGCCGGGGCCGGGCTAGCGCTCTCCGAGCCAGTGCATGAGCTGCGGGAGATCGTCAACGCGATCTTGTACGTCAGCCGCGCCGGATGCGCCTGGCACCTGCTGCCGCACGATTTCCCACCGCATAAGACCGTTTACGGCTATTACGCCGCCTGGGAGAAGGACGGCACCGCCGAGGAGATCCATCACCTGCTGCGCGCGAAAGTCCGCGAGCGCGCCGGCCGGTCACCAGAGCCCACCACGGCGATCCTGGATGCCCAGTCCGTCAAGACCTCGTGCAACCCGCCGGAGGCCACCCAGGGCATCGACGCGGGCAAAAAGATTAAAGGCCGCAAACGGCACATCGCCACCGGCACCCTGGGCCTGCTGCTGGCGGTGCTGGTCACCGCCGCATCCGTGCAGGACAACGCCGGCGGGCAGGCGCTGATCACCGGCCTGGCCGCCGCCCACCCGGCCGTGGCCAGAGTATGGGCAGACGCCGGGTACAAGCGCGCCGTGGCCGACGAAGGCGCCCGCCACGGCATCGACGTGCAGACCTGCACCAGACAGCCCGGCCTGAAGGGGTTCCACGCCACACCACGGTGGCCGGTCGGGCGCACTTTCGGATGGTTAATGCTCCATCGCCGGCTTGCCCGAGATTACGAGACCCTCCCAGAACGCTCCATCACCATGATCCACTGGTCCATGACCGACAACAGAGGTTATGACCGTCCACCCACGCCTATAGGTCGTGGCAGAGGATGGTGGTGCGGTGGATGTAATGCCGTGCCCTGCCCTCATCGGGGGCGCCGTTGAGGAAAACGTGGGCGAGCATGACGGCCGTGTCCAGCCGGTAGGCCACCTCTCTGGGAGTCCGGGGCGTCATGCTGAATACCTCCGCATCCCCGTACGCGGCGAGAGCCGCGGAGGTGAGGCTGCCGTATTCGGCTGCCCGTGCCAGGTCGAGGGCGGGATCCCCGGCGAGGGCGTTGGACCAGTCGAGTATCGCCGCTGGAAGGCCGTGCCGGACGAGGATGTTCTCCGGCCGTAGATCCATGTGGAGCAGGCTTCCGTCCAAGTCAGCCGGGGGAGTGGCGGACAGGGCCGAAGCGATGTCCGGTACGCCGATGTCCAGGGCGGTGATGGAGGCCAGCACCTTGAGGCGCCGTTCGATGCGCTCGGCCAGGATCTCGTCCATGCCGGCGGAGGTGCCATCTGCGACCAGCCGGACGGGGAGAAGCGGAAGTTCATGAATAGCTCGGATGAGGTGCCCGAACTGCGTGTCAGGCAGCTCGCTGCGGTCGGATTCGACGAATCGTGCGACGAGGAAATCCACCCCGCCTTCGTCTTCATGCATGAAGAACACTTCGGGCACGGGCAGGCCGTTGGCGCGCAGGTGCGGGCTGAGCTGGAGTTCTTGCCGCAGGAGCGCACGGGTGTCCAGCCGGGGCTCGTTGCCGCTGGTCATCCAGCGCGCATGCGGAACTTTGATCGCGAGATTCCCCAGGTGGGGTGAATGGGCGGAATAGACTTTCGCATCCATCCCTTCCCCGAGCGGCTGCAGGCCGGTAATACGGTGCTGGCCATACTCCTCGCGGAGGATCCTCAGAAGTCGGCTGCGGCGCAGCCCGGCCTGATCGGTCACATGACCTCCCTGAATCGGCGTGTGCGCCTCCTGGTAAGTCCGTCCCGGGACGCTGATCGTAGCGGGAACAGCTGACAGGTCCAGGCAAAGCTGGCGCGGCTAAATTTAGGTGCCGAGATGCAAGTTGCTGGTTCAGAGCCTGAAATCCGGGGTGCTGTCGCGGCGGATGTCGAGGGTAACGCAGTGGAAGCCGCCTCCGAGGCTCCGGAAGTCGGTCCTTGGTCGCTGTTAAATCCGGGGTGGCGCCTGAATCCGGGGTGGCGCCGCGAGCTGGTAGGTGATGAGCCGGGTGTCGCCGGGCATGCGGGGAGGGGTTGCGTTGATCTCGTCGAGGAGCAGGGCGAGGGCGCGGGCGATCCGGGGCGCGGCGGGCGGGTCGAGGGTGACGGTGATCGCGCGGGGCGTGCAGGTGATCGTTCCGCCGAGGTGGAGCAGGTTGCGGGTGATGGCCCGGTATTCGTCGGGGTCGCGCAGGTAGGCGTTGAGCTGGTTGCCGAGCCAGTGCTCGGCGGCGGCGGCGAGCAGCCGCAGCACCATTTGCAGGGAGCGGCGCCGGGTGGCCAGGATGGCTTTCTGGGCGCCGGGGGTGAGCTGGTTTGCGGGCAGCTTGGCGGGGATGGGCTTGAGCGCTGCGGTGGCCGCGGTGACGGCGTCCCTGGCCTGGGTGATCTTCTTCTCGGCGGGCGGGATGGCCTTGTTCTTCGCGGCGGCGGAAAGGTCCGGGGCGGAGATCACCCCGGCGAGGTGGCGCTCGGCGGCGGACAGGGCCGCCTCGGCCTGGCGCAGCCGGGCGCGGGCGGCCTTGCGCTCGGGGCTGGCGATCAGGCGGGTGTCGTCTTCGAGGCTGGCGTGGTAGTCGCATAGCCAGTGGATGCCGTAGTGGTCTTCCAGGTACTTGAACAGGTTCCCGGTCCGCCACCGGCAGCGCAGCCAGGCCAGCAGCGCCGCCGCCGGGGCAGCGGTGTCGCTGGTGAGCACCTGCAGCACCGGGTTGCCGTCCTCGAGCAGGGTGATCTGCCGGGCCTGGCCGTAGTCCTTGATGGTCACCGTCTCATCGGCTAGGTGCAGCACCTCGGCGGGCTTGCCGTCGCCGCGGGCGGCCCAGTGCCGGCGCGGCGCGGCGGTGACCGGGGCGAGCGGGGCGCGCCGCCAGGTGACCCAGTCGGCGTGCTGCTCTTGGATGGCGCGGAAGGCGACCGGGTAGGAGCCGCCGCGGTCGAAGCCGAGCAGGATCTTCGCCCCGGCGCCGGTCACCTGGCGCAGCTGGGCGAGCGCGCCGGACAGGGTGGCGGCCAGCCCGGAGGGGTCGCCGGTGGCGAAGGCCACGGCCCGGCCGTGGTAGTCGGTGACGATGGTGTCGGCGCGGCCGGGCTGGGCGTGGCGGCGCTTGGTGTTCCAGCCCTTGGCCACCGGTTTCGCGCCCTCGTAGGGGACGAAGTGATCGTCGACGTAGTAGACGTGCAGGCCGGGGGCGTCGGCGGCGAGCATCGCGGCGGCCAGCTGGCGCTGCAGGTTAAGGGGGTCGCACGCCCCGGCGATGGCGGCCAGCCGGGGCCGCAGCGTGCGCGGGTCGGGGAGCCGGCCGATCCCGGCGAGGATCCCGGCCTGGGCCGGGATCAGGTGCCCGGTCCCCTCGGCGGAGGATGCGCCGAGCGCGAACGCCAGCGACGTGGCGGTCAGCAGCCCCAGGTCGTCATACCGCGGCCGGGCCAGGGCGGGTGGCAGCGCGGCGCCCAGGATCGCCTCCGCGCCGATCCGGTCAAGGTAGGCGCAGGCCAGCATCGCCCCCGCATACCGGCTGGGCAGCACGCCGCCGGCGACCCGGGCCGGCGCGGGACCCGGGCGGGCCGCCGGCTCCCGCCCGCCGGCCGGGACCAGCTCACCGGCCGGCCCGGGCGCCGCGGGCTCATCTTCCGGCTCCGGCTCGCCTGCCTGCGGCCCGGGGGCCCCGGGCTCGCCTTCCGGCCCGCTGGCGGGCAGCTGCTCCTGCATGGCGGCCGGGCCCAGGCGGCGGAACACCGTGGACTGAGCGACCCCCAGCCGGCGCGCGATCTCGGTGTCGCTGGCCCCCTCGGCGCGCCACCGCCGGGCCCGCGCCCAGGCCGCCTCAGCCAGCTTGCGCGGCCGGCCAGACTCGCGCACGATCCCGGGCAGGCCGTCGCGCAGCGCCCGGTTGTGCAGCGTGGCCACGTAGTTCTCGGTCAGGCCCATCACCGCCGCCACCGCCTGGCCGCCGAAGCCCAGCTGGCGCAGCACCGCCACCGTGACGTTGCGCATCCCCGAGTCCCCGGACGGGTAGCAGGCCAGCAGCGACGATCCCGCGCTGACGAACGTCATGCCGTCATGCTCGGCGCGGCGCAGGTCCTTCGGCTCGGGCATGCCCTCCAGGATGGCTGCGGCGGCCGGCGTCATGCCAGAATCCTACCATGAAATTAACAAGATTCGCATGACAGTCCCGCCAGAGAAACCGCACGTCCCCCCGCCCGCGGCCTATCAACTTCCGGAGTCTGAGGCCACTGGCGTTCGGTTGTGAATCGGTCCTGGCGAGGGTTCCTCGTGGTGTCCTCGGATCCGGTGACGTTGCGTGGTTGCTCTTGCGGTGCTGGGCGGGCTTTTGCGGCGGCAGATTCGTTACGTTTGGTGAGATTGGCATGTGATGCCTGGGGTCAGCGGCCGGCAGCGCCCGGGACCGGCCGGGCCGGAATGGGCCGCGGCGGCTGTGCGCATGCCGGGGTCCCCGCGCGGCGCTTGCCGGGCCGGGAGGGCATGCGCGGGTCAGGCGGCCGGCGGGGCGTTCGGCTGCTGCGATCCTGGCGTCGCGGGCAGGGGCAGCAGGCGCAGCCGGGTGGCGGCGGGCACGATGTCGTTGCTCTTGCGGGCCCTGACCTTTTTGATGGTGAAGCGGGGGTAGTGCCGGCCGGGCCGCCAGGCGGTGACGAACCGCAGCGGGTGCGCGGTGACGTCGCGGCGGATGATCTCGATGGCCGCGGCCAGGGCCGGAGTGGTGGCGCCCTGCCCGGCGCCGATGCTGGCGGTGACCGCATCACGCAGCGCGGTGGCGCTGATCCGGGCGGGCCCGGCGCCGGTGGCGGCGGCGATGCCGGCGCCGGCGATCCGCAGCGCCTGGTGCGCGGCGACGGTGGCGATCGCCGTCCGGTACGCCCCGGCGGGGGTGGCGGCGGTGATGGGCTGCCCGCCGGCCAGGGCCTGCTTTTCTTCCAGGCAGGCCAGCTCGCTGGCCTGCCGCATGCCGTACAGCTCGGCGATGTCGCGGGCCGGGCAGGCGGCGGTGTCCATCAGGCTGGTGATGATGGTGACGGTCTCGGATACCTCCACGCGGATCGTGCCGTCCGGCGGCCGGCACAATCCGGCGTCACCCTCGCCGTCCTGCCCGCCGCCATCGTCCAGGACGCGGACGGACGGCCCTGCGGGCGGAGCGGTCAGCAGCGGGTGGCCCGGCGGGAGATCGAAGACCTGGTCGATGTGGTACTCGATGACGCGGACCTTATAGGTGCGGCCACGCCAGGTGATCTTCGCTTTCCAGGTGCCGTCCGGCAGCGGCCGGCCCGGGCGGCGCAGGTTCCACGCCGCGGGCACCCGCCAGGCGAAGTGCTTGCCGGCCCCGGTCTTGGCGGCGATGGCCTCGCGGCTGGGGAACCCGCGGCCGGCCAGGTCCAGGTCACCGGGCCCGCAGGCGGGCTCCAGGCAGGCGGCCAGGGTGGTCTCCCCTATGCCGCACGGCCCGGCCGCCTGCGCCACCGCGGCGCGGGCCTGCACGTCGGTGACCTCTGCCATCCGGATCTGCGGGTCAGCGGGCGCGCCGGTGCTGGCCGGGCGGCCGGGGTGCGCGGCGTTGCGGGACTGCCCGCCCGTCCCTTTGCGGTCGCTGCCCTTGGGGCCGGCGACGTTGCGGACGGTGCCGTCCTTGGCGAGGATCCGCAGCCCGTGCCAGCGGCCGTCAGACCACGGCCCGCCCGCGAGCGGCCGCAGCCGGACCGCCGCCCGGTCCCCGTCCGCGGGCAGGCACACCGGCGGCACGCCGGGAAGCGGGACGGCGCGGACCTGCCCGCACAGCCCGGCCAGCAGCCGCAGGAACGGCTTGACCTGCAAGAAGCTGTCCGCGTCCGACAGCGACGACACCGCGGGCAGGTCGTATCCCGGGTCGGTTTCCCCCGGCCGCTGCGCGAGCATGCGCAGTGTCGCCGCAGCGGTTCCCGGCATCAGCGCCCGCGCCAGGCTCACCTGCATCGCCAGCCGCGGCGTGATCTTCCGCGCCCGCCTGGCCGGCGTCCCGGCCAGCGCCTCATCCAGCAGCGCCGGGGTGAGCACCGCCGGCGCCAGTCCCAGCCCCGTCCCCTCCCGCACCGGCCCCGGCTCCCCGGCGACCCCGGCCGCGGCCAGCTGCCCCGCCGTCCACGCCGGCCGCGGGGCGGGCGTGCCCGGCAGCGCCCCGCACGCCACGATCCCCGAGCCCGGGCCGGGAAGCTCCAGCAACTGCCCGCCAGCGTCCCGCCAGATGGCCGGCACAGGCATCACCTCGGCCAGGCCAGCCTCCGCGTCCCGCACCGGCCCCTTCCGGCGGGCGGTCCTGCCCGCCTGGCCCGGCCGCGGCTGCCCGCCGCGGCGCTGATGCCCGCCAGCCCCGGCCGCGCCTGGCGGCGGCGCGGACGCGAGCCGCTGGCCCCCGCTGCCGTCCCGCCTCCCGCCACCGCCAGCGGACCTCAGCCCGCGGCCGCGGTCACTTCCCGCGGACGCCAGCCCCGCCGCCGGCCTCCCGGCCGCGGCCGGGAACGGCAGGCGGGGCACCTGCCGCAGCCCGGCATCAGCAGCCCGCCGGCCCCGCCCATGCGTGACGGGATGCCGGACAGCAGGTAGCGTCGCAGGCGGAAGCACCGGCGGACCCCTCGCAAGAGGCAGGTACACGAAACCGCCGATGCTTCCGCATTCAGCCCCTTCTGCCCGTAACCCACCCCGCGTGCCGCCGCCGGATCCCCCGGCAGCGCAGGACACCGCAAGCCAGCCATCGCCACCGCCCGCGCGGACCCCCAGGCAGTGGTCACGCAGCGCAATCCCCCCGCCAGCCAGGCCAGCTACAGCGCGTGACAAAGACCCCGGCGACCCGCCTTAACCCCATCAGCCGGGGACCAGCAGGTCAGGGCACTCCGGCTTATAACCGAACGCCAGTGCACCTACCCCTGAGCGCTGGTGGAGATCGAGCAGCACAGCCCGATCGGCCTGGGCGAGGCCGTCGTTAAGGTACGGCCGGTCATGAAGCCATTCGTTATGGAGGCAGGTTAATGGAACATTCGAGCGCGGCAGGCGGGGACCTGGAGTGCATTCCCAGCGTAGCTGAGCAGATTGACCCGCCGTTTCCCGAGCTGCTGCGGGCATGCACATCCTCGGCCGTGCATCTAGAGATGCGGGATGCCTACACCCCAGCCGATCCGTGGTTCCAGGCGTGGTTGTCCGGCGATCGGGAGGTGTTCGAACGGCGGCTGACCCGGCCATGGCTGGACCTGATTCGCGAGGTGACCGGCCGCGGAGTCCAGGTCCGCCGTGCAAGGGTGATCTCAGAACCGGTAACCGATTACATCAGGTTCGAGCATGCGACAACCGGCTCAAACCTCGCCGCCGGCGAGGACGTCCGCTGGCTGGCGCGGCACCTGGCCACCGGACTGCTGCTGCCCGCCAACGACTACTGGGTGTTCGACGGCCAGCGGGCGCAGTTCAATTACTTCTCCGGCCCGGGTGAGTTCCTTGACACCCGGCTGTGCGATGACCCGGTGATTATCAAGCAGTGCGCTGCTGCGTTCGAGGCCGTGTGGGAGCGCGCCATTCCACATCAGGAGTACCAGCTCCGCTAATCGCTCACGCCGCTGTTGCAACCGTCTTCCTCCAGCGCCCAACTGGTCCACCAGATCCTGGCGGACCAGCTCCGTGACCTGCGGCGCGACGCTGGGCTGACCGCCAAGGAGCTGGCCGCCCGCGCCGGGTGGGAGCGGACGAAGGTCTCCACCTCGTAAGGCGCTACGCCATGCTGTGGCGGTGGCTATTGGCCGGCGGTCACATACAGCAGCGCGGCAAGAGTGGTGCCCGACACAATTTCCTCGCGCCGGATCAGGGCTGGGATGTCTGCCAGCGGCACCCAGGCCACCTTGCTTGATTCGAAGTCGTCCTGCGGTTCGCCGATGCGCTCAGCACTGTCGGCGCGGTAGATGCGGTGTACCGAATCGGAGATGCCAGGCGTCGGCTCGATCCGCAGCAGCGGGCGCAACGGCCCCGGCCGCCAGCCTGTCTCCTCCTCGGTCTCCCGCGCTGCTGCCGCTGCGGGGTCTTCGCCCGGCTCGGCCTTGCCGATCGGGATCTCCCACCCCCAGGAGCCGGTGATGAACCTGTGCCGCCACAGCAGCAGCACGTTCCCGTCCACCGTGACCACGCATCCGGCGCCCGGCGGGGTATGGATCAGCCGGTGCTCAAGGTGGCGGCCGTCCGGCAGTTCCACGTCGGCGACCCGGATGTCCAGCCACGGGTCCTGGTACAGCTGCTTTTCCCAGTGCACCGTCCAGCGCATGCGGGTCAGTATCCAGTCACCTATCCGTGCAGGCGCAGCGGGACGCGGGTCATGTCTGCGACCCGCTCTGCCAGCCCCCGGGCCGCGCGGCCGTCAGAGGCGGCCGCGACCGCGTCCCGTACCCCGGTGATCCGGTCTTCGATCCGGCGGGACTCCATGCCGACGGCGTGGTCCAGCATTTCTCCGGCTGCGCCGGCCGCGGCCTCGGCGTTGCCTTGGCCTGCGAGGATCACCGCGAGGGTGGCGAGCCGGTGCACGCGCCCCGCGCGTGGCTGCGGTCGGCGGCATCGACGGATTGCTGCGCGTAGGCGCGGGCAGCGGTCAGGTCCCCGAGGGTGCGCAGCGCGTCCGCGTGCTGCGTCTCCACTAGGCCCGCCTGCACGTAGCTGGTCTCGGGAGGCTCCTCGCTGAGCCTGATCCGGGATGCCATCCCCTCGGCGCGCGTCATGCTTGCATGACATCCGGACCGGTCGCCGATCCTCGCATACGCCTTCCCCTGCAGGGAACTGAGGTCGGTGACCAGCGCCAGAGAGAGCGTGCCGCGGGCACCGCGCAGCGCTGTCTCCGCGTACTGGATGCCCTGCCGGTGACGCCCCTGGTACAGGGCCTGGTTGGCGAGCCCGGTCCGGCACGCCCACGATCCAGGATGCAGGCCATGAGATCCCCCATGCGTGCCGTGACGAGGCTGGCCGCGATCGCGCCACTTGCCGCCCTGGCAGCCCCTGCCTGCAGCGCCCAGGCACCCGTGCCCTCCTTTGGTCCACTGGCGATCGCCCCCGGGGTCTTGACGGCACCTCCACGAAGACGGATGCTTCCCGCAGCGTGCAACACTCCGCAACACCACATCAGGAGGAGATCATGCGCATCAGGTTCGTCGCCAAGGACCCCGACAGCGTGCCGGACCAGTCACCGACCCTCTACAAGACCGACCGCGAGTGGGCCGCGGGAAAACCCGACGACCTCGGCTGGCTCAAGCCGTGGTGCACGCTCGTCCGCGACGCCACCGCGGCCGGAAAGATATTCCGCCGCGCGCGGATCGTGTCCGAACCCCTCAGTGACTACCAGCGGTGGGCCTACAGCCTCACCGTGGTGATGGTCGATGCGGGGGAGGACATCCGGTGGGTGCCCCGCGCCCGGGTCTCGGAGCTGATGTTCCCCGGCAACGACTTCTGGCTGTTCGACGACGAGCTGCTGGTGTTCCTGGTGTTCGCCGGAAACGGACTGGTCGTCGACCGGCCAACCGCGACCGACCCCAGCCTCATCGCCCGCTGCCGGGCGTCGTTCGAGGCGGCGTGGGCCTTGTCCATTCCGCACCATGAGTACACGCCTGACGCAAGCTGACACAACGGCGCCGTGGCCGACGAAGACGTTCAGCAGGCGAAAGAGGCGTTCGGCGCCCGCCTGCGTGAGCTGCGCAAGGAAGCGAGTCTCAACGGGCGGGCGCTCGCACGGCTGACCGGGCTGCATTACACGAAGATCAGCCGGGTCGAGAACGGCCGGCAGTCCGTAACTGACGCGGAGATCCGGGCGTGGTGTGCGGCGTGCGGCAGCGGCGACCAGGTGCCCGAACTTATCGCGATGGCTCGGACAGTCGAATCGATGTACCGGGAGTGGCGTCGCCAGGCCCGGGCCGGCATGCGTCACCTCCAGGAGTCCTCAGCACCGCTGTATGAGCGGACACGGCTGTTCCGGATCTACGAGCACACGGCGCTGCCGGGCCTGCTTCACACCGCCGAGTACTCGATGGAGATCATGAACTACTGGGTGCGGTTCCTCGATCTGCCTGATGACGCCGAGGCCGCCACGACTGCCAGGCTCGCCCGGCAGAAAGTGCTGCGCAGCGGGCGCCGCCGGTTCATCGTTGTACTGGCCGAACAGACGCTCCGGACCCGTCTCGGCACGCCGCAAGTGATGGCAGCGCAGCTACAGCACCTGCTGGAGGTGATGCGGCTGCCGAATGTAAGCGTCGGCATCATCCCGGCGATGGCAGAGCGGTACACGGTCGCGCAGGTGCCCTTCTGGATCTGGGACGACGTGTGCGTCACCATCGAGACGATCTCGGCGAGATTGGAGATCACCCGTCCAGATGAGCTCGCCCTGTACGCCACGGTGTTCGACCAGCTTCGCCAGTCGGCCGTCTACGGGTCCAAGGCCCGCGAACTGATCAGCGAGGCGATCACTGACCATCTGCAACATTCTGCAACAACCTAGCGTCGGCGCGGCGCGGAGGGCTTCACTGGAGGTACGTATTCAACACCCGAGCACGCAGGGGGACGCATCAAGCGCTGGCAGGAGAACTGCAAGAGGGCCGAGGAATGGGCTGAGGAGCATCCGGAAGCCACGTACGTCGAAGCCTTCAGGGCACTCGGCCTGAATCCGTCGAGCACCAACGCCCGGACGTGCGCCCGGGGTTCTTTCTTCTGCGCAGTCAAGCGCCTGCTGGAGTGCGATGGGTTCAAGGTCGGCCGAGTCGTCGGCAAAGAGGATGACCGGGGCCTGGCGCGAGGACGCCAGCTTCACCGCTCCGATCTGGCAGATTACGCCTTTCACCCCGTCCGTCTGGAGGCGGTGTGATCCGCTGCCCGGAGTATGACCTTGCCGTCCCCACCAGGCAGTTCGCTTCATCGCACGTACACGGCGTGAACGGCATCAACGGCAAGGCGGCGACCCGGCAATCGCCCGGCGTTCAGGACCGGCGGGTTATCAGGGATCGGGGCGGGAGGTGAGAGGTGCCGACAGTCCTGGCGTGTCCGGCGTGCCGTACGGGCCTGCTCGCCCGGCGGGGCGATCCGTTGTGCCTGACCTGCATGAAGGTGTCGCGGGAGATGGTGCCCCAGCCGCTGTGGCTGTTTGACTCGCCGCTGCTGCGCCAGGCTTTCGCGCAGGTGAACCTGCCCGCGGTACCGGCGATCGTGCGGGCCGCGTGCGGCCTGTCGCAGCGGGACCTTGCCGCGATGGTCGGCTGGAACCCGGCGACTTTAAGCTATTACGAGCGCGGTCAGCGGGATGGCATGTTCGACATCCGTACTGCGTTGCAATTCATTGACGCGGTCGGCATGCCGCGTGGGACGCTGTTGCCGCTGGTGTTCGCTGATCCTGACGTCGGCCCGGCGGCCGGCGCGGAGGACGGGACGGGCGTGGAACTGAGCCGGCGCGATTTCAGCGGCTTGGCCGCTGCCGCCGGGGTGGCTGCTGCCCTGCCGTCGGTGAGCGCCCCGCGCGCAGTGAACGGCTCCCACATCCGGTACTGGCGGGCCTGCACGGACGTGCTGTATGTCCGGGACCGTGCAGTCGGCGGCACCGTCTTGGTGTCTCCAGCGCTTCAGCAGTGGCAGCGTGTCCGGCTAGCGCTGAAGGGAAGCACTGCTGGCGAATCCGGCCGCCAGCTTCTCGCGGTAGCCGGGGAACTGGCGCTGTGCATTGGGTGGATCGCTCTTGATGGCGGGCGCCTGGCGCGGCCCTTGTATGAGCGGGCGCGTGAGCTGGCGGCCAGTGCCGGGGATGCCGTGCTGGCGGTGCATGCGCTGACGAACCAGTCGATGCTGTATGCGGAGATGGCGCGCACCGGGCCGAGCCGGGAGCCGGCCCGGCAGGCGCTCCGGCTCGCCTATCAGGCCGCCGACGGAGGCCGCTACATCCCTATGCCCCGGCTGCACGCCCTGATCGCTCTCCGGCACGCCAGCGCGGCCTCCCTGCTGGGCGACAAGGCCGCGTTCCAGGCGGCGATCATCCAGGCGCGCCGCGAGCTGGACCGCGGCCCCCGGGACAGCGACCCGCCGGAATGGCTCCGCTTCGTCAGCGAAACCGAGATCACCGGGGTGGAGGCCAGGGGGTATCTGAACCTGGGCGAAGCCAGCCGCAGCGCAATGCTGTACCGGCAGGTGCTGGTGTCCGGGCTGAGCCCGCGCAACCGCGCCAGCTACGGCGCAGGCCTGGCGGACGCGCTGCTGAAGCAGGGTGCCCGCCAGGACGCTGTAGCTGCGGCGATGGACGTACTGCCCTCACTCGAAGGCGGGGTGACATCGATGCGGTGCCTGAACCGGCTCCGCCTTGTCCGCCAGGCGGCAGGGAACACCACCGGGGCACAGCAGTTTTGCGAGCGTTTCGACGCAGCCGAACGAGCGCTGGCCGCTTCATGCAGCCCGCCCGGCAATGATGCGCCCAGCACCAGGACCGACGTCCCGGCGTAATACGCCGGGAGTAGCCGCCCATGGCGTCCGCCGACGGGGTCGGCGACCCGTAAAAGGCTAGCTGCTGTAGGTACCGTCCTTGATGTCACGGATGAATACGGCCCATGCCCGCGGTGTGACGGTAATGCAGGCACCGTCTGGATTCTTCGAATCGCGTATCAGGTAGCGTGTCCGGCTCTGGGCGACTTCGACGCAGTCGTTGCCGCCTGTGCTGTGGCTGGACTTGCGCCATGGCCTGGTCAGCGTGGTGTGCTGCGCGGGTGTCACTGATTCTCCTTCGCTAGCGTGCGGATCATTGCGGTGGACTCGGCCGGGCCGAGGGCCTGGGTGATCAGATGGGTCCATGCCAGGGCGAACCGGTCCACTTCCTCGCCGGCTTCCACGTACACGTCGCCCATCAGCCCTTCGACGTAGGCGACTGGCGGGTCCTCGGGATCGGGGAAGGCGAGGATGACGAAGTGGCCGTCCATGCCCGCGTTGGCACCGGCGGCGAACGGGAGTACCTGGAGGGTGACGTTCGGCCAGGTCGCGGTCTCGGCGAGTGCGGTGAGCTGCTGGCGGGTCACGGCGGGGCCACCGACGCGGCGGCGCAGGACCGCTTCATCTGCGATCACGTGGATCTCCGGTGGCTGCGGCCGGCTGAAGAGGGCGTCCTGGCGTGCGGTGCGTGCCGCGACCCGGCGTTCGGCGTCCTCAGCGCTGATGGCCGGGCGGGTCTGCCTGATCATCTCGTGGGCGTAGCCGGGTGTCTGGAAGATCCCGGGCATCAGGTGGGCGTTGATCCGGATGCTGGCCGCCTCGGCCTCCATGCTGATGTAGCTGCCGGTGAACACGTCGCTGTAGGCGGTCCACCAGCCCCGCCTGCGGGCGTCGCGGCCGAGCTGGATGAGTGCCTCGCGCTGCGGTGAGCGGACACCGTACAGGTCGAGCATGTCCGCCAGGTCGTCGGTGGTGATCCGGGACCTGCCGTTTTCCAGCCGGTACAGCTTGCTGGTGCTCCAGCCCAGTCGCTGCGCAGCGGATTCCATCGACAGGCCGCTGCCGTGGCGCAGTCGCTCGATCTCGCGGATCAGGCGCCGTCCGCGGACGGTCGGGCTGTATTCCACCTATCCTCCACAAAAGACCGTCTATGTCGCGATCTGCCTCAAGACCAGCCTCGCAGGTGCCCGATGACCGGCGCCTTAGCGGCCTGCGCACGCGCTGGGCGCAGGCATCGCGCAGTCCAGGTGCCGGGGGGCGGCGATGGCACATCCGTGGCCGTGTCTTGTCAGAGGGTCCTGATGTGCCAGCACACACCGCCGTGCCCGCCCCCCGGCTCGCCCGGCTACGAGGCCGCCCGGGTGATCGCCGGTCACCCCGAACAGGGCTGGAGCCTGCTTTGTAACGGTGTCGTCGTGTTCGACGACACCGGAGCTCTTCTTCCCGATGGCACTGCGATCGAGCCTCACCGTGCAGCGAGCCGGTCACCCGCAGATGGCTTGCTGCCGGGAAGGGCACGTCCGCGCGGTGGACCCCGCGCTGTGCGAGCGCGCCCATGAGGGAAGGCTGCGCCGGGCTGAGGTTCGCGGCCCGGTCCGGCGCAGCCTTCACCAGTCCGGGCCCTTCCATTCCCGATTTGCGGGAAGGGCACGTCCAGTTCTCCGAGAGGAATGCCGTGGAGGAATTCCACTACATCGTGGTAGGCGCTGGCACGGCCGGCTGTGTCCTGGCAGCCCGGCTGTCCGAGGACGCCGACGTCCGGGTGCTGTTGCTGGAGGCGGGGGGCGCGGAGCGGACTCAGGCCATGAGGGTGCCGGATGCCTGGCCGGAGAACCTGGGCTCGCCGGCGGACTGGGGCAACGTCACGACCGCCGTCGTCGTCACGATCGGGCTTACCTTCTGGCAGGCGCTGATCGCCATCGCCGCCGGGACCCTCATCGGCGCCTTACTGATCGCGTTGCACGCGACGCAGGGGCCGAAGCTGGGGGTGCCGCAGACGATCCAGTCCCGGGCGCAGTTCGGGTTCTACGGGTCGGCGTTCCTGTTCCCCGCCGTGCTGCTGATCAATGTCGGGTTCATCGCGGCGCAGCTGGTCATCCAGGCCCAGGCCATGCAGGGCGTGACCGGGGCGGTGTCCATCCCGCAGTGGATCGGGATCCTGGTGGTCCCGGCGGTGGTGACCGGGATCTTCGGGTACCGGTGGATCCACCGGGTCATGCAAACCGCGGTCGTGGTCGGGGCGTCGCTGGTGGTCATGTTCATCCAGGGCCTGCGCTACGGCTCTCTGCCCGCCCATGAGATGAGCCTGGCCCGGCCATCGGCCGGGTTGTTCCTAGCGGGGGTGGCGCTGCTGGTGATCGACATGCTGTCGTTCGGCCCGTTCGTGTCCGACTACACCCGCTACCTGCCGGCCGAGACGGACGGGCGGCGGCTGTTCTGGGCGATCTACGCCGGGAACGTGCTGGCCACCGTCGTTTCCTGCGCGATCGGCGCCTACCTGGCCTCGCTGTTGCCCTCGCTGGGGCCGGTCGCGGCCATCGGCAAGGTGTCCGGGCCGTGGGCGCTGGTGGTCATGGCGTTCAGCCTGGTGAACGCGGGCACGTTCAACGCCTATACCGGGGCGTTCCAGATCCTGGCGTTCGGGAACATGTGGCGCCGGTTCAAGTCGGTGTCGGTGCTGGTCCGGCTCATCCCGTTCCTGATTGTCATGGCCGTCGGGGTGGTGATCGCCCTGCAGGGCTACCGGTCTTTCGTCGCCAACTTGTCGAGATTCCTGGACGTGCTGCTGGTCTTGTTCATCCCCTGGTCGGCGGTCAACATCATCGATTACTTCGTCATCCGCCGTGCCTCCTACGACGTGGCCGCGTTCTTCCTCCCCGCCAGCACCTACGGGAACTTCGCCTGGCGTGGCCTGCTGGCGTATGCGGCCGGGCTGGCGGCGGAATGGCCGTTCGTGAGCCAGCCGGATTACACCGGCCCGCTGGTCAAGGCCCTCGGCGGTGCGGACATCTCCTGGCTGGTGGGCTGGTTCGTCGCCGCCGGCGTCTACCTGCTGGCCATGCGCCGCGCCGCCCCCGCTGACCCCATGCGTAGCCAGGCGGCGGCCGGCACCCGCTGGACCTGACCCGTGGAGGGATACCCATGTCAGTCACCGCTGCCAGCCAGCCTGCCGCGGATGCCGCGGAGCGCTGCTTGCACGAGGTGCAGGGGGAACTGACCGCCCGCGGATTCGTCATCGATGCGGCCAGGTCGCTCACCAGTTCCGGGGCGGTTACGGCGAGGCTGTACCCAGGTGACAGGGCCCGGCTGGTGACCGCTGCGGCGAGCTGGTCGTGCTCGGCGGGGGTGGCGGCGGCATTGGCGTAGCGGATGGTCCGCTCGGCCTCAGCGCGGATGTTCCACGTCGTCCAGGTCGACCGGGCTTGCTCGTTCACCGCGACGGCCTGCCGGGCGGCGGCGTCCACATCAAAGGGGATCAGCGCGCTGCGGTGGCGGCCGGGCCGGGTGGCGGGAACGGCCGCCATGACCCGCCCGGCGGCGCCGGGGCCGAACCGGGCGGTGATGGCGGCCCGCCAGTCGGCGCGCATCTGCCCGAGGGAGCGGGCTGTGCCCTTGGCGTCGCGGGTTTCCAGTTAGACGCCCGCCCTTAGAAACCGGCCACTCTCAGACGCCCGCCGCCTGCATGCCGCGGAGTTCGTGCTTCAACTCCTTGATCTCGTCCCTGATCCGGGCCGCGACCTCGAACTGCAACTCCGCCGCGGCAACGTGCATCTGCTCAGTGAGCTGGGAGATCAGCGCGATGAGATCACCGCGCGCAGCGCCGCCGCCCGCACCCTCGCCCGCAGCACCGGCCGTGGCACGCACCCGCGAGGAAAGCCCCGGCACGGGGGTCTTGCCCCGGCTCTGCTGGCGGCCAGCGCCCCCGATCAGCTTCTCGGTGTCCGCGTCTTCGCGGACGAGCTGGTCAAGGATGTCGGCGATCCGCTTGCGCAGCGGCGTGGGGTCGATGCCGTGCTCGGTGTTGTAGGCGACCTGCTTGGCCCGCCGCCGGTCGGTCTCGTCGATGGCCCGCTGCATGGACGGGGTTACCTTGTCGGCGTACATGTGAACCTGGCCGGACACGTTACGCGCGGCCCGGCCGATCGTCTGGATCAGCGATGTGCCCGAGCGGAGGAAGCCTTCCTTGTCGGCGTCCAGGATGGATACCAGCGATACCTCAGGCAGGTCCAAGCCTTCCCGCAGCAGGTTGATGCCCACGAGCACGTCGTACTCGCCGACCCTGAGCTCGCGGAGCAACTCCACCCGGCGCAGCGTGTCGACCTCGCTGTGCAGGTAGCGTGCGCGGATGCCGAGCTCGAGGAGATAGTCGGTCAGGTCCTCGGCCATCTTCTTGGTCAGCGTGGTGACCAGCACCCGCTCGGAGCGCTCCGCACGCTGCCTGATCTCGTGCACCAGGTCGTCGATCTGCCCCTTGGTCGGCTTGACGATCACCCCCGGGTCGACAAGCCCGGTCGGCCTGATCACCTGCTCCACCACCTCGCCGGCCACCCGCTGCAGCTCGTACGGGCCGGGGGTGGCGGACAGGTACACCGTCTGCCCGATCCGCTCGCAGAACTCGTCCCAGGTGAGCGGCCGGTTGTCGATCGCGCTGGGCAGCCGGAACCCGTGGTCGACCAGCGTCCGCTTCCGCGACACGTCGCCCTCGTACATCGCCCCGATCTGCGGGACTGTGTTGTGCGACTCGTCGATGACCAGCAGGAAGTCTTCGGGGAAGTAGTCCAGGAGCGTGTTCGGCGGGCTGCCCGCCTCGCGGCCATCGATGTGCCGCGAATAGTTCTCGATCCCCGCACAGCTGCCCACCTGGCGGAGCATCTCGAGGTCGTAGGTGGTCCGCATGCGCAGCCGCTGCGCCTCCAGCAGCTTGCCGGCCCGCTCCAGCTCGCCCAGCCGGCCCGCCAGCTCGGCCTCGATGCCGGCGATCGCCCGCTCCATTCGCTCCGGCCCCGCCACATAGTGCGATGCCGGGAAGATGTACAGCTCCTGGTCCTCGCTGACCACTTCGCCGGTCAGCGGATGCAGCGTCATCAGCCGCTCGATCTCGTCGCCGAACATCTCGATCCGCACGGCCAGTTCCTCGTAGACCGGAATGATCTCGATGGTGTCGCCGCGCACCCGGAAGGTGCCCCGGGTGAAGGCAAGGTCGTTGCGGGTGTACTGCATGCCCACCAGCCGCCGGAGCAACGCGTCCCGCTCAACGGTGGCGCCGACCCGCAGCCGGACCATCCGGTCCACGTACTCCTGGGGCGTGCCCAGGCCGTAGATGCAGGAGACCGAAGCCACCACGATGGTGTCCCTGCGGGTGAGCAACGAGTTGGTCGCCGAATGCCGCAGCCGTTCCACCTCGTCGTTGATCGAGGAGTCCTTCTCGATGTAGGTGTCGGTCTGCGGGACGTACGCCTCGGGCTGGTAGTAGTCGTAATAGGAGACGAAGTACTCGACCGCGTTGTGCGGGAGCATCTCGCGCAACTCGTTCGCGAACTGCGCCGCCAGGGTCTTGTTCGGCAGCATGACCAGCACCGGCCGCTGCACCCGCTCGGCGAGCCAGGCGACGGTGGCGGTCTTCCCGGTGCCGGTGGCGCCCAGCAGGACCGTGTCCTTCTCCCCGCTGCTGACCCTGCGCTCCATTTCGGCGATGGCACGGGGCTGGTCGCCGGACGGGACCATCTCCGTGACCACCTCGAACGGCGCCACCCGCCGCTGCAGGTCGCTTACTGGCCGCACGGCACCGCCCCCTTCCTGAGGCTAAACTCCGTCACCCCTCCACTGTATTTCCGGGGTCTGACACTCCTCGTGCCATCTGCTGGCTACGACACCCATCCTGTGCACTCCCCTCGCTGCGCGACCCGCCCGCAGGCCCCGCTGCAGTCCCTCCCTCGCTGGTGATCATGACGAAGGGACATGGCGCGGTTGCGGTGCGGGAGCGACACGTGGGGCTGGTGTGGCGCCGGGCGGCGGGGCTGGGGCAGGCCGGCCCGGGAACTGGCCGGGGCAGGCCGGGAACCGGCCGGGGCAGGCTGGCTGAGGGACTGGCGGGGGCAGGGCAGCTCAGTTGTGCGGGGTCTTTGCGCGGCGGCACAGTTCCGCCCACAGATCCCCGACCTCGCGGTCCAATTCCGCCAGCGAGCCGGAGTTGTCCAGCACGATGTCCGCGATGGCCAGCCGTTCCTCCCTGGTGGCCTGGGCCGCCATCCGCGCCGCCGCCTGCTCACGGGTCATGACACGCTCCCGGACCAGCCGGTCCTGCTGCACATGCGGCGGCACATCCACCACAACGACCAGGTCGAAGAAGTCGGCCATGTCGTTCTCGGTAATCAGCGGGATGTCCTCGACCAGGATCGAGCCCGGGTCGGCTCCTTGCTCCAGGTCGCGGATGCGAGCCCCCACCAGCGGGTGGATGATCCCGTTAAGCTTCGCGCGCAGCTCAGAGTCGGAAAAGACGATCTCACCGAGCCGCTGCCGGTCCAGCGTGCCGTCATCCGCCAGGACGCCAGTGCCGAACATGCCGATCACCTGGGCCAGGCCCGCGGTCCCGGGCTCGACAACCTCACGGGCGATCTGGTCCGCGTCGATGAGCAGCGCTCCATAGCCGGCGAGCCTGCGAGAGACCTCGCTCTTGCCCGAGCCTATGCCGCCCGTCAGGCCAACCTTCAGCATGCCGCACCCCGGTCCATGATCGCCGTCAATGCCTGAGCCGCAGCGACAGGGAACTCACCGCGCTCATGGACCGGGGCTGGGGGCTGCTTAGCTCTGGCCCCCGGACAGCTTGTCGCGCAGCGCCGCGAGCGCCTCGTCCGAGGCCAGTGCGCCGCCGCCGGAGCCGGGCCGCTCCGGGCTGCCGGTGGTGTGCGTGCCACTGGCGCCGGCACCGTCGTCGGCCTCCCCGGTGTCGGCCTTGCGGGCCTCGGCGATCTGACGGCGGTGCGCTTCGAACCGGGACCGCGCCTGTGCGTACTGGCGCTCCCACTCCTCACGCTGGGTGTCATATCCCTCGAGCCATTCGCCCGACTCGGGGTCGAAGCCGTCCGGGTAGACGTAGTTACCCTGCTCGTCGTAGGTGGCGGGCATGCCGTACAGGGTCGGGTCGAAGTCCTCGCCGACGGCCTCGCCGACCGCGCCCTCGTTCGCCTGCTTCAGCGAGAGGCTGATCCGCCGCCGGTCCAGGTCAATGTCGATGATCTTGACGAAGATCTCGTCACCGACCTGCACCACCTGCTCGGGGATTTCCACGTGCCGGTCGGCCAGTTCGGAGATGTGCACCAGGCCCTCGATGCCCTCTTCGACCCGCACGAACGCGCCGAACGGAACCAGTTTGGTGACCCGCCCAGGCACGACCTGGCCGATCTGGTGGGTGCGGGCGAACTGCTGCCAGGGGTCTTCCTGTGTCGACTTCAGCGAGAGGGAGACCCGCTCGCGGTCCATGTCGACATCCAGCACCTCGACGGTGACCTCCTGGCCGACCTCGACCACCTCGCCCGGGTGGTCGATGTGCTTCCAGGACAGTTCCGAGACGTGCACCAGGCCGTCCACCCCGCCGAGGTCGACGAACGCGCCGAAGTTGACGATGGAGGACACGACGCCCTTGCGGATCTGGCCCCGCTGCAGCGTGTTGAGGAAGTTCTGGCGGACCTCGGACTGCGTCTGCTCCAGCCAGGCACGGCGGGACAGCACCACGTTGTTGCGGTTCTTGTCCAGCTCGATGATCTTGGCTTCAATCTCCCGGCCGACATACGGCTGCAGGTCACGGACGCGCCGCATCTCCACCAGCGAGGCCGGCAGGAACCCGCGCAGCCCGATGTCGAGGATCAGGCCGCCCTTGACCACCTCGATGACGGTGCCGGTGACGACCCCGTCATCATCCTTGATCTTCTCGATCGTGCCCCAGGCGCGCTCGTACTGGGCGCGCTTTTTGGACAGGATGAGCCGGCCTTCCTTGTCCTCCTTCTGCAGGACGAGGGCCTCGATGTGGTCGCTGACCTTGACCACGTCGTGCGGGTCCACATCGTGCTTGATCGACAGCTCGCGGGAAGGGATGACCCCTTCCGTCTTGTAGCCGATGTCGAGCAAGACCTCGTCTCGGTCGACCTTGACGACGGTGCCTTCGACAATGTCACCGTCGTTGAAGTACTTGATGGTCTCGTCGATCGCGGCGAGGAAGGCCTCCTGCGACCCGATGTCGTTGACCGCTACCTTGGGGATCGGGCTGGCCTCTGTGCTGCTCGTCATGTGTTGGGTTGCTCCGGCGGACAGAAAGTAGTTTGGGACGCGCTATACCGACAGCCCGTCTGGTGGGCTTACAGGGTGCACTGGATTTGCCTGGCCGACCCGGCGAGCCACGGCAAGCCTCTCGGCCGCCCGCAACTATGCCTGGCCACGGTGGACTGCACCAGAACACGGCGCAGCGCTCAGGATATGAGAGCATAGCCAGTCGGTCAATCGCAGCTGCCAATCGCGCCTTGATCGTTACCACTTCCGGTGGGTCATCCACGCGGGGGCCAGTGACGGGAAAACCCGGCCCGTAAAGGCGCCGAAGGCGCAGCGTGGGGCGTCCCGGCGGCCGTCCCGCGCCCAGCAGACTCAGTGCGCCGCGTCGGCCCAGCTGCGGCCGGTGCCCACGGAGACCTCCAGCGGCACCCGCAGGGCGAACGCCCCGCACATGGTCTGCGTGACCAGGTCACGCAGGTCCTCGAGTTCTCCCGGCGCCACCTCGAAAAGCAGCTCGTCGTGGACCTGCAGGAGCATCCGGGAACGCAGGCCCCGCTCGCGGAGCGCCCGGTCCACGTCGAGCATGGCGATCTTGATGACGTCTGCCGCCGAGCCCTGGATCGGCGCGTTCAGCGCCATCCGCTCAGCCATCTCCCTGCGCTGCCGGTTGTCCGAGGTCAGATCCGGCAGGTACCGGCGGCGGCCATGGATCGTCTGGGTGTATCCGTCCTTGCGCGCCTGCTCGACGACCTCGTGCAGGTAGTCCCGGATTCCGCCGAACTGCTGGAAGTACTCGTCCATCAGGCCGCGCGCCTCGTCCGGGGTGATGCGCAGCTGCTGGGACAGCCCGTAGGCGGACAGGCCGTACGCCAGCCCGTAGTTCATGGCCTTGATCCGGCTGCGCATCTCGCCGGTGACCTGATCCGCCGGGACCCCGAAGACCCGGGAAGCCGTCTCGGCGTGGAAGTCCCGCCCCGAGTTGAACGCCTCCGCGAGCGCGGTGTCACCGGACAGGTCGGCCATGATGCGCAGCTCGATCTGGCTGTAGTCGGCGGTGAGCAGCGTCTCGTAGCCGCTGCCGACCACGAAGCCACGCCGGATCCGGCGGCCCTCCTCGGTCCGGATCGGGATGTTCTGCAGGTTGGGGTCGGTGGACGAGAGCCGGCCGGTCGCCGCGATCATCTGGTTGTAGGTGGTGTGGATACGGCCGTCCTCGCCGGCCATCGGGATCAGCGAGTCCACGATGCTCTTGAGCTTCGCGACATCCCGGTGCCGGAGCAGGTGCTCGAGAACCGGGTGGCCGGTCTGCGCGAGCAGCCCGGTGAGCGCCTCCGAGTCCGTGGTGTACCCGGTCTTGATCCGCTTGGTCTTGGGCAGGCCCAGCTCGGTGAACAGGACTTCCTGCAGCTGCTTCGGCGAGCCGAGGTTGAATTCATGCCCGGTGATGGCGAACGCGGCCTGCTCGGCCGCCTTCACCTCGCCGCCCAGGCTCGCCGACATGTCCGCGAAGTGATCGGTGTCCGCCGCGATGCCGGCCCGCTCCATCCGGGCCAGCACGCCGACCAGGGGCAGTTCCACCTCGGCGAGCAACTGGGCGGCGCCGCGCCGGTCCAGGTCGGCGTCGAGCGCGTCGGCGAGCTCAGCGGTGGCCCGGCCACGCAGCACCAGCGCCGCTGCGGCCTGCGCCTCGCCATCCTCCTCGCCGGACAGGTCCAGGGTGAGCTGGCCGGTGGTGGTGCCGCCCTCGCGCAGTTCCTTGCCCAGGTAACGGAGCGCCAGGTCGGCGAGGTCGAACGAACGCTGCCCGGGCAGCGCCAGGTAGGCGGCCAGCGCCGTGTCCGTGGTGAGGCCGGCCAGGTCGAGGCCGCGCGCGGCCAGCGCATGCAGCGGGCCCTTGGCATCATGCAGCGCCTTGGGCTGTGCCGGGTCGGCGAGCCAGCCGGCCAGCGCGCGCTCGTCATCCTCGGTCAGCGTGACCGGGTCGATGAAGGCGCCGGCCCCGTCCGCGGCGGCGATCGCCAGCCCGTCCATGGTCCCGGTGCCCCGGCCCCAGCTGCCGCTCACCGCGAGGCCCGCCCGGCCGGTGCCCCGGGCGTGCTCGTCCAGCCATCCGGCGAGTTCGTCGGCACCGGGGACGGACACCTCGACGTCGAACCCCTCCTCAGCCCCTGCTGCCGCGCCGCCGGTGGACGGCACCGGCCCGGCGATTCCGTTGGGGAGCGTGCTGTAGAGCCGGTCGCGAAGGACGCGGAATTGCAGGGTGTCAAACAGCTGATGAATCTGTTCCCGGTCCCACGGCTCCGGCCGCAGGTCGCTCGGGCCGACCTCCAGCGGGACGTCCCGGGCCAGCTCGGTCAGCTGCCGGTTGCGCAGCACATCGCCCAGGTGCTCCCGCAGCTTGTCCCCTGCTTTGCCCTTGACCTCATCGACCCGGTCGACGAGCTGGGTCAGCGAGCCGAACTCGGCGACCCACTTCGCCGCGGTCTTCTCGCCGACCCCGGGGATGCTCGGCAGGTTGTCGCTGGGGTCGCCGCGCAGCGCGGCGAAGTCCGGGTACTGGACGGGGGTGAGGCCGTACTTGGCGGTGACCTCCTCCGGGGTGAACCGGGTCATGTCGCTGATGCCACGCCGCGTCATCAGCACCGTCACATGCTCGGTGACCAGCTGCAGCGCGTCGCGGTCGCCGGTGACGATGAGCACGTCCTGGCCGGCCTTGGTCGCCTGGACGGTCAGCGTGGCGATGATGTCGTCGGCCTCGTAGCCGGCCACCGACAGCCGGGGGATGCCGAGCGCGTCGAGCACCTCGAAGATCAGGCTGAGCTGACCGCGGAAGTCCGCCGGGGTCTCCCGCCGGTTCGCCTTGTACTCGACGTACTGCTCATGCCGGAACGTCGGCTCGCTGCGGTCGAAGGCGACCGCCACGTGCGTCGGCTGCTCGTCGCGCAGCACGTTGATGAGCATGGCGGTAAAGCCGTAGACCGCGTTGGTGGGCTGCCCGGTCGTGGTGGAGAAGTTCTCCGCGGGCAGCGCGAAGAACGCCCGGTAGGCCAGGGAATGCCCGTCGAGCAGGAGCAGCCGGTCTCTGCTCGCCTGCGTTCCCGGACCGGACTGCGCGGGTGCCTGGGTCGGCTTCTTCGCCACGCAGGAAGTCTAGTAGCAGGTCCCGACACTGGCGGGCGCACATGCCACGGCCCGGTGGCCGCCACTGAGATGGTGGCCACCGGGCCGGGGTGAGTCAGACCGTTACCGGAGCCGCCAGGCGGCATTCCGGACGGCCTGGACTGACATCAGGAGTGGAACGCGAAGATGGTTGTCGAGACGATGGTCTTCCCGGGGCCGAGAACGGTGGGCGGGAAGGTCGGCTCGTTGGGCGAGTCCGGGAAGTGCTGGGTCTCGAACGTGTACCCCGCAGCCTGCCGGTAGGTGTGGCCGCTGATACCCACCAGCGTGCCGTTGAGGAAGTTGCCGCTGTAGAACTGCACGCCCGGCTGGTCGGTCCAGACTGTCAGCGCGCGGCCACTCTCCGGGTCGAACGCCCGGGCGGCGAGGTTGAGCCCGTCCGGGCCGGTGGTAGCGGCGGTCTGCTTGTTCAGTATCCAGTTGTGGTCATAGCCCTGCGCGATGAGCAGCTGGTTGAACTGCCGGAACTGCGCGGGGAGGTTCTGCGGGGCGCTGACATCGTCGATCCGCGAGCCGATCGTGTGCGGCGCACGGAAGTCGAACGGCGTGCCTGCCACCGGAACCCCATGGGTCAGCGGGAGCGGGATCTGCGTGGCGTCGGTCGGCGAGTAGTTGTTCGCGTTCATCTGGACGAACTGCTTGTAGGCCGAGCCTGCTGGTGAGGCCTCGCCAGCCAGGTTGAAGTAGCTGTGGTTGGTGAGGTTGAGCACCGTCGACAGTTTCGGATCGTTGTTGGTGGCCTTGTAGTGGATGCCGAGCTGGCCGGCGTTGTTCAGCGTGTAGGTGACCACCACGGTCAGCTGGGCGGGGTACCCGGTGCACCCGGTGGGGCAGCCGGGGGATCCGGGAGCACCACTGGCGTCACGGTTGGGGCTGACCAGCGTCAGCTGCACGCCGGCCGTGCCAGGCCCGGTGACCGCCTTCGACGCCCAGATGTGGTTGCCGAAGCCGACCAGCCCGCCGTGCAGGCTGTTGACGCCGTTGTTGATCGGCAGCGTGTAAGTCTGGCCGTTGAGCTTGAACGTGCCCTTGGCGATCCGGTTGCCGTACCGGCCGATCGTCTCCCCGAAGTACGGGCCGCCACCGGCGGTGACCGGCGGGCTGTCGAACTTCACGTAGTCCCGCAGCGTCTTGAAGCCGAGCACCACGTCAGCCTCGGCACCATGGCGCGCCGGGACCTGGATCGACTGGACGATCCCGCCAAAGGTCAGGATCTTGGCCTGCACGCCGCGGCAGTTCGTCAGCGTGTACCGGAACACGCTGGTGTTCTTGCCGGTGTACGGCTCAATGGTTCTGCCGAAGAACTGCTTGGAAACAGTCGGGCCTGAGCAGGCGTGCGAGCTTGCGACAGGGGCGGCGCGCATGGCAGCCAGCGATCCCACGGCTGCCAGCGCGAGGACGCCCACCGCGCCGATCCGCACAGCTGTCGAACTGACCCTTCCTCTTAGCAGCGGACGCATGGAGACTCCCTTCGTTGGGTTTCCCGGGGGCCGGCACAGACAGCCCCCCCGGGGCATTGTTAACGCTCACCTGCCCGTAACGCCAGCATTTCAGGAGACAACATCTGATCTTTTCCGCTAAAACTGGGAGTGATCGCCCCTTGTGTCTGGCATGTCTGATATCTCCCGACTAAAGTCCTATTCGGGCTTCTGATCACTCAGGCACCGTCGGCCACAGAGGGAGTCAAAAGGGACATCCGATGACCTGAGTGGCCATTTGGCAGCCGGGCGGCGGTGTCCTCGACGCACCGGGGGTCTGCGGGAGCCCGCCGATTTTGCCGGATCCTGGCCGCCTGTGCTGCGCATGGGCACGCCCTGGCTTCCGCCACCCACCGGATCCGGGCCCGCGGCCAGAACCGCACGGGCATCCCCCTGGTTTCCGCCACCCCACCGCATCCCGGCCCCCCGCCAGAACCGCACACGGCCATGCCTAGGCTTCCGGTACGACGCAGGGGCGCTCGTTCAGGTACTCGGAGGCGCGGGTGGACCAGGAGATCGCACGGCAGATCATCGCTGACTTCGTTAAGGCCAGCCAGGACACGCTGATCGGCCGGATGGGCATCACCATCACCGACGCCAGCGCGGACCGGGTCAGCGGTTCCATGCCGGTGGACGGCAACACCCAGCCGTACGGCCTGCTGCACGGGGGCGCCTCATGCGTTCTGGCCGAAACACTCGGATCCCTCGGCGCGGCCCTGCACGCTGGTCCCGGGCGGTACACGGTCGGTGTCGAGATCAGCGCGACCCATCACCGCGCCGTGGCCAGCGGCGAGGTCACCGGAGTTGCCACTCGCCTGCACGGCGGGCGGACAATCACCACGTACGAAATCGTGATCAGTGACGAAGAGGGCCGCCGGGTGTGCACCTCCCGGCTCACCTGCCTGCTCCGCGACCGCGTGCCGGGCAGCGACCACGACGGCCGTGACCCCGCCAGCCCTGTGCCGAACTTCACTTCACGGGAAAACCGCACGTGACCGGACGTTTATCACAAACCGGCCTGGGAAAGACCTCCCCTTTGCACGCTGCGGGGGCACCTCGCTACCGTGGTGGGGAGAGCCCGGGGAGCTGAGTAGAGAACATGTCGGCCCGGGGAAGGCCGACACGGCACCAAAGGTTCCCCGGGCTCGAGTTCGCCCGTTGGCCTGAGGGACATTTCGGCGCCTGACGTCATCTCGCCCAGACGTCATCTCGCCCAGACGTCATTTTGCCCAGGCCCTATGCCGGGGCAACGGGGCAACGCTTGACCACGAAGATCACGCGCGCCACCGGGAGTGCCCCGTCAGGACCCGGCTTCCTTCCCATTCGCGGCGCCACCACCGGCACTGCTGCCACCACCGGCACTGCTGCCACCAGAGGCACCATCCGGAGCCATGGACCCGTCCAGCACCCGCTCAGCCACGGCGCGCATGGCCAGCCGCTGGTCCATCGAGGTTTTCTGGATCCAGCGGAACGCTTCCGGCTCGGACAGTCCCTGCTCGGTCTGCAGCTTGCCCTTCGCCCGGTCGAGGAGCTTGCGCACCTCGAGCCGCTCCTTCAGCGTGCCGACCTCGCCTGCCAGCGCGGACACTTCCTGGAACCGGCTCACTGCGATCTCGATCGCCGGGACGAGATCTGCCTTGGTGAACGGCTTGACCAGGTAGGCCATGGCGCCCGCGTCGCGTGCCCGCTCGACGAGTTCCCGCTGGGAGAACGCGGTCAGGATGACCACCGGTGCGATGTGGTCGGCGGCGACCCGCTCGGCTGCCGAGATTCCGTCCAGGACCGGCATCTTCACATCGAGAATCACCAGGTCGGGCCGGAGCTTGACGGCTAGATCCACGGCAGCCTGGCCATCGGCGGCCTCTCCGACCACCGAATAGCCTTCCTCCTCAAGCATCTCCTTGAGGTCAAGCCGGATCAGCGCCTCGTCTTCGGCGATCAAAACACGCAATGGGGTCTGACTCACGCTCATGATCGTACCGGTACCAGGTAGATTGACGTTCGGCCGAGCCAGCTATGCGCGGCCTGGCGACGGCGCCCCGGTAGACCAACAGGCAGAGTCCATGGTCTCAAAAACCATGCAGTGTGGGTTCGAATCCCACCCGGGGCACCAACTGTCGTGCGATCCCCGCACCCAGCTATCGTGCAATCCCCGCACCCAGCGCGGCAGCCTGTCATGCGATCCCCGCACCCAGCGCGGCGGCGTCGCCGATGGTGTGCACCCGCAAGGCGTTGGTCCGGCCCGGGGTGCCTGGCGGGCTGCCGGCGACGATGACTACCTTGTCACCCTTGTCACAGCGGCCGATGTCGAGCAGTGCCTCCTCCACCTGGCGCACCATCTCGTCGGTGTGCCGGGTGGGCGGCACGATGAAGGTCTCCACTCCCCAGGTGAGAGCAAGCTGGCTGCGCGTGCTCGGCTGCGGGGTGAAGGCCAGCAACGGGATCGGCGACCGGTACCGCGCCAGCCGGCGCGCGGTCTCACCGGTCATCGTGAACGCCGCCAGGGCCTTGGCGCCGACTATCGCGCCTACCTCAGCCGCGGCGCGGGCGATGGCACCGCCGGTCGTGGTCGGCACCCGGGCAAGCGTTGGCGCCGCACGCAGGCTCTCCCGTTCGGCCGCGCTGATGATCCGGGCCATGGTCGCCACGGTGTCGGCCGGGTACTCGCCGACGCTCGTCTCCGCAGATAGCATCAGCGCGTCCGCGCCGTCCAGCACGGCGTTGGCGACATCGGATGCCTCCGCCCGGGTCGGCCTGGGCGCCGAGACCATCGACTCGAGCATCTGGGTGGCCACGATCACCGGCTTGGCCTTGTCCCTGGCCCGCCGGATGATCCGTTTCTGCGCCATCGGCACCTGCTCAAGGGGCAGTTCCACGCCCAGGTCACCGCGGGCGACCATGATCCCGTCGAAGGCCTCGACGATCTCCGGCAGCGTCTCGACCGCCTGCGGCTTCTCGATCTTCGCGATCAGCGGGAGCCGGACACCGACCTCGTCCATGATCCGCCGCGCGGGGACCGCGTCCGCTGGCCCCTGGACGAACGACAGCGCGATCATGTCCGCGCGCAGCCCGAGTGCCCAGCGCAGGTCCGCCTCGTCCTTGGCGGTGAGCGCGGGCACGCTGACCTTGACGTTCGGCAGGTTGAGTCCCTTGTGGTCGGACACCATGCCGCCGACGATCACCCGGGTGCGGACCCGGCCGTCCCCCGCGCTGATCACTTCCAGCACGACGCGGCCATCGTCGACGAGCACCCGGTCCCCGGGCTGCACGTCGTCCGCCAGGCCGGGATAGGTCGTGGCCGCCTCGGTCGCGTCCCCCGGCACCTGCCGGGTGGTGATCGTGAATTCCCGGCCCGCCGACAGCCGGACCGGGCCGGACGCGAACGTGCCGAGCCGGATCTTAGGCCCTTGTAGATCAACGAGTACCCCGACGCTGTGCCCAGCCGCGTCCGACGCCGTGCGGACACTGCGGTAGGCCTCCAGATGCCCAGCCTGGGTGCCGTGGCTCATGTTGAATCGCGCGACATCCATCCCGGCAGCCACCAGTCCGGCGAGCAACTGCGGACTCGAGGACGCGGGGCCCAGCGTGCAGACGATCTTCGCTCGGCGGCTCATGCGTGTTGCCTTCCAGCTTGCGCCACGCCCAGTCGGCACCAGCCAGGCAGGAAGCGCATGGCTGGACGGGGTCATTGGTCTATACCACCTTAGGCCGAAGAGGCCCCCGTCGCACGAGGGCTGTTCGGCAAGATTCACCGGAAAGTCATCCGATGTCCTGACTCCGCTTCGCGGAAGGTGATCTTCGCGGTCAAGTGTGGGCACTGACCGCTGCTCACACAGCGCTTAGTGCCCACACTTCGGGTGTCGGCCGCCGTTGCGCGCCGCATCAGGCCATGGAGCGGGCGGTGGGGAGGATCGGCGCGGGCAGCACAGTCTCCCCGGCCAGGTACGTGTCCACGGCAGCGGCAGCGGACCGGCCCTCGGCGATCGCCCAGACGATCAACGACTGGCCGCGGCCCATGTCCCCGGCTACGAACACGCCCGGGACCGAGGTCGCGTACGAGGCATCCCGGGCCACGTTGCCGCGCGGGTCGAACTCCACGCCGAGGTCGGTCAGCAGCCCAGCGCGGTCTGCGCCCACGAACCCCATCGCCAAGAGGACGAGATCACACCGCAGAGTACGTTGCGTGCCTGGAATTTCAGTGAACCGGCCGCCGGTCATCTCCACCTCGACGAGGCGGAGCCCCCGGACGCGCCCTTCCGGGTCGGCGAGGAACTCCTGCGTGGACACGGCGTACACCCGCTCCCCGCCCTCCTCGTGGGCGCTGGACACCCGGTAGATCATCGGGTACGTGGGCCACGGCTGGTTGTCCGGGCGCTGCCCGGTGGGCCGGGGCAGGATCTCCAGCTGGGTGACTGACGCCGCGCCCTGACGGTGCGCGGTGCCCAGGCAGTCGGCTCCCGTGTCGCCACCGCCGATGATCACGACGTGCTTGCCGTGCGCGCTGATCGGGGTCTCGGGCACCCGGCCGGGACCGGACCCGCCGCCGATGGCGGCGACCGCCCGGTTGGCCTGCGGCAGGTACTCCATGGCCTGGTGCACCCCGGGCAGGTCGCTGCCCGGCACGGGCAGGCCGCGGGCCACGGTTGCCCCGCCGGCCAGCACGATCGCGTCGTGGTCCGCGCGCAGTTGCGCCGTGGTGACATCCCGGCCGGCCAGGACACCGCAACGGAACACCGTCCCCTCGGCCTGCATCTGCCACAGCCGGCGGTCCAGGTGCCGCTTCTCCATCTTGAACTCGGGAATCCCGTAGCGCAGCAACCCGCCCGGGGCGTCCGCCCGCTCGTAGACGGTCACCTCGTGCCCGGCGCGGGTGAGCTGCTGGGCAGCGGCGAGCCCGGCCGGGCCGGAGCCGATCACCGCGACCTTCCGCCCGGTCAGCGCCTCGGCCGGCGGCGGGAGCGGGGTGACCCAGCCCTCGGCCCAGGCCCGGTCGGTGATCTCGACCTCGACCTGCTTGATGGTCACCGGGTCGGTGTTGATGCCGAGCACGCAGGCGCTCTCGCACGGCGCCGGGCAGAGCCTGCCGGTGAACTCCGGGAAGTTGTTGGTCGCGTGCAGCCGCTCCGCGGCGTCGCGCCAGTCATGCCGCCAGACCAGGTCGTTCCACTCCGGGATCAGGTTGCCCAGCGGGCAGCCCTGGTGGCAGAACGGGATGCCGCAGTCCATGCAGCGGCCGGCCTGCGCCTCCAGCGCGCGGGCCGGGAACTCGGTGTAGACCTCACGCCAGTCCCTGATCCGCACGTCCACCGGGCGGCGGGCTGGCGTCTCGCGCGGCGTGGTGAGGAATCCCTTAGGGTCAGCCATCGCAGTAACCCCTCTCAGCCGTGCGCCGCGGCCATGACGGCCTGGTTCACATCGCGCCCCTCGCGCTCGGCGAGCCGGGCCGCGTCCAGCACCCGCTTGTAGTCCTTGGGCATGACCTTGCCGAACCGGGCCAGTGCCGCGTCCCAGTCGGCCAGCAGCCCGGCCGCCACTGCCGACCCGGTCTCCGCGAGGTGCCGCTCGACCAGCGCCTGCAACCGCGGCGAGTCGGATTCGTCGAGCGCCTCCAGATCGGCCATGTCCGTGTTCACCCGGCGTGGGTCGGGGTCGAGCAGGTAGGCGATGCCGCCGGACATGCCGGCCGCGAAGTTGCGCCCGACCCTGCCGAGCACCACCACCACGCCTCCGGTCATGTACTCGCAGCCGTGATCACCGGTGCCCTCGGCGACCGCGGTGGCACCGGAGTTCCGCACGCAGAACCGCTCGCCCACGACACCGCGCAGGAACATCTCGCCGGCGGTGGCGCCGTAGCCGATCACGTTGCCGGCGATGATCTGCTCCTCGGCCGCGAAGGGTGCCGCAGCGTCCGGCGCCACGACGAGACGGCCGCCGGACAGGCCCTTGCCGAGGTAGTCATTGGCGTCCCCGGCGAGCCGCAGGGTGATCCCCCGGGGCAGGAACGCGCCGAAGGACTGCCCCGCCGACCCGCGGAACCGGACCAGGATCGTGTCGTCGGGCAGGCCCTTCCCGCCCCACCGCCGGGTCACCTCGTAACCCAGCATCGTGCCGACGGTCCGGTTCACGTTGCGGACGGGAAGGTCCAGCGTGACCGGCTTCGCGTCCTGCAGGGCGCCCTCGGCGAGCTGGATGAGGGTGTTGTCCAGAGCACGCTCGATGCCGTGGTCCTGGGCGGTGGTGTTATGCCTGGCCGCGCCGTCCGGCAGGGTCGGCACGTGCAGCACCGGGGTCAGGTCCAGGCCAGCCGCCTTCCAGTGGCCGATCGCCCGCTCGGTGTCCAGCAGGTCGACCCGGCCGACCGCCTCTTCCAGCGTGCGGAAGCCGAGCGCGGCCAGGTACTCGCGGACCTCCTCGGCGACAAATTCAAAGAAATTAACAACGAACTCCGGCTTGCCGGTGAACCGGGCGCGGAGCTCGGGATTCTGCGTGGCCACGCCCACCGGGCAGGTGTCCAGGTGGCAGACCCGCATCATCACGCAGCCCGAGACGACCAGCGGGGCAGAAGCGAAGCCGAACTCCTCGGCGCCGAGCAGGGCGGCGATGATGACATCACGGCCGGTCTTCAGCTGGCCGTCGGCCTGGACCACGATCCGGTCGCGCAGCCGGGCGCGCAGCAGGGTCTGCTGGGTCTCGGCCAGCCCCAGCTCCCATGGCGCGCCGGCGTGCTTGATGCTGGTCAACGGCGCGGCGCCGGTGCCGCCGTCGTGCCCGGAGATCAGCACCACGTCGGCGTGTGCCTTGGACACGCCGGCCGCCACGGTGCCGACCCCCACCTCAGCGACCAGCTTGACGTGCACCCGGGCCGCCGGGTTGGCGTTCTTCAGGTCGTGGATCAGCTGGGCCAGGTCCTCGATCGAGTAGATGTCGTGGTGCGGCGGCGGTGAGATGAGGCCCACCCCGGGCGTGGAGTACCGGGTCTTGGCGATCCAGGGGTAGACCTTGTGCCCGGGTAGCTGGCCGCCCTCCCCTGGCTTGGCGCCCTGGGCCATCTTGATCTGCAGGTCGTCGGCGTTCACCAGGTACTCGCTGGTCACCCCGAACCGGCCGCTGGCCACCTGCTTGACCGCGGACCGGCGCAGGTCCCCGTTGGCGTCCGGCACAAAGCGGTCCGGGTCCTCGCCGCCCTCCCCGGTGTTGGATCTGGCCCCGAGCCGGTTCATGGCGATGGCCAGGGTCTGGTGCGCCTCGGCCGAGATGGAGCCGTACGACATGGCGCCGGTGGAGAACCGGCGCACGATGGCCGACACCGGCTCGACTTCGTCGATGGGGATCGGGCTGCGCGGCGTTGAGCCGGGCGGGTTCGGGCCGGGCGGGTTTGCGCCGGGCGGGTGTAGTCCGACCGGGTGTGGGCCGGTCGGGTGTAGTTCGACCGGGTGTGGGCCGGTCGGGTGTAGTTCGACCGGGTGTGGGCCGGTCGGGTGTAGTTCGACCGGGTGTGGGCCGGTCGGGTGTAGTTCGACCTGGCTTGCGCCGGGCGCGCGGGCCGGGAGCGACGCTGCGCCCAGCCCACGCGGGTTCGTGGGTTCATCGACGCCGCGGATCTGCAGCAGGCCGCGCAGCGTCATCAGCCGGGCGGACTGGTCGTCCACCAGGCGGGTGTACTCCTTGAAGATCTCGTAGCGGCGGCTGCGCGTGGCGTGCTGCAGCTTGAAGACCGTCTCCGGGTTGAACAGGTGCGGCTCGCCCTCACGGCGCCACTGGTAGTCACCGCCGATCTCCAGCGGCCGGTGCTCCGGCCCGTGGCCCCGGGGCGGGACCGCCCGGGCGTGCCGGGCCGCGGCCTCGGCGGCCAGTACAGAGAACCCGACGCCGCCGAGCCGTGAGGTGGTGCCGGTGAAGCAGGTGCTGATGACTTCTTCGCCAAGGCCGATCGCCTCGAAGATCTGCGCGCCGGTGTAGGAGGCGACGGTGGAGACCCCCATCTTCGACATGATCTTCAGCAGGCCCTTGCCCAGCGCCTTGACCAGGTTGTCCGCGGCCTTCTTCGCCGTGACTCCCTCCAGCACGCCGCGGCGGACCATGTCCTGCACGGACTCCAGGGCCAGGTACGGGTTCACCGCGGCGGCGCCGTAGCCGATGAGCAGCGCGATGTGGTGGCACTCGCGGGCGTCACCGGCCTCCACGATCAGGCCTGCCCTGGTCCGCGTCCGCTCCCGGATCAGGTAGTGGTGCACCGCGGCTGTGAGCAGCAACGACGGGATCGGCGCCAGCCGGTGATCCTCCGGGGTGACGCCGAGGGACCTGGCCTGATCCAGGCCGGCCTCGCGGGGGGTCCAGGGGGGTCGTCCCCCCGGACCAATACGGTCGGACAGCACGATGATGTGCGCGCCGTCAGCGATCGCGGCGGACACCTCGGCGCATATCTCCGCCAGCCGGCCGCGCAGCGCAGCGCCGCCGCCCGCCACGTCATACCGGCCGTCCACCACGTACGAGCCGAAGCCGGGCAGGTCACCGTCGTCGTTGATGTGGATGATCTTGTTCAGGTCGTTGTCGCTGATCACCGGGTAGGGCAGCACGATCTGACGGCAGGAGGCCGGCCCCGGCTCGAAGAGGTTGCCCTCCGGGCCGGTGGAGGATTCCAGCGACGTGATCAGCTCTTCCCGGATAGCGTCCAGCGGCGGGTTCGTGACCTGCGCGAACAGCTGGGAGAAGTAGTCGAAGAGCAGGCGGGGACGGCTGGAGAGCACGGCGATCGGGGTGTCGGTGCCCATCGACCCGACCGGCTCGGCGCCGGCCTTGGCCATCGGGGCCAGTAGCACCCGGAGTTCCTCCTCCGTGTAGCCGAACAGCCGCTGCTGGGTGAGGAGTTCCGCCGTGGCGGGCAGCTCCCGTACCCGGTCCGGCAGGTCGTCGAGGTGCAGCAACCCGGCGTGCAGCCAGTCCTCGTAGGGGTGCTCGCTGGCCAGGGCGGACTTGACGTCCGCGTCCTCCAGGATCCGCCTGCTGCCGGTGTCGGCCAGGAAAACCCGGCCGGGCTGCAGCCGGCCCTTGCGGACCACCTCAGCCGGGTCGATGTCGAGCACGCCCACCTCGCTGGCCAGCACGACCAGCCCGTCACGGGTGACCCAGTACCGGCCGGGGCGCAGCCCGTTGCGGTCCAGGACCGCGCCGATCACCGTGCCGTCGGTGAACGCCACGCAGGCCGGGCCGTCCCACGGCTCCATGAGGGTCGAGTGGAACCGGTAGAAGGCACGCCGCGCGGGATCCATCTCGTCGTGGTTCTCCCACGGCTCGGGGATCATCATCAGCATGGCGTGCGGCAGCGACCGGCCGCCGAGGTGCAGCAGTTCCAGGCACTCGTCGAAGCTGGCCGAGTCACTGCCGGTGTCATCGAGGACCGGCAGCAGGCGCTCCATCCCCCGGCCGTCGGCGGACCGCGGGAAGAGGTCGCTGGCCAGCATGGCCTCGCGGGCGCGCATCCAGTTCCGGTTGCCCCGGACCGTGTTGATCTCGCCGTTGTGCGCGATGTAGCGATACGGGTGGGCGAGCGGCCAGGACGGGAAGGTGTTCGTGGAGAACCGCGAGTGCACCAGCGCGAGGGCGGAGACGAAGCGCGGGTCGGACAGGTCCGGGTAGAACGGCTCGAGCTGGAGCGCCGTCAGCATCCCCTTGTACACGATCGTCCGCGCGGACAGGCTCACCACGTAGCAGCCGGCCACATGCTCCGCGCGCTTGCGCAGGCAGTAGGCCCGCCGGTCCAGCGTGATGCCGCTCTCCCCGGCAGCGGCGACGAACAACTGCCGCAGGGTGGGCAGCACATCAAGCGCGCCCTGCCCGCAGTGCTCCGGGTCGGACGGGACATCGCGCCAGCCGAGAATGGTCAGGCCCTCCTCGGCGGCGAGCCGTTCCACGGCCGCGACCGCGGCTGCGCAGCCGTCGTCATCGGCGGGCAGGAACACCATCCCTGCCGCATAGGAACCCGCCGCGGGAAGGTCGAACGCGCACACCGACCGGAAGAAGGCATCCGGTACCTGGGTGAGGATGCCCGCCCCGTCTCCCGTGTTCGGGTCGCTTCCCTGGGCGCCACGGTGCTCCAGGTTGCGCAGCACGGTCAGGGCCTTGTCCACGGTGTCGTGGCTGGGCAGCCCGGACAGGTCAGCAACGAAGCCGACGCCGCAGGCGTCATGCTCGAAGCTGCTGTCGTAAAGCCCCTCAGTCCCCCCAGAAGCGGCAGGTGCCATCCGCACTCCTGTCGTCTCGTCCGTTTTCGCGTTCTCGCATGCGGTCGGGACGACATTGGCCCTGCCACGAACTCCAGCTGATCCGCGGGCTCGCTGGCTCCCTCGAGCTACCGCTCGTAGGTTACACGGAGATTACGCCACCAGTGCAATCATCCCCGCTTCGTGCGGTTCGCGAAACACCTGACTCGCTGGGAACATCCGCTTCGCGTGATTCGTCCTTCAGGTCTGCCCGCGTGGCGTCAGCGGCAAACTCCGGTGGTACGGCCGGCGACCCGGCTCCTTGCGGGGTGATCACATCCGGGCCCGGGGTGCCGCTGGTCATCAGCAGGTAACTGACGGCCCCGATGAAAGCGGCCAGCATGACCCACTGGTCGACCCGGAGCCCGAGGATGTGGTGGGCGAAGTCGATCCGCAGCGAGCCGATGGCGAAGCTGCCGACCGCATAGCTGGCCACGTACAGGGCGAGGGTGCGGTCGCCGGTCAGCAGGAAGCGGCGGGCCGCCCAGATCACCGCGATCCCCACAGCCAGGTCCCAGATCGACTCGTAGAGGAACGTGGGCTGGAAGGTGGCGTAGTTCTCGTAGGGGACGATGCGGTGTGCCGGGTCGATTTCCACCGCCCAGGGAAGGCTGGACGGGCGCCCGTAGAGTTCCTGGTTGAACCAGTTGCCCCAGCGGCCGATGGCTTGCCCGAAAGCCGCGGCGGGCGCGCCCACGCCGGCCACCGGGCCGAACTTCACCCCGGCGCGGCGGCAGCCGATCAACGCCCCTACCGTGCCCGCGGCCAGTGCTCCCGGGATGCCGATCCCGCCGTCCCAGATCCGGAAGATGTCGATCCAGTCCCGGCCGCGGGTGAAGTACAGCTCATAGTCGGTGAGCACGCTGTAGACGCGGGCACCGACCAGACCGAACGGGACAGCCCAGGTGGCCACGTCCAGGATCACGCCAGGGCGGCCGCCGATCCGCAGGTACCTGCGGTTGGCGACGCAGACCGCCACGACGATGCCGATGGTGATGCACAGCGCATATCCCCGGATGGACACCGGTCCGAGGTTCCAGGCCCCCGGGGCGGGGCTGGGCAGGAACGCGACAGACATGCCGTGTGGTGTCACCTCGCCCTGACGCTTGCTGACCTGAAGAGGGCCTGCTGACCGGGCGGCACGCGAAGCGGCAACGGCCCTGCACGGAGGCTAGCAGCGGTCGGCTGACCGCACTGGCGCAGCGAGATGATCGCTGGCCGCTGCGCTGCTCAGCCCGGCGTGACCCGCTGGTCGGCCCGGCGTGAGGTGCTGGTCAGCCCCGCGAAGCGCTGGTCAACTCGGTGCCGGGGCGCCGGAGCGCACCCCGGCGGCGAGTTCGGCGGCCAGCCCGCGCACGGCGTCGATCCCGGCATCCGCATCCGGCGCGGCGAGCAACCGCTGGACGAACGCCGACCCGACGATCACCCCGTCAGCGAAGCCGGCCACCTCGGCCGCCTGCGCGCCGTCGCGCACGCCGAGGCCGACCGCGACGGGCAGGCTGGTGACCTCCCGGACCCGGCCGACCAGCCCGGCGGCGGACGCGCTGACGGTCTCCCGCGCCCCCGTGGTGCCCATCAGCGAGGCCGCGTACACGAAGCCGCGGCAGGCCGCGGTGATCCGCGCGATGCGCGCGTCGGACGAACTCGGCGCCACCAGGAAGACGCGGTCCAGCCCGCAGGCGTCCGCGGCCTCCAGCCACGGGCCGGCCTCTTCGGGGGGCAGGTCAGGCGTGATCAGGCCAGCGCCGCCGGCCGCAGCGAGATCGCGGGCGAAGGCCGGCACGCCGTAGTGGTCCACCGGATTCCAGTACGTCATCACCAGCACCGGCACGCCGGCGGCGGCCACCGCCTCAACGGTGTGCAGCACGTCGGCCACCCGGGTGCCGCGGGCCAGCGCGCGGTAGGTGGCCTCCTGGATGACCGGCCCGTCCATCAGCGGGTCGGAATACGGCAGGCCGATCTCCACCACATCGGCGCCAGCCTCGGCAATCGCCACCGCGGCCTTGATCGCGCCGTCCACGGAGGGAAAGCCCGCGGGCAGGTAGCCGACCAGGGCGGCGCGGCCGCCCGTGGCCGCCTTCTCGAACGCGGTGGCAACAGTGCTCACCCGGCTGTCCCCCCGTCCAGGTGCCCAAACCAGCGGGCGGCGATGTCAACGTCCTTGTCGCCCCGGCCGGACAGGTTCACCAGCAGCAGCGCGCCGGGGCTGAGTTCGCCGCCGACCTGGAGCGCGCCGGCCAGTGCGTGCGCCGACTCGATCGCCGGGATGATCCCCTCGGTGCGGCACAGCAGCGCGAAGGCGTCCATGGCCTGGGAGTCGGAGATGGCCCGGTAGCTGGCCCGCCCCGTGTCGTGCAGCCAGGAATGCTCCGGGCCCACTCCCGGGTAGTCGAGGCCGGCCGACACCGAATGCGTGGGCCGGGTCTGTCCCTCGTCGTCCTGCAGCAGGTAGGTGCGCATGCCATGGATCACCCCGGGGGAGCCGGCCGCCAGGGTGGCCGCATGGCGCCCGCTGTCCAGGCCGTCGCCGCCGGCCTCGCAGCCGATCAGGCGGACCGCCTCATCCGGGATGAACGCGTGGAAGATGCCGATGGCGTTGGATCCGCCGCCCACGCAGGCGATGACCGCGTCCGGCAGCCGCCCCGTCATGGCCAGCACCTGCTCGCGTGCTTCCACCCCGATGACGCGCTGGAAGTCCCGCACCATGGTGGGGAAGGGGTCCGGGCCCATCACCGAGCCGATGCAGTAGTGGCTGGTCTCGACCGTGGTGACCCAGTCGCGGAAGGCCTCGTTGATGGCGTCCTTGAGGGTCCGGCTGCCAGCGGTGACGGGAACCACCTCGGCGCCGAGCATCCGCATCCGGGCCACGTTCAGTGCCTGCCGCTGGGTGTCTTCCTCACCCATGTAGACCACGCAGTCCAGGCCCAGCAGCGCGCACGCGGTCGCGGTGGCCACGCCATGCTGCCCGGCGCCGGTCTCGGCGATCACCCGCTTCTTGCCCATCCGCTTGGTGAGCAGCGCCTGGCCGAGCACGTTGTTTATCTTGTGCGAGCCGGTGTGCGCCATGTCCTCGCGCTTGAGCAGGATCCGGCAGTCACCCGACCGGGCCGCGAACCGCGGCACCTCGGTCACCAGCGTCGGCCGGCCGGCGTAGCCGCGGAGCAGGGCGTCAAGCTCGGCCTGGAAGGCGGGGTCCGCCTTGGCCGACGCATACTCGCGGGCCAGTTCGTCCAACGCCGACATCAGCGCTTCCGGAGCGAACCGCCCGCCGTAGGGGCCGAAGTGGCCAGCCTCCCCGGGAGTTCCGGAGATCCCGGGCGCCCCGGACGCCGGCCCGGGAGCCCTGCGGGTGGCGGCGGCCTGCCCGGTCATCCGCGGTCACCGCGCAGCGCCGGGTGCGACCCGGCTGTCACCAGGTCAGCGACGGCGGAACGCGGGTCCTTTCCGGTGACCAGGCTCTCCCCCACGAGCACCGCGTCCGCGCCCGCGGCGGCGTAGGCGAGCAGGTCGTGCGGTCCGCGGATGCCCGACTCGGCGATCTTGACGACTCCGTCCGGGATGGCCGGGGCGAGCCGGGCGAACACGCCGCGGTCCACCTCCAGGGTGGCCAGATTCCGCGCGTTCACCCCGATGATCTTCGCTCCCGCGTCCAGGGCGCGCTCCAGTTCCTCCTCCGCGTGCACCTCGACCAGCGGGATGAGCCCGATCGAGGTAGCCCGCTCCACCAGCGAGACGAGCGCGTTCTGCGCCAGCGCCGCAACGATGAGCAGGACCATGTCCGCTCCGTGCGCCCTGGCCTCCCACAGCTGGTAGGAGCTGACCACGAAATCCTTGCGCAGCACGGGCACCTGCACGACCGCCTTCACCGCCGCCAGGTCAGCGAGGCTGCCGCCGAACCTGCGCGGCTCGGTCAGCACGCTGATCACGCTCGCGCCGCCAGCCTCGTAATCCGTGGCCAGTGCCGCGGGATCGGCGATCGCCGCCATTGCCCCCTTGGACGGGCTGGCCCGCTTCACCTCGGCGATGACCGCCACGTCCTCGCCCTTGAGCGCGGCCATCGGGTCCTTGGGCGACGGTGCTCGCCCGGCCATGTCCTTGAGCTGGTCCAGTGTCACTTCCCGCTGCCGGGCAGCCAGGTCGGCACGTACCCCATCAAGGATCTCGTTGAGCACGCTCACGCGGTTTCGCTGTCCCCTCCGGGTTGAATTCCTTGCGCCCCGATCGTAGCGAGGCGGTCTCTGTCTGCCAGCGGGCCCCCTCCGCGCTCGGCCTGCCCGCATGGTAGGCGCTCCGCGCGCCCGCGGCACGTTCCGGGAGCCGGCCGCCGGCTGGCCCGCTGCCTCCGCGCCGACCGCCGGGTGGATCAGCACCACGGTGGTGACGATGGCGAACAGGGTGATGACGATCGACGGCAGGTGACGCCGGAAGCCACCTCCTGCTCCATCGTGCCCCGTCCCTGGCCTGAAGACCGTTGCTTTCCTGGCCTGGATGACCAGCTGTCAGGGTGATCCGCGGGTACCGGGTGCTCCGGCGCCTCGTCCACCCGGGTTCCCGGCATGGCCGGGATGCGCGCGGTCGGGGCCCGCGGGCTCGGCGCCCGTCGGCTCAGGGTCCGGGTGCCCGGGATCCGTGGGGTCGAGGCCCTGGCTCAGTGACTCCCAGAGCATGGCCGGGTCGGCGGGCTCCGGCTTTCTCCCGGCCGGCTGCTCGTACCGGCTGGACATGACCGGCCAGGCAGCGCCGCGCCAGGCAACCAGCGCTCCCGCGGCGATCACCAGCAGGGCGCCGAGCAGTACCGCCCAGCGCCAGGGAAGAGCCGCCATCACCACGTGACTGGCCAGGCTCACGCCAGCCACCCCGGTGCTGCCCGAGCCTCCGGCCGACCCGCCGCCGAGGGTGCTCCCGATGGCCCCGGAGCCAGCCCGCGAGGTGACTCCGCTCCCGTCGGCGGCGGCGCGTACCTGCGCGGCCGTCAGGGGCATGCTGACGGACGCCGCGATCGCCACGCCGAACACGGCCAGCAGCCCGCCGACCAGCCGCCGGACCATCCGGCGGGTGGCCACCACAGCGGCGAGCGCGGCCAGCGCGGCGAGGCCGAGCGCGCCCGCGGCGGGCACCAGGTTCTGGCCGTTCACCGAGCCGGTGCTGGGCGGCAGCGGACGGGGCTGGATGGTCAGCACCCGGGCCCAGCCCTGGCGGACGGAGACCAGCACCAACGCGGCCCCCACCGCGCCGATCAGCAGCGCCGTCAGGTATTCCCGGCGGCCAGCCGCCGGCTGGCCCGCTGTCACCCCGCCACCACCGCCGGCAGCGGCGCCGCGTCGAAGCAGGTCCGGTCGCCGGTGTGGCAGGCGCCGCCGGACTGGTCCACCTTGACCAGCACGGTGTCCCCGTCGCAGTCCAGCGCGACTGACTTGACGTGCTGCACGTGGCCGGACGTGTCCCCCTTCACCCAGTACTCCTGGCGGCTGCGGGACCAGTACGTGCAGCGCCCCGTGGTCAGCGTCCGGTGCAGCGCCTCGTCATCCATCCAGCCGAGCATGAGGACTTCGCCGGTGTCGTACTGCTGCGCGACAGCCGGGAACAGCCCGGCCGCATCCCGCTTCAGCCGCGCGGCGATCGCAGGATCGAGCGCGGAGGGGTGCCTCGGGCCGCTCACCGCGCTCACTTGGGTGTTCATAGCCAAATCCTCTCAGGTCCGCCAGCCCGCCGCGGCGTCGCCCGCGGCGCCCCATTCCGCTGCCGGGCTCGGGTGGCTACCATCGCGGGATGACCCTCGCCCGCGATGAGCGCCTGGCCCTCTGCGCGTTGCTCGATGAGACCGGGCCGCAAGCGCCCACGCTATGCGAGGGCTGGACGACCCTCGACCTGGCCGCTCATCTCGTGCTGCGCGAACACCGACTGGACGCCGGCATCGGCATCCTGGGCGGCCCGCTGGCCGGGTACACGAAGCGGGTGCAGCGCACGCTCACCGAGCGGGCATCGTTCTCCAGCCTGGTCTCCTCCATCCGCAACGGGCCGCCGCGGCTGTCCCCCTTCAGCGTCCTGGGCCTGGACGAGCGGGCGAACCTCGTCGAGTTCTTCGTGCACCACGAGGATGTGCGGCGCGGCACGCCAGGCTGGGCTGAGCGGAAGGTCAGTCCCGCGCTGTCCGAGGCGCTGTGGCGGCGGCTCAGCATCGCCAGGTTCATACTGCGCAAGGCCCCGGTGGGGGTCGAGCTTGCCAGGGATGACATCACGACGGACCCGGGCCAGGGCCGGGTGCGGATCACCGCCAAGGCACGGACGCCGGTGGTCACGGTCACCGGCAGCCCCGCGGAACTCACCCTCTGGGCACTCGGCAGGACAACGGCGGCCCAGGTCCGGATGGACGGCAGCGACGCGGCCCTGGCGAAGCTGACCGACGCGCGCTGGCGGCTCTGACCGGCGCGACAGTGCCGGAACTGACCGAACAGCACCGGCGGGACTGACCCGCGCACACCGGCCGCGCTGACCGACGCGACAGGGCGAGCGGCCGGGGGCGGCTCGCCGGTTCGCCGCCACCAAGAGTTCGCGGCCCGGATCCCCAGCCTTCACAGGAAAAGCCGCGCCGCGCCGCCATCCGGCCATCTTCCCGTCAATTCCTACCGGGACGATTCGTCCGTCCGCGCCATAGGGGCGCGCATGCGGGCCCAGTGGCCTCGCATTTCGGAGGGGGAGCACGTGCCCAGGAGCAAGGCAGTCGCGGCTGCGGCCATCGCGGTCAGCGGAGTGATGTTCGCTGCAGGATGCAGCAGCAGTTCGACAACGAAGACAAGCTCGTCCAGCACCGACACCAAGGCTGCTGCGACGGCAACGTCCCTGGCCGCCTTCGGCGGCATGAACGGCCTGGTAGCCGCGGCCAAGAAGGAGGGCCAGCTCAACGTCATCACCCTCCCGGCGAACTGGGCCAACTACGGCACGATCATGAAGGACTTCACCGCGAAGTACGGCATCAAGATCAACGATGCCAACCCGGACGGCTCGAGCCAGGACGAGATCAACGCGATGCAGCAGCTCAAGGGCCAGAGCCGCGCGCCGGACGTGCTGGACATGGGCACGGCTTTCGCGATCAAGGCGGACCAGGAGGGCCTCCTGGCGCCGTACCAGGTGGCGTCTTGGAGCGACATCCCGGCGGGCCAGAAGGCCTCCGACGCCACCTGGTACGACGACTACGGCGGCTATGTCGCCATCGGCTACGACCCCGCCAAGGTGAAGGCCGCTCCGACCTCGTTCAAAGACCTGCTGAAGCCCATTTACAAGAACCAGGTCGCGATCAACGGCAATCCGACCCAGGCAGGCGCGGCCTTCGCGGCGGTCTATGCCGCGGCGCTGGCCAACGGGGGCTCGCTCAGCAACATAAAGCCCGGCATCCAGTACTTCCAGAAGCTGCACCAGGCGGGGAACTTCGTGCCGGTCACCGCCGGCCCAACGACCGTGCAGAGCGGCCAGACCCCCATCGTGATCTGGTGGGACTACCTGCTCGCGTCCGAGGTGCAGTCCGTGGTGCCGGGATTCAAGATCGTGATCCCGACCGATGGGCACTACGCCGCCTACTACGACCAGGCGATCAGCAGGACCGCACCGGACCCGGCCTCGGCCAGGCTGTGGGAGGAGTACCTGTACTCGGTCACCGGCCAGAACCTCTGGCTGGCGGGCAAGGCGCGCCCGGTCGAGCTGCCGACCATGATCAGCAATGGCACGGTCAACAAGACTGCAAATGCGGCGCTGCCTGCGGCGCCCGCCGGCGGACTCAGCTTCCCGAGTCAGACGCAGCAGTCGGCGGCGGAGTCGGTTGTCGCGCAGCAGTGGTCGAGTGTTACCGGCTAGCTGATGACACAGCACACTGTTTCGGCCGCGGCCCCGGATGCCTCCAGCGGGTCCGGGGCCCGGCCGGGCCGGGGCCTCGCGGCCAGCCTGCGCAGCGTGCGCACGCTGGCTGGCCTGCTGCCCTTCGCTGGCTACGTTGTGCTTGGCCTCGGCCTGCCGACGGCGGCGATCGCGGTCGGCGCCTTCCAGAACTCCAGCACCGGCAGCTTCACCCTGTCCAACATCGACACCGCGACGCACGGCATCTACCTGCACGGCTTCGAGACCACCCTCGGGGTATCGGTAATCACCGCGATCGTGCCCGGCATCATCGGTTTCCTGGTCGCCTACGCGATCTACACGGCGAAGCGCGGTGCGGTGCTGCGGCGAGCCGTGATCACCGCGTCCGGTGTCTTCGCCAACTTCGGCGGGGTCCCGCTGGCGTTCCTCTTCATAGCGACGCTCGGCTCGACCGGCCTGGTCACCGGATGGCTCACCGGAATCGGCCTGGACCCGTATACGCACGGGTTCAACCTCTACACGTTCAGCGGGATCGTGGTCGTCTACATGTACTTCCAGATCCCGCTGATGGTGCTGGTCATCCTGCCCGCCCTGGAGGGACTGCGGCCGGCCTGGCGCGAGGCGGCGCGGAACCTGGGCGCAGGCGCCTGGCACTACTGGCGTTATGTGGGCGGTCCGGTCCTGATGCCGTCGTTCCTCGGCTGTGTGCTGCTGCTGTTCGGCAGCGCGTTCTCGGCCTACGCCACGGCGGAGGCCCTGACCAGCGGCAGCGTCCCGCTGACGGCCATCCAGATCGGATCGTTCCTGAACGGCAACGTCCTGGCCGGCCAGCAGAACGTCGGCAAGGCCCTCGGCCTCGGCATGATCGTCATCATCGCCGTCGTCATGGCGCTCTACACGGTGCTGCAGCGGAGGGCGGCGCAATGGCTGCGCTAATCGGCGACGAACTGCTGGAGGACATGGCTGCCGGGCCGCAGCGCCCGGCCCAGCCGGGCTGGAGGCACTTCCCGTTCTGGCGGTGGCTGATCCTGCTGATCGTCGGCGCCTACTTCGTCATCCCGCTCGTCGCGGCACTCCGGTTCACCGGCTTCTCGTCCTTCCCCTCAGTCGTCCACCAGGAAGGCTTCCCGGCCGCCTTCGAGCTGTCCGTGCGGCTGGCCGCCATCACGACGGTGCTGACCCTCGTCCTCATGCTGCCCTCGGCCGTCTACGTCCACCTGCGGCTGCCCCGGCTGCGCCGGCTCATGGAAGGGATCACGATCCTGCCCATCGTGATCCCGCCCGTCGTCCTGATCGTCGGCGTCCTGCAGGTGGCCCCCGGATACCTCAAGAGCACGCCCTACCTGCTCGCCCTGGAGTACGTCGTCCTGGCGATGCCGTTCGCCTACCGGTCGTTCGACGCGGGGCTGCGGGCACTCGACCTGCAGACGCTGGTCGAGGCCGCCCAGTCGCTCGGCGCGGGCTGGCGCACGACCCTGTGGCGGGTACTGCTGCCGAACCTGCGGGCCGCGATGCTGTCGGCCACGGTCCTCACGGTGGCCCTGGTGCTCGGCGAGTTCACCATGGCCAGCCTTGACCTCTACCAGACGTTCCCGGTGTGGATCGTCGCCTTCGATCAGACCAGCGGGCCGATCTCGGTCGCGGCCTCGTTGCTGGCGCTGTTCGTGACATGGATCCTCCTGCTGGCGATCTCGATGATCGGCGGCAGGCGGTCGCGCCGCGGCGATGGCGCGGACGTCTCGCTCTTCTCAGTCAGCCGGCGGAATACGGGGGGATCCTGATGACGATGAAGGCCGCCAGGGGCGCGGGCAACAACCCCGGCGAGGACTTCCGGAACACCTCCGGGGCCACTGTCCAGCTGCGGAATCTGTCCCGCTCCTTCGGCACGGTCCGCGCCCTCGCCGGGCTGACGCTGGATCTGGCTCCCGGTGAGCTGGTGGCTCTGCTCGGCCCCTCCGGGTGCGGGAAGACGACGGCGCTGCGCATCGTGGCCGGCTTCGAGACCGCCGACTCGGGAACCGTCGAGGTCGACGGCACGGATGTGTCCGGAGTCCCCGCGGCCAAGCGGGACATGGGCATGGTGTTCCAGAGCTACAGCCTGTTCCCCAACATGTCAGCGCAGGAGAACGTGGGTTTCGGGCTGCGGATGCGCAAGCTGGGCGCTGCCGGGCGGCAGCGCCGGGCCAGCGACCTGCTCGACATGGTCGGCCTCGCCGCCCAGGCCAAGCAGTACCCGCACCAGCTGTCCGGCGGCCAGCAGCAGCGGGTCGCCCTGGCCCGGGCGCTGGCGATCGAGCCGCGGGTCCTGCTGCTGGATGAACCACTGTCCGCGCTGGACGCGAAGGTGCGGTTGCAGTTGCGGGAGCAGATCCGCTCGCTGCAGCAGCGGCTGGGCACGACCACGTTGTTCGTCACCCACGACCAGGAAGAGGCGCTCTCCATGGCGGACCGGGTGGGCGTGATGCAGGACGGCAGGCTGGAGCAGATCGCCACCCCGGACGAGCTCTACGCGCATCCGGCGTCAGCGTTCGTCGCCGAGTTCGTGGGGATCATGAACCGGATCCCCGGCGACATGCTGGACCTGCTCGGCGGGACCGCGACCGCGACTGCCCCGGGCGACCGCGCAGCCGAGCCCTCCGGCGGGATGGACGCCCTCGTCAGACCCGAAGGCCTGCGCATCACCGCGAGCCCGAACGGCAACGGCATCGTGACCAGCCGGACGTTCCTCGGCCAGCTCACCAGGCTCAGCGTCCGCCTCTCCGGCGACGTGGTCGTCCAGGTCGACCAGCAGAGCACGGCCGCGGCGGGGATCAGCCCCGGGGACGCGGTCGAGGTAAGCCTCGCGAACGCGCCGGTGCTGCTCGCCGAGCGCAACTGAGCCCGCCGGACCCCCGGCTTCGTGCTGCCACCGACGCCGGCCAGCGGGAGACTGAGCCGCCGGACTCCCGGGTCCGCGCGCCACCGACGCCGGCCAGCGGGAGCAGGTCAGCTCCCGCCGGCGCTGATGCCGATCAGCGGCAGCAGGTCGGCGACGGTGTCGAGCACATGGGGGGCTTTCGCCGCCTCGAACTCGTCGCGGGTCGTCCGTCCGGTGAGCACGCCGGCGATCAGGCCCGCACCCGCGCGCCGGCCGGACTCGATATCGCCCGGAGTGTCACCGACGACCGCCAGTTCGCTGACTGCCCCGCCGCCGAGCCGCAGCAGTGCGGTGAGCGGCAGGTCCGGCCAGGGCCGGCCGCGCCCCACGTCGGCCGGGGACAGGGCCAGATCGATCAGCGGCTGCCAGCCGAGCCGGTCGATGATGGCGTCACGGGTCGCTGGCGAGAAGCCGGTGAGCAGGCAGACCTGGATGCCCGCGTCACACAGCAGGGTGATCGCTTCGGCCGCCCCGGGCAGGGCGGTGACCTGCCCGGCGGCGACATCGGCGGCGTACCGCTCCTCGAAGACGTCGTTGGCGTGGCGGGCGGTGGCCTCGTCGCCGAGGATCTCCCGGAAGACGTCGATCTTCGACTGCCCCATCGTGGCGTGCACGGTCCGCATCGCCTCGTCGTAGGCCGGGGTTCCCTCGCCCGGCCCGAACTGCCCCAGGGCAGCGGAGAACGCCGCCATGACGCTGCCGTCGTCGGAGATCGTGGTGCCTGCCATGTCCAGGCACGCGATGGTGATGCTGGTCATCGGACCTCTCTGCGGGTTTCGCTTTCCGGGGGCTCAGCTTTCCGGGGGCTCAGCTTTCCGGGGGCTCAGCTTTCCGGGGGCTCAGCTTTCCGGGGGCTCAGCTTTCCGGGGGCTGGGCGAACGTCTGCTCCGCGATCGCCGGGGCGCAGGTCATCCCGCGGCCGCCGGGGCCGGTGACGAGCACCACGCCTGGTGCCACCTCGGACCTGTGGTACAGCGCATCTCCGGTGACCTGGCTGTACACGCCGGCCCAGCGGCGCTGGACACGTGGCAGGGAGGTACCGAGCAGCCGCTGCGCGCGGGCGAGCAAGTGGTCGTAAGCCCCCTCCTCGACATCGAAGCCGAACGGCTCGGCGTACTCGTGAGTGTCGCCGATGGTGAGGCTTCCATCCAGCCGCTGGACCAGCAGCAACTGTGCGTTCACCCGGGCTGCCTCCGGTGCCTGCGGGGCCAGGCCCTGACGGCCCGGCAGGTCATAGGCGGGGTAGTAGCGCAGCGAGTCGCCGTCGGCCACCGAGGTGGTCAGCTTGGCCGCGAACGGTGCGGTCTGCATCATCTGCAGCCGGACCCGCCGGACCGGCGGCTGCGGCCAGGCGGCGAGGTGATGGCCAGCGATCCCGGTGTGCGCCGCTCCGGGGCACAGCACGACCAGGTCGGCGCGGTGCCAGGTTCCGGTGTGATCCCGTACCGCGTGCTCGGCCACCTCGACGGCCTCCCGGCCTGGGAGCCACCTGTAACGCGCCGCCGTTGTTGCGTTGTGGTGCAGGTGAGCACGCAGCGCGCCAGGGACGCTGCGCGGCTCGACGATGGCGTCCATCCGGCAGAGCAGGCCGCCGGCGAACTCTCCGCGCAGAGCCGGGTTCGCACCCCGGACGGCCTCCGGGTCGAGCAGTTCGTAACCGCGCAGGGCCGCGTCAGGCAGTGCCACGGCTTCCTTGAGCAGGCCGAGTTCCGCGTCGTCCGAGGCGAGGGTGAGCGAGCCGTGCGGGCGGAAGCCGATGCCGACGGCCTCCGCGGCGATCTCCTGCCACCGCCTGCGTGCCCGGCGGGCCAGGTCCAGTTCCGGTCCCGGAGCACGGCCGCCCACCCAGACCAGGCCGAAGTTGCGCACGCTGGCACCCCGCGGGCCGGGCTCTCGTTCCAGGTGCACGACATCGTGACCGCGGCCGTGGGCTTCCAGCGCGTGCATCAGGCCCAGCACGCCGCCGCCTACCACCACGACCGACATCCCTGCCGCCTCCCGTCCCGCCCGCCCGCCCGCCCGCCAGTCAGTCAAGCGTGGCACGCTGGCTGGCCGGTGAACACCCGGCAGCGGGGCGTCCAACACCGGAAAACTTCGCCCAGCGGACAATGATCAAGGTGGCGCGGATCACTACGGCCTGCGCATGGCGCACCATGGAATAGCCGCTCGCCGCGGCTCCGTCGCCACGGGCACGGCTGAACCTGAACGGAGACTGTGCAGTGCACGTACTCGGCATCGACATCGGCGGTTCGGGAATCAAGGCTGCGCCGGTGGACACCGCCGCAGGCACGCTCCTCGCCGAGCGGGTCAAGGTGGAGACCCCCCGGCCGGCCCTGCCCGACGCGGTCGCGGACGCGGTCCGCGGCCTGGTGGCAGGCTTCGGGTGGACCGGGCCGGCTGGGATCGCCTTCCCCGGCGTGGTGCTCGACGGCACCACGATGACGGCGCACAACCTCGATCCGTCCTGGATCGGGCTCGACACCCGCGCGCTGTTCAGCATGGCCACCGGACTGTCCGCGGCCCTGATCAACGACGCCGACGCGGCCGGCCTGGCCGAGATGGCCTTCGGGGCGGGCGCCGGGCAGCTTGGCACGGTCTTGATGCTGACCTTCGGCACCGGAATCGGGAGTGCCCTGTTCCGGGCAGGGAACCTGGTCCCGAACACGGAGTTCGGTCACATCGAGATCCGCGGCCGGGACGCGGAGGCCCGCGCCTCGGAACGGGCCAAGGAGCTGCACGATCTCAGCTGGGGCAAATGGGCTGGTCGGGTAGAGGAGTACCTGCAGCATGTGGAGGCGCTGACCGCACCCGACCTGTTCATCATCGGCGGCGGGATCAGCAGGAAGGCGGACCGGTTCCTTCCGCTGCTGACCACGCTGCGAGCCCGGATGGTCCCCGCGTCGATGCACAATGACGCAGGCATCGTCGGTGCCGCCCTGGCGGCCGAACTGAGCCAGCAAAGCGTGCTGGCGAGCTGAGCCAGCGACCTGAGCGGGCTAACCGGGCTAGCGAACCGGGCAGCCGGCGGCGCGCAGCGCGTCCTTCACCTCGCCGATCCGCAGCTGGCCGAAGTGAAAGACACTCGCGGCGAGCACCGCGTCGGCGCCTGCCTGCACCGCAGGCGCGAAATGCGCGAGTTCCCCGGCGCCGCCGCTGGCGATGATGGGCACCCCGACCACCGCGCGCACTGCCTGGATCAGCTCGATGTCGAAGCCTGCCTTGGTCCCGTCAGCATCCATGGAGTTGAGCAGGATCTCGCCGACCCCCAGGTCCGCCCCGCGCCTGGCCCACTCCACCGCGTCGATACCGGTGCCCCGCCGGCCACCGTGCGTGGTCACCTCGAAGCCACTTGCTGGTCCGGAGGGATGTACCTCAGCCCCGCCAGCCACCTCAGCCCCACTAACCAGCACAGCCCAGCCAGCCCCACCGGCCATCGCAGTCCTGGCAACCACGCCAGCCTCAGCAGCCCCAGCCCCACTAGGCCCACCGGGCACGCGGCGCGCGTCCACGGAGAGCACCACGCACTGCGAGCCGAACCGCTGCGCGGCCTCGGCAAGTAGTTCCGGGCGGGCGATCGCCGCGGTGTTCAGTGACACCTTGTCCGCGCCTGCCCGCAGCAGCCGGTCCACATCGTCCACGCTGCGCACCCCGCCACCCACGGTGAGCGGGATGAATACCTGGTCGGCAGTCCGGCCGACGACGTCGATCATGGTCTCCCGGCCGCCGCTGGACGCGGTGATGTCCAGGAACACCAACTCATCCGCGCCTTCCGCGTCGTAGGCGGCAGCGAGTTCCACCGGGTCGCCCGCGTCCCGCAGGTCGCGGAAGTTGACGCCCTTGACCACCCGCCCGGCGTCCACGTCCAGGCAGGGAATCACCCTGACGGCGACCGTCACCCCGCCCTCCACCCCGGGACAGGTTCGTGATCATGACATTGGTGTAGCTCCAGCGACACCAATGTCATGATCACGCCGGGGGCAGCGGCCGGGCCGGCGGGGGCGGCCGGGCCGGCGGGGGCGGCCGGGCCGGCGGGGGCGTGCGGGACGGGCGGGGGGGCGTGCGGGACGGCCGGGGGGACGGGCGGAAGAGGGGCGCGCGGGGACATCAGGTGCCGATCCCCGGATGGTAGGCGACCGCCTCGACCTCGACGAGCATCCGCGGGTCCACCAGGCCGGAAATCTCGATCATGGACGTCGCGGGCATGGTGCCGCCGAACGCCGCGCCGTGCGCCCGGCTGTACTCCTCCCAGCGCGAGATATCCGTGACGAAGATCCGGGTCCGCACCACGTCGTCCAGCCCAAGGCCCAGCTGTTCCAGGGCCGCCCGCACGTTGCTGAGCGCCTGCGCGGTCTGCGCGTAGGCGTCGCCGTCGTGCACGAACTCCGCGCCGTCGACCGAGGTGCAGCCGGCCACGAACACGTAGTCCCCGGCAGCCACCGCGCGGCTGTAGCCGACCACCGGCTCCCAGTCCGTTCCGGTGCAGACCCTGCGTGTCATGCCGCCACCGCCTTGAGCGCCTCCTCCAGGGTGAACGCCCCGGCGTACAGGGCCTTGCCGACGATCGCGCCCTCCACGCCATCAGGTACCAGCGTCGCGATCGCGGCCAGGTCATCCAGGCTGGACACGCCGCCACTGGCGATCACCGGCCGCGCGGTGCGCGCGCAGACGTGGCGCAGCAGGTCGAGGTTCGGCCCGGTCAGCGTGCCGTCCCTGGTGATGTCGGTGACCACGAACCGGGCGCAGCCGTCGGCCTCCAGCCGGTCGAGCGCCTCATCGAACTCGCCGCCTTCCCGGGTCCAGCCGCGCGCGGCGAGCCGGCTCCCGCGCACATCCAGCCCGACGGCGATCTTGTCCCCGTGCGCGGAAATGGCGGCGCGCACCCAGTCCGGGCGTTCCAGCGCGGCCGTGCCCATGTTGACCCGGGCGCACCCGGTGCCGAGCGCGGCCGCCAGCGAGGCGTCATCACGGATGCCGCCGGACATTTCCACCGCGATGTCGAGCCGGGCCACCACCGAGGCAAGCAGTTCCGCGTTGGAACCGCGGCCGAACGCGGCGTCCAGGTCCACCAGGTGCACCCACTGGGCTCCGGCCGCCTGCCAGGCCAGCGCGGCCTGCAGCGGATCCCCGTACCGGGTCTCGGTCCCGGCGGCGCCCTGGACCAGCCGGACCGCCTGGCCATCCGCCACATCTACGGCGGGCAGCAGGGTCAGCGCGGGTGTCATCGCACCATCTCCAGCCAGTTCGCCAGCAACGCGGCACCCGCGTCGCCGGACTTCTCGGGGTGGAACTGGGTCGCGCACAGCGGGCCGTTCTCCACCACGGCGATGAACGGCTCGCCATGCGTCGCCCAGCTGATCAGCGGCGGGCTCATCCGGCCAGCCGGCTTCAGCGGCAGTTCGAGGGCCGCGTAGGAGTGCACGAAGTAGAACCGCGTGCCGGGATCGATCCCGGCCAGCAGCAGCGACCCGGCGGGTACGTCGAGCGTGTTCCAGCCCATGTGCGGCAGCACCGGCGCGGCCAGGCGCTGCACGGTCCCGGGCCACTGGCCGCAGCCCGTCGTGTGGATGCCGTGTTCGACGCCCTCGCCGAACAGCACCTGCATGCCGACGCAGATGCCGAGCACCGGGCGGGAGCCGGCCAGCCGCCGGTCGATCACCTGATCACCGCGCACCGCGCGCAGCCCGGCCATGCATGCCGCGAACGCGCCAACGCCCGGCACCACCAGGCCGTCCGCGTTGAGCGCCGTGCCCGGATCCGTGGTCACCACGGTGTCCGCGCCGGCCCGTTCCAGCGCTCGCTGCGCCGAGCGGATGTTCCCCGAACCGTAGTCCAGCACCGCGACGCGAGGTCGTCTTCTCACAGGACGCCTTTGGTGCTGGGCACGCCGGAAGCCCGGGGATCCGGCGCCGCCGCCGCCCGCAGCGCCCGGGCGACCGCCTTGAACTGGGCCTCGACAATGTGGTGCGGGTTGCGCCCGGTGACCTCAAGATGCAGGCAGATGCCTGCCACGGACGTCATAGACTCAAAGAAATGCCTGGTCAGCGTAGTGTCGTAGGTGCCGATCAGCGGGGCCATGCCAGCGGGCTCGGCGTGCACCAGGTACGGCCGCCCGGACAGGTCGATCGCGGCGCGGGCCAGCGTCTCGTCCAGCGGGATGAGCGCGTCGCCGAACCGGCAGATACCCGATTTGTCGCCAAGGGCCTCGCGCAGCGCCTGGCCCAGGGTGAGCGCGGTGTCCTCGACCGTGTGATGTGCGTCGATCTCGATATCGCCGCTGGCCCGCACGCTCAGGTCGAGCAGGCCGTGCTTGGCAAGCTGGGCGAGCATGTGATCGAAGAAGGGCACCCCGGTGGTCACCTCCGCGGTGCCAGTGCCATCGAGATCCAGTTCGACCAGCACGCTGGTCTCCTTGGTGATCCGTTCCACCCGTGCCGTGCGGCTCGTTGGGTCCTTCATCATCGGGCGCCTTTCCCTGCTGGCTGCGCCTTGGCCAGCCCGGTCTCTAGTGCCGCGGTCAATGCGTCGCGGAACGCGGCCATCTCCGCTGGCGTGCCGACAGTGACGCGCAGCCAGCCCGGCGGCCCGGTCTCCCGGATCAGCACGCCATGGTCCAGCAGCCGCTGCCACACCTCGCGGCGGTCGGCGAACTTGCCGAACAACACGAAGTTGGCGTCCGAGTCGGCCACCATGAGCCCACGCCCGCGGAGCCAGCTGACCAGGACGTCCCGTTCGGCGCGCAGGGCTGCGACGGTCGCCAGCGGCTCGTCCCGGTGCGCCAGCGCAGCCCGGGCGACCGCCTGCGTGACGGCGGACAGGTGGTAAGGCAGCCGTACCAGCAGCAGTGCGCGGAGGACCTCCGGGTCGGCGGCCAGGTAGCCGACCCGCGCACCGGCCAGGGCGAACGCCTTGGACATGGTGCGGGTCACCACGAGCCGGGGGAAGTGCGGCAGCTGGCTCAGCGCGCTGGGCGAGCCGTCCCGGGCGAACTCGGCGTAGGCCTCGTCCACGATGACCATGCCAGGAGCCGCCGCGCAGACCGCTCCGATCACGGCGGGGTCCAGGGAGGTCCCGGTGGGGTTGTTCGGCGAGGTGAGGAACACGAGGCTGGGCTGCTGCTCCCGGATCAGGGCCCCCGCGCGCTCCGGGTCGAGGCCGAAGTCGGCATCCCGTGACCCGCTGACCCATCCGGTGCCGGTAGCGAGCGCGATGAGCGGGTGCATGGAGTAGGAGGGCTCGAACCCCAGCGCGGTGCGCCCCGGGCCGCCGAACGCTTGCAGCAGTTGCTGGATGATCTCGTTGGACCCGTTGGCGGCCCACACCTGGCTCGCGGTCAGCCCGTGCCCGAGGTAGCCGGCCAGGTCCGCGCGCAGCGCGACGGCGTCGCGGTCGGGGTAGCGGTTCAGCGTCCCGGCCACTTCCGCGACCGCCGTGGTGATCGCCGTGACCAGCGTGGGCGACGGCGGGTAGGGATTCTCGTTGGTGTTCAGCCGGACCGGCACGTCGATCTGCGGCGCCCCGTAGGGCGCGTGCCCGGCCAGGTCCTCCCGGACCGGCAACCACGGTGCTAGCCCGGTGGCACGGCCCCCCGGAACCCCCCGCTCGCCGCCTTCGGCGGTGGATTCTGCCTCCAGGCCGGTCATGACGGCTCGGCCCGGGGGATGCGGACCCGGACGGCGGCGACGTGCGCGGTCAGGTCCTCGGCGCCGCCCAGCGCGTCGATGTGCGGCGCGACGTCCGCCAGCGCGTCCCGGTCGCAGGTGACCACGTGGATGCCGCGCAGGAACGACAGCACCGACAGTCCGGCCGTGTGCCGGGCGGTGCCCCCGGTGGGCAGCACATGATTGGAGCCCGCCAGGTAGTCCCCGAGCGACACCGGCGCGTAGGGGCCGACGAAGATGGCGCCGGCGTTGCGCACCCGGCGGGCGAGCCCCGCCGCGTTCTCCGCCTGGATCTCCAGGTGCTCAGGTGCCCAGGCGTCGGAGACGGCCAGCGCGCTGTCGGTGTCGTCCACGAGCACGCAGGCTGACTGGCCAACCAGCGCGGCCTGCACTCGCTCCCGGTGCCGGGCGGCCGCGACCTGGGGCACGAGGGCCTTGTCCACCCGGTCCGCGAGTCCCGGGTCGGTGGTGATCAGCAAGCATGCGGCGAGCGAGTCGTGCTCGGCCTGGGCGACCAGGTCCGCGGCGACGAACTCAGGATCCGCGGTGTCGTCGGCGATGATCGCGATCTCGGTCGGGCCGGCTTCGGCATCGGTGCCGACTGTGCCGAGCAGCAGCCGCTTGGCAGCGGCCACGTACACGTTGCCCGGGCCGGTGATGGTGTCCACAGCGGCGCAGTCGGCCGTGCCGTAGCCGAACATGGCGATCGCCTGCGCGCCACCGGCCGCATGCACCTCCTCGATGCCGAGCAGGGCGCAGGCGGCCAGGACAGCCGGGCTGGGCAGCCCATCGCCGCGCGGCGGTGAGGCAACCGCGATCTGCGGGACACCGGCCACCTGGGCCGGGATCACGTTCATCAGCACCGAGGACGGGTAGGTCACCAGGCCGCCCGGCACGTACACGCCGGCCCGGCCCACCGGGACGTAGCGCTCGGTGACGGTGGCGCCGTCGGAGACGTTGGTGACGATGTTGGCCGGGAGCTGCGCCTGGTGGACGAGGCGCAGCCGGCGGATGGCCTCCTCCAGCGCCGCGCGCAGGTCAGCGGCCAGCGAGCCCAGCGCGTCCGCCATGGCGCTGGCCGGAACCCTGGTGCTGGCCAGGTCCACGCCGTCGAAGCGCGCGGTGTACTCGCGCACCGCGACAGCCCCGCGACGGCGCACATCGTCACAGATGGGCCGGATCTTCTCGACCGCCGCCTCGACGTCGAGCCTGGCCCGCGGCAGTACCGTGGCGAGCTTTTCGCTGCTCAGGCTGGCGGCCGATGGTCCCCGCAGATCAATCCTGGAAAGCACCCGCCCAGTCTACGGAGCGGGCCACTGCCCTCGCCGAGCCTGTCCACATCGCGGACAATCCGCCGCGTGCGGGACCGCGGGCGGATCAATCCGGCGCGAGCGCCGAGTCGGCGGCAGCAACCTGCCGGTCGCGCACCGCGTCGGCCAGTTCCATGCCACCCGCCATCAGGCCGGCGCCCAACGGCCAGAACGCGATGGCGCTCCGGGCGCCGAGTGCCAGCGAAGCGTGCAGGTGGGCACCGTAGGGCAGGGTGGCGAGCAGGTGGTGATAGCTGGCAAGCCCCACGTGCTCCCCGATCCAGAGCGTGACCAAGGCCGCGGCCAGGGCACTGACCAGGATGATGGCCATGGCCAGCGGCCCGTAGCTGCGCACCGCGAACAGGTAACCGAGGAGCCCGGACAGCACTCCCAGGGCCAGGCAGATGAAGCAGTACCAGCCGTCGGCGGCGACGAACGCACTGGTTTCCGCGTTGATCACGGCGGCGGCACCATGTCCGGTCATCACCAGCAGCGGGCGCGGAGCCAGCACTGACCACAGGAAGCCCGCCACCACCCCGAGCAGCACTGTCCCGGCCGCCACGGCCAGGCAGACGGCAGCGGCACGGCGGACCCCGGCGGCACCCCCGGCCCGTCCGGACCCAGCCCGGCCAGACCCGGCGCTCGCGGCTGCCGCGCCGAGGGACCCGCCACCCGCTAGCCCGTTGCCGCCGGACCCGTTGCCGCCAGACTCGTTGCGCGCATTGGCATTGCCCATGGGCGCGGCACCCGGCCGCGGATCTCCGCCGGCCGGATCAGGGAAGTGCGTCGGCTGCGTCATTCTGCGCAGCAGCGTACGTGACAAACGCGACGCCCGCCCAGCCGGGACGGCGCGCGGAGTGGCGTCTTAACCGAACGCCCTGGAAGCCTTGCTACCTTAGGTTCTGACCGTGCGGGGGGACCAAGCCGGCCGGGCTCGCACCAAGGGGACACCATGATTGAGGCACGGGACCTCACCAAACGTTACGGGGACAAACTGGCTGTTGACCACTTGTCCTTCGCGGTGGAACCGGGCCGGGTCACCGGGTTCCTCGGGCCGAACGGCGCGGGCAAGTCGACCACGATGCGGCTTATCCTCGGCCTGGACCACCCGCATGCCGGGACCGCGACGATCAACGGCAAGCGCTACGCGGACCTGGGTCAGCCGTTGCGCACTGTGGGTGCGCTGCTTGAGGTCAAGGCCATGCACTCCGGCCGAAGCGCCTACAACCACCTGCTCTTCCTGGCCCAGACCCAGGGCTTGCCCCGATCCCGGGTGGACCATGTCCTTGACCTGGTCGGGCTCAGGGAGGTGGCCCGCAAGCGGATCGGCGGTTACTCCCTCGGCATGGGGCAGCGGGTCGGCATCGCGGTGGCCATGCTGGGCGATCCGCAGGTGCTGCTGCTCGACGAGCCGGTCAACGGGCTCGACCCGGAGGGCATCCTGTGGATCAGGAACCTGATGAAGCAACTCGCGACCGATGGCCGCACGGTCTTCGTGTCCAGCCACCTGATGAACGAGATGGCCGTCACCGCGGACCACTTGATCGTGATCGGCCGCGGCAAGCTCATCGCGGACTGCAGCACGCAGGAATTCATTGAGCGCAGTTCGGAGAAATACGTGCTCGTGCGCTCGCCTGATGCGGCCAGGCTCGCCGATCTGGTCGCGGCGGAGGGCGGCAAGGCCACCGAGCAGCAGCCAGACGACGATAACAACAACAGGCAGGCCGCTGACGGCGACGCCGGGCCGGCCGCCGGGCTCAGGGTCACCGGGCTGCAGGCGCCGCGGATCGGGGAGATCGCCGCGGCGAACCGGATCGTGCTGCATGAACTCACCCCGCGGCTCGCCTCGCTGGAGGCGGCGTACATGGAACTGACCGCGGACAGTTCCGAGTATGGCGTGCACGTCGCGCCCGGCACCGCACCGCCCGGCACCGCACCGCCGGGCACCGCACCGCCGGGCACGGCACCGCCGGGCCTGACCGGGCAGGACGGCACAGGACACGGCGCCGAACCGACGGTGACCACGGCCCAGGAGCACGCGAAATGACCTCCGCCAGCACGCCGGTGCAGGCCACCAGGGCCGACCGCGCCACGGTGCCCCCGGCAGCCCATCACGCGGGCTTCGCCCACGTGATGCTGGCCGAGTGGACGAAGATCCGCTCCGTGCGCTCCACGATGTGGACACTCCTGCTGTTCATCGTGCTGACCGTCGGCTTCACCACGCTGTTCACGGCGCTGACCGTGAGCAACTGGACCGGCCCGCGGGCAGCGGAGCGGAACGCGACGGTCACCGCCAATCCGATCGGGTTCATCCTGGGCGCGGGGATCGGCCTCGGTCAGCTCACGATCTGCGTGCTCGGCGCGTTGCTGATCACTACCGAGTACTCCACGGGGGTCATCCGTGCCTCGCTGCTGGCCGTACCGCGCCGGCTGCCGATGCTGGCCGCCAAGGCCGTGGTGTTCGCCGCCCTGCTGCTGGTCATCGCGGAGATCGTCTCGTTCAGCTGCTTCTTCATCGGCTCGGCCATCCTGCACAGCCGGGTGCCCGTGTCGCTGAGCGACAATGATGTGCTGCGCGCGGTCGTCGGCGCGGGGCTCTACCTCACCGTGCTCGGCCTGTTCGCGCTGGGGGTCGGCTCGCTGGTCCGGCACACGGCGGGGGCCATCACCACGGTCATCGGCATCGCGCTCGTGCTGCCGATTCTCTCCGGCCTGCTGCCCGGGAGCTGGGGCGAGCACATCAATGCCTATCTGCCCGAGCAGGCGGGAGCGCTGATCTTCAGCGCGCACCGGACATCCAGCCAGCTGCTGTCGGCGTGGCAGGGCTTCGGCGTGTTCTGCCTGTGGACCGCGGTGCTCCTGGCAGCCGGGGCGTACCTGCTCAGCCGCCGGGACGCCTGACCTGGGGCTGCTCAGCCACCGGGACGCCTGACCCCGGGCTGCCCGGCCCCGGGACGGCCGGGCCTGCGTGCGCCTGCGTCATCCTCGCGTGCACGGCCAGGAAGACCGCATGCCGCCGCCGCACGGCGGCGCGGTCCGACTCGTCAGGGACGGTTTCCTCGCTCGCCCGGACGATCATGGCGGCCTGGTCGAGCAGTACCTGGCGCTGGTCCTCGGTGATGGTCCGCTCCATGATCCTGGCCAGGGCGTCGAGCTGCCGGATCAGGATGGCGGGCAGGCCGGATGCGCTCTGCCGGATCTTGTCGAACGCCCGCTGCACCATCCGCTCGTAGGTCGGCTCGGTGGTGATCACCCGGACCACGCCCGCCCCGTCCCGGTGGACGCGGGCCGGATGCCATCGGCCAGCAACCTTGCACATGCTGTCGGACAGCCAGTCGATGCAGGTCATAGCGGTGAACGTGTCGTTGACGGCGGAGGACAGCGAACGGATCGCAATCTCGACAAGCTGATCGATACCGAACGAGACGTCCTGGGTGAGCGTCCGGTACGGGCCGGTGACGTGCGCGCGGGCGAGCCCGCGGGCGACCTCACCCGCAGCGCTGGCCGGCCACACGGTCGCCAGCTCGCTGCCCTGGGCAAGAAAGTGACCAGGCCGGAAGTGCAGGTGAATCACCGCCCCGGACTCGGACGCGATCCCGAGCAGGGTCCGGTGGTGGATGTATTGCAGGTAGCCACTCCGCGACACCCGGACGACGCCGCCCGGACCGGGCATGCCGGCCAGCACCTCCGCCACGGACGGATCGGCCGGATCGGCGGCCCCCTCGTCGACCTGCGCCTGGACTGCCTGCGACAGATCACCCGAGATGCCCGCGATCACCTGCGGCAGCTGGATCTGGTTGGCGATGTGGTTGATGAAGTAGATCAGGACCGCCAGGTCCACCACCATCAGGGCCAGGGTGACGGTGATGCTGATGTGCGGGACAAAGGCCCCGCCGGGGCCCGGGCCGCCGATGGACACGAGCGAGAGGACCGCGTAGACGAAGGTCGCCACGAAGGTCCCGAGCGTGAGCTGGGTGCCACGATCGCGGATGAAGGTGCGTAGCATCCGGGGCCCGAACTGGGTGGAGGCAAGGGTCAGGGCCACGATCACGATCGAGAACACGACGCCGACGACGGTGATGACGGCCGCGGCAATGGCGGTGAGGATCTGCCGCGCCGCGTCCGCGGATCCGCTGATCACCCAGGCGGGCAGGGTGAACGCGCCGTGATAAGCGGCCCGGTCGGCCGTGTAGGTGGCAGCGAACAGGCACATCGCACCGATGACCTCGACCGCCGGGACCAGCCACAGATTGGTGCGCAGCACTTCCTGTGCCCAGTCGGTGCGAAGGAAGATGCGGCGTAGCACAGCAGCGCCTCTCACAGGAAGACGGACTTGCCGACCAGTCTTCCCGGCTCACGGGCGGCGTATCCCATGCTGACCATCGGCCCACCCCGCCCTGGCGGTCCGCTGGCGCAGGGCCGCCGACGCAGGGCCGCTGGCGCAAGCTCAGCCGACGCAAGCAGGCCCAAGCAACTGCTTCAGGCCTACCAGCGGGAGATCAACGGCGACCGGGCGCAGGCCGCGCGCCGCTGGACGGACCTGGGTTGCCGCTATGAAGCCGGGCTGGCGTTGGCCGGGGCCACCGAGGAAAGGGGGCTGCGCGAGGCGCTGCGGATATTCACCGATCTCGGCGCCTCTGCTACCGCCCGGATCACCCAGCAGAAGATACGCACGCTCGGCGTCCGGTCAATCCCGGCCGGTCCGCGCACCGCGACGCGCACGCACCCGCTCGGCCTGACCCGGCGGGAGCGGGAAGTCCTGGACCTGATCTGCGGCGGGCACACAAATGCCGAGATCGCCGAACGGTTGTTCATCTCGGCGAAGACCGTCGATCATCATGTCTCCGCCATCCTGGCGAAACTGGATGCCCCGACCCGGGGCGCCGCCGCCGCACAAGCCGTGCGGCTGGGCCTGGCCGGCGTCGCAGAGGCCTTACCCCGCACGGGAACCGCATGAATGTGCCGTTCACATAGCTAGGACCTTTAGGTTCTAGGTAACAATTTTCTTGGCGGGTGTTGTGGCAGGTTAGGCCCGGAACGGGGTATGGGCGGCGTGCAGCGCACGATCGGACCAACGGACGCGGGACGCGGCGCGTGCGCCGAGCCGGCGGGCGAACCCCGACCGGATCACCGCCGTCACGGCGTCTTCGGCGCTGGCGTGCTCGGTGCGGCGGTCGCGGGAGCCGGCTGTGGACCAGTGGGCTACCGCGGTGCCGCCGGCCCGTTCGGCGGCGCCGGCGTGCTGCCCGCCGACCAGGACGCGCAGCACGCCGGGCAGCGGGCGTTCGGCGGGCAGTTCGCCCCAGCAGGTCACCGCGACCGGTGCGGGGGTCACTGGCCGTCGCTGTCTGTGCGGGGCGGCCAGATCCGGGCCAGCTTGCGGAGCTGCCCAGGGGTAGGGGCGGCAGGAGCGCGACCACGCGGGTCGATTCCTCGCGCAGCGCCCTGGCCCGCTCCCGCCCCTCGGTGGTCGCGTCAGGTAGCTGGTGCTGCGCACGCGCATCGCGCACATGTGCGCCTGTGAGTGCAGACGCAGGTGAGGTTTGCGCTTGCGCGTGCGTGCCCGGCTCCTGGCTCCCGCCGTGGCGGGTCCCGGTGGTGCGGGTAGCGTCAGAAGTCATGGTTTTCCCCGTGAGGTCGGGGGCGGGCGGCTGGTGCTTGATCTGGCGCTGGCCTGTGATGATGCGGGCTGCGGGCCAGCGTTTCGGCCGGCGTTTGTGAGGCGCCAGGGGTTCGGGGGTGCGGACCTGGCGGAGCAGGTCGGAGGCGAGCTGGTTGGAGATGCCCAGCCGGGACCGCAGCGCATCCCGGGTGATTGGCTGCCCGGAGACGGCCTGGTACTCGGCGGCGGCGCGGCGGGCCGATTCCAGCAGCGTGTCTGCCTCCGTCCGGGACGGCCGTCCCGCCCAGGACGGGAGCGCCTGGGCTCCGTCCTGGTCCGGGACGGCCCGCAGGCCCGGGGTCGATGCGGGGCCGCCGTGGTGACGCGAGGCGGTGGCGCGGCGTTCGAGCATGGACACCGCGACGAGGAACGCGCCGCACGGGGTCGCGGCCATCACCCGGCCCCACGCGTCCGGCTGGGCCTGGGCGAGGTTCGCGGCGAGGCTGAGCATGATGCCGCCCGCCAGCACCACGGTCGGCCAGGACACGCGGCGGGCCGTGACGCCATGGCGTTTGCCGCGCTGGCGTTCCCGGGCGGCCATGACACAGGTCAGATGCACACCGCGATCCCCCACGACATCGGCCCGGTCTGGCCGTGCTCGGCGGCGGTGTCGCGGATGTGGGTGAACGACCCGGCGCCTGCGATCGCAGCGAGCAGGAGCACCGGCAGCGCGTCGAGGACGGCGGCGGCGCGGCGGCGGGCGGCATTCACTGGCGTCCGCTCTCCTTCCTTCACCTGCATGGGTCATGGACGGTGGACTGGCGCTTGATCTGGCGGCCGACCTGACCTGGCCCAGGCTCAGCCAGCGGTGGCCCCGCCCCGGTGCCGCACCTGGTGACCGGTTCACTGCTGCGGAGCGCGGAGCGATCTGGGAGCACGCCGCCCGGGTGGCCGCCGATGCCGCCGCGCAGATCCGCTTGCTGTCCGGGACTGATCCGGCTGCCGCCGCCGATGCCGCCTGGGCCGCGTCAGACACGCTGCACGTGGCCGCTGCCGCGCTCGGCAGCCGCATCCTGCGGCAGGCCGCCGACGCCTACGACCGGGCCGCCCGCGCCCCCTACGGGCGCATCCCGCCGCCCACCGCGGCCGGGAACCGGCTGCGCCGCGCCGCCCGGCTGATCTCCGCGTTCGCCTGCCTCACCAAAGATCCGGCGCTCACGCCGATCGTGCTGATCGCCCGGCTGGCCGCGCTGGCTGAGGCGGTCGCCGAGCTGCGCGACGCCCAGCAGCGCGCCGCGCAGGCCGCCGCCGCCCGCGCGAGCGCGGAGCGCCTGCATGCCGCCGCCCGCGCAGTTCCCGCTCCGGCATCCCCTCGACGAAGTGCCCGTCAGCGTCCAGCCCGGCAGCCAGCCGCCCGGCCCCATGCCACCACGCGAAGACGCGGGAGCGACAGCCGACGAGCGCACCGAGCAGCGCGGGCGGCAGATCATCAGCCGGCTCCAGGATCGCGCCCGCGCCGCGCACCGGCCTGAACCCGGCCCGGACGAGCTGGTCACCGTGCTGGAGGCGATGACCAGCCTGCCGCCCGATGTCATCACCCGCCTCACCACCGGCAGCCCGAGCCGCCTGGCAGCAGGCACCGCGCCTGCCGGGCGCAGCCCGGTACGGCTGGCGGCCGAGAGTTTCCCGCATAGCGCCGCCGCCGCCGTCCGCGCCGCCGCCACGGCCGCCAGCCCCGGGCGGCCTGCCGTGCGGACTGTCACGGCCAGGCCGCTGCGCCGTCCGCGCCGGTCGGGTTAGAGACTGTCTCAAAATAAAGCGCTGATTCCGATCTTGCCTTACCTTGTTGTGCTACGGGCATTGCGGCAGAGGTGCGGGAGTCGCTGGCTGCCAAGTTTGAGGTGCTGTTCCCGCATCTGGATGAGCGGCAGCGGCGGCTGGCGGCGGGGGCGGAGGCCCGGGCGCTGGGGCATGGCGGTATCCGGGTCGTGGCCAGGGCAGCGGGGATGCGGGAGGGCACTGTCTCGCGCGGGGTCGCTGAGCTGGAGGCGGGGGAGGAGCCGCTGGGGCGGGTGCGCCGGCCGGGGGGTGGCCGCAAGCGCGCAGCGCTCGGTGCGCGGTAGCAAGTCAAGGCACCGGACTACCCTGATTAGTTAGGTAAAGCTCACCATCTGGTTAGTTGCCGACACCGGGACCGCATGCTAACGGCGTCTGCCCGGCCGGCCTGATCCGGCCGTCACCAGCGCTCCCGGCACGGCGCTGCAAACACCACGCATGCGGCCGGTTCATTCACCAGGTGAGCGAATATTTACCAGATCGATACCCGGCCAGCCGGGTTGTCAGCCGTCTGTCAGTCCGTTGTCAGTCATCTGTCATCACGGGCAGCCCGCAAGCACGGGGGAACCGGCCGGGGAATCCGGGGCGGTCAGCGGACGAGTGCGAGCACTTCGTCTCGCACGGCGGCCATCGCGGTGTGGTCGGGTGCTTCGACGTTGAGGCGAAGCAGGGGCTCGGTGTTGGAGGGGCGCAGGTTGAACCAGCGGCCATCACCGAGGTTGACCGTGAGCCCGTCGAGCCGGTCGGTGGTTACCCCTGGCCGGGTGTAGGCGGCTGCTACTTCGTCCAGCTTGGCGGGGACGTCGGTGACCTGGCTGTTGATCTCGCCAGATGCGACGTACCGGGTGTAGGCGGCGGTCAGGTCCGACAAGGGCCGCTGCTGTCCGTCGAGTGCGGCGAGCACGTGCAGCGCGGTGAGCATGCCGGTGTCAGCGCGCCAGAAGTCGCGGAAGTAGTAGTGCCCGGAGTGCTCGCCGCCGAAGACGGCGTCATGCTCGGCCATCAGGGCCTTCATGTAGGAATGGCCGACACGGGAACGCACCGGGCGCCCGCCGTGCTCTCGGATGATCTCCACGGCAGCGGCGCTGGTGATGACGTTGTGCACGATGGCCGAGCCTGGGTGGCGGGCAAGCTCGCGGGCGGCGACAAGGCCGACGATCGCGGACGGCGGGACGGGCTCACCGCGCTCATCGATGAAAAAGCACCGGTCGGCGTCCCCGTCGAAGGCCAGGCCGAGGTCGGCGCCACTCTCGCGTACCCTGGCCTGGCAGTCGAGCAGGTTCTTTGGCTCCAGCGGGTTGGCCTCGTGGTTCGGGAAGGTGCCGTCCAGCTCGAAGTACAGCGGGATCAGCTCGACCGGCAGGCCGGCGAGCACGCCGGGCACCATGTGCCCGGCCATGCCGTTCCCGGCGTCCGCAACGACTTTCAGGGTCCTGATTCCCTCCAGCGGGACCAGGGACCGCAGGTGGCGCACGTAGCCGCTGAGCAGATCCTGATGGGTGATCGTTCCCGGCTCCGCATCCGGCACGGAGACGTCACCGGCTGCCAGCCAGGCGCGGATCTGCGCCAGCCCAGTGTCCTCCCCCACGGGCGCTGCCCCGGCCCGGCACAGTTTGATGCCGTTGTACTCGGCTGGGTTGTGGCTCGCGGTGATCATCGCGCCGGGGATGTCCAGGGCACCGGAGACGTAGTAGGCGTAGTCAGTGGAGCCGAGCCCGGCATGCACCACATCGGCGCCCGCTGCGGTGGCACCTTCCGCAAACGCAGCAGCCAGCCCCGGCGAGGACTCGCGCATGTCGTGGGCCACCATCAGCCGCCCAGCCCCGGTCAGGCGCACGAACAGCGTCCCGACATCGCGGGCCACCGCACGGTTCAT
>Ga0307372_10000076_pt1 | contig 148934 bp, 141 predicted proteins | sample OX1MG_FD_202533 | JGI IMG/M metagenome (GOLD analysis project Ga0307372, IMG submission 202533) | Soil microbial communities from Risofladan, Vaasa, Finland - OX-1 | ecosystem: Environmental > Terrestrial > Soil > Coastal area > Acid sulfate soil | place: Finland: Risofladan, Vaasa... | reverse complement strand
ATCGACATAGCTGAACAACGATCCACACCGCTCGTCTCTACCGCGCATCGCAACCCCCTTGGCGCAACCACCAAAGGGAATCACGATTACAGCTCAGCCGAAAGCGACTTTTTCAACAGCCTGCTAGCGCGCGTCCGTCGCCTGCATCGGCGGGCACGGTACCGAACCGTACGAGCAGAAGACGCAGCACGTGCCCGGCTTGGGCCGCAACACGGCGCCGCAGGCGGCGCAGTTGTAAACGATCACGCAGGCATCGGCTGGCATGGTCTCGCGCTGCACCGCGCCGCAGATCGGACAGGTGATCAGCGATTCGGTGATCAAGGCCGTTGCGTTCATACCTCGTGCAATTCGCCGCGCTTGACGCGTGCGACGAGGTCGTTCCACTCGGCATGGGTCAACCGCACGGTGTTGCGGTCCTCGCCGATCGTGACGCTGGTCTCAGTGATCTCGACCGACGGGCATCCGCCGCAAGCGGGGCAGAGGGTGACTTTGATCGTGTCCATCGCAGGCTCCTTCATGGTGTTTCGGTCCGTTCGAACTCAATCCTTCAGCCGTAGGCGAAGCCCAGCGCCAGCAACGCGGCGCCGAGCACCAATCCCGTCAGCGTGATCGTCGTTGCCAACCGTGCGCCACGTCGCGCACACGAATTGCGCCGCCACAGCAGCGCGCCGCCGATGGCGAGGCTGGCCAGCGCCGCAGCCAGCAGATAAGGCTGAAACGGCGCGAGCACGGGCATGAATAGCGCCGAGCCGAGGCCGCCCAGGCCGATGCCGCCGAACAGCATCGGGATGGCACAGCAGGACGCCGCGCCGAAGGCCGCGGCGACGCCGCCGGCCGCGAAGGCAACCGGTCCGATGGCGCGGAACTGCGCCAGGCGCGACGGTGGGGCGGCTTGCGCGTTCACGTCGTGGGACATCGAGCGCTCCTGGAAATCCACATGCCGTGACGCTACACTCTGTAGTCGCTACAGACTCAAGCGGTTATTTTTGCGGGGCGCGCCATGAGCGGACCGATCGAAATCACCATCGGCGAACTGTCGCGACGGACCGGCTGCAAGGTCGAGACCGTGCGCTATTACGAGCGCGTCGGCCTGATGCCGCCCGCGCCGCGCAGTGCCGGCCGCTATCGCCTTTACCGCGACGACGACGTGCGCCGGCTGGCCTTCGTCCGCCGCGCCCGCGAGCTCGGCTTCACGCTCGACGCCGTGCGTATGCTGCTCACATTGGCGCGGGATCAGCACGGCGGCCCGTGCGCCGAAGCGCGCGAAGTCGCAGCCGCGCATCTGGCCGACGTGCGCGCGAAGATCGCCGATCTCCGGGCGATGGAGCGCGTGTTGGGGGATGCCGTGGCGCGCTGTGCGGCGGGCGGCGACGCCGGTTGCCCGGTGATCGACACTCTGGCGGACGGCGCCGCTCGAGCGCGCTTGCCGGCCGCGTCCCGCTCGACCCGGCCTAGGCGCGGTGGAGCAGCGCGACGCCGGCGAGGATGAGCAGGATGGCGCCGACCTTGCCGGCGGTCAGTGTCTCTTGCCAGAAGAAATGCGCCACCAGCGCGACCACGACGTAGCTCACCGCGACCGACGGATAGGCGATCGAGAGCGGAATCCTGCGGATGGCGATGAGATAGAGGAACGCGGCGCAGCCGTAGAAGCCGACGCCGGCAATGGTGAAGGCGCTGGTGATCTGCGCAAAAAGGTTGGGCGTGCCTTGGACGCCGGCTTTGAGCAGCAGCTGCCCGCAGACCGCGATCAGGATGCCGCCGAACAGCGCGGCGTAATATGGCAGCAGCACCGGCATCACACCCGCCGTATCGCGCCGCGCCGCTGGCCGCGCTCGGCCGTCGCGCTCTGCGTCACCGCGCGCACGACGGTCTGCGGCTTGCGGTTGACCGTCAGATAGAGCCGGCCGAGATATTCGCCGAGCAGGCCGAGGATGAGGAGCTGCACGCCCGACAGCAGCATCACCGCCACGGTGAGCGACGCCCAGCCGGGCGGCGTCTTCTCGAAGAAGAGCGCCGACGCCGCGGCCCACGCCGCGCCGGCGATGCCGAGAATGCTCAATCCGATGCCGGTGAAGGTCGACAGCCGCAGCGGCATGACCGAGAAATTGACGGCCATGCTGAGCCACAGCCGCACCAGCCGGCGCAGCGTGTAGTTGCTCCGGCCGTGCGCACGCGGCAGATGCTCGACCGCGAGGCTCTCGACGCGCTGGGTGATCTGCAGCAGCAGGCCGTCGACGTAGGGAAACGGCCCCTCGTAGGCGATCGCCTGCTGCACCGCGAAGGCGCTGATGCAGCGGAAGCTCGAAAGGTAAAGCCCCTTCGGCTTGTCGAGCACGAGGTCGGCGACGCGGTTGGCGAAGCGGCTGCCGAGATTGCGCCAGCCGGCATGGCGTTTCTCGACTGGCCGGGCATAGACCACGTCGGCGCCGCTGCGCTGCGCATGCTGGAGCAGCCGCAGCACCTCACCGGGCGGATTCTGCAGATCGTCGTCCATGGTGATGACGTGCGCGCCGCGTGCTTGGCGCAGCCCGGCCATCACCGCATTGTGCTCGCCGAAATTGCGCGCGAGATCGACCAGCGTGATCGGCACGCGGCTGCGGGCCAGCAGGTTGCGGCAGACTTCGAGGCTGTTGTCCGGGCTGCAATCGTTGACCAGCACGATCTCGTGGCCGCCCGGCACGTCGAGGCCCTGGAGCGCGGCGACCAATGCGCCGATGCTCTCAGCGCCGTTATAGACCGGGATGACGATGCTGAGGGCGGGCGCGGTCATGGGCGGGTTCCGACGGCCAGAATCGAGCCGCCGAACGGAAGACGCAAGCCCGATCTGAGCACCGTCGATTCGACCGCTGCTACAGCATCGAACAGCCGCTCGAGCGGCGCCGGCAGCAGACCGACTTCGCTGCCGCCGCCGGGAAGCAACCGGCGCGCCACCATCAGCGGAAAGAGCACGGTGTTCCAATAGGTCGCGCGGACGGCGATGAATCCGGCCTCGGTGAGCAGCCGCACCACCTCGCCGCGGCGGAAGCGCCGCGCGTTGTCGACCGCGCGATCGTGCGCCGAATAGAGCCATTGATAGGCCGGCAGGCTGACGACCAGCGCGCCGCCCGGCTTGAGACAACGGCGCAGATCGCGCAGCGCGCGATCGACGATCACGCCGCGATGGCACAAGACGTCGGCGCTGACGATGACGTCGAACGCGGCATCGCGGAACGGGAGATCGTCGATCGAACCTTGCGCCGCCGGTCGGTCGGCCTTGTCGCGCGCAAGACGACAGGCGAAGCCGTCGCGATCGAGACCGAAGCCAGCCGCGTTCGGAAAACGATGGCCGAGCGCAGCCAAGAGTCCGCCCGTGCCGCAGCCGGCGTCGAGGACGCGGGCGCCCGCCGCTAGCGCCGGGCGCGCCACGGCGGCGAGCAGGTTGCGACGCAGCGCGCGCGTCCACCACATGCGGTCTTCGACCGCGGCCAGGCTCTCGTATTCGATGCGCTCCACGCCGCCTCAGTTGCCGTCCGCGGTCGATACGGCGGACGCGTCGTGCGCCAGCGCGGCGCGCCGGTCGAGCACGACCGACAGCAGCGTGCCCATGCGCTCGACGCGATAGATCACGCGACCAGCGACCGACTTGTTGCACGCGTCCTTGGTGAAGGCGATGACGAACTCGGCGCTGTTGCGGTCGGGCGTGAAGATGAAGTTCGGCGGGAAGTAATAGGCCGCCGATTCCGGCGGCCCGCAGACATAGACCGTGAAGTCGTGATCCATGAAGTCGCTGCCGTATTCGGCGCGCAGGTCATTCTCGAGCGCGGCGACGTCCTCGGCATAGGAATTGGCCCAATAGTCGAGCTTGAACAGGCCCTGGGCGCCGCGCGTCCCGCCGATGAAGGCGTTGTAATAGACGTATTCGTCGGGATGCAGCATCGCCATCACCGTGACGTGATAGACGCCATAGAGCGCGAGCGCGCCGTAAGCCCACGGCCGCCACTCGTATCGCGCGAGTGCACGCAACGCGGTCTCGGCGGCGAGCGCGGCCGCCACGGCGATCAGCGGCAGCACGAAGATGAAGTGCCGCATGCCGTCGAACAGCACCGCCTTGATGGCGATGGCATAGGCCACGGGAAAGACGATCGCAAAGCCGAGCACGCATACGCCGATGGCGCGTGCGCGGTCGGCCTGCGCGCCGACGCGGCGTAGATGCAGGACGCCGAGCGCGGGCGCCGCAACGAGCAGGAGCAACACCAGCTCCGGCAGCGCCAGAACGATGTAGGTCGGCAGATACGTCCACGGCAGATTGCCGGCGGGCACGTAGCGGCCGTCGAACAGCGTGCCGTAGGGGAAGATCTCGTGCGAAAAATAGATCAGCGCGCGGATCGGATTGACGAAAGGCGACTGCTGGGCCCACGGCCAGAACAGCAGCATCACCGGATAAGCGACCGCCATCGCCGGCACGAGCACGCGCCAGCAGCCGGCCCACGCATCGCCGACCGCGCGCGCGAGGCTCCGGCTCTCGGCGAGCCGCCACAGCACGAAGCTCAGCAGCGCCAAGCCGATATAGCCGAAGATCAGCAGGCCGCCGACGCGCACGGCCAGGGCGAGGCCGGCGGCAAGGCCGAGCTTCACGACGACGCGCCAGTCGGGCCGCGGCAGCCGCGCAATCGCGCCCATCAGGTAATAGAGCGCCCACGCCATGCTGGCCGCGAAGGGCACGTCCTTCGGATTGTTGAACATCTGGCCGTAGTAGTTGGGCGTCAGCGCCAGAAAGAGCGCGGCGATGAAGCCAACGCGCAGCCCGCCAAGCGCGCGACCGAGCTTCCACGTGCCGACGACGCCGACGACGCCGATCAGCGCGTTGAGCAAATGGCGCGTCTCGAAGGTGCCGAAGGGCGAGACATGGTCGAGCGCCGCCGCCGTCGTGTCGAAGATCGACCCGTAATAGAACAGGTCGTAGAGCCGCATGAAGGCGTGGTCGGCGAAGCCGGAGAGGTAATAATTGAGGACGGCGACGCCGTACCAGTTCTGGGCGTCCTCGTCCCACGTGACGCCGTAGTCGCGGAAGGTGGCGAGCACGAGCACCAGAAGCACGGCGAAGAGCGCCAGCGCCAGATCGTCCCAGCCGACGCGCGCCAGGCGGCGCGCCGTCGAGGCGACGCCCGGCGTCCACCGTCGGCCGGTGCCGATGGTCCTGGCGTCGGTCATAATCCGGCGCTCGCCATCATCGCTGGGAGAACGCGGTCGGCGGCGAAATATTCCGCCGCCAGGTCGCGCGCCGCACGCGCATGCCGCGGATAATCGGCCTCGATCACGGCGATCGCCGCCAGCGCCTCGGCCGCGTCGGCATACTCGAACAGACCTTCGCCGACGGGATAAAAGCGCGAGAAGCCGGTGTTCATCGTCACGACCGGCCGGCCCGCCGCGAGGTAGCAGACGCTGCGGTCGCTGAACCAGCCGCTGCGCGGCCGGACATAGATGTCCTTGGCGACGGTGAACTCGCCGCGCGAGCCGCGGATGAACTCGCGATAGGCGTCGATGCCGAGCGAGACGTCGCGGGCGTCGATCACGGTCCAGCCGTGGCCGGCGATCTCGCGCTGCGCGTCATCGGGCGCCGAATTGAGCGCGACGGTGAAGCAGCGATCGGCCTGCCGCGGCAGATCGATGAAGCGGACGAAATTGACGTGCTTCGACCAGACGTAACGCTCGCCGCGAAAGGCGACGTCCTTGCCCTTGTTCTCCCAGGTCGCGACCGTGGAGAAGCAGGCGCCGCCGATCGCGTCCGCCGGCCAGAACTCGAGCACCACCGGCGGCCGCGTCGGCTTCCAGTCGACGCCGCAGAGCGGCACGATCCAGCCCAGCCCGCCGACGTTCTCGCCGTAAGTGAAGAAATGCGTATGCGCGTCGAGATAGGCGCGCGCTGCCGGATCGGCCTCGGCGTACTTGATCTGCTCGTAGACCGGATCGGTGTCGATCATCAGCCGGCGCGGACAGGCGAGGTGGTGCTCGCGCAGCCGGGTCGCGCCGCAGACGTTGAGCAGCGCGTCGCTGTCGCGGAACAGCGCGTGGACGGCGTCGCGCGTCAGGCCGTGATATTCGTCGGTGATCGCGTCCCAATAGGCCCAACGCCCCTCGAAGCCGAAACGCGCCATCAGCTGCGCGAGATAGGCGACGTTCGGCGCGTTGTCGGTGACGACGCTGTTGCGACGCGGATCGTACGGATTGGCGCCGTGGTCTTCGACGTACCAGACGTCGTAGCCGAGCGCGCGCAGCCCGGCGAGATAATGCAGCGCCTGCCAGGCGATGCCGGCGAGCGGCATCTGCCCTGCGAAATGCATCACCACTACCCGCCCGCGCGCGGCCATCGCCCGACTGAGTCGCCTCCCAAGCGGGCCGGACAATAGCAGAGCGTCGCCCGCCGCAAACCGCCGACCCTCGCGGCGGAAGGGCAGGCAAACGCGCCGCTTTCGGGCGCACCCTTGACAGCTTCGGTTATATATTGATTATATTGATCAATGAAAGGCCACGACGCCCATTGGCTATCGGCGACCGAGGCGGCGCGGGCGCTCGGCGTCCTCCCGGCGACGCTCTACGCCTATGTCAGCCGCGGCGTGATTCGCTCCGAGCCGGCCGCCGGCCGCCGCCGGCGCTATCACGCCGGCGATATTGCCGATTTTACCCGCGGCGGCGGGCCCAACGGGCCGGTGGTGGAGACCGCGATCACGCTGACGCGCGGTGGCCGGGTCTTTTTCCGCGGCCGTGACGCCGTCGATCTCGCCCGCCGGCTCTCGGTGCGCGAGGCGGCGGCGCTGATCTGGGATTGCGATCCGGCCTGGAGCTTCGCCGCCGACAACGTGCCCGATCCCCCACCGGGCGGCGGCGCGCTCCAGGAGGCGCTGGCCACGGCTTCGCCGTTGGCCCGCATGCTTGCGCTCTTGCAGCTCGCGGCCGCGAACGAGCCGTACTGGCCGCCTGCGAGTGCAACCTTCTTCGGCTATGCCGGCGCGCGATTGTTGCGATTTCTCGCGGCGGCCGCGGCCGGCGTCGCGCCCTCGGCGCGGCCGATCGAGGCCGTGCTGGCCGAGGCCTGGGGGCTTGGGCGCGAGACGCGGCCGCTGCTGCGTGCCGGCCTCATCCTATCGGCCGACAATGGCGTCGACGCCGCGGCACTGGCGACCCGGGTGGCGGTCGCCGGCAACCTGGCGCCGTGGCGTTCGGTCGCAGTCGGGCTCGCGGCGCTCGCGTCCGACGCGGATGATGTCAGCGATGCGCGCGCCGGCGCCCTGACGGCGATGCTGCCGCGGGCGTCGGGCGCGCCGCGCACGCTGCCGGAGGCCATCGCAAAACTTGGCGAAACCCTTGGCATTCCGCCGGGCGGCGCCGCTTCGCTCTACGCCATCGGGCGCGCGATCGGCCTCGTGGCGCACGTCGCCGAGGCGCGCGGCGCGCTGCGGCCGTTCCGCGCACGCGGCGCCTATGTCGGGATTGCGCCCGAATCCGCGGCAATCCCCCAATCCGGCAAGGGTTGAAACGGGCTTCCCCTGCGTGGTACGAGCGGCGTCTTCCAGCCAGCGATCGAGTTTGCCGATGACCTATGTCGTGACCGAAGCGTGCATCAAGTGCAAGTACATGGACTGCGTCGAGGTCTGCCCCGTGGACTGCTTCTACGAGGGCGAGAACATGCTGGTGATCCATCCCGACGAGTGCATCGACTGCGGCGTGTGCGAGCCGGAGTGCCCGGCCGAGGCGATCGTGCCGGACAGCGATCCGCAGGCAGAAAAGTGGCTTGAAACCAACCGGCAGTATTCGACCTCCTGGCCCAATATCACGCGCAAAGGCGAGGCGCCGGCGGACGCCGACTCGTTCAAGGACGTTCCCGATAAGTTCACCAAGTTTTTCACCGCCAATCCGGGCAAGCGTTAGCGAAAATACCAGTGAATTCCGTATGTTGCGGCCCGGCCTGCACCTAACGCATGGCTCTGGCACTGGCTTTCGCGAGGCATTTGTGTTATTTATGGCACCAGATGCACGATGGGTGCGTCTCTCCCGGGGATTGGAATCCGCTGCCGCTGGCTTTTAAGCGGCCGGGGGCAACTCGCGTTTTCGGCTGAGGGCTGTCGTGAAAATGGCTGTCGCGCGCAAGAAAGAAGAGAAAACCTTGGCGGAAACACTCGGCTTCTCGACCGGTGACTTCGTGGTCTACCCGACCCACGGCGTCGGCAAGATCCTCGGCATCGAGAACCAGGAGATCGCCGGCTATCAGCTCAAGGTCTTCGTCGTCCATTTCGACAAGGACCGCATGACCCTGCGCGTCCCCGTGGGCAAGGCCAAGAATTCGGGCCTACGCCGGCTGTCGACGCGCAAGGAGATGGATGCCGCCCTGTCCAAGCTCAAGGGCCGTTCGCGCGCCAAGCGCACGATGTGGAGCCGCCGCGCGCAGGAGTACGAGGCGAAGATCAACTCGGGCGATCCAGCCTCGATCGCCGAGGTGGTGCGCGACCTCTATCGCAACGTCGGCCAGCCCGAGCAGTCCTACAGCGAACGCCAGATCTACCAGGCGGCGCTCGACCGGCTGGTGCGCGAATTCGCGGCCGTCGAAAACATCGACGAGGCGTCGGCGGCGAAGCGCGTGGAACAGATGCTGAGCGCGGCGTGAGCCGCGGTTTCCCCGGCATTTAGCGCCGGTGACGTTTTCGAGCGACAGCGAGATCTACGCCCGCTTCAATCGCGTGCGCCGTGTCTGGGCAGTGGCGCCGGTGAATGGCGAGGCGCACCGCCTGACGGCGCTTCATCGCCAACTCATCGAACGGCTCGAGCCCGGCGACCGCATCGTCTATCTCGGCAATTATCTCGGCCCTGGCGACGATGCAGTCGGCACGGTTGACGCGTTGCTGCGCTTCCGCGCTCTGGCGTTGGCCCGCCGTCGCGCGTTCGTCTGCGACCTCGCCTATCTACGCGGCGCGCAGGAGGCGATGTGGCAGAAGCTCCAAGAGCTGCAATTCGCGCCCAATCCGCGCGAGGTGCTGCCGTGGATCCTGGCTCGCGGTCTCGAGCCGGCGCTCAAAGCCTACGGCGTTGACCCGCGCCAAGGCGAGGCCGCGTGCCGCGAAGGCACGATGGCGATCACGCGCTGGACCGCGGCGCTGCGTAACGCGATCGACACCCGGCCGGGCCACCGCCAATGGCTCAGCGCGCTGCGGCGCGCCGCATTCACGGAAGATGGCGCATTGCTCTTTACGCACGCGGGCGTCGATCCCGAAAAACCGCTCGAGATGCAGCGTGACGCGTTCTGGTGGGGTGCTGCCGGCGCCGACATGCTCGCGCTGCCGCGTCCCTATGCCGGCTTCACGCGTATCGTCTGCGGCGTCGACGCTGCCCGCCGCGGTTTGAGCGAAGGCACCCACACCGCACTGATCGACGGCGGCGCCGGGCCGGAGGGCGAGCTCATTGCGGCGTGCTTCGACCTCGGTGGCGCCGTGCAGGATCGACTCGCCGCCTGAGTCCGTCAAAATCGCCCGAAAAAAAGAGGCCCGGGGTTGATCCCGGGCCTCGAGCGGCGAATGAACGGACGGGTCAGTACGGCGACTGGCCGCCGACCTCCTCCCAGATCTTGCGCTGGTGTGTCGGCTCGCGCACGCCGGCGAGGCCGACGACGACGCCGATGGCCGCAACCGCCATCGGATAGAACAACCCGACGAATGGCACGCCGGGTAGCGCAGCCGCCAGCGAGCTACCGATGAACGGCACGCCGCCGCCGAACACGCCATTGCCGACGTGATAGGGCAGCGACATCGAGCTGTAGCGGATCTTGGCCGGGAAGAATTCGACCAAGAACGCCGCGATCGGCCCGTACACCATGGTGACCAGGATCACCATGTACCAGACCACCATCGTCAGGATGACCGGGTTGTCCTTGTACGCGGTAATCATCTGGAATGCCGGGATGAAGGTCACAACCGCCAGCGCGAAGCCGGCGATCATGATGCCCTTGCGTCCGATGCGGTCCGAAAGCCAGCCGAAGACGACGAAGAACGGTGCGCCCAGGATCAAAGCCAGAATCAAGATCATATAGACCTCGACATAGGGCAGCTTCAGCACCGCGATCATGTAGACCAGCGCATAGAACTGGCCGGTGTACCAAACGACGCCTTCCGGCGCGGTGAAGCCGAAGAGAGCGATCAACATGTAGCCCCAGTTGCGGCCGCTGCCGAAAGCATCGAGCGCCGGGTTATGCGACGACTTGCCCTGGGCCTTGAGCTTCGCGAACAGCGGCGCTTCAGCCAGTTTGTACCGGATGTAGCCGGAGAGTCCGACGAGAACCGCCGAGAGCAGGAACGGGAAGCGCCAGGCGTAGGCCTGGAAGGCCTGGTCGCCCAGGCCGATGCGGAAGGCCATAATCACCAGCAGCGCAGCGACGATGCCCATGGTCGCGGTGGTCTGGATCCAACTGGTGTAGAGGCCGCGCTTGCCGTCGGGCGCGTGCTCGGCGATGTAGGTCGCCGCGCCGCCGTATTCGCCACCGAGCGCGAGGCCCTGTACGACGCGGCACGCGACAAGCAGGATCGGCGCGAGGATGCCGATCGTGTCGTAGACCGGCAAGCAGCCGACGAGGAACGTCGCCATGCCCATCAGGACGAGCGTCAGCATGAACGTGAACTTGCGGCCGATCAGGTCGCCCAGATAGCCGAAGAACACCGCGCCGAACGGCCGCACGACGAAGCCGGTCCAGAAGATGCCCAGGCTCGCCAGGAAGGTGAGCGTGGCATTGGCGTTCGCCGGGAAGAAATGGCCTGCAAAGAAGCCGACGAGCACGCCGTATAAATAGAAGTCGTACCACTCGATTAGGGTGCCGAAAGACGACGCCGCGATGATGAACGGCAGGCTTTGCGAGCCGGTCGCACCCATGCGGCCGGCAGTGGCTGCGGAAACGGACATGGACGTTTACCCCCTGCTGTGTTGCACAAAGGCTCTTAGCGGCCGAGTTCGCGCGCCCCTTGCGGGCGCACTGCCCCTTAAAGTGGATGGTAACGACGGCCTTCTAGAGCCGGTATTAGACTTTCGGCTAATCGCGCGAAGCTAGGCGCACGGCCTGGGCGCGCCTATCATCACCCGGAAGCACGCGCGCGACCTTGGCCGGAAAGGCGCCATATGGCGGCATGCCGTCTCGTCATCGCCGACGATCATCCGCTCTTTCGCGATGCGCTGCGGTTGACCGCATCACAGGCGCTGCCGGACGCCGAAATCGTCGAGGCGGGGTCGTTCGAAAGCCTGAAGGATGCGCTCGAGGCGACGCCGGAAGCCGACCTCGTCCTGCTCGACTTGAACATGCCGGGTATGGTGGGTCTCTCCGGGCTGCTCTTTCTGCGGGCCGCATTCGCGGCCGTCGCGGTGGCGATCATCTCCGCCAATGAGGAGCCGAACGTGATTCGGCAAGCTCTCGACCTGGGCGCCATGGGTTACATTCCCAAGTCCGCGGCACCCGCCGAAATTCGCGCGGCTCTCGCGGCTCTTCTTGCGGGCGAGATGTGGATGCCGGCCGGCTCGGATCTGCATCGGCGAGGATCGAGCGACGATGCCGAACTGACCCGCCGGCTTACCAGTCTCACGCCGCAGCAAGCGCGTGTGCTCATGATGTTGAGCGACGGCCTGCCCAACAAACAGATCGCGCATGCCTTCGGCGTCTCGGAGGCGACGATCAAGGCCCATGTCTCGGCTGTGCTCGAAAAGCTTGGCGTCGACAATCGCACCCAGGCGGTCATCGTCGCGCGGCGGCTGATGGTCGTAGCCGCCCCGGATGCTCCGGGCCATGCCGCGGGGCTCGCAACCGGCCGCTGACGAGCTTCGTTATTCCGCCGCCTGAGGCGCGACCAGCAGGCGCATCATCAGGGCCCGTAACGCGGCGGGTTTGATCGGCTTTTTGAGCACCGGCAAGCCGTGCTCGAGAGCAAGCGCCTTGACCGCGTCGGAGCGATCCGCGGTGACCAGCACCGCGGGCAGCTTGGCCGCGTGGGCACCGCGCAGGCACGCGATGCACTGCACGCCGTCGGCACACGAATCCAGATGATAGTCGACGACGAGCAGGTCCGGGCGCCGACGCTCAGCTTGCGCGCGATCCATTGCCTGATCGACACCGGTCGCCAGCAGGACCCGACAGCCCCAACCTTCGAGCAGCGTCTTCATGCCGTCGAGTACCGTAGCGTCGTTGTCGACACAGAGGACGACCGTGTCCGTCAGCACCGCGAGCGTACGAGGCGTCGAGACATCCGGCCGCCGCGCGATGCTCGTCGTGTCGCCCCTGGGCACGCGGACGATGAATGTCGTGCCGCGCCCAAGCTCGGAGTGGAATGTCACGGGATGATCGAGCATGCGTCCGATGCGATCGACGATCGAGAGGCCAAGGCCAAGACCGTGCTCGACGCTCGGGTCGCGCGAGAAATGCTGGAATTCCTGGAACATGAGCGCGTGCTTCTCGGCCGGTATTCCACTCCCGGTGTCCGCGACCTGGACCGCGACATGCCGGCCGTCGCCGCGGGCGCCCATCGACACGGTGCCTCGGCTCGTATAGCGGATCGCGTTAGACAGGAGGTTTTGCAGCAGCCGATGGAGCAGGCGGCGGTCACTCTCGATGGCGAGCTTCGTCGGGACAATGCGGAGGTCCAGGCCCTTGCGCTCGGCAAGCGGCGCAAACTCGATCTTGAGCGCATCGAGCAGCTCGTCCAGGTGGAAATGACGGCGCTCGGGCGTCAACGCGCCGGCATCCAGCCGCGAGAAGTCGAGAAGCGTGCCGAGCAGCTCCTCGACCGACATCAGCGACGCGTCCACCTTGTGCGCGATCTCGGAGCCGACGGGGTCCTGCGCGACGATGCGCGCCTGCCGTTCGATCAGGCTCGACACATAGAGCCGCGCCGCATTGAGCGGCTGAAGAAGGTCGTGGCTTGCCGCGGCGAGGAAGCGGGTCTTGCCGCGGTTGGCCTCCTCGGCCGCGATCTTGGCCTTGGTCAGTTCGGTGTTCAGTTGGGTGAGGGCGGCCGTGCGCTCGCGCACGCGTTCCTCGAGCCGTTCGTTCGTCGCCGCAAGCTCGGCCGTTGCCTGGACGTGCGCGGTAATATCCGAGTAGGTCGTGACATAGCCGCCGCCCGGTAACGGATTGGTGCGGATCTCGAGTACGGTGCCGTCAGGCCGGCGGCGCTGAAATACGCTCCCGCCGACGAATTGCTCGAGGCGCTCGGCCACCAGCTCATCGACGCCGATCGACGGATGCTCGCTTCGCGTCGCGTTGAATCGGATGATGTCCTGAAGCGTGACTCCGACCCTCGTAAACTCCGGCGGAAGCTCGAGCAATTCGCGGAAGTGCCGATTCCAGAATGCAAGCTTGAGGTCCTTGTCGAACACACTGATGCCTTGCCGGACATTCTCCAGCGTCGACTGCAGGATGTCGCGACTGTGTTGAATCGCCGCGCTCGCATCGTCGAGCAGGTCCATCGCGGCATCGGCACCCAGACTGCGGCGCTCGAGCGTGAGCGCCATGACCAGTCGCGCGGAGGGTGCGCCGATGGCGCTCGCGAGCAGCCGCTCAGTCTCCCGAACGAGCCCCGAATCGGCTAAAGCCGAGGGCTCCAGTGCGAGATCACGCCGCAGTCCCCACTCGGCAAAAGAGCGTTGGGCGCGCTCGGTGCCGAGATAGCGCGAAACAAGGCCGACGAGATCGCCGACCAGGATCGACCCGTGCCCGGCTCTGGAACTGAAATGGCCTTGAGCGGCCTCCGAATCGACAAACGCACTCGCCTGGATGCGTTCAATCAGCTTCGGCACACTCAACACCGATACGGTCACATAAGTCGTGACGTTGGCCATCAAGCTCCAGAACACGCCGTGTGAAAGCGCATCGAAGCGCAGCCCGAATAACTGCTCCGGCCGCAACAGCCCCACCCCGAACGGACCATCGACGAGAAGACTGAGCGGCAGCCAACCGGCACGCACCAATGAAGGCAGCAAAAGCGTGTAAGCCCAGACGCCGAAGCCTGCCAGAATGCCGGCAAATGCCCCCTTTTCCGTGGCGCCGCGCCAGGCCAGGCCGCCGAGCAGTGCCGGTGCGAACTGTGCCGCAACGGCGAAGCTCAGCAACCCCGTCGAGGCCAACGCGAACGCGTCGCCGACCAGCTTGTAGTAGCAATAAGCGAGCAGCACGATGCTCAGGATCGCGATGCGGCGGACGTTGAGAATCAGGGTCCGCATATCCTCACGCTCCGCAAACCCAAGCCGACGGCCGTGCAAGACGATCGGCATGACCAGATCGTTGCTCACCATGTTGCTCACGGCGACCGACGCAACAATAACCATGGCGGTGGCTGCGGAGAGACCGCCTATGAAAGCCAGTAGCGCGACAACGTGGTATCCGCTCATGATCGGCAGAGCGATGACGAACATGTCGGCATCGATCATGCCGTTCGGGAATTTGATCAACCCGGCCACGGCAATCGGAACGACGAAGAGATTGATGGCGACAAGGTAGAGCGGAAACAGCCACACCGCCTTGCGCACGTCGCGCTCGTCGACGCTTTCCACGACTGTCATGTAGAATTGACGCGGCAGGCACAGGACCGCGCAAAAGGCCAGGCCGGTCATGGTGACCCAGGTCGGCCCGTCGACGCCGCTAAGGAATATGTGCCGGAGTTGCGGGTCGGCGCGCACGCGCGCGGCGAGGTCATGGAGCCCATTGAAGGCGCCCCACGTGACCACGCCGCCCACCAGCAGGAACGCCAGAAGCTTGACCAATGATTCGAAGGCGATTGCCGAGATCATGCCTTCATTGTGTTCGGTCGCGTCAATGTGCCGCGTGCCGAACAGAATCGCAAAAACGGCCAGAATCAGCGAAACGATCAACGCGGTGTCGCCGAAAATCGACTGGCTGGCGCCGTCGATCGGCACGCCGTGCCGCGGAAACTCCGTCAGCACCGCGAAACTCGTCGACACGGCCTTGAGCTGAAGCGCGATATAGGGTAGCGCGCCGATCAGGGCAATGATGGCCACGGCAGCCGCAAGACGCGGGCTCTTACCGTAGCGGGCGGCGATGAAGTCGGCGATCGAAGTGATGTTGTGGCGCTTCGAAAGGCGGATGATCCGACGGATGAGCGGCCAGCCAAGCGCGAACATGAGGACCGGGCCGACATAGATCGGCAAAAAGTTGTAGCCCGTTCGGGCGGCGAGGCCGACGCTGCCGTAGAAGGTCCAGGACGTGCAGTAGACCGCAAGCGAGAGCGCGTATACGAACGGCCGGGACGCAGGCCGGCCGCGCGCCCGCGCCCGACGATCGCCATGGTATGCGATCGCGAACAGGAGCCCGACGTAGCCGACGGAAACCGCCAGGATCGCCCAGCTGCCGATCATGTCTTCGCGCGTCTCCCGCTCCCACACGCCTAATTTTTTGTCATCAAAGACCCAAGCGGTGAGCCTGTCCACCGCATCGCGCCGCGCGCCGATGAACGCCGATACGTGCAGTGCAGCAAAGCCGGCAGCCGCCGATGCGCGTGGCGGCGGCCGTGCCCGCTTTGCTATAAGGTTGGGCAGCGTCCCCGTAGCTCAGCTGGATAGAGCAACAGTTTCCTAAACTGTGGGTCGGGTGTTCGAGTCACCCCGGGGACGCCACTGAGACGAGGCCGCCGCCGAATCCGCCGATCCCTGCACCGCCGAGCTGAACGCCCCTATGAGCTTCCAGGACCTTCTTGCTGTGATCGCGTCGCCGAAGCTGCGCGACGTCGCGCTCCATTGGGATGCGGCGCGCGGTACCCGGCGCATACCCGCTTGGAAGGACATCGATCCGTCGGCGATCGCGCCGCATCTGCCGATCGTCTGGGCGTGGAAATACGACCGCGACACCGACACGTTCGTCGGCCGGCTGGCCGGCGACACAATCGTCGAAGCGTTCGGCCGCAGTCCGCGCGGCGTGACGATGCAGGAATTCTTTGGCGAGAAATGGCACGCGCAGTTCTTCGCCAAGCATAAGCGCATCGTCACGCAACCCGCCTTCACACACGAGAGCGGCCAGGTTCTGATTCACACGCAGCACTACGGCCAGGGCGAACGAATCATCATGCCGCTGGCGGCGGACGGCGTGACGGGCGACGGCATTTTCGGCGCGACCGAATATGCGATGAATCCAAACGCGCCCTACGGCGAATCCGCGCGGCGGTTTCTCGCGACGGATCGCATCACTTATTTTCCGCTGGATTGAACGCGACGCGGCGCTACGACCTCGAATGCGCCGTCGTCGATTGCGGATGACAACTGCCGGCGAGGTTTTTGGCAACGGCGCTGCCGCTCTCGGCCCAGCCGATCGTGCCTTGCTCGCGATACGCGCCCACCATCCGGGTGATCGCGGCCGTGCCGAGCTTGCAGCCACGCGCCGTCGCGGCCGCGCTGGCCATCGCCACGCCGGCGCGTTTGTCCTGCCGCGCGACGACACGAGCGCCCCAGATGCCGCAGGGGATCGCGAGGACGGTCGCGATCAAGGCGAACCACCGGCTGGTCCGAACCGCATCTATCTGCACAGCCACTGCTCCAGAAGCGCGTCCGGAGAAATCCGGCACGCAGCGAGACGATGGACCGCGAATGTAGCGCACCGCGATGGCGTGAGCGATGGCCGGCGGTGGCGGATTGCCGGTCACCGGCATTAAATAATTGCAAGACGGCGGGCCGTGGGGCTCGTCAGCGCGCCGACACCGTCGTCGCCGACAGTCCCGTCAGCTCGAGGCTGAGCGCGTGGAGGCGCCGCCGCGCCTCGGCGTCGTAGGCCTGATCGTTGGCCCGCGCCTCGCGCAAGCCGTTGAAATAGAGTCCGCTGCGGCCTTCGAGCGCCGGCGACACGGCGAGATTGAGGATCGCTTCGGCACCTTCCTCGACGCTGCTCCACGGCGTGACGCCGGACTGGCGCACCATCGTCGTGTTCATATAGGTCGCCGGATGCAGGCAATTGACCGTGACCTGCGATCCATCGAGCTCACGCGCGAGGTCGATGGTGAACATGATCTGCGCCAGCTTGCTCTGGCAATAAGCGCGTCCGCCGCTGTAGCCGTGCATCAGCATCACGTCGGCGAAATCGATCGCCTGCTGGCCGGCGGAGCTGACGTTGACGATGCGCGCGGGCGCGCTTTTTACGATGAGCGGCAGCAGCAAATACGTGAGCAGAAATCCCGCGAGATAATTGACCGCGAAGCGCCGCTCGTAGCCGTCGGCGCTGGTCTGCCGCCCCGGTCCGCCGCCGCTCGTGCCGATGCCCGCGTTGTTGATCAGCGGGTCGAGCCGACCAGTCTGCTTGCGAACCGCGTCAGCCAGATGCCGCACTTCGGCCAGTGCGGCAAGATCGGCGGCGAGGAATTCCGCCTTGCCGCCGCGAGCTGCGATTTCGCCGCCGACCTTCTCGCCGCGCGCCTGATCGCGACCATGGACCAGCACGCACATGCCGAGCGCACCGAGCCCTTTCGCCACCACCCGGCCGACACCGTCGGTCGAACCGGTGATCAAGGCAGTCTTGCCGCTCATCGTCGTCACCCGGAGCCTCCGTCGTCCACGCCGTGCAGCTTAATAACGGTCGAGCGTGAACTCCGCTCCATGGTCGACGCGCCACCTCAGCCGAGGATGGCGCGTCGGCGCTCGAGGCTCGCGGCGGGCCATAGCTTCCGCGAATCGTAATACGCCTCGAATGCCGGAACCCCTTCGGGCAGCTTCACCCACGGCAACTTCGAGCGCACATAGATGTGCACGTCCGGCGCTAGCACCGTCGGCTCGTCGAGTGTGCCGACGCGCACGAAGCGCAGCTTCGCGACGCCGCCGTACTCGCTCCATACCGCCGTCTGGCAGACTGGACAGCGGAAGATGCGATGCGGCCGACCGCTTTCGGTGGGCACGGCGAGTGGTGCCGTCTCGCCCTGGAGTACGGCGACGCGGCCGGTTTCGATCAACGCGTTGATGACAAACGCGCTGCCGGTCTGACGCTGGCAGTCGCGACAATGACAGCAATGCACGAAGAGCGGCGGCGGTGCGAGCCGGTAGCGCACCATGCCGCAGGCGCAACCGCCGTCGAGATTGCGAGTCTCGTCCATGGTCGTCTTCGGTTCCGCGCCGATCGATGCGCTCAAACGCCGCCCCACACCTCGCGTGCGGTTTCGACCACGAGCTTGAGCTTGGCGATCTCGTCGGCAACGGTCAGCTTGTTGCCGCGTTCGCCGCTGGCGAAGCCGCATTGCGGGCTGAGCGCCAGTTGGTCCAGGGCCACGATTTTCGCGGCGTCGTCGATACGCCGCTTCAAGTCGTCCTTGCGCTCGAGCTGCGGCAGCTTGCTCGTCACCAGTCCCAAGATGGCGGTCTTGCCCTTGGGCAGGAAACACAGCGGCGCGAAGCCGCCGGCGCGCTCGGTATCGTATTCGAGGAAATAGCCGTCGACATCGATCTCGTTGAACAGCGCCTCGGCGACGGGCTCATAGCCGCCTTCGGCAATCCACGCACCCTCGAAATTGCCGCGGCAGAGGTGCATGCACACGACCATGTCCTTCGGCTTCGATGCGATCGCGCCGTTGATCAGCTTCGCGTAGGTGTGCGGCAGCGCGTCCGGGTCTTCGCCCAGCGCGCGCACCTGATCGCGCAGCTTGGGGTCGCAGAGATAGGCGAAGTTGACCTCGTCGATCTGCAGATAGCGGCAGCCGGCCGCGGCGAGGTCGCGCACCTCCTCGCTGTAGACGCGCGCCAGATCGGCATAGAACACGGCAAGGTCGGGATACGCTGTGCGATCGATGGCGTCGCGGCCGCCGCGGAAATGCAGGATGCTCGGCGACGGAATCGTGAGCTTGGGCGTCACCTGTGCCACTGACTTCACGAACTTGAAGTGATCGACAAAGATCGGCTTCGGGCGCGAGAGCTTGCCGACCACGGCGAGCGCCGACGGCGTGCGCTCGATCTCGCCTTCGTGGGTATGGAACTTGGCGGTGACCTTGCCCGGCACCGACTTGACGTTGGCGAAGCACGTCAGGAAATCGACGTGCCATAGCGTGCGGCGGAACTCGCCGTCGGTCACCGCTTTGAGTCCGATATCTTGCTGGAGAGCGACGACCTCACGGATCGCAGCATCTTCGACCGCGGTCAGCTGCGCGGCGATGATCGCGTTGCGTTTGCGCTGCTCGCGGGCGTCGAGGAGACTCTTGGGTCGCAGCAGGCTGCCGACATGGTCGGCGCGGAAAGGCGGCGTTTGACGGGCGGTCATGGCATTCCTGAACGTTGACAGGGTTTGGCGCAGCGGCGATTGTGCGCGCCGGGGAGGACACAATGAAACCACTGCATCAACTTTTGAAGTCCGGCCGCGCGGTTGCGTGCGGCTTGGCGCTGGCCGCCGTGGGCACGATGGGCTTCGCGCCGGCGTCCCATGCTGCGGGCAGTTACGACATCAACGTGCTGCTGCCGCTGAGCGGCGGTGCCGCCTTCGTCGGCGAGGGCCAAAAGGACGCGCTGTCGGCGCTCGAGGAAGAGGTCAACAAGACCGGCGGCATCCGCGGCGAGAAGCTGCATTTCATCTTTCACGATGAGCAGACCAGTCCGCAGGTCGCGGTGCAGCTCACCACCCAGCTGCTCGGCGGTAAGCCGGCGGTGATCATGGGCTCGAGCCTGGTCGGCGAATGCCTGGCGATGGCGCCGCTGATGGCAAAAGGCCCGGTGCAGTATTGCCTGTCGCCCGCCATCCATCCCAAACCCGGCACCTGGACGTTCTCGACCAGCGCGTCGTCGGTCGATCAGATCGCGGCGGTGCTGCGCTATTACCGCTTCAAGGGCTGGACCAAGATTGCGACGCTGATGACCACCGACGCCAGCGGCCAGGATGGCGACCGCTCGGTCGATGCGATCATGCAGCGGCCCGAGTTCAAGGGGATGACGAAGGTCATCAGCGAGCATTTCAATCCGACGGACGTCTCGGTCGCGGCGCAGGTCGCACGCATCAAGCAATCGGGCGCGCAGGCAATGGTCGCCTGGGTGACCGGCGCGCCGGCGGCGACCGTGTTCAAGGGCATGATCCAAGTCGGGCTCGACATTCCGGTGGCGCCGACCAGCGGCAACCAGACCTTCGCCGCGATGAAGCAATGGGCGTCGTTCCTGCCCAAGCAGCTCATCCTGGCGTCGGCGCTCTATCCGCCGCATCCGCGCAGCGTCAAGCTCGACCCGCGGATGGATAAGGCGCAGCAGGCGATGAACGCCGTGCTCGCCGAACATCACCTCAAGGCCGACAACATGGCGGCGACGTCGTGGGACGCGGGGCTGATCGTGGTCGCGGGCCTGCGCAAGCTCGGTCCCAAGGCGACGGCGGCGCAGCTCAAGGACTTCGTCGACAACCTTACGAACTTCGCCGGCGTCGATGGCATCTACGACTTCAAGAAGTATCCGCAGCGTGGCCTCGGCCCCGAAAGCTCGACCGTCACGACCTACGATCCCAAGACCAACTCGTGGGTCTGGCTGTCGCAGCAAGGCGGCGCGCCGCTGAAATAGGCTGCCAGATGGCCTGAAACGGCAAGGGCGGCGCTCCGGCGCCGCCCTTTTTTGTCCCGTCGGGCCTAACCAGCGGGCTCGGAGCGGGGTCCCCTAGAAATCTGGGCTAATAGGTCCAACTGTTGAGCGGGCTCTCGAATTACACGCCGAGAGATTTTAAACCCTTTTAACGCTCCGATATCGGACACGACCCGCGTGATGTGATGAACGGTGTTGATTTTCCGCCAGGTTGTCGGATTACCAGGGCGCGCGCGGCCCGTTGCTGTGCCGTAGATGTATTCGTCTGCGGATGAGAAATCTCGTCCCGCGAATTCGCCGCTGTTCAAGATCATGTGGCTCACCGCGCGCATCCCTTCTTCGGTGGATGCGTCCGCCTTGCTGCGAGCGACTAACCAGTTCTCAAGGGTAGCGTATCTGTAGTGCTTTATGGGAGCCGAACCGCCGCTTTTGAAATTGAACTTCGCACTGTCGGCGCAGTAATCCCCAAAAACGATGTGTTCAGCCGCATTGGTATCAGACGTAATCGCCGCCTTCCACGAAAGCCATTCGTTCCGTGGCACCGATGTACAAGAATTTTCATCAGCAGGATTGCTTTTCGGGTAGTTCGTGCCCTGGAAGATAACTTGATTCCAAACTCCGATTGACTGGATATGCTCGAGCGCCGCGACGGCGATTGACGCTACGGCGTCTACGACTGAAAGATCAGCGCGAGCGAAATCTACAATAACTGCACAATTTTGTGGCCCTAGATGCAGTCGCGACATCGCGTCACGAACGCGTCCAGTCAGATCACTGTCGATTTCGTCTGAATCGATGCGCAATGCTATTCGAAGGAGAGCGCCCTCGCTAATCGAATGTGTAAAGAGGCTCAATCGATCGCCCAGGATTTCTTCAAGGGTTGTGACAGGAACCGGATTCGCCCCTGCTGATCGGGCAACCTCAAAAATTTTTGGTAGCTGATTTATCTCATGGTTCGGCAGGCTCTTGAGCAGAAAGTGAGCGTCGAGGAATAGGGGACGCAGGCGCCAGTAGTGAGCAATTCGACGCCCGGTCAAGTGAACTACTTCGTCTGGCGTAAGTGGACGCCCCTTCTGCGGGTCTGGCTCCTTTAGCAGGCTGCTGAAAAACGTTTTTGGACGCGAGAAGACGCAACATTGATTCGCATGGCGACCAGTTCACGCAAGAACGATTCGCGAGAGGGCTCTCGATGATTCTTATGTTGCGTGATTCGGCTTCGCATCAGAGTTTTTCAGCAGCCTGTTAGAGGGGAAATTATGAGCCTCGGGGCGATTCGTTCAGCCACGTCCTGTGCAAGTTCGCCGAGCGCTTCAAGTTCTCCCTGCTTGGTTCGCGCTGCAGGTACGTATGAGATCGGGGCACGATTCATGCCGATTCCCTTTTTCTAATGCGCTTCGAAAAAGAACTTCCGCACAAGTCCCCTCCCAGTCCTATCGGAGAAGATACTGTAATCTCCCCGCTCTTTTTGTATGCGACCGAAGACCACTGCCGGGTGAACGTTTGCTTCCTTCGCAAATTTTTCGATCACCGCGGCGGATTTGGTTATCCGCGCCGGCGAACGAATCCAGCGTTCTGGAGGAATCAGAACATCCGAGGCAAAAGCATTCGCCTCTTGTTCGATTTCGTCAATGTCAGATTTTTCAACGTCGTCAAAAAACCCGAGCCGAAGACCCGTTTGATAGTGCAAAACGACGTGCGCTAATTCGTGAAGCAATGTGAACCAAAAATTGTCCAATGTATCTCTTCGAATGGTCATCCCGATAACCGGCGTCTCTCCCATTAAAAATGCCGCACCGTCGAGCTTGAGGCCCGGAATGTGCGGTTCAACTACCAAGATTATCCCGTGAGAAAGAAGGAATTTTGTGACTCGAGCGGGGCCGTCCTCTAGTTGACTAAGGCGCACCAAGTCCCGAAGCCATACAATGTCCAACAGGCTGTACTTCTGTTTTTGGCTCGCCGCTATTGTTTCTGCCACCCTCGTCACCCGTGCCCGCCATGCAACGAGTAGAAGATCGTTTGACATATCGTCGACGTTTAGACCCGTACGCAGGAGCGTCGGGCTTCCGTAATTCAGAAGCTGGTCGCTAATGTATCGCTGAAGATAGTTGTAGCTCTCCTCGCCCGCCAGTTCGGGCGAGTCATCGTCGAACCAGTGATACTGTTTTGCGTGCTTGACCACTTTCTTGACGTCATCAGCGCGAATTTCTGTCGCGAGTTTCCAGCCACTGCCGAACCATCTATCCGGCTTATCAGAGAGCTTCATTTCCCATCGGACGCCCAAGACCTGAGCAATCCGACGGTAATTTGAAATGCTGATCGACCTATATCGATCGGACTCGTAGCGCTGAATCTGCTGTTCTTTTAGACCGAGTAACCGCGCGAGTTCTTTTTGCGAATATCCGCGCGTGATCCGCGCGACGATTAAAACTAGGCCGGGATCGTTTGAGGCGAGTGTGATGAGCTCGGCGTAGTCCCCGCGTCGCGCCGCCTCGTAGGCACCGAGAAGCCGCGTGAGATTATTTCGTCGTGATATGAGAGCCTGCTGATACTTTCCAACTACCTCAGCGGGAAGCTCGGCAAGTATCAGGTCGAAGAAATGCTTGGACGATAGGCTTTCCTCGATCTCGGCCAAAGCCGCCTTCGCTTCGCGTGCTTCGGTTTCGTTGAGAATCGCCCCCGGATCGAACATCTCAGGACCATACACAACAACTATGTTGTGTACAACCTGATTCTTAAGGTGCCATTCTACTTTGCCAGCAGATTACGTTCGTAACCTGGGGATTACACGCCGCCCCAGACCTCACGCGCGGTCTCGACGATGAGCCCGAGCTTGCGCTTCTCGTCGTCGATGGTGACCTGGTTGCCTTCGACCGTCGACGAGAAGCCGCATTGCGGCCCGAGCGCAAGCTGGTCCAGGGGCACGTATTTCGCCGCTTCCTCGATGCGCCGTTTCAGCTCGTCCTTGCTTTCGAGCTTCGGCAGCTTGGTTGTGACGAGGCCCAGCACCACCACCTTGCCCTTGGGCACGAAGCGCAACGGCTCGAAGCCGCCCGAGCGTTCGTCGTCCCATTCCATGAAATAGCCGGTGATGTTGAGCTCGTTGAAGAGCGCATCGGCCACCGGCTCATAGCCGCCTTCGGCGACCCAGGCGCTCTTGAAGTTGCCGCGGCAGACATGCATGCAGAAGGTCATGTCCTTCGGCGTGCCGGCGATCGCGTTGTTGATCAGCTTGGCGTAGGTGTGCGGCAGCTGGTTCGGATCCTCGCCGATGCCTTTCACCTGCTCGCGCAGCTTCGGGTCGCAGAGATAGGCGAAGTTGACTTCGTCGATCTGGAGATAGCGGCAACCCGCTGCCGCCATGTCCTTGATTTCCTCGTTATAGACGCGCGCCAGATCGGCGTAGAACTGCGCCATGTCGGGATAGGCTTTCTCGTCGATCGCCTTGCGGCCGCCGCGGAAATGCATCGTCGACGGCGACGGGATGGTGATCTTTGGCATCACTTTGGCGACTGATTTCAGGAACTTGAAGTGGTCGACGAAGATCGGCTTCGGTCGCGCCAGCTTGCCGGAGACGCGGATGCCGGGCGGCTTGAATTCGATATCGCCGCTGTGGGTATGGAATTTGACGCCGACCGACGGCGGCACGATGGTGACGTTGGCGAAGCGCTCGAGGAAATCAAGATGCCAATAGGCGCGACGGAACTCGCCGTCGGTCGCCGCCTTGAGGCCGAGACCCTCCTGCAGCTTCACCACGTCGCGGATCGCTTCGTCCTCGACCGCCTTGAGCTGTTCCTGCCTGATCGCGTTCTGCTTCCGTTTGTCGCGCGCCTCCAGAAGCTTCTTCGGGCGCAGCAGGCTGCCGACGTGATCGGCGCGGAATGGGGGCGTGGTACGCGCGGCCATGATTCCTCCTCGGGTTTCTTTCCGCGGGCCGTCGCGAAATGGCCTTTGGTTTTGGCGGGCCGGTCTCTAAAGTCGGCCGCAGTGTCGCGGGCGCTGATGGTGGCGTCAAGACGCGGCACCGATGGGCGGGGCGCATGGGCGACCGCCCATGACCGAAATGGGAGATGCCATGGCGTTCATCCGCACCGGCAGTTTCGTCACGCACTACGTCTTCCGCGGCAAGGCGGATGCCCCTGCGCTGGTACTCGGCAATTCGCTCGGCACCAATTTCCACCTGTGGGATGCGCAGCTGCCGGAGTTGGCGGCGCGCTTCCGCGTGCTGCGCTACGACATGCGCGGCCACGGCCTGACCGAAGCGCCGACCGGCGTCGACGCCTATACGATCGACGAGCTGGCGGGCGATGTCCTGGCGCTCGCCGATGCGCTCAAGATCGCACGTTTCCATTACTGCGGCCTGTCGATCGGCGGCATGGTCGGACAGCGCCTCGGTGCGCGGGCGCCGGATCGCGTGCTGGCGCTGGCGCTGTGCAACACGACCATGACCGTGGCCGCGCCGCAGGTCTATCGCGACCGCGCCGCCGCCGTGCGCAAGAATGGGCTCGATTCGATCGGCGACGCTGTGCTCGAGCGCTGGTTCACGCCGGGCTTTCTCAAGGCGAATCCGGACATCGCGCGCGGCATGCGGACGATGCTGACACGCAACTCGGTCGCCGGCTATGCCGGTTGTTGCCTCGCACTCGCAACGATGGATCTCGCCGCCGATGCGCGACGCATCGCCTGTCCGACGCTGATCGTCGCCGGCGCCAAAGACCAGGCAACGCCGACCGAGGCCGCGCGTGCGATTGCCGCGGTGGTCCGCGGCGCGAAGCTGGTTGAAATCCCGGATTGCGCCCATATATCCGCGGTCGAGCGGCCGGCCGAAGTCACGGCCGCGCTGGGGCAGTTCTTCGCCTCGGCCGAGATCGCGGCCTAGAATAGAATACGGAACGCCGATACAGCAAAAATGCCGAGCGGCCGCGCGCAAGGCAGTAGCGAAATAGCGGCGGGAGGAGACCACACGCATGACGGAAGTTCGCGAATACAACCACGAGCGCGCCGGTGGTCAGCCGTCGAACGACTGGCCCGCTTATACCAGCACGATCAAGCGCCATCCGCTCCGCAAGCCGGTCGTGCTCAAGCAGACGCTGACCGAAATCACCGGGCCGACCTTCACCGGCAGCTGGACTGGGCCTGACGTCACCGATCTCACCAATCAGCATAAAAGCGAGCCGCTCGGCGAGCGCATGATTCTCGCCGGCCGTGTGCTCGACGAGGACGGCCGCCCGGTGTCGAATACCCTGGTCGAGATTTGGCAGGCGAACGCGGCCGGCCGTTATGCCCACGCGAACGATACCCATCCCGCGCCGCTCGATCCGAACTTCACCGGCCGTGGCCACGTGGTCACGAACGCCAAGGGCGAGTACCGCTTCCTATCGATCATTCCGGGCGCTTATCCGTGGCGCAACACGTACAACGCCTGGCGCGCGCAGCACGTTCACTTCTCTGTCTTCGGTCCCGCCTTCGCGACGCGCATCATCACCCAAATGTACTTCCCCGGCGATCCGCTGCTCGAATTCGATCCGATCTACAACAGCGTGCCAGACGAGGGCGCGCGCAAGCGGCTGGTCTCGCGTTACGATCCGAATCTCAGCGAGGCGGAATGGGCGCTCGGCTATCGGTTCGACGTGGCGCTGCGCGGCCGCCACGCCACGCCAGCAGGATTGTGAGCGGGCCGATGACCACGGAAACGAAACTGATCGCCACCGCGACGCAAACGGCGGGTCCGTTCTTCCACTTCGGCTTGGTGCGGCCGGAATGGGCGGATCTCACCGATGACGGCAAGGCCAAAGGCGACAAAATCGTGCTCGAAGGCCGTGTCACCGACGGCGATGGTGCGCCGCTGCCCGATGCGATCGTGGAGATTTGGCAGGCGAACGCCGCGGGCAAGTATGAGCATCCCGAGGACAAGCAGGACAAACCAGTCGATCCGCATTTCCGCGGCTTCGGCCGTGCCTTCACCGACAAGGACGGCCATTACCGCTTCACCACCGTGAAGCCCGGGGCGGCGCCAGGCCGCGGCAACGCGCTGCAGGCGCCGCATATCGCGATCTCGATCGCGGCGCGCGGCCTTCTGCACCATCTCTTCACGCGGGTCTATTTCGCCAGCGAGAGTCTCAACGCCGCCGATCCGGTGTTGTCGTCGATCGACGATCCGGCGTTGCAGAAGACGCTGGTCGCGGCGACCAGCGGCAAGGCCAACGGTGCGACGGTTTGGCGCTTCGACATCGTTTTGCAGGGCAAGGGCGAGACGGTGTTCTTCGACTTCTGACGCGCACGCTTCGAGGGGGAATGGCGGTCAATCCGGCGGACTCGGCGATCTACGGCGCGCTCTTCGGCAGCGCCGCCATGCGCGCGGTGTTCTCGGACGAACGCCACCTGCAGGCGATGGTCGATGTCGAAGCCGCGCTGGCGCGGGCCGAGGCGCGGCTCGGGCTGATACCCAAGAACGCCGCTTCGGCGATCGTCAAGGCTGCGAAGGCCGCAAAGCTCTCGCCGGTGGAGATCGGCAAAGGCACGGCGCTGATCGGCGTACCGGCGGCCGCGGTGGCCAAGGTGCTCGGCAAGGCGGCGGGCGGCGCCGCGCCGCGTTACGTGCATTGGGGCGCGACTAGCCAGGACATTGTCGATACCGCACTCGTCCTGCAACTGCGCGATGCGCTCGACCTCGTCGAGCGCGATCTCAAGGCGATCGGTGACGCGCTGGCCGCGCAGGCGCGGGCGCATCGCGGCACCGTGATGGCCGGCCGGACGTACCTCCAGCAGGCGTTGCCCATCACGTTCGGCTACAAATGCGCCATCTGGCTGGCGCCGCTGGCAGCGCATCGCCGGCGCCTGGCGGAACTGAAGCGCCGACTTCTGGTCGTGCAGTTCGGCGGGGCGGTCGGCACGCTGGCGTCGCTCGGATCGAAGGGCCGCGCCGTCACCGAAGGCCTGGCGCGCGGTCTCGGGCTCGCCGCGCCGTCGTCACCGTGGCACGCCAATCGGGAGACCATGGCGGAGACCGCCGCCGTGCTCGGTCTCATCTGCGGCACCCTCGCCAAATTCGCGACCGATGTCATCCTGCTGAGCCAGACGGAAGTCGGCGAAGCCAGCGAGCCGGCCGGGGAAGGCCGTGGCGGTTCGAGCACGCTGCCGCAGAAACGCAATCCGGTCGCGAGCGCTTATATCGTCGCTTGCACCCGCGGCGTCCACGCGCTCGTGCCGCTGATGTTCCAGGCGCTCGTTGGCGACCATGAACGCTCCACCGGCGCATGGCAGAGCGAGCCGCTGGCGCTGCCCCAGATTTTCGTTTTGACATCGGGCGCGCTGATGCACGCACGCGATATCGCCAAGGGCCTGCGGGTCGACGCGGCAGCAATGCAGCGCAACCTCGGCGCAACGCGGGGCCTGATCGCGGCCGAGGCGGTGATGATGGCGTTGGCCGAGACCGCCGGCCGCGACGAGGCTCACCGGATCGTGGAGCGCGCGAGCCGTGCGGCGCTCGAGCGCAAGCTGTCCCTGCGCGACGTGCTGGCGACGGACGGCGCCGTGACCGAGCATCTCGATGCCAAAGCGATCGCCCGGCTCACCGATCCGGCGAATTATTTGGGCGAGGCGAAGGCCGTGGTCGATCGCGTGCTTGCGGCGTGGCGCGCGTCGGCCAAGTCGAAGTGAAAAGGGCGGCTCCATGCCGGAGCCGCCCAGTCGAAGAACCCGAAAGAGAACCGAGAAATACGAACCCGTAGTGGCGGCTAGAACAGCTTGTGCTTGATCCAGGCCGCGGCACCGGGAATCGCGATGCCTAGCAGGGCGAGGGTCGACGGCTCCGGAACCGACGTACCACCGCCACAGGAACCCCAGCAGCCGCCACCACCACCGCTGTACCACGCGAAGGCGGGGGCGGTGACAAGGGCGATACCGGCGGTCATCACGGCAACACGAACGACATGCGACAGGCGGACAGACATTGCGTACTCCTTTTTGTTGGGCCGCTTTTTGAGTGCGGCATGCTCAGGAGTACTGCATTTCTCAAAAACCACAAGAAATATCGCCTAAAAATCAAGTATTAATTAACTATTAATGAAATATAACCGTTAATATGCCTTAGTATTACTTGTAATTGACCAAATATTTGTGCACGCGCGCCGGGTTTTGACTGGGGCGGTCCCATAGCTATACTTACCCGAAATTAGGGTTGGCTGGAATTAACCGAGAGGGAGAATCGAATGCCGGCTTATTGGGTGGCGCGCTCGCGGATCGTCGATCCGGTCGAATACAAGAAGTACACGGACCGCGTGCCGGCGATCATCGCCAGGTATGGCGGCAAGGTGCTGGCGCGCGGTGGGCGCTATCAGATCATGGAAGGGCCGGCCAAGTTCCACCGCTTCGTCGTCATCGAATTTCCGACCTTCGAGCAGGGCGTCGCCTGCTTCACCTCGAAGGAATACGACGAAGCCGCTGCCTTCCGCCGCAAGGGTGCGGGAGAGGTCGAGACCATCATGGTCGAAGGCGGCGAAGCGACGCCGCGCTGACGTTTCAGGTCGCCCGACGTTGAAATCGCCCCGGGCTACAATGCCTCTTTGTCGCCGTCGGCGCGTTCTTGCTGCTGGCGCTGCCGCTCGCGTTACGGCTGCCGAAGGAGCTCGGCTCGCGCGACGCGCACGGCCGAGGCTAGAGGCCGCCGAGCGGGAACGAGAACATCAGCAGGATGTTCTCTTCGCCGGGGTTCGTCTTGCTGAGCCCTGCATTCGAGATGTGATCAAAGGCGATGCCGATGCGCGAGGCGTCCTCGAAACGGTAATCGAAGCGCGCGCCGGTCTTGAACTCGAAGGCTTGACCGAGGTTCTTGCCGTCGCCGCGGTGGTAGTAGCCGACTGAAGCGTTGGGCACGAGCACGAAATGGCGGCCGAAATGCAGGTCGAGAATGAAGCCGGCATAGGCGAACGCGGATTTCTTGTTGGTGCCGAAGATGCCGATCATCGGCTTCACGAAATAGAAACCGTGGGCGAAATCGTATTCGGCGCGGCCCTCGACCGCCTTGTTGTTGTGCAGGAAGTCGTACATTCCGCCGCCGACCGAAAGCAGGCCCGGCTCGCGAGGGCCGGTGAGATTGGTGAGCCAATCGGCGCGCGCGCTTGCCGTTCCGAGCCACATCGTCGCCAACAGGGCGCCGAGGCCGGCAATCCGTCGTACCGTCATGCGCGATTTCTCCCCCCCCCCCGCGTGACGGGAGCCATCTTAAGGCCTTGGCGGGAAACGGCAAGGTCGCCGACCGGGGGGCCTTACAGGCGGCGCTTCATCCGCTCGGTGGCCGCAACCAGCTCGGCGCGGATACCGGGCTCCATCGCCGAATGGCCCGCATCGGGCACGACCACGTATTGCGCCTCGGGCCAGGCGCGATGCAGCTCGTCGGCGCTGATCACCGGACACACCATGTCGTAGCGCCCCTGAACGATCACGGTCGGCACATGGCGGATGCACTCGATGTGTATCACCAGATCGTCTTCGGGCTTGATTACGTGGTTCCAGAAGTAGTGCGCCTCGATTCGGGCAAGGCCCAACGCCATACGGTCCTCGCCGAAGGCAGCGACGGTGTCTGGGCTCGGCAGCAGGGTCGAGCATATGCCCTCATAGGTGCTCCAGGCACGCGCCGCCGGCAGGTGGGCGGTCGGGTTCGCATCCATCAGTCGCCGCATGTAGGCAGTGAGCAGGTCGCGGCGCTCGCCTTCCGGAATGAACCCGCAAAAATTGCGCCACGCCTCGGGGAATACGATGCGCATGCCGTAGAGGAACCAATCGATCTCGCTTTGGCGGCAGAGAAAAATGCCGCGCAGCACGAGGCCGCTGCAGCGGTCGGGGTGCGCCTCGGCATAGGCGAGCGCGAGCGTCGAGCCCCACGAGCCGCCGAACACCAGCCAGCGCTCGATACCGAGATGGATGCGCAACCGCTCGATGTCGGTGATCAAATGACGCAGCGTGTTGTCGTGGGTCTCACCGAGGGGTGTCGAGCGGCCGGCGCCACGCTGGTCGAAGACCACGATACGGTAGACCGCGGGATCGAAGAAACGCCGATGCGTGGGCGTTGCGCCTGCACCCGGCCCGCCATGTAGGAATACCGCGGGCAGGCCGGCCGGATTGCCCGATTGCTCCCAGTACATGGTGTGGAGGCCATCGAGCGGCAGCATGCCGTTCTGGTATGGTTCGATCGGCGGGAACAGGTCCTGGCGGCCGATTCGCGGGTTGTCGGGCATCGCCTCAGTGTAAGAATCCAGGCCGCGAAGGCAAGGCGCGGCAAGGCTTCGTTAACCATCTTTCCGCTTAACTCCCGCGATGGCGGTCACCGCATCGCTCCCGGCGGCGAAGAGCCGGTTCGGCGTCTCGCTGCCGCAGCTGGTGGCGCTCGCCGCGTTCGTCACCGTGCTGGCCAGCGGGTCGAATCTGCTGGGTGATCCCGACACCTACTGGCATATCGTCGTCGGTCGCTGGATTCTCGCGCACCACGCGGTGCCGCATGTCGATCCCTTCTCCTATTCGATGGCGGGCGCGCCGTGGGTGCCGCATGAGTGGTTGGCGGAGACCGTCTTCGCGCCGCTCTACGACCGGTGGGGCTGGAACGGCCTGGTGGTGACAGCGGCATCGTTCGCTGCCACGTTGGCGATCCTGACACGCGCGCTCCTCCGCTGGCTCGAGCCGGTACACGCGCTGGTCGGCATGGCGACGGCCTGGGGTCTGGCGCTATCGCATCTGCTGGCACGGCCGCATATCCTGACGCTGCCGATCATGGTGCTGTGGTTCGCCGCGCTGGTCGAAGCGCGCGAACGCAACCGCGCACCGCCGCTCTGGCTTGCGGCGTTGATGACGCTGTGGGCCAATCTGCACGGCGGCTACGCGCTCGGCTTGGCCTTTGCCGCGGTATTTGCCGGCGAGGCACTGATTGCGGCGCCCGGCCGCGCGGCGCGCATCCTCGCGCTCAAGCAGTGGGGAGCGTTCGGCGGCGTGTCGTTGGCCGCGGCGCTGCTGACGCCCAACGGCCTCGCCGGGTTGTGGCTGCCGTTCCATCTGCTGAGCATGAAGTTCGCGCTGTCGGCATTGGTGGAATGGCAAAGCCCCAACTTCCAGACCGTTCAGCCGCTCGAGATCTGGCTCGTGGTTGCGCTCGCATTGGCGCTCGGCTTCGGCGTCAGGCTGCCGCCGACCCGCATCGCCATGCTGCTGCTGCTGCTGCACATGAGCCTGACGCACCAGCGCAACATCGAGGTGATGGGCTTGGTCGCGCCGCTGCTGCTGGCACCGTCCGTGGGCGAATTCATCCGTGCCCGCTCCGCTCGCCGGCGCCCTTGCTGATCTCGCCGGCGGCGCGAGCCTGCGCGGCGGCGTCGCGGTCGGCTTCGTGATGGCCGCGATCACGCTGCCTTTCCTGTGGCATCCGCTCGCGCGTAAGCCCGATCCTTACACGCCGACTGCCGCGCTCGAATTCGCTGCCGCCCACCATCTCAGCGGCCCGGTGTTCAACGACTACAATTTCGGCGGCTATCTTATCTTCACCGACGTCAAGCCGTTCGTCGACGGCCGCGCGGACATGTACGGCGACGCGTTCCTCAAGCGCTACATCGAGGCGACGCGCGGCATCACCGACGACCTGCCGGCGATGCTCGACCAATATCACGTGACCTGGACGCTGTTCCCGCCGAAGAGTCCGGCGGTCACGCTGATCGACCACCTGTCGGGCTGGCAGAAGGTCTACGCCGACGACACCGCCGTCATTCACGCCCGCGTCGATACGGCGCCCTGAGCCGCTAGCCGCCGAGTTCGGTACGGAGCTTGCGCGCGCCCTTGGCGAGCGCCTCGAGCTTGGCGTAAGCGATCGTCCGGTCGAGCGGCGCCATGCCGCAATTGGTGCAGGGCTGGAGATTCTCGGGCGCGACATAGGGCAGTGCCGTCTTCAGGACAGCGGCGACTTCATCGGGCGTCTCGATCCGGTCCGTGGCGACGTCGATCGCGCCGAGCAAAATCTCCTTGCCCTTGAGCAATCCCAGGAGGCTGACCGGCACCTTGGAGTGGATGCATTCGAGCGAAACCTGGCCGATTTTGCTCTTGGCCAGCGCCGGGAAGATCGCTTCGTATTGGCGCCATTCGCCGCCAAGACTCGCCTTCCACTCGATGTTGGCTTTGATGCCGTAGCCGTAGCAGATGTGGACGCAGGTCTTAGCCTTGAGGCCCTGTGCCGCGCGTTCGAGCGCGGCGACACCCCATTCGCCGACCTCGCGCATATAGACGTTAAAGGCGGGCTCGTCGAACTGGACGACGTCGACGCCGATAGCGTCGAGCTCGCGCGCCTCCTCGTTTAGAAGCTCGGCAAAGCGCATCGCCATCTTGACGCGGTCGCCGTAGAACTGGTCGGCGATGGTGTCGACGATGGTCATCGGACCGGGCAACGTGAATTTCAGCCGATGGCGCGTATGGCCGCGGGCGAGCGTCGCCTCCATCTTGTGAACGCTGCCCTTGCGCTTCAGCGCGCTCGTCACGGTTGGCACCTCGGCGACGTAGCGGTTGTCGCGGATGCCCATCTTGACGCGCTTCGAAAAATCGATGCCGTCGATGTTGACGAGGAAGCCGTGAACGAAATGCTGTCGCGCCATCTCGCCGTCGGTGACGACGTCGATGCCGGCGTCTTCCTGCTCCTTGAGCGCCAAGAGCGTGGCGTCGCGCTTGGCCTGTTCCAGTGCCTCGCCCTCGGCGGCCCACGGCGCCCACAGCATCTTAGGCTTCGCGAGCCAGGCCGGCTTGGGCAGACTGCCGACGATAGTGGTTTCAAGCATGGCGGTTCTCTCCCGGGCAAACCTTATAACGCCGCGATGAAACCGGCCATCGCGGCAAGCGTGTCGGCTTCCTGATCGCGATGCGGCGCGTGCACGCAGTCCTCGAGCAGCAGCTTTTCGAATGATCCCTTGATCCCGCGGGCGACGGCGTTCACTTGCGCCACCGTGCCGTACTGGTCGTCGATGCCCTGGATCGCCAGTACCGGGCAGGTCACGCCCGGCAGGAACTCTTCGATGTTCCAGTCGCGAAACGCCGCCGACAGCCAGATGTCGTTCCAGCCGCGGAACACGCCCTCGACGTCGGCGTGATAGCGCGCGAGCCGGCGCTTGAGATTGTCGTCCTCGTAGGCATGCTTTGCCTCTTCGATGCCCGCGATCGAGACGTCCTCGACGAAGACGTGTGGTGCCTCGAGTATGAGGCCGCGCACCGTCCAGCGGCGGCTGCCGGCGTGGATCAGCGCGATCGACGCGCCGTCGCTGTGTCCGACCAGGACCGGATCGTCGATCGCCAGCGCCGTGCGCAGTGCCGGCAGCTCATCGAGCGCCTCACGATGCATGTAGCCCGGATCGCGTGGGCCGGGAAACCGATCCGACTTGCCGTAGCCCCAGCGCGAATAAGTCACCGTGCGGCAGCCGGTGGCGTGCGCCAACCTGACCGGGAAGTCGCGCCACATCGCGACCGAGCCGAGCCCTTCATGCAGGAGGACCAAAGTCGGCGTGTCGCCGCGCCGGGCTGCGATCTCCGTGTATTCGATCCGGTGTCCGTTGATTTCGACGAACGGCACATCACACTCCCAGATAGCGGTGTTGAACTGCGACGTTTCCTCGAAGCGCCACCGAGCTGCCAGACCAGGCGATCCGGCCTTTTTCAAGAATGTAATGACGATCGGCGATGCGAGTCAGCGCGTCGACGTTCTTGTCGATCACCAGGATCGCGATGCCAGCGCGCTTGAGGTTTTCGAGGGAGCGCCAGATTTCGATTCGGACCAGCGGGGCGAGGCCCTCGGTTGCCTCGTCGAGGATGAGGAGGCGCGGATTGGTCATGAGGGCGCGGCTGATCGCCAGCATCTGCTGCTCGCCGCCGGAGAGCAGGTTACCGGGGCTGTCGAGCCGGCGACCGAGGGGCGGAAAGAGCGCGAGCACCTGGTCGATGGTCCAGGACGCCGCCGGGGAGGCGCGGCGGGCGGTGGCGACGAGATTCTCGTGCACGCTCAGATTCGGGAAGATGCGGCGGCCCTCAGGCACGAGGCCGAGACCGGCCTGGGCGATGCGGTAAGACGGCCAGCGCTGGATCGGCCGGCCGTCGAACACGATCTCGCCGCGCTTGGGTGGCAGGATTCCCATGATCGCCGCGACAGTCGTCGACTTGCCCATGCCGTTCCGGCCGAGCAATGCCACCATCTCGCCGGCACCGATCTCGAGATCGACGCCGAACAGAACCTGGCTCTCGCCGTAAGCCGCTTCGAGGGCCGATACCGTGAGCATCACGCTAGCTCGTCCTCACCGAGATAGGCCTTGCGGACCTCGGCGTTGGCACGAATCTGCGCCGGCGTGCCGGTGGCGATGATGCTGCCGTAGAGCATGACGGTAACGCGGTCGGCGAGCGCGAACACCGCGTCCATGTCGTGTTCGATCAGCAAGAGCGCGATCTTGCCCTTGAGCCGAGCGAGGAAGCTCATCATCCGCGCCGCGTCGTCGATGCCCATTCCCGCCATGGGCTCGTCGAGCAGAAGCAGCCGCGGCCGCGACGCGAGCGCGATCGCGATCTCGAGCAGCCGCTGCTCGCCGTGGGCGAGCACCGCGGCCGGCACGTCGGCGCGGTGTCCCAATCCGATCTCGTCGAGGACGGCACGCGCGGGCTCGCGCAAGGCGGGATCGGCGCGCGCCGCACGCCAGAAGCGGAAGCTGCCGCCGGAATGCGCCTGCACCGCGAGCGCGACGTTGTCGCAGGCGGTGAATTCGGGGAAGACGCTGGTGATCTGGAATGACCGGGCGATGCCGCGCAGCGATCGGCGATAGGGCGGCAGCGCCGTCACGTCCTTGCCGTCGAGGCGGATGCTGCCGCAATCGGGGCGCAGCTCGCCCATCAGCTGCGCGACGAGCGTCGTCTTGCCGGCGCCATTTGGTCCGATGATGGCGTGGAGCTCGCCATCGGCGATGGTAAGCGAGATGTCGTCGGTCGCCATGATGCCGCCGAAATGCTTGCAGAGCCCGGCGACCGACAGCAGCGGTTCAGCCACGGCGGAGTTCCAGGCGGCGCGATAGCAGGCCGAAAATGCCGTCGCGCGCGAACAGCACCACGAGCACCAGAATTGGCCCCATGATCGCCTGCCAATGGCCGGTGACGTCGGACAGCGCGGTCTCAAGCGCGAGAAAGGCGACCGCGCCGAGGATCGGGCCGACCAGAGTTCCCATGCCGCCGAGGATCACCATCATCAGAATCTCGCCCGATCGCGTCCATTGCATGATGGACGGCGACACAAAGAGATCCTGATTGGCGAGCAGCGCGCCAGCGACGCCGCACATCGCACCGGCGACAACGAAGGCGGCGAGCCGATAGCGCAGGACCGAAAAGCCGATCGCCGCCATGCGGCGCTCATTCGACTTGGCGCCGCGGATCGTCATACCGAACCGCGACGCGACCAGACGCCGGCCGAGAAACAGGAACAGCGCCATGATCGCGAATACCAGGTAGTAGAGCGTGTTCGCGTCGCGGAGATCGACGAGGCGGGTGAAATCGCTGGGACGCTCGATGTTGAGTCCGTTATCGCCGCCATAGGTATTGAGGCTGATGCTGAGGAAATAGATCATCTGGCCAAAGGCCAGCGTGATCATGATGAAATAAATGCCGCTGGTCCTGAGCGAGATGAAGCCGATGAACAGCGCCGCGGCGGCCGAGACAAGGATTGCGACGCCGAACTGCACGAAGCCGTTGTCGATGCCGTAGAACGCCAGGATGCCGACGGCATAGGCGCCGATGCCGAGATAGGCGGCATGGCCGAAGCTCACCATGCCGCCATATCCGAGGATGATGTCGAGGCTCAGCGCGGCAATGGCGAAGATCATGATGCGGGTGAAGACGTCGACATAGAAGCCTTGGCCGATCAGCGATGCGACCGGCGGCAAAAGCGCCAGGATGGCGAGGACCGCGAACGTGACCAAGCCACGCGCTGACGCCGAGTTCTTCATGCGCGTCAGCGAGTCCGCGGCGGAAACAGCCCTCGCGGCCGGAAGAAGAGCACCGCCGCCATCAGCAGGTAGATCAGCATCGAGGCGAGGGCGGGGCCGGCATTGTCCGCCGCAGCGTGGCTCATGACGGTTGCCAGCAGGGGCCGCAGGAACGCTCGCCCCATGGTGTCGACGAAGCCGACCAGGAGCGCCGCCGCGAACGCGCCGCGGATCGACCCGATGCCGCCGATGACGATCACCACGAAGGCGAGAATCAGCACGTTCTCGCCCATGCCGGACTGGACGGTGAAGATCGGCCCCGCCATGAGGCCGGCGAGGGCCGCGAGCGTGGCGCCGAGGCCGAAGACCAGGGTATAGAGAATTTTGACGTTGACGCCGAGGGCGCCGAGCATGACGCGATCCGAAGCACCGGCGCGGATCAGCATGCCGAGCCGGGTCTTGCCGACGAGCAGGTAGAGTAGTGCCGCAACGGTGAGGCCGACGGCGATGATTGCCAGGCGATAGGCGGGGTAGGGTGTGCCCGGAAGGATCTCGACTTGACCGGCGAGGAATGGCGGCACCGTCGCGTAGAGCGCCGTCGAGCCCCAGATCATCCGCACGACCTCGTTGAAGAACAGGATGAGGCCGAAAGTGGCCAGCACCTGGTCGAGATGGTCGCGTGCATAGAGCCGGCGAAAGACGACGATCTCAACCGCGAGCCCGACAACCACGCCGGCGCCGATGCCGGCGATGACCGCGACCAGAAACGAATGGGTCGCCTGGAATGTCGCCGCGGCGGCGTAGGCGCCGACCATGTAGAACGAGCCGTGCGCCAGATTGATTAGGTTCATGATTCCGAAAACGAGCGTCAGGCCCGCCGCCATCAGGAACAGCATGACGCCGAACTGAATCCCGTTCAGCGTCTGCGCCAGGACAAGAAGCGGGTCCACCGTGCCTCACGCCTCCGAAGGCACGGCGGGACCCGAACGCGCACACCGATCGCGGTCGCGTTCCGCCGCTACATCGCCATATGGCATTCGCTGTAGTAGGCGTCCTTGTGGTTGTGGAAGACAACGCTTTCAGTCTTTCGGACATACACGCCGTCGGCGGCCTTCACGATCCTGAAGAGGTAGAAATTCTCGATCGGGAAGTGATTGGTGTTGTACTTGAATGGTCCGCGCACCGACGCGAAGTGCGCCTTGTCCATGGCCGCGATCATTCCCTTGGTGTTCTTGAGATTGCCGTGAACCGCGCGGATGGCGCTGTCGATCAGCTTGATCGCGTCGTAGCTCTGCGCGGCGTAGTAGGACGGGATGTAGCCGTAGGCCTTGCGAAAGGCGCTGACGAATTTCTTGTTGGCCGGGTTGTCGAGATCGGCGTTCCAGAAGCCGGCCTCGTAATTGCCGGCGGCGGCGGCGCCGATCGCCGGCAAAGTCGTCTCATCGGCGGTGAAGACCGAGTAGAGCGGGATCTGATCGCGTAGGCCCGATTGGGCGTATTGCTTGACGAATTGGATGCCCATGCCGCCCGGCAAGAACACGAAGACGGCCTTCGGCTTGGCCGCACGGATGTTACTGATCTCGGCTTGGTAATCCGATTGCCCCAGGTTGGTGTACACCTCGGCCGCGACCTTGCCTTTGAAGTAGCGCTTGAAGCCGGTCACCATGTCGTGGCCGGCCGCGTAGTTGGGCGCCATCACGTATACGTCCGTGATCTTGTGCTCGGTCATGTATTGGCCCATGGCCTCCGGCGTCTCGTCGTTCTGCCACGACGTCGAGAAGAAGTTCGGCGCGCACTGGGCGCCGGCCAGCTCATGCGGCCCGGCATTGGCGCTGATCAGGATCGTTCCCGAGCTGAGTACCGGCTGCCGGATCGCCAGCAAGACATTCGACCAGATGACGCCGGTGATGAAGTTGACCTTGTCGCGCTTCAGCATCTCTTCGGCGACCTGACGGCCGACATCGGGTTTGAACTGATCGTCGCCGTAGACGATCTCGGTATTGACGCCGCCGAGCTTGCCGTGGAGTTCCTTGAGGGCGAGATCGGCAGCATCCTTCATGTGCTTGCCGATGATGCCCGCCGGACCCGATAGCGTGGTGATGAAGCCGATTTTGACCGTCTCGGCCGCGGTTGCGGACCCTGCGATGAGGCAGAGAGCAAATGCTGTCGTAAGGATTCGTTTCATTGGCGCGTTCCCCCTCGATGATGTTCGTACCATGTTTGCAGTGAGCCAAGAAGCTTCCCTGGCGGTTTCAACGAAGCTCCATTTCGCGCAGCTTGAAGCGCTGGATCTTGCCGGTCGCGGTCTTAGGCAATTCGCCGACGAACTCGATCCAGCGCGGATATTTGTAGAGCGCGAGGCGCGACTTGACGTGCGCCTGCAGCGCTTCGGCCAGCGCGGGCGAGCCGTTCTTTCCGGGCTTCAGCACCACGAAGGCCTTTGGCTTCACCAGCTTCTGCTCATCCTCGCGGCCGATCACGGCCGCCTCGAGCACGTCGGCGTGGGTCATTAACGCCGTCTCGACCTCGAACGGCGAGACGTACATGCCGCTCACCTTCAGCATGTCGTCGGTACGACCGCCGTAGGTGTAATAGCCCTGCGCGTCGCGCGTGTACTTGTCGCCGCTGCGCGTCCAGGCGCCGAGAAACGTGTCGCGGGTCTTGACGCGATTGTTCCAGTAATAGGCGGCACTGGTCGGTCCCGAGACTTGCAGTTCGCCGAGCTCGCCATCTTCGACCGGCTTGCCGTCCTCGTCGAGGAGACGGACGTCGTAGCCGAGCACCGGCACGCCGGTCGTGCCGTAGCGAACGTGTCCCGGCCGATTGGAGAGGAAGATGTGCAGCATCTCGGTCGAGCCGATGCCGTCGAGGATTTCGACGCCAAGCCGCTCGGTCCAGCGGCGGCCGATGCCCTCGGGCAGCGCCTCGCCGGCGGAGACGCAGCGCCGCAGCGCGATCGCCTCGCGCGCCGGCATCTCGGTGCTGGCGAGCAGTGCGGCATAAAGCGTCGGCACGCCGTAGAAGATCGTCGGTTGCTTCTCGCGGAGAATGCGCGACACCACGGCGGGCGTCGGCCGCTCGGCCGAGAGCACGCTGGTGGCGCCGACCGCGAGCGGGAAGGTGAGGGCATTGCCGAGGCCATAAGCGAAGAAGAGCTTCGCGGCGGAATAGACGATATCGCTGTCGCGTATGCCGAGCACCGGCTTGGCATAGAGTTCGGCGGTCAGCGTGAGGTGCGACTGGAGATGGACCGCGCCCTTCGGCGCGCCGGTCGAGCCCGAAGAATAGAGCCAGAAGCAGACATCGTCACAGGTCGTCGCCGCGGTGCGAGCTTCGGGCGGCGACTCCGCAACCAGGGTCGCGAGCGACAGACGGCCGGCCGGCGCCGCACCCGAAATGATCACGTGCTCCAACGCGGGTTGTGTCGCCAGCGCAGGCGCGATCTTGTCATAGAGTCCGTCGGAGACGATGACCGCCTTGGCCCGGCTGTCGCGCAGCATGAAGGCGTAGTCGTTCGCCGTGAGGAGCGTGTTGACCGGCACGGGGACGATGCCCGCCTTGATCGCGCCCAGGAACGCGACCGGAAAATCCACCGTATCGAGCAGGCAGAGCATGACGCGCTGCTCGGGCTGGATGCCGAGGCCGCGCAAGGCACCAGCGGCGCGGTCGACGCGGTCGGCAAGCTCGCCGTAGGTCAGGACGGTTCGGTCGTCGATGAAGGCCGGCTTGGCGCCGCGGCCGGCGGCGATATTGCGGCCGACCAGATCGGCGGCGGCGTTGTAGTCGCGCGGGATCGCAATCCGCGGCGTAGACGCGGCCGATCCCTCGTCGTTCATGCCGTCCTCCCTCGTTTTCGCTCTTTGTTATCGTTTTAACTTGCTTGCATGTTGCACGCGAGACCCCGCTGCGGGTCAAGCACTATTTGTCATATTTGGCATGTACCCTGATATATATTGCCTATCGGAGCAGTGGGCCGACGGTTTGGCGAGAAACACCGGCAGGGCGCGTCGTCGGCGCCGAACGGCGGTCAGTCCCACACAAACCCGACCATCAGCATGTCGATATTCTCGCCGTCGCGCGCCAGCGGCAGCACCAGGACTTCGCAGTTGAGCGTCATGCTGTCGGTGAATTGTCCTTCGCGTCGCACCGCGACCGGGCGGCGCTCATCGACGGCGCGGAGGTAATGATCGAGGACGAGCGAGCGATAGCGGGGGTCGGGATGCTGATCGAGCAGCTTGCCGGTCATATCGTGGCCCGCGCGCGCCGCGATATTGGTCGCGTGCAGCCGGAAAAAGAAGCGCAGCGGATGACGCCGCACATCGACCAGCGACAGGTTGCCGAGGATGTATTTCAGGTCCACGGGATCGAAGTCGCTACGCGCGGGAAAACGCCGCGCGCCGCAACAGCTCTGCCAATCGGCGTGTAGGCGCCGGAGCACCGCGCTCTGCAGCGCGTCGGTGTCGATATATTCCTCGAATTCAGTTTGCACGTCGCACTATGGGCGCTCCGGCATTAACCGGGCATTAGGATCAAACGGTAGAGCGCGTCGTAAGTCCGGGCGACTGCGGTCATCGAATAATCGCCGGTGGCCTTGGCCCGCGCATTGCGGCCGAGGCGTTCGGCCAGCCCGCCGTCCGATTCGACCCGCCGGACGAGGTCGCGATACTCTGCCGCGGTATCGAACAGCAAACCGGTCTCGCCATCGGCCAGGACGAAATCGGTGACGCCCTCGAGGCGCCGCGCAATAATCGGAAGCCCATACGCCATCGCTTCGGCTAGTACGTTGGGGAATCCTTCGAGCCACGAGGCGAAGACGAACACGTCGGCCACGCGATAAAATGGCGCCGGGTCGTCGCGATAGCCGATGAAGCACAGCCGGTCGCCGATGCCGAGCGTAGCGACCATGCCATCGAGTTCGGCACGATAATCGGGCTCGAGCGCCGGGCCGAGCATGACGAGATAACGCGGCCTGCCGTCGACACCGAGCGCGGCCAGATTCTCGATCAGAAACAGCACATCCTTGCGGCGCGAGATGCTGCCGACGTAGAGCTGAACGACAGCCTCACGCGGAATGCCGAGCGCGATGCGCGTCGCGCCGTCGTCGTCGATCCGCTCCGGCACGGCGACGCCTTGCGGCACGATGACGACCTGACCGGGTGCGCCCATGAACGGCGCGCTCTCGTCGTAGAGCCGCTGATTGAGAACCACCAGCCGCGTGATCGTCATACGCATGGCCCAGGCGGCGAAGCGCCAGAAGCTCGGACGGTAGGTCCGCAGGATGTACGGCGGCGAGTCGTCGAGCGTTGCCGAATAGACGAAACGGACGCCGGTGAGCTTGGCGATCCAGTTCGATACGAAGAAGCGGTCGATGTGCGTGCGCGCGTGGATGATGTCGTAGCGGCGGATGTTACGCAGCAGCCAGAAATAGTAGCGCAATAGCACGGCACGCACCGATTCGGACTCCGAGCGACGCAGATAGATCAGGTTCATGCCGGCGGGCGCGACGTGCGGCGTTTCGGCCGGTGCTGGCGTGGTGAAGACCAGCACGTCGTGGCCGCCACCCGCGGCGGCAAGGTACGGCCAGAGCTTTTCGAAATAGAGCCCGTCGCCGGCGAAGTGCGGCCGAAAGCGAGGAAAGAGATGCAGTATCCGCATATCGCGCCGAGTCCTCCGGGCCTGCCATCGACGCGCGAGTCTGCCTGATTCGCCGCCGCGGCGCAGGCCCCGTACGCTTGCCGTTCTCATAGCACATGCGATATTGCGGCAAGGCATTATGATGCAGGTCGGCGCCGCCCGGCTGCGTCGAGGGACCGTGCAGATGGCCGCCAGGGTCGAGACCTCCAGGAAGCACCGGCAAGCCGCCGACGGCGACGCCGAATATCTCCGCACGCTCGGCGAACGAATCCGTGCCGAGCGTGCGCGGCGCGGCATGACGCGCAAGATCCTGGCGCGTGACTCCGGCGTGTCGGAACGCTATCTCGCCCAGCTGGAAAGTGGGCTCGGCAACAGCTCGATCATTCTTCTGCGTCAGATCGCGGGGGCGATGGGGTTGCCGATCGCCGAGGTGGTGCGCGACGAGCCTGACCGTCCGGTCGAGCTGACGCTCCTCGTCCAGACCCTGGCGCGGCTGTCACCCAAGAACCTGGCGCAGGCGCGCAAACTGCTCGCGAAGCGTTTCGGTGCCGTCGCCGAGCACGAGCGGCGCCACCGCATCGCGCTCATCGGCTTGCGCGGTGCCGGCAAGTCGACTCTCGGTGCGCGGCTTGCCAAGGAGCTGCGCGTGCCGTTTGTCGAGCTCGATCGCGAAGTCGAGCGCGAATCGGCGCTGCGCCTCGGCGAGATCTTCGATCTCTACGGCCAGGCCGCGTTCCGCCGCTACGAGCGGCGCGCATTGGAAAACGTCGTGGCGCGCCATGATCGCGCAGTCATCGCCGCCGGCGGCAGCATCGTCTCCGAGCCCGCCACCTTTGACTTGTTGCTGTCGGTCTGCTTCACGATCTGGCTGACCGCTTCGCCGGAGGAGCACATGAGCCGCGTCATGGCCCAGGGCGACTTCCGGCCGATGGCCGACAACGAGGCGGCGATGGACGACCTCCGCCGCATCCTCGAAGGCCGCAATCCGCTTTACAGCAAGGCCGACGCTATCGTCGCCACCAGCGGCCGGACGATCGAGCAGAGCTATCGGGAACTGCGGGCGCTGCTCCGGGATTGAATCCATGCTGAAACATATTGCTTGAATTGGTTTCGATATGCACTATAGACCGCATCGGTGGATGATCGGTGCCACCGCGGGACATACGCGATGATCACCTTCGACACCGCGCCCGAGCGCTATCGGCACTGGCGGCTGTCCGTCGACGGTCCGATCGCGACGCTGGCGCTCGATGTTGCCGAGGACGGCGGGCTCGCGCCCGGCTATAAGCTCAAGCTCAATTCCTACGATCTCGGCGTCGACGTCGAGCTGGCCGACGCGCTCAACCGCATCCGCTTTGAGCATCCGACGGTCAAGACCGTCGTGCTGACCAGCGCCAAGGACCGCATGTTCAGCGCCGGCGCCAATATCTACATGCTGGGCACCTCGTCGCATGCCTTCAAGGTCAACTTCTGCAAGTTCACCAACGAGACGCGCAACGGCATGGAGGACTCGAGCCGCTGCGACGGACTGAAGTTTCTCGCTGCGGTCAACGGTGCCTGTGCCGGCGGCGGCTACGAGATCGCGCTGGCTTGCGACGAGATCCTGATGATCGACGACCGCTCGTCGACGGTGAGCTTGCCTGAGGTGCCGCTCCTCGGTGTTCTGCCGGGCACTGGCGGGCTTTCGCGGCTCACCGACAAGCGCAAGGTCCGCCGCGATTTGGCCGATCTGTTCTGCACCACGGCGGAAGGCGTGCGCGCCGACCGCGCACGGCAGTGGGGCCTCGTCGATGCCGTCGCAACGCCGCAGCAATTCGCCGCCGCTGTAAAGGCGCGGGCGCTGGCATTGGCGCAAGCGAGCGACCGGCCGGAGCGTGCCGACGGCATCGCGCTGCCGCCGCTCCAACGCACCATCGACGAAACCGGCTATCGCTATGGTTACATCGATGTCGCCTTCGATCGCCCCGCACGCGTCGCTACGCTGACGGTCAGGGCGCCCGAGACGGCGGCGATGTCGCTGGCGGCGGCTCTCTCGCAGGGTGCGGCTTGGTGGCCACTGCATATGGCGCGCGAGCTTGATGACGCGATCCTGATGCTGCGGCTCAACGAGCCCGAGCTCGGCACACTCGTGCTGAGAACGCGCGGTGATGCTGCAGCGGTTCTCGCGAGCGACGCGTTATTAATGAACGAGGACACGCACTGGCTCATGCGCGCGACGCTCGGATTCTTGCGCCGCACGCTGCAGCGCTTCGATGTGTCGTCCAAGAGCTTGATCGCTGTCATCGACCAGGGCTCGTGCTTCGTCGGCTCGCTGTTCGAGCTCGCGCTTGCCGCCGACCGGTCCTACATGCTCGACGTGGGCCAGGCCAATGATCCGCCGCACGTCGCGCTCGGCGCGATCAACTTCGGCGCTCTGCCGATGGCTAACGGCGTGACGCGGCTGGTCAACCGTTTCTGCGGTGCGGTGGCGCCCGTCGCGGCAGCCGAACGGCGCATCGGCGACCGTCTCGCGGCAGCAGATGCCAACGCGCTCGGGCTTGTCACGGCGACGCCCGACGCGCTCGACTGGGACGACGAGCTGCGCCTTGTTCTCGAGGAGCGCGCCAGCCTGTCACCTGACGCGCTCACCGCGCTCGAGGCCAACCTGCGCTTCGCCGGACCCGAGACCATGGCGACGCGCATTTTCGGCCGGCTTTCCGCGTGGCAGAACTGGGTCTTCTCGCGGCCCAACGCGACCGGTGACGAAGGTGCATTGAAACGCTTCGGCACCGGCGCCCGGCCGCGCTTCAACTGGGAACGCGTCTAGCAGGCTGCTGAAAAACGTTTTTGGACGCGAGAAGACGCAACATTGATTCGCATGGCGACCAGTTCACGCAAGAACGATTCGCGAGAGGGCTCTCGATGATTCTTATGTTGCGTGATTCGGCTTCGCATCAGAGTTTTTCAGCAGCCTGCTAGGCATAGGATCGGGCATGGCTATCGATTACCGGGAGCGCATCCCCAACAACGTCGATCTTGCCGGCAATGCCACGCTGCAGCGCGCGCTCGAGCATTGGCAGCCGCGCTTCCTCGACTGGTGGCGCGAGATGGGGCCGAGCGATTTTCTCGATGCGTCGGTTTATCTGCGGACGGCGACCTCGGTCGACGCAAAGGGTTGGGCGAGCTGGGGCGCGGTCAAGATGCCGGATTATCGCTGGGGCATCTTCCTGGCTGAGGCCGAGCCCGACCGCAGGATCGGCTTCGGGGACGTCGTGGGCGAGCCCGCCTGGCAGCAGGTGCCGGGCGAGCACCGCACCACGCTGCGCCGCCTGATCGTGACGCAGGGCGACACCGAGCCGGCTTCGGTCGAGCAGCAGCGCTTGCTCGGCCACACCGCACCGTCGCTTTACGATCTCAGGAGCCTCTTCCAGGTCAACGTCGAGGAAGGGCGCCATCTCTGGGCGATGGTGTACCTGCTGCACGCTTATTTCGGTCGTGACGGTCGAGAGGAGGCCGAGGAGTTGCTGGGGCGGCACTCCGGCGACGCCGATCGGCCGCGCATCCTCTCGACCTTTAACGAGCCGATCGAAGATTGGCTGTCGTTCTTCATGTTCACCTATTTCACGGACCGCGACGGCAAATTCCAGCTGATGAGCCTTGCCGAGAGCGGCTTCGATCCGCTCGCGCGGACCTGCCGCTTCATGCTGATGGAAGAGGCGCATCACATGATGGTCGGCGTCAACGGCGTGGCGCGCGTCGTCGCGCGCACTGTCGAGGTAATGCAGCAGCTTAAGACCGAGGAACCCGACAAATTGCGCAAGGCCGGCGTGGTCGATCTGCCGACGCTGCAGCGCTATCTCAATTTCTGGTTCAGCTCGTCGCTCGACCTTTTCGGCGCCGAGGTCTCGACAAACGCAGCGGCCTATTTCGCCGCCGGCATCAAGGGCCGACCCGACGAGGGCCGCTATGCTGATCACGTCTGCCGCGACACCGCGCTCACGGTCGAGACGCCCGACGGCACGCAGGACGTGCCGCTGCGTAACGCGATGAACGAGGTCACGCGGCAAGCCTATATCAAGGATTGCGACAATGGCGTGCAGCGCTGGAGCCGGATGATCGAGCAGGCAGGCTTTGCCTTCCGCCTTCGGCTGCCGAGCCCGCGCTTCCATCGGACCATCGGCGCCTGGGCCAACCGGCCGGTCGATCCCGCGGGCAAGCTCGTCGCGGGGACCGAATGGCAGGCGCGGCGCGACGAGTGGCTGCCGTCGGCAGCCGACAAGGCCTTCGTCAAGAGCCTGATGCGACCGGTCGCCGCGCCCGGCAAGGTCGCCGGCTGGATCGCGCAGCCGGAACGCGGCGTCAACCGCCTGCCGGCCGATTACGAATACGTCAGCCTCGCCTGAGGCGGCCTTGTCCCTGTCCATCGCCATCGTCGGCAGCGGCCCCGCCGGACTCGCGAGTGCCGAACGCATTGCGCACAAGGCGCCGCAGGCGCGTATCGACCTCATCGAAAAACTGCCGGTGCCGTTCGGCCTGGCGCGCTATGGCTTGGCACCCGATTGCACGCTCGACAAGAAGTTCGCAACGCTGTTCGCGCGTGCGCTCGCGGCGAAGCCGGTCGCGTTCTGGGGCAATGTCATGCTCGGGCGCGAGTTCGACCTTGCGGATCTGCGCATGCTCTACGACGCGGTGGTCGTCGCGACGGGCGCCGGCCCTGACCGGCGCCTCGGCATTCCCGGCGATGGGCTGCCGGGTGTGTGGGGCGCCGGCGCATTCCTGCGCTGGCTCAATGGCGATCCCGCGATGGCAGCGGAGCCGCCCGCACTCGACCGCGTCCGCAGTGTCATTGTCGTCGGCCAGGGCAGCGTCGCGCTCGAAGTGGCGCGCCTGCTGGCGCGCTCGCCCAAGGAGCTGGCGAAAGCCGATCTCGATCCCGAAATTGCGGCGGCGCTGGCCGCGATGCCATTGCAGAGCATCCATGTCGTCGGCCGCAACGACCTGCTCGCCTCGCGTTTCCAGCCGGCCGACCTTGCGGAGCTGAAGAAACTCGTCCGCGCCCAGGCGGTGATCGATCCCGAAGCGCTGGCGCAAGCCGAAGCGCTTGCCGATAGCCTCGACCGCGATCGCAAGGCGCTGCTGCGGGTGTTCAGCGCGCTCGCCGCCGCGCCGCGCAACGAGAGCCGGATCCCGCTCCGCTTTCATTTTCACCTGCGGCCGTTGCGCATCGATGGCACGGGCGGCGTCGAGCGTGTGCTGTTCACGCGTCCCGACCGGCTCGGCCAGAACCTGGCGCTGCGCGGCGAGCTCGTGATCGCCGCAATCGGCTTCGAGCGCACGGCAGCCTACGACCGGCTTGCCGACGACCGCGGCCTGATCGCGCCGGGGCTCTATGCTGCGGGCTGGGCGAAGCGCGGCGCCGCGGGCGGCATCGCCGAGATCGTCGCCGATGCGCGCTTGGTTGCCGATCGTGTTCTCAGGGAAGCGGGTGTCACGCCTTCGACCAGGCCGGGCCGCGCCGGTCTCGCGCGGCTGCTGGAGACACGCGGTGCCGGCGCCGTCAGTCTCGCCGGCTGGCAGCGCATCGACGCCGCCGAGCGGGCGGGTGCAGCCAAGCCGCGACCACGCCGCCGGCTGCGTGCGCTCGATGCCCTGCTAACGACGGCGGCCGGTCCGGAACGGTTGCTCTAACTTCGGCTCAGGTCATGACCGGATCGATCGACGAGACGTACGACGTGATCGTGGTCGGTGGCGGCGGCGCCGGACTGGCCGCGGCGCTCGAGGTCCGTGCCGTGGGGCGCAGCGTCGTTCTGCTCGAGAAAAATGCCATGTTGGGCGGATCGACCGCGTGGTCGATCGGTTCGGTCAGTGCCTCGGCGTCGCCGCATCAATTGCGCAAGGGTATCGAGGACTGCTCCGACGAGCATTGGCGCGACATGGCGAAATTCAACTGCGCATTGGATTACCGGGACAATCCCGCGCTGCGGCGCGTGTTGACGGACGCGATGCCCGACACGTTCCGCTGGCTGCTGGGTCACGGCATTCGCTTCTACGGCCCTATGCCCGAGCCGCCGCACAGCAGGCCACGGATGCACAACGTTGTGCCGAACTCGCGCTCGTTCATCGTGCATCTCGAGCGCGCGTCGCGTCGCGCGGGCGTCGTGATCCGCACGTCCGCGCGGGTGTGCGGGCTCGTGGTCGAGGCCAATCGCGTGGTCGGCGTCGACTGCAATGGGATCGGTGGTGCGTGGCGGATTCGCGCGCGTGGCGGCGTCGTGCTTGCGGCCGGCGACTTCACCAGCGATCCAGAACTCAAGAGCCGCTTCATGGGTCCGCAAGAGGCGAAAGTCGAAGGCGTCAATGCTACGGCGACGGGCGACGGTCAAAAACTGGCCCTGGCCCTGGGTGCGCGCGTCCTGAACGGCGACCTCGCGTTGGGTCCGGAGCTTCGGTTCGTGCCGCCGCGAGCCGGAAACGTCCTTCTTAATCTGCCGCCCTGGCGCGCCCTGGCCGATTTCATCGCGTGGTCCCTCGACCATATGCCGCCTGCGCTGCTGCGGCCATTCGTGATGAGCTTCGTGACGACGGCTTTGGCGCCGTCGCCCGACCTCTTTACGGAAGGCGCGATCCTCGTCAACACGCTGGGCAAACGATTCACCGATGAGCTCGAAAAGCCGGCTTACGCGCTGCCGGATCAGCCGGAGAAGATTGGCTACATCGTGCTCGATGACCGCGTCGCGCGGATGTTCGCGGCGTGGCCGCATTTCATCTCGACGGCGCCCGGCGTCGCCTACGCATACATCGCAGATTACCGGCGCAATCGGCCGGACATATTTACGGCGGCTCCGACGCTCGACGCGCTTGCCGCTCGTCTCAAGATGCCGGCGGCCTCGCTCGCAAACACCGTGAGCTCCCATAACGCCAATGTCGGCAATCGGCCGAAGCTGGGTCTCGGACCGTATGTCGCGCTCGGCCCGGTCCGCGCCGTCTTCGTCCATGCCGAAGGCGGTCTCGCCGTCGATCATGACCATCGCGTGCTGGGCGCCGACGATCGCCCGATCGGCGGTCTGTTTGCCGCGGGTGCAACCGGCCAAGGCGGGCTGCTGTTGCGCGGCCACGGACATCATTTGGCCTGGGCTTTCGTGTCGGGTCGGCGCGCCGGGCACAATGCGGCGTCCGCCGCCGTCGCGGCGGACGAGAGCGGGTTGCGCTACATCGGGCGCAACGACCTGTAGGCGCTCAATCCTCCATTAACCACGGCGGCCTGGCCCGAACGCCTGCTTTAACCTCCGTTCACCTTCGCCGCTGATACTGGCGGCATGATCCCGGTCAGCGGCATCGCATTGGGTGTGCTGCCCGGCGCCCTCGGCGGAGCGGCCATCGCGTGGCTCGTCGCGGAGCGCCGTCGGCGTGCTGTGGCGCGTGTCGTGCAAGCCTTGGCCGCGTCGCTTGCCGACGAGCGCGCGCGTCGCATTGCCGCCGAGGCGACGCTGCGCCAGAGCGAATCGCTGGCCGCGTCGCTGGTGCGCGAGGCCCCGGTCGCGAGCTGGGAATGGGATATCACCAGCGGCGACGTGACTTGGTCGCCGGCGATGTACTCGCTTTTCGGTCTTGATGTCGACAGCGCACCGCCGTCGCGTGCGCGGCTGATGGCGATGGTTCACGCCCAGGACCGCGGCCGCGCCGCGGCATGGCTCGCCACGCTCGCCCGCGCCGAAACGCCGGCACCTATCGAATTGCGAGCGCTACGCGCCGATGGCGCCGTCCGGCTGCTGCGCTGCGAATGTCTCGGCATCAGCGATGCCGCCGGTCGCGTGCGCAAGCTGCTGATCACTGTTCGCGACGTGACCGATCTGGCGCCGCATGAATCGGCCGCCGAACCGGCGCGCGACGAGCGCGTGGCGCTCGCGGCGTTGATTGGCGCCGCCGTGTACTTGGTCGAGGCCGAGGCGGATCGAGCGGGCGTGGCGCTGATCACGTCGGTTGCGCCCGGCATCGGCACCTATGCCGGTTCCGACCGGGCGCTGACCGAAATCATCGTGCGGCTCCTCGGCAATGCCATCGCGCGCTCGCGCCGCGATAGCCGCGTCACGTTGCGCGCCACGCGCACCGCGAGCGGCGAATTCGAGTTCGAGATCGCTGATACGGGTGCGGCGTTGGCCGAAGACGAGCTCGGCGAGCGCAGTATTCTCGGCCAGGCCAAGACGTTGGCCGAGCGCGAGGGCGGCTCGCTGTGCGTTGTCGGAATGCCGGGCGCCGGCCTTGCCGTTACCGTTCGCCTGCCGATGACGAACGTCGTAGAGAAAGTCGCCTAGACCACTTCCCACTCCGCACGCACGTCGGGATCGACTTCGCGTGCCCCATAGGATTTGCGCAACACCGCCGCCGAGGCCGGATCGAGCCGCCTGAGCGCCCACACCGCCATCGCCCGCACCAGCGGTGACGGATCGTCGAGCCGAGCGCGCACCGCGTCGGCGAGCGCCGGATCGCCGCTGTTGCCGATGGCGATCAGCACGTTGCGCAGGAAGTGGTCGCGGCCGATGCGCTTGACCGGCGAAGCGGCGAAGATTTTTCGGAAGGCATCGTCGTCGAGTCGCGCCAGCTCAGCGAGAGCGGGTCCGGTGAGCGCCGGACGCGGTCGTAATCCGCTTTCGCGTGCCGCGACCGCGAACTTGTTCCACGGGCACACGGCCAGGCAATCGTCGCAGCCGAAGATGCGCGTGCCGATCAAGGGCCGAAGCGCCGCGTCGATCGGCCCCCTGTGCTCGATGGTGAGATAGGAGATGCAGCGCCGCGCATCGAGCCGGTACGGACCAGGGAAGGCGCCAGTCGGACAGGCATCGAGACAGCGGCGACATTCGCCGCAATGGTCGGTTTCGGCAGCGTCGGGCGGCAAGGCAAGGTCGAGATAGATCTCACCGAGGAACAACCACGACCCGAAGTCGCGCGACACCAGATTGGTGTGCTTACCTTGCCAGCCGATGCCGCCGGCCTGCGCCAGCGGCTTCTCCATCACCGGCGCGGTGTCGACGAAGACCTTGAGCGCCGGTCCCCAGCGCGATGCGATCTTCTGCGCCAGGGTCTTGAGCCGGCCTTTGATCAGGTCGTGATAGTCGCGGCCGCGCGCGTAGACCGAGATATAGCCGCGGTCGCGCGCATCGAGTTCGGGCAGCGGATCGTACTCGGGCGCGTAGTTCAAGCCGAGCACGACCACACTCTTCACGTCAGGCCACAAGGCGGTCGGACTGGCGCGCTGCGCCGCGCGGTCGGCGAGCCAATCCATCTCGCCGTGGAAGCCCTGCTCGAGAAAATCGGCAAGGCCGGCGCGCGCCGCCGCGGCTGTCTCGGGTGCGGCAAAGCCGACAGCGTCGAAGCCGAGCTTCAGCGCCTCGTCGCGGATCGTCGCTTTGATCCGCGCCGCGTCCATCTCAGCGACCGCGATAGGGCGGCACCCCAGGATCGGGCAGCCACAAGTCCTTCGGCGGCGCGCCGGTCTGGTAGAAGACGTCGATGGGCATGCCGCCGCGCGGATACCAAAACCCGCCGATCCGGAGCCAGCACGGCTTGATCGCGGCGCCGATGCGGTTCGCAATCGTCAGGGTGCAGTCCTCATGGAAGGCGCCGTGATTGCGGAACGATCCCAGGAACAGCTTCAGTGACTTGCTCTCGACGATGTGCTTCGCCGGCACGTAATCGATCACGAAGTGCGCGAAATCGGGCTGGCCGGTCAGCGGGCAGAGGCAGGTGAACTCGGGCGCATTGAAGCGCACGAGATATAAGGCGCCGAGATGCGGATTCGGCGCGCGTTCGAGCACCGCATCGTCGGGCGACGCCGGTAGGGAGGCGGGCCGTCCCAGGAGCGTCAGGTCGCGGTAAGGGCGCTTGGCTTTCGGCATGTCTAGCAGGGCTCGATATCGCCGCGGGTCCAATCGCGCGCGAGACGGTCGCCGAGCTCGGCAAGGCGTCCGGCCGCGATGGCCGCGCGCATTTGCTCCATCAGCCGCGCATAGTAGCGAAGATTGTGGTGGGTCAACAGCATGCTGGCCAGGATCTCGCCGGCGCGTGCCAGGTGATGGAGGTAGGCGCGCGAATAAAGCGTGCAAGTCGGACAGTCGCAGCCCGCCTCAAGCGGCCGCTTGTCGTCCAGGTGGCGCGCATTACGCAAATTGACGGTGCCGAAGCGGGTGAAGGCCTGCGCCGTGCGGCCCGAGCGCGTCGGCAGCACGCAATCAAAGAGGTCGATGCCGCGCATCACTGCGCCGAGGAGATCGCTCGGCTTGCCGACGCCCATCAGGTAGTGCGGCTTGTCGTCGGGTAGCGCCGGCACCGTCGCGTCGAGTACCGCGAGCATCGCCGCCTGGCCTTCGCCGACGGCGAGGCCGCCGATGGCGTAGCCATCGAAGCCGATGCCGGTCAGCGCTTTTGCCGAAGCAATCCGCAATTCGTCGTGCACGCCGCCCTGGTTGATGCCGAAGAGGCCATAACCGGCGGCATCGCTGAACGCTCGCTTGCAGCGTTCCGCCCAGCGCATCGAGCGCTCCATCGAATGCTGCGCCTCGCTGGGTGTTGCCGGAAACGCCGTGCATTCGTCCAGCACCATCGCGATGTCGGCGTCGAGGAGCCGCTGGATTTCGATCGCGCGCTCGGGCGTGAGATGATGCCTGCCGCCGTCGAGATGCGACTGGAAGACGACGCCGTCTTCCGAAATCTTGCGCAGCTTGGCGAGCGACAGCACCTGGAAGCCGCCCGAATCGGTCAAGATCGGCGCCGGCCAGGCCATGAATCGATGCAGGCCGCCGAGCGCAGCGACGCGCTCCGCGCCTGGCCGCAGCATCAGATGATAGGCGTTGGCCAGGATCATCGCGTAGCCTGCCTGCGCCACGTCCTCGGGCCGCATCGCTTTGACGGTTGCCGCGGTACCGACGGGCATGAAGGCCGGCGTCTCGACGATGCCGTGCGCGGTCGTGAGTCGGCCGCGCCGCGCCGCGCCGTCCCGCGCGGTGATAGCGAAGCCGACGCTCACGACGTTTCCGGCATCAGGAGACAGGCGTCGCCGTAGGAAAAAAAGCGATAGCCGTGCGCCACCGCATGCGCATAAGCGTGCTTCATGCGCTCGACTCCCGCGAAGGCCGACACCAGCATGAACAAGGTCGAGCGCGGCAGATGGAAATTGGTGAACAGCACGTCGATGGCGCGGAAGCGATAGCCGGGCGTGATGAAGAGTTTGGTTTCGCCCTCGAAGGACTTCACCGCGCCGTCGCAGGCGGCACTTTCGAGGAGGCGCACCGCGGTCGTGCCGACCGCGACGATGCGGCCGCCGGCCACGCGCGCCGCGTTGAGCCGCGCCGCCGCGTCGGCGCTCACCGTTCCCCACTCGCCGTGCATCGTGTGATATGCCGTATCGGCCGCCTTGACCGGTACGAAGGTACCGGCTCCGACGTGCAACGTCACGGCGACCCGTGCAACGCCGGCGCGATCGAGCGCATCCAGCAGCGCGGGCGTGAAATGGAGCCCCGCCGTCGGCGCCGCCACCGCGCCCTCATGGGCGGCGAAGATGGTCTGGTAATCGGCGCGGTCGCGCGGGTCGCCGCCGGGGGGCCGCTTGATGTAGGGCGGCAGCGGCATGGCGCCATGGCGCTCGAGCGCCGCTCGCAGATCCGGCCCGCTGCGATCGAAATCGAGGCTCAAGTCGCCTTCCACATGCCGTACCGCGACGGCGGCCGAAAAATCGGCGGTAAACTCGATGCGGTCGCCGGCTTTGAGCCGCCGCGCATTCTTGACGAAGGCGCGCCAACGCGCCGGGCCTTCGCGGCGATGGAGCGTCGCCTCGATCGCGGCCTGGCCGCGTCGGCCGTAGAGGCGCGTCGGAATCACACGCGTGTCGTTGACCACGATGACGTCGCCGCGCTTCAGCAATACCGGCAGGTCGCGGACGTGCCTGTCCGCAAGTCCGGACCCGACCACCAACAATCGCGCGGCGTCGCGCGGCTGGACGGGATGCGCGGCGATCAGGCGACGCGGCAGCGGAAAGTCGAATTCTTCGACCCGCATGGCGGGGCATCCGCGCGCCTCAAGGCGCGAGCGGCGGCAGCTTCTCGGCGCCGGGCGGCGGCGGTGTGCGGTCGGTATTGAGGACAAGGCCGATCAGGCCGTAATAGCCGACGCAAACCGTCAGCTCGACCACACCGGCATCGCCGAAGAATTGCTTCGCGCGCGCGAAAACAGGATCGCTCACCCCTTTGGTGGCGAGCAGCTCGCTGGCGTAGTCGTAGGCGGCCTGCTGCTCAGGCGTCAGGCCGGCCGGCTCCGCGCCCTTTGCAACCGCGTCGCAGACTGCCGCCGGCAAGCCAGCGTCGAGCGCGAACCCGCGATGCACCGCCCATTCGAACTGCGCGCCCCAGTGGCGCGCGGTGATCAGGATCACCAGCTCTTTCACTGCGTCCGGCAGTGCGTTCTCGAAGCGCAGGTAGCGGCCGACATTCTGCACGCGATTGCCGAGCTCGGGGTTGCGCAGCAGCATGTGGAACGGTCCACGCAACGTCTTGCGGCCTTCGGCGATCGCCGCGGCGACGCGCTTCTGGTCGGCCGTCATCGCGCTCTCGGCGAGCGGCGGAAACCGTTGTTCGCTCATGTCTTCGGCGATAAGGCTCGAAACGTCCTAGCCCCGGTCGTGCGCCGGACGATCGCCGGCAGGCGCCGAAGGCGGCTGTACTTGCTGCGGCGGTTTGCTCTCGGTCTCGTCCTCCTCGCGCATGCCGGCCTTAAAAGCCTTGATGCCTTTGGCGAAGTCGCCCATGACACGTGGCAGCTTACCGGCGCCGAACAGCAGGACGACGATGACGAGAACGACCAGCCAGTGCAGCAGGCTGAAGGAACCCATGGTAAAACCTCGGAAATTGGTCCGGTTGGTGTAGCTTTAGCTCCAGATGGCGCAGACGTAGCGGCTGTATGTCAAGCGAAAACCACCCGGTCCGCAAGGCCTGGATCCGGCATGCCCGCAGCCTGGTGCTGCGCAAATGGCTGCTGATCGCTTGCGGAGTCGCGTTCGTCGCGTGGGCGGCCGTGGCGATCGTCCATTACCGCAAACCGGCCGGCCAGACGACGTCAGTTTCGTCCGCGGCCCAAGCGCCCAAACCGGGCGAGAAAAAAGCCGCGACACTATCCGCACAACCGGAATCAAAAGTCGCGCCGTCCGTCGCGTCGAAACCGGCCACGCCGCCGTCGTCGGGCCCGGCTCCTGCGTCGCCACCGGCGATCCCGTCGTCGACTACCCCGCTGCGCTCGGCACCCGCCGGCGAGAGTGCGCTTATTCTCGGCGCGCCGCTCGCGCCGTCGCCGGCGCTGCCCGTACAATTGCCGCCATCGGGCTCGCCTTCGCCGGCGTCGCCGAGCCAGGCGGTGCCGGAACTGCCGACCGTTGCAGTCGCCGAGCCTGGCTTCCATGTCGTGCCCAGCGACCGAGCGACCAAGCGGCTCGGTGCGGTAACGATGAGCGAGCGTAATGGCCGGACCTTCACGATCGTGCCGGCCGCGTCGGCGCCGCAACCGGCCGCGTCGAGCCCGGCGCCGGGTACGGTAGCGAGGGCCGCGCCGGCGCAGTCCGCGGGCTTCGCGCCGGTGGTGGCGAACCCGGCGGTTTTCAGCGGCCATGCCCGCGCCACCGGTGCGCTCACGCTCGACGTCCAAGGCCAGGTCGTGATGTTGTTTGGCGTCAAGCCGGCCGAACCGCAGGATCGCTGCGCGGCGTCAAACGGTCGGGCGCAATCGTGCGCGGCACTCGCCCAAGCGGCGCTCGCGCATCGGCTGGCCGGCCATTCGATCGTCGCCTGTCGCGTACCGCCGGGCCAGCGCGGCCAGCTCGGCGCCATTTGCCTCGACGAGCAGGGCAACGACCTCGGCCGCTTCCTCGTCATCGAAGGCCTCGCGCTCGCCGACTCGACGCAGAGTTACGACTATCTTCCTGCCGAAGGCGCCGCGCGCTCGGCAAAGCGCGGCCTATGGCGGTTCCGCTGAAACGCAAACGCTCCCGGCGGTGCCGCCGGGAGCGCTCGCTTGGCTCGTCTCAGTTCGATTTAGGCGGCGTTGTGGTTCTTCGGCCGGACATAGGCCATTGCTGCGTGCTCGGCACAGTACGGCTTGCCCGCGAGCGTACGTTTGCCGCAGAAGCCGAAGTCCTTGTCGCCGGGATGTCCGGTCGGCCAAGAGCAGTTGCCGCTGCCGGTTGCCGCTGTCGCTGGCGCGGGCCGGCGCATCGGCGGACGCTTCAGCGGCGAAGGCCGCGGCGTCAGCGCCAGCCGGTGCGCCTTCCCCACCACGGCGTTCTTGCTGACTCCGAGCCGGCGGCCGATCTCGGCCGTCGAATGCCCCTCATCCCAGAGCTGGGCAAGGTTCTGTACGAGTTCAGGCGTCCAAATCGATTCCATAAGCCGTCCCCCCGTATATCGTGGTGAGAGATCGTCCAACCACTAAATACGGTACCATGCGTGTCCCAGCCGGCCAATGCCTGCGATTCGGATATCCCCGGGATTCACAGCGTCCGTCTGCGGCGGAGCCTCGACCAGCACCATGCTTGCCCTGATCGCCACCCTCGCCATCCAGGCGCTCGCCACCATGATGGTGCTGGCGCCGCCGGTGTTCGCGGGCTTGGCTGCGCCGGCCTACGGTGTCGATGCCAATCATATCGGCGTCTTCACCGCAGTGGTTTATGCCGCCGCCTGCCTGTCGACCGGCATGTCGGGCGGGCCGGTGCGGCGCTACGGTGCCATCCGCATCAGCCAGGCATCCTTGGTCATCGGAGCTGTCGGCCTGGCGCTGCTCGCGAGCGCGTCGATCGGGCTCGGCCTCGCTGGTGCCGTGCTGATCGGCATCGGCTATGGACCAATGACGCCGGCGAGCTCGCACATCTTGATTCGACAGACGCCTCCGGCACGACGTGCGCTCGTCTTTTCGATCAAGCAGACCGGCGTGCCGCTGGGCGGCGCGCTGGCCGGACTCGTGGTGCCGGCGCTGGCACTGCCGTTCGGCTGGCGCGGTGCGGCACTTGCGATCGCTGCTGCCAGCGTGGTGCTCGCGCTTGCCTGCGAGCCGCTGCACAAGAGCCTCGACGACGACGCCGATCCGATGGCGGCCGGCGGCAGTCATATCTTCACTGCAATCAACATGGTGTTGGGACAGCCGGCGCTGCGCCGTCTCGCGCTCGCATCCGTTACCTATTCGGCGATGCAGCTCAGCCTCGGCGCCTTCGTCGTTACCTTCCTGACCGCGCGCGCCGAGATGGCGCTGGTTGCCGCCGGGCTGGTGATGGCGGTGCTGCAGGCCGCCGGCATTGTCGGTCGAATCCTTTGGGGCTGGGCAGCCGACCGGTTGGTGAGCGCGCGTCAGGCCTTGAGTCTACTGGGCCTCGCAATCGGCAGCGCGGGTGCGACGCTGGCGCTTGTCGGCCCAGGATGGCCGCTGCCGCTCGTGTTGGTCGTTGCCGCGGTACTGGGCGCCGTGGCGCTGGGCTGGAATGGCGTGTTCTTGGCCGAAGTGGCGCGCCTTGCGCCTGCGGGCAGCGCCGGCACGGCAACCGGCGGAGCGCTCGCACTGACGTTCGTCGGCGCATTGGTCGGGCCGCCCCTTTTCGGCATGATCGTCGGCGTAACGGGAAGTTACCGCGCGGCGTTCTTCGCAGCCGCGGCGGCGACCGCAATCGCCGGCCTGGCGGTCAGGCGCCAGTCATCCTAGCGAGGGCGATGTTCAACTGCCGTGCGGCAGCAGTTCGATCGAGGAGGCTTCGCGCCCGCGGCGCGCCTGCGAGACCATCATGCGCACGGGCTGACCAGGCTCGAGCCCGTCGATGCCCGAACGGCGCAGCGCGGTGACGTGGACGAAGATGTCCTTGCTGCCGTCGTTCGGCAGGATGAAGCCGAAGCCGCGGGCCGGATCGTACCATTTGACGACGCCGTCGAGCGACTCGGCGAGGCCCGCCGGACCGTCTCCGCCGCTGTCGCGCGGCCGGAAACCGGCGCGCTCGCGTGGCGCCCGCGGCGTCGCCGTCGACGCATCGAGGTCGAGCACCTGTGTCGCGGCTCGGCCCTTCGGTCCCTGGACCCATTCGAAGGTGATGCTGGCGCCATCGGGCGCTTCACCGAAGCCGGAACGCTCGAGCACCGCGAGCGGCAGGAAGACGTCGCTCGTGCCGTCATCCGGCACGATGAAGCCGAAACCCTTGCTGCGATTGAACCATTTGATTTTGCCGGACAGCCGCGCAGCCTCGCCGGGCGGCGACGCGAATGCGTTCATGGATGCACCATCGGAAAGTAACCCCCCGCATTCCCTCCAAGACCGACGGTTGAGACCCGTCTTTGGACTGGGGAAACACCCACCGGCAGGACTTATGCAGTCCCGAAACCGGCCCAATACATCAAGACTATTTCCCCGTCGGTTTGCTGGCAAACAGTAAATAATTGACGTCGGGCCGGCCGCCCAGCCGCCAGCCGCCACCGCCCGGCGCATAGGTCAGTCCGGCAACCGTCTCAATTTCAAGACGGTTTTTCCGAAGCATATCAGCGACTTCGGAGGGCCGTAGGAATTTAGACCAATGATGGGTGCCGCGCGGAATCCAGCGCAATACGTACTCGGCGCCGACGATCGCCAGAATAAAGGAGCGCATAGTGCGGTTGATGGTCGATAGCGCCAAAGCGCCGCCCGGCTTGACCAGCGCCGCTGCAGTCGAAAGGAAGAGGTCGGGGTCGGCGCTGTGCTCGACGACTTCGAGCGCCAGCACCGCATCGAAGCGCAGGCGTCGGCGTGCTAGGTCCTCGGCGGCGTCCTGCCGATAGTCGATTTTGAGTCCGGATTGGGCCGCGTGTTCATGCGCGATGCCGATTGCGGTCGCGTCGGCATCGATACCCGTCACCACAAAGCCGAGCCGGGTCAACGGCTCGGCGACGATGCCGCCGCCGCAGCCGATGTCGAGCAGCGACAGGCCAACGAAAGGACGCGTCGATGCCGGATCGCGGCCGAAATTGCGAGCAAGCTGATCGCGCAGGAACGTGAGCCGCACCGGGTTGAGGCGGTGGAGCTGACGGAATTCACCGTCCGGATTCCACCATGCCCGCGCGACGGTCGCGAAGTTGGCGATCTCGCCGGCGTCGACCGTCGAGCGCCGCGGCGTCGCTGGCGCTCGTCGGCTGCCGGCGGGCCGGCGCGCCGGCTTACGGCGCGGCATGGCGTTCATCGGCAACCCCGCGCGCACGGTACCGTTAGCTCGTTGTCAGCCCGATCCATCTTGTTCCTTCCAGCTTGCCCAACTTGCCCCGGTCTCGCCGGAAAGAGTATGAATACGCGCCCTTTTGCCGGCAACTCCCAGTCCACGGGCCTTCATCGCCATGGCGCGCATCGTGCAGAAATTCGGCGGCACCTCGGTCGCCGGGATCGAACGGATCAAGAATGTCGCCCAGCGCGTCAAGCGCGAGGTCGACGCCGGGAATGAAGTCGCCGTCGTGGTTTCGGCCATGGCTGGTGCGACCAACCAGCTCGTCGACTGGACCAATCAGGTCGCGCGGCTGCATGACGCCCGCGAGTACGATGTCGTCGTCGCTTCGGGCGAGCAGGTGACCGCCGGCCTGCTGGCGTTGGCCCTGCAGGACCTCGGCATCGATGCGCGCTCCTGGCTCGGCTGGCAGATTCCGGTCCGGACCGACGGCATGCATGGGCGCGCCCGCATTGCCGAGATTTCGGTCGACGAGCTCAAGGCGCGGCTCGGCCGCGGCCAGGTCGCCGTAGTCGCCGGCTTCCAGGGTCTCGGCCCCGATTCGCGGGTGACCACGCTCGGCCGTGGCGGCTCAGACACGTCGGCGGTGGCTCTGGCGGCGGCGCTCGAGGCCGAACGGTGCGATATCTTCACCGACGTCGACGGCGTCTATACCTCGGACCCGCGCATCGTTGCGAAGGCGCGCAAGCTCGATAGAATAACCTACGAGGAGATGCTGGAATTCGCGTCACAAGGTGCGAAAGTCCTGCAGACGCGCTCGGTCGAGATGGCGATGAACCATCGCGTCCGCGTGCAGGTCCTGTCGAGCTTCGAGGATACGCCGGGTACGCTGGTGGTGGACGAGGACGAGATCTTGGAAAAGCAGGTGGTGAGCGGCATCGCCTATAGTCGCGACGATGCCAAGGTGACGCTGGTCAAGGTGCCCGACCGGCCGGGGGTGGCTGCGGCCATTTTCGGGCCGCTGACCGAGCACGCGATCAACGTCGACATGATCGTGCAGAACATCTCCGACGACGGCCGCACCACCGACCTGACCTTCACCGTCAGCAAGGCGGATCTGGTGCGCACCGTGAAGGTGCTCGAGGCGCAGCGGAAGGCGCTGGCCTATGCCGAGCTCAAGCCCGATCCCAACGTCGTCAAGATTTCGGTCATCGGCGTCGGCATGCGCAGCCATGCCGGCGTGGCGCAGAAGATGTTCTCGACCCTCGCCAACAAGAACATCAACATCCAGGTGATCTCCACCTCCGAGATCAAGGTGAGCGTGCTGGTGGCAGAGGAGTACACCGAGCTCGCCGTGCGCGCGCTGCACACCGCCTACGGACTCGACTCCGAATGACGGCCGCCGACCGGGCTCGCGCCGCAGACTGGCTGGACCAGCTGTGGGCGCGCGGCCGCCGCTTTCTCGGCACCGAGCGCGCCATCATGGGCGGTGCGATGACGTGGGTATCGGAGCGCAATCTCGTCGCCGCGATCTCGAACGGCGGTGGCTTCGGCGTCATCGCCTGCGGCTCGATGAATCCGACACAACTTGACGCGGAGATCGCGGCCACCCGGGCGCTCACGACGAAGCCGTTCGGCGTCAACCTGATCACGCTCCATCCCGAGCTCTTGGATCTGGTCGATGTCTGCACGCGGCGCGGCGTCAGCCACGTCGTGCTCGCGGGCGCGCTGCCGCCGGCGCCGGCGGTGGCGCGCGTCAAGCAGTCGGGCGCCAAGTTGCTCTGCTTCGCGCCCGTTCTGGCGATCGCCAAGAAGCTGGTACGCATGGGCGCCGACGCCCTCATCATCGAGGGCATGGAGGCCGGCGGTCACATCGGTCCGGTTGCCACCAGCGTGCTTGCCCAGGAAATCCTGCCGCATGTCACCGAGGTTCCGGTCTTCGTCGCCGGCGGCATTGGCCACGGCGCAGCCATCGTGTCGTATCTCGAGATGGGCGCGTCCGGCGTGCAGCTCGGTACGCGATTCGTTTGCGCGCATGAATCGATTGCGCATCCGAAATTCAAGCAGGCCTTTATCCGAGCCGCGGCGCGCGATGCCGTGCCGTCGGTGCAGCTCGATGCGCGTTTTCCGGTGATCCCGGTGCGCGCGCTCGCCAACGAAGGCACCCGCGCGTTCATGGAGAAACAGCGCGACGTCGTCGGGCGTTTCACCGCGGGTGCGTTGTCGCAAAAGGACGCGCAGCTCGAGATCGAGCGCTTCTGGGTCGGCGCGCTGCGTCGCGCCGTGATCGACGGCGACATCGAGACCGGGTCTGTGATGGCGGGTCAGAGCGTCGGCATGGTCACGCGCGAGCAGTCGACCAAGGAAATTCTCGACGAGCTGGTCGCGCAGGCGCTCGACGCGCTGCTGTCGCGGGCTGGCCTCGCGCGCGATGGCGACAGCGAGGGAGGGCGCGGCGCAGCGCTGCGCTCCCGGGCGGAAGCCTGATGGAACCCGGCGCGGCGGCCGCTGGGTCCCGCCGCGTCCTCCGTCGCTTGCGCGACGTGATGGCCGGCGAGGGAACGGCCCAGCAGAAGCTCGACACGATCGTGCGCATCATCGCCGCCGATATGGTGGCCGAGGTGTGCTCTTGCTACATCCGCCGTGCCGGCGACCTGCTCGAGCTGTTCGCCACCGAAGGATTGCGGCCGGAGGCGGTGCATCGCACGCGACTGCGCGTCGGCGAAGGCCTGGTTGGCGTGATCGCGGCGACCGCGCGGCCTCTGGCGCTCGCCGAAGCACAATCGCATCCCGACTTCGCCTACCGCCCGGAAACCGGCGAGGAGATCTATCACTCGCTGATGGGCGTGCCGATCCTGCGCGGCGGCCACGTTCTCGGCGTGCTGGTGGTGCAGAACCGGACGCAGCGCCACTACAACGAGGAGGAGATCGAGGCGCTGCAGACCATCGCCATGGTGCTGGCCGAGATTGCTGCCTCCGGCGACCTCGTCAGTCCCGCGGAGCAGCAGCCGGGCGAAGGCAACGTCACCTTGCCGACACGCCTCGACGGCATCCGGCTCAACGCCGGCCTTGCCGTCGGCCAGGCCGTGCTGCATCAGCCGCGCGTCGCCATCCGCCGCATCGTCGCCGAGGATATCGCAGCCGAGCTCGAGCGCCTGCGTGCGGCAACCACCGCGATGCAGAGTGCGATCGACCAGCTGCTGGCGCAGACCGACATGCCCGATTCCGGCGAGCATCAGGACGTGCTCGAGACGTACCGCATGTTCGCGGCCGATCGCGGCTGGCTGCAGCGCATCGCCGACGCCGTGCGCGGCGGCCTGACCGCGGAGGCGGCGGTCCAGCGTGTCCTCGACGACACCCGCGCACGGCTGATGCAGGCCACCGATCCCTACATCAAGGAGCGCCTCGTCGATCTCGAGGACGTCGCCAACCGGCTGCAATGGCATCTCACCGGCAAACCGGTTACGGCGGCGCGCCAGGCGGAGCTGCCCGACGAATTCGTGCTCGTCGCTCGCAACATGGGTCCTGCGGAGCTGCTCGATTACGACCGGCGTCGGCTCAAAGGTCTGGTGCTCGAGGAGGGCTCGCCGGGCGCACACGTTGCCGTGGTGGCGCGCGCGCTCGATATTCCCGTCGTTGGTCGGGTGAAGGACGTGCTGCTGCGGGTGGAAGCCGGCGATCTCGTCGTCGTTGACGGCGACGACGCGCTCGTGGTGCTGAGACCGAGCGAGGACCTCCTGCAGGCGGCGCAGGCCCGCATCCGCGTGCGACAAGGGCAGCAGGAGCAATATGAGGCGCTGAAGGACCTGCCGGCCGAGACCAAGGACGGCGTGCGCGTGGAGCTGAACCTCAACGCGGGACTGCTCCTCGACCTGCCTTATCTCGATGAGGCCGGCGCGCAGGGGATCGGGCTGTTCCGCACCGAGCTGCAGTTCATGCTGCGCGACGATTTCCCGACCGTAACGCAGCAAGCGACGCTGTATCGTCGCGTCCTCGATCAGGCGGGTGACCGGCCGGTCACTTTTCGGACCCTCGACATCGGCGGCGACAAGCTGCTGCCGTACATGGAACGGGAGCGCGAGGAAAATCCGGCGATGGGGTGGCGCGCGGTGCGTATCGCGCTCGATCGCCCGGCGCTGCTGCGCCAGCAGCTGCGCGCCTTTATCCGTGCCGCGGCGGGCAAGCAGCTGCGCGTGATGTTCCCGATGGTTGCCGAGACCGCGGAATTCGACGCGGCGCGCGAGGTGCTCAGTCTCGAGCTCGAGCGCGTCCGCAAGCGGGCCGGCACGCTGCCGAAGACGGTCGCGGCCGGCGTGATGCTCGAAGTGCCGGCCCTGCTTTGGCAATTGCCCGACCTGCTGACACGGGTCGATTTCATCTCGGTCGGAACCAACGATCTCGTCCAGTTCTTGTTTGCGGCCGACCGCGGCAATGCGCGTATCGCCGAGCGCTACGACTATCTTTCGCCCGCGGTGCTGCGCGTTCTTGGCGACATCGCGCGAGCGTGCACCGAGGCCGCGAAGCCCTTTGCCCTGTGCGGCGAGATGGCAGGCGATCCGCTGGGCGCGATGGCGCTGGTCGGTCTCGGCTATCGCAATCTTTCGATGGCACCGCGCTCGGTGGGACGCGTCAAGGCGATGGTGCGCTCGCTCGATTGCGGGAGTCTGCGCGATTTTCTGGCGACGCTCAGCGGGCATGCCGGCAGCCTCCGTGGCAGCCTGCATGATTTCGCCGCGGACCACGGCGTGGCAATTTAAGGACTAACGAGTCGGACGACGGTTGCGGCAGGGGGCGCCTTAGGACACTATTCGCGCGAGGGTCCATGTCGCTTTTCCCTGGGCAGAAGTCGCCGGAGCCGGAGAGCAGCCCGCCAGCCGCGCTCGAAGTCGAACCCGCGCCCGCGCGACCGAAGCACACGATCGGCGCGTTGCTGCGCGAGACGCGCGAGAGCTATGGCGGCGATGTCGAGCGGATCGCCAACGCGTTGCGGATCCGCGCTCAATATCTCGTTGCGATCGAGGAGGGGCGTTACGATCGGCTGCCTGCGCCGGTCTACGCCTTGGGATTCGTGCGCGCCTATGCTGTGCATCTTGGCCTTGACGGAGAAGAGGCCGTGCGGCGCTTCAAGCAGGAAGCGAGCGGATTCGAAATATCGCGTGATCTCGTGTTTCCGGTGCCGCTCGGCGAACGCGGCATTCCGCGCGGCCGCATACTGGCCGCAGCGGTCCTGCTGCTGCTCGCGGCATACGGGGCTTGGTATTATCTGTCGTCGGGCGGTCGTGTCCGGCCCGAACCCGTCAGCGCCGTGCCGACTGCGCTGCTGCCGCCGCCCGTATCGTCGGCCAACGCGCCGGCGGCGCCCACAGAAGCCGGATCGGCCACCGCTCTCGCACCGGCAACAGCATCTGGCACGACGCCGCCCAGGGCACCGAATGCGACATCGAATGCAGCGATATCGGCTCCGACGCCACCGGCAACGACAGTACCGCGGACGTCCGGGTCAGCGCCATCGACCGAGGCGCCGGCGCCCGGACCGAAGCCGGAGGTGGCGCCGGTTCTGACGCCGCCGCCGGGAATGGTTGTGCCGCCGGCGACGCCGCATACCGAGGCGGTGTCGCCAACGCAAACCGCCGCGTTGCCGGGCGCGGGCGCCACCGGCGTAACGCCGGGCCCGAGCGATACGCACGTCTTCGGCGTTACCGATGCGCCGGTGCGAATCGTCATTCGCGCAAAAGCCGATTGCTGGGTGAAGGTACGTGACCCAAATGGGTCAACCGTGTTTCAGCGGCTGCTGAAGACTGGCGATACTTTCCGCGTGCCCGATCAGCCGGGTCTCGACCTTTACGCCGGCAACGCGAGCGGACTCACCGTGGTGGTGGACGGCGAGGCCGCGCCGCCGCTAACCGGCAAAGTGCGTCACGATATTCGCCTCGATCCCGCGCAACTCAAGGCCGGCACGGCCGTGGCCGATTGAAAGCGCTTCGGCCCCTTGGTTTGAGGCGGCAAAACGCGCTATAACCCGGCGCAGCCGGGGTGCCGATCCCGGGGCTCATATCCTGGCATTGCAAGGGTTCGAAGAGGTTCAATCATGAGCGTGCGTCCCTATCGCGATATCGCTCGCCGCAAGAGCCGGATGATCCATGTCGGTCCGGTGCCGGTCGGCGGCGATGCGCCGATCACCGTGCAATCGATGACTAACACGCTGACGCACGACGTCAAGGCGACGGTCGAACAGATTCAGGCGCTCGAGCGCGCCGGCGCCGACATCGTGCGCGTCTCGTGCCCCGACGAGGAATCCTCCGCCGCCCTCAAGGACATCGTGCGCCAAGTAAAGCTGCCGATCGTTGCCGACATCCATTTCCACTACAAACGCGCGATCGAAGCGGCGCAGAACGGCGCGGCGTGCCTGCGCATCAACCCCGGCAACATCGGCTCGGCCGAGCGCGTACGCGAAGTCGTGAAGGCGGCGAAGGATCACGGCTGCTCGATGCGCATCGGCGTCAACGCGGGCTCGCTCGAGCGCGATCTGCTCGAGCGGTACGGCGAGCCGTGTCCAGAGGCGATGGTCGAAAGCGCGCTCAACCACGCCAAGATTCTCGAAGACAACGACTTCTTCGAATTCAAGATCTCGTGCAAGGCGTCGGACGTGTTCCTCGCCGTGGCCGCCTACCAGCAGCTCGCGGAGGCTTGCGACTATCCGCTGCATCTTGGCATTACCGAGGCCGGCGGATTGATGACCGGCACCACCAAGTCGGCGATCGGCATGGGGTCGCTGCTCTGGGCTGGCATCGGCGACACCATCCGCGTCTCGCTCTCCGCCGATCCGGTCGAGGAGATCAAGGTCGGCTATGAAATCCTGAAGGCGCTCGGCCTGCGCCGGCGGGGCGTCACCGTCATTTCGTGCCCGTCCTGCGCACGGCAGAACTTCGAGGTCATCAAGACGGTCGAGATCCTCGAACGGCGTCTGGCGCACATCACCACGCCGATGACGCTGTCGGTCATCGGCTGCGTCGTCAACGGACCGGGCGAGGCGCGCGAGACGGACATCGGCTTCACCGGCGGTGGCAACAACACGCACCAGGTTTATCTCGCCGGCGTGGCGCACCACCGCCTCAAGGACCAGAACATCGTCGATCACTTGGTCGAACTCGTCGAAAAGAAAGCGGCAGAGATCGAGGCCAAAAAGCGGGACGAGAAGGCGGCCGAGCCGGCGGAGGTCGCCGCTTCTTGAGCCTTCCAGAGTGAGCCGGGCCCTCCAGCCGGTCCGCGGAACGCAGGATCTTCTGCCCGCGGCGATGCGCCGTCACCGCGCCGTCGTCGAGACGGCGCGCTTGCACGCGGCGCGCTTCGGTTATGACGAGATCACGACGCCGATCTTCGAATTCACCGACGTTTTCTCGCGCCCGATCGGCGAAACCACCGACATCGTGATGAAGGAGATGTACAGCTTCGCGGACCGGGGCGGCGAAGAGGTGACGCTGCGGCCAGAATATACCGCAGGTATCGTGCGCGCCGTCATCTCGAACGGCCTGACCCAGTCGCTGCCGCTGCGCTTCTTCGCCAGCGGCCCGATGTTCCGCTACGAGCGGCCGCAGAAAGGCCGCTTCCGCCAGTTCCACCAGATCGATGTCGAGCTGATCGGCGTGAAGGAGCCCCAAGGCGACGTCGAGGTGATCGCGCTCGGCGCCGACATTCTCGGCGCGCTCGGTGTCGTGTCGCGCGCCGAACTGCACCTCAATACGCTCGGCGATGTCGAAAGCCGCAAGGGCTACCGTGACGCACTGGTCGCGTATTTCACACAGCATGCGCACAAGCTGTCGGAGGACAGCCGCAAGCGCCTCGAGCGCAATCCGCTCCGCATCCTCGATTCAAAGGACGAGGCGGACATCGCACTGAGCGCCGCGGCGCCACATTTCGAGGAATACCTGACGCCGGCGTCGCGCGATTTCTTTGCCCGGGTGCGCGACGGTCTCGATGCGCTCGACATCCGCTACAAGCTTGATCCGCGGCTGGTGCGCGGTCTCGATTACTACACGCATACCGCGTTCGAATTCGTCACCACCGAATTGGGCTCGCAAGGTGCGGTTCTGGCCGGCGGGCGCTATGACGGGCTGATGAGCGTGTTGGGCGGTCCCGAAACGTCGGGCGTCGGCTGGGCGGCGGGCATCGAACGGTTGGCCCTGATGATCGCCGAACCGACATCGCCGCCACGGCCGCTCGCGCTGGTGCCGATCGGTGCCGACGGCGAGGCGCTGGCGCTCAAGCTGGCGCAAGAGCTGCGCCGCGACGGCTTCTCGGTCGATCTTGCCTATTCCGGCAACCTGCAGAAACGCATGCGCCGCGCCGATCGCGTCAAGGCGCGCGTCGCCGTGATCCTCGGCGAGGACGAGCTGAAACGCGGCCAAGCTGCCGTGCGTGATCTCGACACCGGCACCCAGGCCGAGGTGCCGCTGGCCGCACTCAAGGATCGACTCGCGCCCTTCCGAAGCTGAGATGACAAGCAAGACGCCGTTCGACGCGAGGCTCGATCGCATGGTGACGCGCCACGCCGAATTGAGCACCGCCATGGCCGATCCCGCGCGCACGCGCGAGTTTGCCAAGCTCGCGAAGGAATACAGCGAGCTCTCGCCGGTGGTCGAAGGCATCAACACCCTGCGTCGGGCCCAGGTCGAGCAGGCCGAGCTCGAGGAGCTCGCCAAGGGCCCCGATCCGGAGATGCGCAAACTCGCGGAAAGCGAGCTCGATGCCGTGCGCAAGCGGCTGCTGACCCTCGACGAGAAGGTCAAGACCCTGCTCTTGCCCAGGGACGAGGCCGACGAGAAGAACGCGATCCTTGAGGTTCGCGCGGGCACCGGTGGCGACGAGGCGGCGCTGTTCGCGGCCGAGCTCTTCCGCATGTACCAGCGCTACGCCGCCCTCAAGGGCTGGCGTTTCGAAATCATCGAAATGTCGGAAACCGGCCTCGGCGGCCTCAAGGAAGCAATCGCCGAGATCGCTGGCCGCGGCGTGTTCGCGCGGCTCAAGTTCGAATCCGGCGTCCACCGGGTCCAGCGCGTGCCCGCGACCGAAGGCTCGGGCCGCATCCATACCTCCGCCGCGACGGTCGCAGTTCTGCCCGAAGCCGAAGAAGTCGATATCAAGATCGACGACAAGGATTTGCGCATTGATGTGTTCCGTTCGTCCGGCCCGGGCGGCCAGTCGGTCAACACCACCGACAGCGCGGTGCGCATCACCCATATTCCGACCGGTGTCGTGGTCTCGCAGCAGGACGAGAAGTCGCAGCACAAGAACAAGGCCAAGGCGATGAAGATCCTGCGCGCGCGGCTCTACGAACGCGAACGCCAGGCACGCGACGCCGAGCGCGCCGCTTCACGCAAGAGCCAGGTCGGCACCGGCGACCGCTCCGAACGCATCCGCACCTACAATTTCCCGCAGGGTCGCGTCTCCGACCACCGCATCAACCTCACGCTCTACAAAATCGACAAGGTGATGGAAGGCGAGGCGCTCGACGAATTCATCGACGCGCTGCAGGCGGAGGATCGCGCGACCAAGCTGGCTGAGGCCGAATGACCATAGCAGCGGAGGATCGGCTCGCGGAGGCGGGGCGCAGGTTGGTCGCCGCAGGGGTCGCCAATGCACGACGCGAGGCCCGGCTCTTGCGGGCGCTCGCGGGGGATGACGAGACACGTTTCGCCGATTACATCGGCCGCCGCGCCGCGCACGAACCTTATTCACGCATCCTCGGCGCACGCGAATTCTGGAGTCTCGATCTGGCGCTGTCGCCCGACACGCTCGATCCGCGGCCCGACAGCGAGACCCTGATCGAGGCGGCCGTCGCGTTGCTGCCGGATCGTGCCGCGTCTCTCGAGGTCGTCGATTTCGGCACCGGCACGGGTGCGCTGCTGCTGGCCTTGCTCACCGAATATCGCCACGCCACCGGAGTCGGCATCGATGTTCTGCCCGGCGCGATCGACACTGCGCGGCGGAACGCGACGCGGCTGGATCTGACGGCGCGAACGCACTTCATGGCCGGCGACTGGGCCGAAATAAATCTCAGCCCGGCCGATGTGATCCTTGCCAATCCACCCTATATACCGGGCGGTGAGATCGCTGCGCTACCGCCGGAGGTGGCGCGCTTCGATCCGCGACGTGCGCTTGACGGAGGCGCTGACGGTTTGGCGGCGTACCGGGCGCTTGCTCCGATCGTACGCCGGGTCTTGCGGCCGCATGGTTGGGCATTTTTCGAACTCGGCGCCGGCCAGAGCGAGTCGGTCGCCTCCATCATGGTTGAGAGCGGGTTGTGCGTTGCCGGCAGGCGGCGCGACTTAGCGGGGCATGAGCGCTGCCTGGTCCTCCGTCAAGCGGAATTGGGCCGGTAAGGCCCGGGGGCGGCCAAAAAAACAGGTTGGCTTCGGCAGCCATCCCGTCTAGGGTGAACCCGCCAAAAGCCAAGGAGCCAAGTGCTCCGCGCCTCAGGCGCACAAACCGCCCCTTTTTCGATTGACCGCCGGCGATAGCGCCGTGCGCGAGTGGGTTAATACCGCTTCGGATTCGGGGCGAAGCCGCAAAGGCACATCGAAACGACGAATGATGACTTCGACTGCAAGGAACTCATGAGACCAGGCCAGAAAAATCGCGGGCGTGGCGGACGCAACATGATGGGCGGCCACCCCCAGAACCGGCAGGGCGGTGGGCGCCCGCCGCATCGCACACAAAGCTTCGACTCGAGCGGGCCGAGTGTAAAGATCCGTGGCAACGCGTATCAAGTGTTCGAGCGCTATATCGCCATGGCGCGCGAAGCAGCTTCTGCCGGCGATCGTATCGCGGCGGAAAATCTCTACCAGCACGCCGAACACTACTACCGCATCATGCAGGCCAATGGCGGATACGATAACCAAGGCCAGCGGCCGATGACGCCCGCCGACAACGAAATGTCCGGGGGCGAGGACATTGACGGCCATGGCCAATATCCGAATGCGCCCAGCCAATCGCCGCAGCAGCATCAGCAACCGGCACCGCATCAGCAGATGCAGCAGCCGCCGCGGTCCCAGCCCCAACCGCAACCTCCGACGTCGCATCAGCAGGCGGCGCCGGGTCCGGCGGAGCCGGGTCCGCAGCCACCGATCCCGCCGGCCGATCCCGACTACAACGCCTGAGTCGCGCGACCACCTGCCGCGCAATCCAGGCGGCGCCTGACCGGCGCCTTTGGCCGCTCTTGTCGGCGGCCGAAGCCACCCCATATCTGTGCCGGAAGACAGATCCGCCGCTTCCAAGAAGGGCGGATATGCCGGTCACGAAGGGGGTCCGATGGACTTCGAAAAATACACGGAGCGCTCGAAAGGCTTCGTCCAAGCGGCACAAACGCTTGCTCAGCGCTCCGGTCAACAGCAGATCGTTCCCGAGCATCTGCTCAAGGTATTGCTCGACGACAAGGAAGGTCTCGCGGCGAACCTGATCCGTGCCGCCGGCGGCGATCCAGCGCGGGCCTTGGCGGCGATCGAAGCTTCACTCGCGCGATTGCCGCGCGTCGAAGGCGCGGGCGCCGGCCAGACGTTCTTGTCGCAGGATTTGGCGAGGCTCTTCGGCGAGGCCGAGAAGATCGCCGAAAAGGCCGGTGACAGCTTCGTCACCGCCGAGCGCCTGCTGCTCGCGCTGGCGCTCGACAAGAACTCCAACGCCGGCAAGGCGCTCGCCTCCGCCGGCATCAACGCGCAGAATCTCAACGCTGCGATCGAACAAATTCGCAAAGGGCGCACCGCCGACACGGCGTCGGCCGAGGAAAGCTATGACGCACTCAAGAAATACGCGCGCGACCTGACGGCGGCCGCACGCGAAGGCAAGCTCGATCCGGTCATCGGTCGTGACGAGGAAATCCGTCGCACGATCCAAGTGCTCTCGCGGCGCACCAAGAACAATCCGGTTTTGATCGGCGAGCCCGGCGTTGGCAAGACCGCGATCGTCGAAGGCCTTGCGCTGCGCATCGTCCACGGCGACGTGCCCGAGAGCCTCAAAGAGAAGCGCCTGCTGGCGCTCGATCTCGGCGCGCTGGTGGCCGGCGCCAAGTTCCGCGGCGAATTCGAGGAGCGGCTCAAGGCCGTGCTGTCGGAGATCACGGCCAGCGCCGGCGAGATCATCGTCTTCATCGACGAGCTCCACACCTTGGTGGGCGCGGGCAAGGCGGAGGGCGCGATGGATGCGTCCAACATGCTCAAGCCCGCCCTGGCGCGCGGCGAGCTGCACTGCGTCGGCGCCACCACGCTCGACGAGTACCGCAAGCATATCGAAAAGGACGCGGCGCTGGCGCGGCGCTTCCAGCCTATCTTCGTCAACGAGCCGTCAGTCGAGGACACGATCTCGATCCTGCGCGGCATCAAGGAGAAGTACGAGCTCCACCACGGCGTGCGCATCACCGACGGAGCGATCGTCGCGGCGGCGACGCTGTCGAACCGGTACATCACCGATCGGTTCCTGCCCGACAAGGCGATCGATCTGATGGACGAGGCGGCGTCGCGCCTGCGCATGGAGGCCGAATCAAAACCGGAGGAGATCGATGAGCTCGATCGCCGCATCGTCCAGCTCAAGATCGAGCGCGAGGCGCTGAAGAAGGAGACCGATCCGGCATCGAGGGACCGGCTGAAGAAGCTCGAAGGCGAGCTGACCACCCTCGAGAAGCAGTCGGCGGACTTGACTTCGTGCTGGCGCGCCGAAAAGGAGCAGATGGCCGGTGCACAGAAGCTCAAGGAGCAGATCGACCGCGCCCGCATCGAGCTTGAGCAGGCACAGCGCAAGGGAGATTTCACTCGCGCGGGCGAACTGACCTACGCGGTCCTTCCCGATCTCGAGAAGAAGCTCAAGGCCGCCGAGGCGGCCGAGGGCAACCGCATGATCGACGAGGCTGTAACCGAGCAGCACATCGCCGCCGTGGTGTCGCGCTGGACCGGCATACCGGTCGACAAGATGCTCGAAGGCGAGCGCGAGAAGCTGCTGCACATGGAGGACAATGTGCGTCGGCGCGTCGTCGGCCAGGACGAGGCCGTCGTCGCGGTCTCGAATGCGATCCGCCGCGCCCGTGCCGGGCTGCAGGATCCGAATCGGCCGATCGGCTCGTTCCTGTTCCTGGGTCCGACCGGCGTCGGTAAGACCGAGCTCGCCCGTGCGCTCGCCGAATTCCTATTCAACGACGAGCAGGCGCTGCTGCGCGTCGACATGTCAGAATACATGGAGAAACATGCGGTCGCGCGCTTGATCGGCGCACCGCCGGGCTATGTCGGTTACGAGGAAGGCGGCGCTCTGACCGAAGCCGTGCGGCGCCGGCCGTATCAAGTGATCTTGTTCGACGAGGTCGAGAAGGCCCATCCCGACGTCTTCAATGTCCTGCTCCAGGTGCTGGACGACGGCCGGCTGACCGACGGCCAGGGCCGCACGGTCGATTTCCGCAACACGCTCATCATCCTGACCTCGAACCTGGGCAGCGAGTATCTCGCCAACCTGCCCGAGGGCCAGGACGTCGACAGCGTCCGCGGCCCGGTGATGGAGGCGGTGCGCGCCGCTTTCCGGCCTGAATTCCTCAACCGCTTGGATGAAATCCTGATCTTCCGACGGCTTTCGCGCGCCGACATGGAGGGCATTGTGGCCATCCAGCTGAAACGGCTCGAGCAACTCTTGGCCGAGCGCAAGATGACGCTAGAGCTCGATGCGAAGGCACGCGCTTGGCTCGCCGCGGCCGGCTACGATCCGGTCTACGGCGCGCGGCCACTCAAGCGCGTGATCCAGCGCGAGCTCCAGAATCCTCTGGCCGAAGCCATCCTCAAGGGCACGATCAAGGACGGCGAGACGATCGGCGCGACGGCAACCGGCGAGGACCATCTGGTGATCGCGCCGAAACCGGCCAAGCGCGCCAAGGCCCAGGCGGCGGAGTAAGTCGCAGCGCGCTGTCCGCGCTCAAATCGGATTGTTGCGATAGTGATCGGCGGGTAACACGAGCGCTTTGAATTGGCGGCGCTCAGCCGAGCTCGGCGGCCCAGTCGCGGCTTTCGACGATCTCTTTGATGCGGCGCAAGAGTCCAGCGGCATACGCGCCGTCGAAGGCGCGGTGGTCGAAGCTTTGGCCGACCATGGCGACGCGCCGGATGACAACGCTATCGCCCTTCGGCCCTTCGACGACCATGGGCGCCTTGCGTACCGCGTCGAGCGATAGGATGGCGACGTTGGGCGCGTGGATCACTGGCATGGTGAAGAGCGTCCCGAACGAGCCATTGTTGGTGATCGTGTAGGTCGCGCCCGCGACGTCACCGGGCGTCAGTTTACCGGTGCGCGCCTTTTCCGCCTGGCGCGCGATCGCCTTAGCGAGACCGGTGACATTGAGGTCTTCGGCACGGTGCACGACGGGCACGACCAAGCCACCGTGGTCGAGATCGGTTGCGATACCGAGGTTGATCTCGCGGTGCACGATCAGGCGATCGCGGTCGAAGCTGGCATTAGCCTTCGGGAATTCGCCAAGCGTGATGCACACGGCGCGGGCGACGAACGGCAGATAGGTCAGGGCGATGCCGTGGCGTTGTTCGAAGACGGCTTTCGCTTTCTCACGCGCCGCCACGATTCCAGTGACGTCGAGTTCGATCGCCTGGAACGCGTGGGGAATAGTGCGCCACGCTTCTGCGAGATGCGCGGCGGTCTGGGCGCGGATGCGATTGAGCGGCTCGACGGTGTCGCCCGGATGCAACGCGATCGGCGCGTGGGCGATCACGGGCGCGCTCGGTGCGGCGGCGACGTCCGCCGCGGCGATGCGCCAGCCGCCGCGCGCCTTCACGTGCTGAGCGATCGTCGCAAGGTTGGCGCCCGAATCCCGGATCAGGCGGCGCGCCAACGGCGTCACCTTGAGTCCGTCGAGCACACCGTCCTGGGGCAGCGCGATGCCGATGGGCGTCCGAACCTCCTCGAAGGGTTTGAGGACGAACGAGCGGTAGGCCGAGCTCGGCGCGACGGCAACTGGCGCTGCGGCGCTCGGCCGTGCCGCGGACTGCGATGTGCCCGCCGCTGCGCGCGGTGGTGTCGTTCGTGCCCGCGGCGGCACGGGCTTCGGCTCGGCGACTTTGTCACCGGCATTGCCGAGGACCGCGACGACGGTGCCGACGGGCACGGTCTCGCCCGCCGGCACGCGGATCTCGGTGAGCGTGCCGGTTTCGGTCGCCTGCACCTCCATCGAGACCTTGTCGGTCTCGATCAGGAACAGGTTCTCGCCGGCGGCGACCTTGTCGCCGACTTTCTTGAACCAACTCGCAACCTTGCCTTCGGTGACGGTCTCGCCGAGCTGCGGCATGATCACGTTCATGCGAGCGCCATCGCCTACCAGGTGACCGAGACGTATTGCGTCTCGAGAAATTCCATCATGCCCTCGTGCGCTCCTTCGCGGCCGATGCCCGACTGCTTGGCGCCGCCGAACGGCGCAGCGGGATCGCTCGCGACCCCGCGATTGAGACCGACCATGCCGGCTTCGAGCCGCTCCGAGATCTTGAGGCCGCGCGACAAGTCGCGCGTATAGACGTAGGAGATCAGGCCGAATTCAGTGTCGTTGGCCTTGCGGATCGCGTCGTCCTCGTCGCGGAACTTCTGGATCGGCGCCACCGGCCCGAAGATCTCCTCCTTCAGGCAGCGGGCGCTGTCCGGCACGTCGACCAACACCGTCGGCGGATAGTAGTAGCCGGTGCGGTTCAAGCGCTGCCCGCCGATCACCGCGCGCGCGCCTTTGTTGAGCGCGTCTTCGACCAGGGTCGCGACCTTTTCGCGCGTATCGGCATTGACCAGCGGTCCGACGGCGACGCCCTCGTCGAGTCCGTTACCGATTTTCAGCGCCTTCATCCGCGCCGCGAACTTGTCGACGAAGGTATCGTGCACCTTTTCGTGGACGTAGAAGCGGTTGGCCGCGGTGCAAGCCTCGCCCATGTTGCGCATCTTGGCGACCATCGCGCCGTCCACCGCCGCGTCGATGTCGGCGTCCTCGCAAACGATGAACGGCGCATTGCCGCCGAGCTCCATCGCTGGCCGCACGACGTTGTCGGCCGCCTCGTGCAGGAGCTTGCGGCCGACTTCGGTCGAGCCCGTAAACGAGATCACGCGCACGCGCGGATCGTGCAGCATCGCGCTCACCACCGCGCCCGACTTGCGCGACGGCAGGATGTTGACGACGCCCGGCGGCACGCCTGCATCCTGGAAGAGCTCGGCAAGCGCGAGCATTGTCAGCGGCGTCTCCGATGCCGGCTTGAGCACGACGGTACAGCCGGCCGCCAGGGCTGGCGCGATCTTGCGCGTGCCCATCGCCGCCGGGAAATTCCAGGGCGTCACCAGCACCGCGATGCCGGCCGCTTTGTGCTGGACCAGGATGCGCGCGCCGGTCGACGGCGCCTTGGAGACATCGCCGAGGTTGCGCGGCGCCTCTTCCGAGTACCAGCGGAAGAACTCCGCGGCGTAGACGGCCTCAGCGCGGGAATCGGGCAGCGCCTTGCCGTTCTCGAGCGTCATAAGCCGGGCGAAATACTCCTTGCGCGCGATCGCGAGCTCGAAGCATTTGCGCAGAATCTCGGCCCGGTCGCGCGGGTTGGTCACCGACCACGCCGGAAAGGCCCGCGCCGCGGCGTCGATCGCGGCCTTGGCGTCGTCGACCGTGCCGTCCGCCACCTTGCACAGCGGCTGCTCGGTCGCGGGGTTGAGCACGTCGAATTGGCCGCCGCCGGTTGCCGCGCGGAACTGGCCGCCGATATAGAGCCCGGTCGGTACTTCGACGTCGGGCGCATCCTTAAGCTTCACCTTCAGAATACCAGCCATGATCGACCTCACGCGTTCAAGGAGCGGCGGATCTTGTCGACGATGCGCGGCGCGGTCGGGAGCGCCAGGTCCTCGAGATTGTCCGCCGCGGGCAGCGGAATATGAGGGGTGGTGATGCGCACCACCGGCCCATCGAGATCGTAGAACGCTTCCTCGGCGGCGATCGACGCCAACTCAGCGCCCCAGCCGCACAGCCGAGGGTTCTCCTCGACGGTGAACAGGCGATGCGTGCGGCCAACCGATCCCAGGATGGTCGCGAGATCGAGCGGCACCAGCGAGCGTACGTCGATCACCTCGACGTCGATGCCGTGCTCTTTCGCCAAGGTCTCCGCGGCATCGAGCGCGCGCGGCACCATCAGCGCGAGCGCCAGCACCGTCGCATCCTTGCCCGGCCGGACGATTTTCGCCGTGCCCAGCCGATCGACGATCTCGCCGTCGGGCACCTCGCCTTTCGTCGCGTAAAGCGATTTGTGTTCGAAGAAGATCACCGGGTCGGGATCGCGCACGGCGGCGGCCATCAGGCCGATGACGTCGACCGGGCTCGACGGCGCAACCACCTTGAGGCCCGGGATCATCATCGCCCAGTTCTCGACGCTCTGACTATGCTGCGCACCGAAGCGCGAGCCCGCGCCGTTGCCGGTGCGCACGACCAGCGGACATTTCACCTGGCCGTTCGACATATAGCGCGACTTCGGGATCTCGTTGGCGATGTAGTCGAAGCATACCGCGAGGAAGTCCGAGAACATGATCTCGGCGATCGGCTTCAGGCCGGTCATTGCCGCGCCCATGGCCGCGCCGAGGATCGCCTGCTCCGAGATCGGCGTGTCGCGCACGCGCTTGGGACCGAATTGCTCGAGGAGGCCCACGGTCGCCTTGAAGACGCCACCGGCCTTGGCGACGTCTTCGCCGAGGAAGACGACGTCGGGATCGCGGCTCATCTCCTGCGCGATGCCGCGCGCCACCGCGTCGCGATAAGTCAGTTCCGCCACGCCCAGCCTCCGTCGGCATAGACATCGGTGGTCAGGATGTCGGCGGGCGTCGGTGGCGCCGCTTTGCATGCCTCGGTCGCGGCGTCCACCTTGCGCATCGAATCCTGCTCGATCCGCTTGAGCGCGGCTTCGCCGATGCCGGCTTCGAGCAGCCGCCCGCGATAGAGCTTGATCGGATCGCGCGTCATCCACTCCTCGAGCTCGCCAGGCGGACGGTACTTGGCGGGATCGGCGCGCGAATGGCCGCTGTGGCGATAGGTCAGGCATTCGATCAGCGACGGACCATCGCCGGCGCGCGCCTTGACGAAGGCGGCGTGCGCCGCGCGAAAGACCTCGTCGGCATCGTTGCCGTCGACGATGATGCGCTCGAGCCCGTAGGCGCTCGCGCGGTCCGCTGCCGGGTGCTGCACCGCGGTGACTTCACCAATGGGCGTGTATTCCATGTAGAGGTTGTTCTCGCACACGAACACCACCGGCAATTTCCACACGACGGCGAAATTGAGCGCCTCGTGGAACGCGCCGATATTGGTCGTGCCGTCGCCGAAGAAGCAGACTGAAACGTCCTTTTGCCCCTTGTACTGCGCGCGCCAGGCCGCGCCGCAGGCGATCGGCAGATGCGCGCCGACGATGGCGTAAGAGCCCATGACGCCGTGATCGACGGAGGTCAGATGCATCGAGCCGCCCTTGCCGCGCATCAGGCCGTTGTCGCGCTGCATGAGCTCGCCGAGCACCTTTTCCATCGAGACGCCGCGCGCCAGGGTGTGCGCATGACCGCGATAGGTGCAGAAGCTGAGATCGCCTTTCTCCATGGCGCCGGCGAAACCGGCCGCAACGGCTTCCTGACCGAGCGACAGATGGCTTGTGCCCTTGACCAGGCCCTGCAGAAACAGGTCGTAGGCGCGCTGCTCGCAGTCGCGGATCTCGACTTGGAGACGGTAGAGCTCGAGGCGCTTGGCCTCGTTCAGCGCGTCGTTGCGGAGGTTCACGGACTTCAAATGGGCGCGGCTGGTCCCGCGGGCATCCTTCTCTCCGATGACGCCGGGCGCCGCGTCTTTCGCCGGACGCGGTGCGGCGCCGTCGCGCTCTCACCCTGGTCCTGGTTGATATCGGGCCTAACCATGCGTCGCGGTCTCGATCACTGTCAACGTCGTGGCGCCCTGGCCGGAGCGCACGGTGGGCCCGATCGAAGGGTCGCGGCTTAACGACGATTTCCCTGTTCGTACAAGGGTTTTCCCACGGCCAAAACACCCCATTTAACATAGGCTTTTCTTGACTCAACGGGGCCCTGCCGCGATGCTGCAACAAAGCACATCGCGGTGCCGCCGCAACGGGAAGACCCGCCGCGGCAGGGCGAAATTCCCGATTCAGTCTGGGCACGCGACTCAGGGAGATCGGGTCGGATGAGGATGGGGTTTTGACGGCGCACGGTATGTCCGCGCGGCAAGGTCTGTACGACCCGGCGCATGAGCATGACGCCTGCGGGGTCGGCTTCATTGCGCACATCAAAAACCGCAAGAGCCACGACCTGCTCGCGAGCGGCATCCGGATTCTCGACAACCTCGCGCATCGCGGCGCGGTGGGGTCGGATCCGCTTGCCGGCGACGGCGCCGGCATCCTGATCCAACTGCCGGAAAAGCTCTTCCGCGACGAGGCCAAGCAGCTGGGCTTCACGCTGCCGGCGGCCGGATACTACGGCGTCGGCATGGTGTTCCTGCCGGGCAATCCGGCGACGCGACGGGAATGCGAGGCCGCGATCACGCATTTCATCGCCGCCGAGGGCCAGACGCTGCTCGGCTGGCGCGACGTGCCGGTCGATTCGACCGTGCTGGGCGAGAGTATCAAGTCGATCGAGCCGGTGATTCGGCAATTCTTCGTCGGCCGCGGCGCCAATTGCGCCGACGCCGATGCGCTGGAGCGCAAGCTCTACGTGATTCGCAAGCAGTCGCACGCGACCGTGCGCGCGAAGAAGCTGCCCGAGGGTACCGCCTTTTATATCGCGAGCCTGTCGACCCGAACCATCATCTACAAGGGCATGGTGATCCCTGAGCGGCTGGCGCTCTACTACAATGACCTCAAGGACGAGCGCACCGAGTCGGCGCTCGCGCTCGTCCATGCTCGCTTCTCGACCAACACCTTCCCATCGTGGGAGCTGGCGCATCCCTTCCGCTTCCTCGCCCATAACGGCGAGATCAATACGCTGCGCGGCAACATCAACTGGATGATGGCGCGGCGGCACTCGATGACGTCGAAGCTGCTGGGCGACGACCTGGCAAAGCTTTGGCCGCTCATTGGCGATGGCAATTCTGATTCGGCGACGCTCGACAATTGCCTCGAGCTGCTGATCGCCGGCGGCTATCCGATGGTTCACGCGCTGATGATGATGATCCCGGAAGCGTGGTCCGAAAACGCCCTGATGGATAAAGACCGGCGCGCGTTCTACGAATATCACGCCGCGCTGATGGAGCCGTGGGACGGACCGGCTGCGATTGCCTTCACCGACGGCCGCCAGATCGGCGCCACGCTCGACCGCAACGGCTTGCGGCCGGCGCGCTTTTTCGTGACGTCGGACGACCACGTGGTGATGGCGTCCGAAGCCGGCGTGCTCGACGTGCCCGAGGAGAAGATCGTCCGCAAGTGGCGGCTCGAGCCGGGCAAGATGCTGCTCGTCGACCTCGCCAAGGGTCGGATCGTCGACGACGCGGAGCTCAAGGCCCAGATCGCGCGCGCCAAGCCGTATCAGAAATGGCTCGACCAGACGCAGATCAAGCTCGAATCGCTGCCCGAGGAGGTGACGCCGCTGCCGCCGCCGGCGGACGTCCTGCTCGATCGTCAGCAGGCCTTCGGCTACACGCAGGAGGATATCAAGTTCTTCCTCAAGCCGATGGTGCTGACCGCCGAGGACACCGTCGGCTCGATGGGCCGTGATACCCCGCTGGCCGTGCTCTCCGACCGGCCGAAGCTGCTGTTCGACTATTTCCAGCAGCGTTTCGCCCAGGTCACCAATCCGCCCATCGATTCGATCCGCGAAGAGCTGGTCATGGCGTTGGTCTCGCTGGTGGGACCACGGCCGAACCTGCTGGATCTCGAGACCGGCGGCTCGCATATCCGGCTCGAGCTGCACCAGCCGATCCTGACCAACATGGACATGGAGCGTGTCCGGCGGATCGAGGACAACACCAACGGCCATTTCAAGAGTTTCACGCTCTCGATCTGCTATCCGGCGACGGCGGGTGCCGACGGCATGGAGCCCGCACTGAAGCGCATTTGTGATCAGGCGAAGGATGCCGTTCGGGCCGGTTCCAACATCATCGTGCTGTCGGATCGCGCGCTGGACGCCGAGCATATCGCGGTACCATCGCTGCTCGCGGTCGCCGCGGTCCATCACAGCTTGATCCGCGAGGGCCTGCGCACTGAAGTCGGCGTGGTGGTCGAGACCGGCGAGGCGCGCCAGCTGCACGATATCTGCCTCCTCGCGAGCTACGGCGCCGAGGCGATCAATCCCTATCTGGCGCTCGACAGCATTGCGACGCTGAAGCGTGAGCTGGGCGAGAAGCTGGTGACCGAAGCCGACGCGCAGAAGCGCTACATCAAGGCGCTGACGAAGGGAATCATGAAGGTGATGTCCAAGATGGGCATCTGCACCTTCCAGTCCTATTGCGGCGCGCAGATCTTCGACGCCGTCGGGCTCAATCGCACCATCCTCGACGAGTATTTCACCGGCACCGCGTCGCCGGTCGAGGGCATCGGCCTCAAGGAGATCGCCGAGGAGACCGTTCGCCGCCATCGGCTGGCGTTCGGCGACGCGCCGATCTATCGCAACGCGCTCGATCCGGGCGGCGAGATTCTCTACCGCGTGCGCGGCGAGCAGCACGTCTGGACCATGGACACGGTGGCGCTGCTGCAGCATGCCGTGCGCGGCAACAACTATCGCAAGTACAAGGAATACGCCCGTCGCGCCGGCGATCAGGAAGATGGCGCAATCGCACTGCGTGGCTTGCTCGATTTCGATTTCACCCGCGAGCCGATCCCGCTCGACCAGGTAGAGCCGGCCGAAAACATCATGCGGCGGTTCTCGACCGGCGCAATGTCCTTCGGCTCGATCTCGTGGGAGGCGCATACCACGCTCGCTATAGCGATGAACCGCATCGGCGGTCGCTCCAACACCGGTGAAGGCGGCGAGGATCCACGGCGCTACAAACCACTCGACAACGGCGATTCGCTGCGCTCGGCGATCAAGCAGGTCGCATCGGGCCGCTTCGGGGCCAACGCCGAATATCTGGTCAACGCCGACATGCTGCAGATCAAGATGGCGCAAGGCGCCAAGCCGGGCGAAGGTGGCCAGTTACCAGGCCACAAGGTCGACGACTGGATCGCGCGCACGCGTCACACTATGCCTGGCGTCGGCCTGATCTCGCCGCCGCCGCATCACGACATCTATTCGATCGAGGATCTGGCGCAGCTCATCCACGATCTGAAGAACGTCAATCCGAAGGCGTGGATCAGTGTCAAGCTGGTCGCCGAGATCGGCGTCGGCACCATCGCCGCCGGCGTGGCCAAGGCCTATGCCGATCACGTCACCATCGCCGGCCACGAAGGCGGCACCGGCGCGAGCCCGCTGACCTCGATCCACCATGCCGGCGAACCGTGGGAGATCGGCCTCGCCGAGACGCACCAGACGCTGGTGCTGAACGGCCTGCGCGGACGCATCGCGGTGCAGGTCGACGGCGGCTTGCGCACTGGCCGCGATGTCGTCGTCGGCGCACTGCTGGGCGCCGACGAGTTCGGCTTCGCCACCGCGGCGCTCATCGCCGAGGGCTGCGTGATGATGCGCAAGTGCCACCTCAACACGTGTCCCGTCGGCGTCGCAACCCAGGACAAGGAGCTGCGTAAGCGGTTCGTTGGCAAGCCGGAGGACGTCATCACGTTCTTCCGATTCGTCGCGGAAGAGACGCGCGAGCTGATGGCGAAGCTCGGCTTCCGCACGTTCAATGAGATGATCGGTCGCACCGACCGGCTGATGATGCGCCGCGGCTCGAACCATCCCAAGGCGGGGCAGATCGACCTCAGCCGCGTGCTCTACCGGCCGCAAGTGCCGGCCGGCACCAAAACCTATCAATGCGAGGCTCAGAACCACCGACTCGAAAAAGCCCTCGATCACAAGCTCATCGCCCAGGCGAAGCCGGCGCTCGAGCACGGCAAGCGCGTGGTCATCGAGACGCCGGTGCGCAACGTCAACCGCACCGTGGGCGCCATGCTGTCGGGCGAGGTGGCACGGCGCTACGGCGACGCGGGCCTGCCGGATGCCACGATCGACGTTCGGCTCAAAGGCACCGGTGGCCAGACCTTCGGTGGCTTCCTTGCGCGCGGCATTGCCTTCACTTTGGAGGGCGCGGCCAACGACTACGTTGGCAAGGGCCTATCGGGCGGCCGGCTGGTGGTCTATCCGCCGCGCAACAGCAATCTCGCGCGCGAGAAGAGCATCATCATCGGCAATACCGTGCTCTACGGCGCCGTTAGCGGCGAATGCTACTTCAGCGGCGTCGCCGGAGAGCGTTTCGCGGTGCGCAACTCGGGCGCCGTCGCGGTGGTCGAGGGCGCGGGCGCGCATTGCTGCGAATACATGACGGGCGGCATCGTCGCGGTGCTTGGTGACACCGGCCCGAATTTCGCCGCCGGTATGAGCGGCGGTGTCGCCTACGTGCTCGACGAGCGCGGCGACTTCAAGACCCGCTGCAACACCGCGATGGTCGAGCTCGAGCCGCTCGAGGGCGACGATGACCCGGTCGATGCCGACCAGCCGATCGAATTCGCCTATTCGCTCCACGAGAACGATTTTCGCTTGCTGCGCCGCATGATTGAGCGGCATGCGCGTCTGACGCAAAGTCCGCGCGCGCGCATCATGCTGGACGATTGGTCGAGCTGGCAGAACCGGTTCGTCAAGGTCATGCCGATCGAGTATCGGCGCGCCCTGCAGAAGATCGAGCACGCACGGAAGGCCGAGCCGGCGGAGATTGGCGTCGCGGTGAGCGCCTGAGCCGATGGGTAAGCCGACCGGGTTCATGGAGTTCGAACGGCGCGACCATGCCTACGCGCCGGTAGAAGAACGCCTCAAGCACTATCGCGAATTCGCGGAGCCGTTGCCGCCCGACGAGCTGAAGCGCCAAGCCGGGCGCTGCATGGATTGCGGCACGCCGTACTGCCATGCCGCGTGCCCGGTGAACAACATCATCCCGGACTGGAACGACCTCGTCTACGAAGGCGACATGCGGCGGGCGCTCCAGGTGCTGCACTCGACCAATAACTTTCCGGACATCACCGGGCGAATTTGTCCGGCGCCGTGCGAAGCTTCGTGCACCCTAAATCTCATCGAATCGCCGGTCACCATCAAGACGATCGAGCACGCCATCGCCGAGCGCGGCTGGGAGGCGGGCTGGGTCGCGCCGTCGCCCGCGAAGCGTCGGACGGGCAAGCGCATCGCTGTCATCGGTTCGGGTCCGGCTGGTCTGGCCTGCGCCCAGCAGCTGGCGCGCGTCGGGCACGAGGTCGCCGTCTACGAGAAATCGCCACGAATCGGCGGCTTGTTGCGCCTCGGCATTCCCGATTTCAAGCTCGAAAAGCATGTTGTGGATCGCCGGATCGCGCAGATGCGGGCCGAAGGCGTCGTCTTTCACGTCAACGCGCATATCGGTCGCAACATTCCGGTGGCGAAGGTGATGAAGGCGAACGATGCCGTCGTCTTCGCGATCGGCGCCGAGCACCCACGCGACCTGCCGGTGCCGGGCCGAGAGTTCGCGGGTATCCACTTCGCGATGGATTTCCTGACGCAGCAGAATCACCGGGTCGCGGGCGAGAAGTTCGAAGGTGCGGACATTCTCGCCGGCGGCAAAAACGTGCTGGTCATCGGCGGCGGCGACACCGGCTCCGACTGCATCGGTACCGCGAACCGGCAGGCCGCCAAATCGGTGACCCAGATCGAAATCATGCCGCAACCGCCCGAGCACGAGGACAAGCTGCTGACCTGGCCGGATTGGCCGATGAAGTTGCGCACGTCGTCGTCGCAGGAGGAAGGCATCGACCGCGACTGGTCGGTCTTGACGAAGGCGTTTACCGGCAGCGACGGCCGCGTTACCGGCCTCGATTGCGTGCGCGTCCAATGGCACCGCGATCCTGAAGGCCGCATGCAAATGGTCGAGCTGTCGAACAGTGCCTTTCACATTTCGGCCGAACTCGTGCTGCTGGCGATGGGTTTTGTGCATCCGGTCAAGCCTGGCGCCGTCGACGGTGTCGGCCTGGCACTCGATCCACGCGGCAATATCAAGGCCAACACCGACGATTACCGTACCAGCGTCGATAAGGTATTTGCCGCCGGCGATGCGCGCCGCGGCCAGTCGTTGGTGGTCTGGGCAATTCGCGAGGGCCGCCAATGCGCCCGCGCGGTTGACACGTTTCTGATGGGTCGGTCCGACCTGCCACGATGATTGCTTTTGGACGCGGGCGACGGTCAATCGCTTGCCGCGACGCGCGCTCCCGGTCTGGTCGTCCGGCATCCTAGCGGGCGAAAAAGCGCCGCAACGCTGACTGGAATTGCTCCGGCTGCTCGAGGATCGAGGCATGCCGCGCGCGTTGGAGCCACACGAGGAGGGAGTTCGCGATGTTGGCTTTGAGCCAGCGCGCCGCGTCGATAAAGCTCGGAATGTCCTGCTCGCCGCAAATCACGAGGGTCGGTGCCGCGATTTTCGGCGTCAGCGCGCGCAAATCGGCCGCGGCGAGTGCTTCGCACGCGCGGGCATAACCTTCATTCGGGCAGTGCTCGAAAGCGGCGCGCACATAGCGCACGGCGGGCGATTCCTGCGCGATGAATTCCTTGGTGAACCAGATATCGAGCAGACCCGGAATCAGTGACTTGACGCCGCCGTCGCGCGCCTGCGCAGCCCGCACAGCCCACATGCCGCGCATTTCGTCGGTATAGCGCGGCGTCGTATCAATCAGCACAAGCCGGTCAACCCGCGTCGGAAAAGCGGCCGCGAAATGCTGTGCAACGAGGCCGCCGAACGATATGCCTGCGATCGTGGCGCGCGCGACACCGGCACTGTCCAGTATCGCGCCGAGCTGGCTCGCGAGGTCGGCAATGCCATATGGCGCCGACGGAACCGGGCTTTCGCCATGGCCGGGAAAATCATAGGCGAGCAGCGTATGATCGCGCTCCCAGTTGGGCAGCGCGATCCGCCACAGCCGATGGTCGACGCCGAGGCAATGCAGCAACACCATGGGCGGTCCCTTACCCGTCCGGTGCAACGCGATCGCGCCTGCATCGAACGCCGAACCGATTTCGCCCATTGTTGTTCCCGTCGTTAATCGTCCCTTTACCATAGGCCGCGGCCCGGCGCGGCTCATTTCGACAAACGCAACGTTAATGATTCTCGGCCATGCTTGGCCCCGAACTTCCTGGCGATGAACCTTACCGCATGACCGGCATTCTTAACGGCGCCTACGAACCGATGCTCGTTCTCTTGTCGATGGGCATCGCCACCTGGGCCTCATTCGTCGCGCTCAATGTCTCGTCCCGCATCTGGTCGTCGACCGGCTGGGTCAGGATCGGCTGGATCCTCGCCGCTGCGACCGCGATGGGCGGCGGCATCTGGTCGATGCACTTCATTGCGATGCTGGCATTCTCGCTGCCGGTGCCGGTCGGTTACAGCGTTCCGATTACGCTGATCTCGCTGGCGATCGCAATCGACGTCACCGCGGTTGGATTCGCGATCGTTGCCGGCGCTCGAACGACGCAGCGGCTCATGCTCGCGGGCACGATCATGGGCCTCGGCGTTGCAGCCATGCATTATACCGGCATGGCGGCGATGCAGCTGCCGGCGGTCGTCACCTACGATCCGATGATCGTCGTCGCTTCGATCGTCATTGCCTGCGTCGCCGCGACCGTCGCGTTGTGGATCGCGCTGCACGAAAAGGGAACGCTGTGGCGCGCCGGTGCCGCGGTGGTCATGGGTGCCGCGGTCTACGGGATGCACTACACCGGCATGGAGGCTGCTTGCTTCACCGGCTTGCCGAGCCTGCTGCATCCTCAAACGGCTCAGCTCGATCGCGGCAACCTGGCTCTGATCATTGCCTTCGCGAGTGCCATCATTCTCGGCCTCGAGCTGCTTTCCGCCAAGTTCGACCACCACCGCGAATCGATTCGCGCTCGCGAACAGAACATCATTCAATCGACCACCGACCGCTTCCGCCATCTGGTGCAGAGCTCGAACGACATCTTCCTGGTGGTCACCCGGACCGGCCAAATCACGTTTGCCGTGCAGTCGCAGGGCCTGACCGGCTTCGATATCAAGTCGCTGGAGAGTAGCAGCATATTCGACCTCGTCGAGGGCCAGGGCGTCGACCTGATGCGTCGCGCCTTGATTGTGCACGGCCCGCGTTCGTCGGCCGCGCATGTCAATCATCTGAGGATCCGCAAGGCCGGCGGCCCGCTGCGCGACTACGAGGCGACGCTCTGCAACATGATGCACGAGCCGTCGATCGGCGGCGTCGTCATCACGTTCCACGACGTTACCGAGCGCGAGCGCGCCGTTGCCGAGCTGCTCGAGGCCAAGCAGGTGTCGGAAGATGCGAGCCGCCTCAAGAGCGAATTCATCGCCAACATGAATCATGAGCTGCGGACGCCGCTCAACGCCATCCTGGGCTTCTCCGAGATCATGATGAACGATGCGCAAGGCAAGCTCGTGCAGGGTCGCTACCGCGATTACGCCAAGGATATCAATCGCAGCGGCGCTCAGCTGCTGTCGATCATCAACGACATCCTCGATTTCGCCAAGTCGGATGCCAAGCAGCTCTCTCTGAACGAGAGCCTGATCGACGCGACGACGCTGGTCGACGACAGCGTCCGGTTCGTCACGCCGATCGCCAACAAGAAGGGTGTTGTCATCGCCACCAAGGTCGCGGCGAACGTGCCGAATTTCCGCGGAGACGAGCGCCGGCTGCGGCAGATCATGCTCAATCTGCTGTCGAATGCCGTCAAATTCACGCCTGCCGAGCGCGAAGTGCGCGTGCTGGTGCGGACGAGCGACGCCGGAGGCGTGCAGTTCGACGTCGAGGACACCGGCATCGGCATCCCGCCCGATCAGATCAATCGCGTGATGGAGCCGTTCTATCAGGTCGACGGGTCGCTGGCCCGCACTCAGGAAGGCACTGGCCTCGGCCTTCCGATCGCCAAATCTCTGGCCGAGCTGCACGGCGGCACGCTGCGGCTCGAAAGCGCCGTCGGCTACGGCACCACGGCGCGCCTCACGCTTCCGCCCGAGCGCAACGTTCGCCAAACCGCCGCCGCCTGAGTCGGTTGCACGGCCACCATGCGGGTGCGCGGGGTCTCGCGCCATTGCATTGACGCGACCGCGGGCCTACGCAGCGGCCCGATCTGCGGTAGGCCGGGCGGGGAGCCGAATCGAGCCTTGCCGCATTAATACGGAGCAATGCGAGCCCGCTGCACGGTTTTGCTGATCGTCATGTGCCTTTGTGCGTCGGCCGCCCGCGCCGGGCAACTCTCGATTCTCGAAGAGAACGACTCGCTCTTCTTTACCAGCGACAAGCACTACACCCAAGGCATTCGCGGTGCCTATCTTTCCGATCCTCTGGCGTCCGACGATTGGCGCTACAAGGCGTTCGACGTCGTGCCGCCATTATTTCCCGATGCTGCCGCAAGCGAGCGCCGCTTCGACTGGATCTTTCTCGGCCAGAGCATCTTCACGCCGATGAATCTCTCGCTCAATCCGCCCGATACGCACGACCGCCCCTATGCCGGCTGGCTCTATACCGGCGGCTCGTTGCTGCAGGAGAACGGCAACCAGCTCACGGGGCTGGAGCTGCTGCTTGGCGCGGTCGGACCTGCCGCGCTCGGCCGCCAGGTGCAGAACGACTGGCACCAGTTCGTCGTCGGCATTCCGGGCGGCGAGGGCTGGCACGACCAGCTGAAGAACGAGCCGGCGCTGGCGTTGTCCTATGAGCGGCGCTGGCGCGTGACGGTCGCCGATCTCGGCGACGTCGGTATCGACGTCGTGCCGGAGGCGGGCGTGACCGCCGGCAACGTGTTCACCTACGGAGCTATCGGCGGCGTGATGCGCATCGGCCAGGATCTCGCCGCCGATTACGGTCCCGCACGCATCCGTCCGGCGCCGTCGGGAACCGACTGGTTCGACGGCTCCCGGGTGGCCAAGCCGCTCGGCTGGTATGTCTTCTTCGGTGCCGAAGGTCGCGCCGTTGCGCGCAATATATTCCTCGACGGCAACACGTTCGCGTCGAGCCCGCATGTCGCCAAGAAGCCGCTCGTCGGCGACCTGACGGCTGGGGCCGCTCTTTTTTGGAGGAACGATCTACGCCTCGATATCGGCCTATTGACCCGCACCAAGGAATTCTACGGCCAGCAGGGCGAGGACAGCTACGCGGGGTTTCGCTTCTCGTTCGGCCTCTGAACCCGCACTTGGAGGAGCCGCGTGCCGGCAGCCGAACATCGGCAGACTTGATCCCGCGGTTGCGACGTGCTTCCTGTGCGCGCTGTACGAAACGGAGGAACTATGGCCGACACGATCAAGGTCTTCGCTATCTGTGGGAGTCTGCGCAAGGGCTCGTACAACCGCTTGGCGCTCAAGGTGGCCGCGGAGAATCTGCCGCCAAGCATGACGCTCGACCAGTATGACCGGCTCGCCGAAATTCCGCCGTACAACGAGGATATACGCCAGCAGGGTTTCCCGCCGGTCGTCGAGGACTTGCGACGGCGGATCAAGGCCGCCGATGGCCTGCTCTTCGTCACTCCTGAATACAACTATTCGATACCGGGCGTGCTCAAGAACGCCATCGATTGGGCGTCGCGGTCGCCCGATCAACCATTCGCGGGCAAACCGGTCGCGATGATGGGCGCGAGCATGGGCATGTTCGGCACCGGCCGTGCGCAATATCATCTGCGCCAGACCTGCGTGTTCCTCGACATGATTCCGCTCAACAAGCCGGAAGTGATGATTCCGCAGGCGCAGAACAAGTTCGACGCGCAAGGCCGACTCACCGACGAAGCGACGCGCAAATTCATCGAGGACCTGATGGTGGCGCTGGTGGCGTGGGTCAAACGCTTGAAAGTCTAGGCGTAATTCGAGAGCAAGCGCCGGAGTGCCAACCGCCGTCCGCGATGCCAAATACAGATTGCGCCGCGGATCGGACCGTGACGCAATCGATGGAGCGGATCATGGCCCTAGCAACAGCTAAGACGCGGCGCGGCACGGAGCCTTTTGCCACCGAGGCCGAGCGCTGGGAAGCGGTGAAACGGCGCGATCCAACCGCCGACAGCCATTTCTACTATTCGGTGCGAACGACCGGCGTTTATTGCCGCCCCAGCTGCGCAGCCCGCCTGGCACGACGCGAGAACGTCGCGTTTCACGACAGCCGGATGGCGGCCGAGGCCGCCGGCTTCCGACCGTGCAAACGGTGCCGCCCCGACGCCGCTTCGCTCGCCGTCCGTCGTGCCGCCGTCGTGGCTGAGGCCTGCCGGGCGATTGCGGCGGCAGAAACGCCGCCTGATCTGGGCGCGCTGGCCCGTGCGGCGGGCATGAGCCGGTTCCACTTTCATCGCGTGTTCAAGGCGCAGACCGGCGTGACGCCGCGGGATTATGCCGCTGCCTGCCGTGCGCGGCGCCTGCACGACGAATTACCGCGCGCCGGCAGCGTGACGGAAGCGATCTACGGCGCCGGGTTCGGGTCAAGCGGCCGATTCTACGCCATCTCGGACGCATTGCTTGGCATGCGGCCAAAGGAATTCCGCGCTGGCGGCGTTGGTGCCGCGATCCGCTTCGCAGTCGGCCAATGCTCGCTGGGCGCGATCCTCGTCGCCGCGACCGAGAAGGGCGTCTGCGCGATCATGCTGGACGACGATCCCGAATGCTTGGTGCGCGCGTTGCACGATCGATTCCCGAAGGCGCGGCTCGTCGGCGGCGATCCGGCATTCGAACAGATGGTGGCGCGCGCCATCGGCCTCGTCGAGGGGCACAGCGCGGCGCTCGAGCTGCCGTTCGACTTGCGCGGTACGGCGTTCCAGCAGCGTGTCTGGCAGGCGCTACGCGCGATCCCTTCCGGTGCGACGGCGACCTATACCGAGATCGCCAAGCGCATCGGCCGCCCACGCGCGGTCCGAGCGGTCGCGCAGGCATGCGCCGCGAACCCGGTTGCGGTCGCGATCCCGTGCCATCGCGTGGTGCGCCGGGATGGCGGCCTCGGCGGGTATCGCTGGGGCATCGAACGAAAGCGGACTCTGCTTGCGCGCGAGGCCAAGTCGCGCGACGCGGTGCGCTAGGCCGGCACCGGCGCGGTCGCAAGTTCGAGCGTCGCGCGAACGATCTCCGCGTCTTCCGCCAATGGCTTGAGCTCGAAATCGAGATCGCGGCACAGGTCGAGCATCAGTCGGTTCTCCCGCAGCACGTCGCCGCGCAGTGCCCGGATGCCGCGGTCGCGGGCATAGGCAATGATTCGCCTCATCAGGAAGTGGCCGAGACCGTGACCTTTGCGATCCGAGCGCACAACCACGGCGAATTCGGCCTCCTCGTTATCGGGGTCCGCGGCCAGTCGCACCACGCCGATGATTTCCGGCGTTACCCCTTCGGCGGCTGCGTCGCAGAGCAGAAGCGCCATCTCGCGGTCGTAATCGAGCTGGGTCAGGCGGGCCAACAACACAGGACTGAGTTCGGTGAGGGGCGCAAAAAATCGCATGCGGATGTCCTCGGGCTCGAGACGCCGAAAAAGGGCGACGATCGACGCCGCATCCTCGGGACGGATAGGTCGCAACTGATAGGCGTGGCCGTCGGGCAAGACCACGCGCTCGACGAGCGCGTTCGGATAGGGGCGGATGGCAAGCCGCGCCGAGGGATCGCCGCTCGCGGGCTTGACCCCGATGCGGGCGTCGAGCGCAGTCACGCTCTGCGCGTCGGCAAGCAGAGGATTGATATCGAGCTCCGCGACCTCGGCGAAGTCGACAACCAACTGCGACAATTTGACGAGCGTCGCGGCGATCGCGTCGAGCGCCGCCGCCGGCTGATTGCGATAGCCCTGAAGAAGGCGATAGATACGGGTCCGCGCCATCAGGGCCCGCGCCAAAGCGACGTTGAGCGGTGCCAGCGCCAGAGCCTTGTCATCGATGATCTCGGCAGCCGTGCCGCCATGCCCGAAGAGGATGACCGGACCGAATTGCGCGTCGTCGGTCATGCCGAGGATGAGCTCATAAGCGTCGCGCCGCGTCACCATCGGCTCAACTGTGAATCCGTCGATGCGCGCGTGAGGCAATGCTCGCCGGATACGCGCGAGCATCAATCCCGCTTCGGTGCTTGCAGCCGCGGGCGTTTGCAGGTTGAGCGCGACGCCGCCGACGTCGCTCTTGTGGGTGATATCGGGCGACAGGATCTTGACCGCGCAGGCCATGCCGAGGGCGCGCGCGATCGCGCCGACCTCGTCTGGCGTCTTTGCCGTTCGGGCGACCGCGACCGGAACTCCGTAGGCCTGGAGCACATCCTTGCTTTCGGCCGCGCTCAGCCATTTCCGGCGCTGGGTCAGGGCCAGGTCGATGAGCTTGCGCACCCGTCCGCGTTCGGGCGCGAATGCATCGGACGTCGCGGCTGGAACCTGACGCAACAATTCCTGGTTGCGGCGATGGCGCACGAGATGCATGAAGCCTCGCACAGCCTCGCTCGGCGTCGCATAGGTCGGAATGCGCGCCGTCGCAAACACCTTGCGTGCTGCATCGGCGGTGCTCTCACCGACCCAGCTGGTCAATAAGTTGCGTGGCTTGATATGGCCTTCCTCGGCGAGTGCGCGCGCCGCCTCGACCGGTGACGCCAATGCCGTCGGCGCATTGAGTACGAGCAGCGCGTCCGCATTGCTGTCGCGCCGCGCGATTGCGACCGCGTCGCGATACCGTTGCGGTGACGCGTCGCCGATGATGTCAATCGGATTGCCGTGCGACCAGGTGTGCGGCAGGACACGATCGAGCGCCGCGATCGTTTCCGGCTTGAGCTCCGCCAGCCTGCCGCCCGCCTCGATCAGGCTGTCGGTCGCCATGACGGCAAGACCACCGCCGTTCGACAAGATGGCTAGGCGATCGCCGCTCACGGAATCGCACAGCGCGAGCGTTTCCGCGGCGTCAAACAGCTCGTCGAGTTCGTAAACGCGCAGCATGCCGGCGCGGCGGAATGCGGCGTCGTATACCGCGTCGGAACCGGCGAGTGCTCCGGTATGCGAACGTGCGGCGCGTGCGCCTTCGCTGCGCCGTCCGGCCTTCACCACGATGACGGGTTTCGTACGCGCCGCCACGCGTGCAGCCGACATGAACTTTCGCGGCGCCGTCACGCCTTCGATATAGAGCAGGATTGCGCGCGTCTCGGCGTCGCCCGCCAAATAGTCGAGCGTGTCGCCGAAATCGACGTCGGCCATATCGCCGAGCGATATCACGTGGGAGAAGCCGATGCCGCGCGCGGCTGCCCAATCGAGCATCGCGGTGATGATTGCGCCCGACTGAGCGACGAAGGCGAGGTCGCCACGCGGCGCCTCGATATGCGCAAACGTGGCATTGAGATGACGCCCCGAGGCGATGACGCCGAGGCAATTCGGACCCACAACGCGCAAGAGATGAGGCTTGGCCGCATCGAGCATCGCCTGGCGGAGGGTCGCGCCGGCTGCATCGCCGCCCTCGCCAAACCCGGCGGTGATGACCACCGCGGCCTTGGTGCCGCGCCGCCCGAGCGCCGCGATCAGGTCGGGCACCGTTGTTGGCGGCGTCGCAATCACCGCCAGCTCCGGCGCCTTTGGCAGATGGTCGATGTCCCGGAACGTGGCGACGCCAGCGATGGACGGGTGCGCCGGCGTCACCAGCATGATCGGCCCCTCGAAGCCGGCAGCCATCAGGTTGCGCGTCAGAACGCCGCCGACCGAGGCTGGCTTGTCGCTGGCGCCGATCAGCGCAACCGAGCGCGGCTTGAACAGGGATTCGAGGTTACGGACGCTCATTGGGCATTTGTCGCTTAACGGCCCAAATTCTTTCCCGATCCGCGGGTTGCCCGCCTTGATTCAGATCAGCCCTCGGCCGTTTGACCTAGGTCAAGGCAGCCGCCGCCGAATCCGGCATGGTTAGCAGCATAGCAGAGGAGGCACCGGTTGCTGACCTTGGAAGATTGTCTCAGCCTGTCCGACCTTAGTCGCGAGGAAATCGACGCGATCGCCGAGCACGAGCATCTGCCGGAGGTGATCGCGGCCGAGCTCGGCAATTATCTGATCCACACCGCCAGCGGCCAGCGCGCGATCAAGGACATCATGCGTGACGACATCCTGTCTGCGCAAGCGCGCGGCGATTTCCGCCATTCGGCCATGCTCAAGCTGGTACTGCGCCATTTCATCGACCGCTGCCGCAGCGATCCGGCCCTGAATTGCTGCTGAGCGGAGCTCCGCTCGCGGCGTAACATGCCGGCCATGTCGCCCGCGGACCAAGCCGAAACGGTGACATTCCTGAGCCGTGGTCGCGCGTATGGCATGCCGCGTGCCACGATCGAGCGGCGCGACACGCACATCTCTTTCGTGTTTTTGGTCGGCGAACGCGCCTTCAAGCTGAAGCGGGCCGTCAGGTTCTCCTACCTCGACTTCTCCACGGTCGCGTTGCGGCACACGAACTGCGAGGCCGAGTTTCGGCTGGGGCGCGCGATGGCGCCGTCGCTCTATCGCGGCCTCCGCAAGGTGACGCGCGGTGCCGACGGAATGCTGGCGCTCGACGGATCGGGCGAAGCGGTCGATTGGCTCGTCGAGATGCGGCGCTTTGATGAAAACGCGCTGTTCGATCGCATGGCCACGGACGGTCGCCTGACACCCGAACTGATTCGAGATCTGGCTGATGCAATCGCCGCGTTTCATGCAGCAGCGCAACCTGTGCCGCGCTCCGGCACGCCCGCGGCAATCCATACGGTGATCGCCGACATCATCGCCAATTTGCGACGTGCGGCGGTCTTCGCAGAAACCGCGGTTACCGCGCTCGCGGCCTGGTTCGAGGTGGAATTCGCCGCGCGAAGCGCCGCTATCGAACGACGCAATCGCGAGCAGCGCGTGCGGCGGTGTCATGGCGATCTTCACCTACGCAACATTTGCTTGCTCGACGGTCGACCAACGCTCTTCGACCCGATCGAGTTCAGCGACGCGATCGCCTCGATCGACGTGCTATATGATCTTGCTTTCCTGCTGATGGATTTGATCCATCGGGGCCACGGTGACCTCGCGGCGCTGGTTTTCAATCGCTACCTGGACGTGAGCGGTGACGAAGGCGGTCTTGGATTGGTTCCCTTGCATCTCACGATGCGCGCCGCCATTCGGGCCCACGTGACGGCCGCCGCCGGTGCCGTCGACGGTGCTCGTAGCTACTTTCGCTTGGCGCAGGACCTGTCGCGACCGTCGTCGCCGGTGTTGGTGGCCGTCGGCGGCGTCAGCGGTACGGGCAAGACGACATTGGCGCAGGCGATGACACCGCATGTCGGCCGCGCACCCGGGGCACGCATCCTGCGCAGCGATGTCATCCGCAAGCGCCTGCACGGAGTCGCGCCGGAGCGGCGGCTGCCGTCGTCGGCCTACGACAGGCCGACCAATATCCGGGTGTATGAGACGCTCGGTCGCGAAGCCGCGGCTGCGCTGCGCGATGGCCAAGCGGTCATCGCCGACGCCGCGTTCCTACGCCCCGACGAGCGTAGCGCGATCGTGGCGATCGCCCGCGACGCGGGTGTGGCGTTTTCCGGGTTCTGGCTTGACGCGCCGGAGGCAGCTCTCATGCAGCGACTGGCCGCTCGCCGCGGAGATGCCTCCGACGCCGACATCGCAGTGCTGCAATTCCAGCGGACGCAAGATCACGGCACGATCGACTGGCGGCACGTCGACGCTTCCGGGACCGTGGGTAGCGCGACGCAGGCGGCCTTGGCGGCAATCCGCCTGCGCTAAGGCAACAGCACAGCGGCGCCCTCGAAGCGTCCTTCGCGTAATTGGGTCAAGGCCTCGTTCGCCTGGCCGAGCGGAAACGGGACGACTGTCGTTCGAACTTTCGCGCGCGATGCGACGGCCAGGAACTCCTCGCCGTCACGCCGCGTGAGATTGGCAACCGAGCGCAGGACTCGCTCCTCCCACAGGAGCCGGTACGGGAAGGGCGGAATGTCGCTCATGTGAATCCCGGCGCAGACGACAGTGCCACCCTTCGCGGTCGCCGCTAGCGCCGCCGGAACGAGCGCGCCGACGGGGGCGAATATCAGCGCGGCGTCGAGCGGTTCCGGCGGCATCTCGTCTGACCCGCCGGCCCACGCGGCGCCCAGCGACCGAGCGAAGTCCTGTCCCTTGGTGTCGCCCGGCTTGGTGAAGGCGAAGACCTCCTGGCCGCGATGGCGCGCAACCTGCACCGCGATATGCGCGGCAGCCCCGAAACCGTAGAAGCCGAGCCGTCGTGCGTCGCCGGCCATTCGCAGCGCGCGATGGCCGATCAGGCCCGCACACATCAGTGGCGCCGCTTCGCGGTCGCCGAATTCCGCTGGGATGACGAAGCAGAAGCGCTCGTCGGCGACTGTATACTCGGCATAGCCACCGTCGATCTGATAGCCGGTGAAGCGCGCCCGGTCGCAGAGATTCTCGCGGCCGCTTCGGCAGAACTCGCAAGTGCCGCAGGTCCACCCCAGCCAGGGCACGCCGATCCGGTCGGCGATGCGCAATCGCTCGACGCCGCCGCCGACGGCCGCGACCGTGCCGATGATCTCGTGTCCGGGCACGAGCGGGAGTTTGGGGTCGGCCAACTCGCCGTCGACGACGTGGAGATCGGTGCGGCAGACGCCGCAGGCGCGGACGCGGATCAGCACCTGGCCGGGCCCCGGCTCCGGCGGCGCGCGATCGACCGCACGGAGCGGTGTCCGTGCCCGTTCGAGAGTCATCGCCAGCATGGCGCGCCAGTATGCTACGGAACGACGAGCACCGCACAGGGAGCGTGCGTCACAAGCTTTTGCGATACGCTGCCCAGAAGCAGTCCGGCGAGTTGGCCGCGGCCGCGACGGCCGACGACGATGACCGGATCGTCGTAGTCCCGCGCGAGCGCGATGATCGTATCGGCGGCTTCGCCGACGCGTGCAACCGTTTCGATCGTGGTGCCGCAGATTTTCTCGGCACGCGGCCTGATCTTCGCCAGAAGCATGCGGGATTCGTTCTCGAAAAATTCGCCGACCGTAATCCGTTCGCTGTCAATCATGGCCTTGAATCCGGGATCGAGAACGATACGAGAGTCCAGCGCCGCGGTGCTCACCAATACAAGTTTCGCCTGGCAGTTCCTGGCGAGCGCCGCGGCGAAATAGACCGCCCGGTCAGCCGATTCCGAGCCGTCAGTAGCGGCAAGTATGGTGCGCATGGGCGATCCTCCCGCTCCGGTCGCTTTTTACCTATGGCCGCGTGATCGCGATGCGATCGTCGACCGCGGCGACACCCGGTACCGACCACGCGGCGCGCTCCGCTTCCTCGCGCTCGATCCAGCTCTTGACCTTGCCGCTCAGGATGACGTGGTTGTCCTTGACGGCAACGCTGATTCCGCTCGCCTCGAGCTCCGCGTTGCGCTCGAAAGCGGCGCGCAGGCGGGATTGCACGTCGGCGGCATCGACGCGCGGGCGCACCTCGATCGTGTTGATCACGCCGTTGACGCCGCCCAGTCGGCGCAGGTCGCGTTCGGCTTCGTCGCGCTGATAACCCCATTCGACGACGCCCGAAAGGGTGATAACGCCATGTTCGACCGCGACCGCGATGGCGCCCGGCGGAATCAGCACATCCCATTCGAGCAGCTTGACCGCCCGTTGTGCGATCTCGTCGTCGGCCGTCTTCTTGTCCGCGGGCAGGTGAACGTCGAGCTCCTGCGCGATGGCCTTGACCCCTTTCACCCGGCGTACCGCGCGCTCCGCTGCGAACTTCTCGGCGACGCTGCCGACATGGCCGCTCAGGGTGACAATGCCGCTTTTTGCCGCGATGCCGATTTGGGCTGCGTTGACGCTTGGATCGAAGGTCAGTTCGTCGAGCACGCGCTGCTGCAATTGAAGATCATCGCCGAGCTTCATCGTTTGCTCCTGTCCTGACAAACTGCGTCAGCGTCGCGCCACGGCTGGCGCGGTGCATTGATTTGCCTCAAATGGCGCTTTCGATGGCGGTGCGGCCGCCAAATGCCAGGGCACAAAAATGGCGCCGGGCATGCCCGGCGCCATCAGTTGACCTCGGAACGGACAGGGAGGAAGCGCCGTCCCGAAGGCAGTTCAATTCAATGCGCCTTGATCTCGACCTTCTTCTGCTGTTTCTGCGCCTCGGCGTTCTTCGGCAACGTGACCGTGAGCACGCCCTTGCTGAAGTCGGCGGCAATCTTGTTGTGGTCGACGTCGTCCGGCAGGCTGAACGCGCGCTGGAAGGAGCCGTACGAGCGCTCGCAGAGGTAGGTGTTTTTGCCCTTCTCTTCCTTCTCGTGACGTTTCTCGCCCTTGAGGACGAGCAGATCGCCGTTCACCGTCACGTCGATGTCCTTCTCGTTCAGACCGGGCAGTTCCGCCTCGATCTTGTAGGCCTTGTCGTCCTCGGTGACGTCGACGGCCGGAACGTTGAAAGAGAATCCGGTGGATTTGTCGAACAGCGCGGGGAGCGACGGAAACGATGGCAACGAGGGGAAACCGAAGCCGAAGCGATCGAAGCGGTCGAACAGCCGATCCATCTCGCTGCGGAAGGAGCGCCAGACGTCGGGTGTACCGCTCGGCGCCGATTTGACCTCAATGGGCGTAGGTGCGTTTGCCATCGAAACCTCCTTGAATGCGACGCAAATAGCGAATCAATGAACGCGGGGACGCGGTTCGAGATGCATCCTGTAAGCAGGGCTGCTTGCCGGCATTGATCTAGGTCAAGGGCCGACGGCTCATGCCGCCGACGGTCACACCGCCGGCGCGTGGGTCGCCCCTGCCGCCTGCGAAACGTCGAAAGCCGCAGCCACGCGGCGTACGAATGGCCGCATGGTCTCCGGCACGGTGACTTGTGCGCCGTGGATTTCCACGAGGCCTTCGCCAGCCAAGTCGGCAAGGATTGCGCGTTCACGCCCGAAATCGAAGCCCGGAAAATGCGTCGCGGCAGCGGTCTGAAGGTCGACGGTCAGGTCGCACATCAGTCGCTCGATCACCGTGGCGCGGAGCCGGTCCTCGGCGCTAAGGGCGAGGCCGCGAACGGTCGCCAGGGAGCCCGCCGCGATTGTGTCCTGATAGGCACCGATCCGCGGTGTATTCTGGATATAGCCTTGCGGCAGTCGAGCAATGGCGGATGCGCCGAAACCCAACAGCGTATCCGCTTGGTCCGTCGTGTAGCCCTGAAAATTCCGGCGCAGCGTGCCGGCGTCAAGCGCCCGCGCTAGCGGATCGCCCGGCTTGGCGAAATGATCGAGGCCGACGCGGCGATAGCCGGCACCGGCGAACGTGTCGGCGATCGCTTCCGCCTGGCCGAAGCGCTCCGTCGCGTTCGGTAGCGCCGATGCATCGAGACGGCGCTGATTCGGCTTCATTGACGGTACGTGCGCGTAGCCGAAGACCGCGACCCGGTCGGGCTCGAGCGCGAGTACGCGCTCTGCCGTGGCGATGCATGACGCCATCGTCTGGTGCGGCAGGCCGTAGATCAGATCGATATTGAGGGCGTGAATGCCTGCCTCGCGCAAATGGCGCGCCGCGGCCTCGGTGACTTCCGCACTCTGGATACGATGGATCGCGTGCTGCACGACCGGATCGAACGTCTGCACGCCTAGGCTGGCGCGCGTGAAGCCGCAGGCGCCAAGCGCCTTGGCCATATCGGTCGTCAGCATCCGCGGGTCGACCTCGACGGCGATCTCGGCCGTGGCGTCGATCCGAAAATCGCGCGCGATCGCCTCGTGCACGCGGCGTATCGCGGACGGCCCGATGATCGTCGGCGTGCCACCGCCCCAATGGAGGTGCGTTACGTGCATCGGGCTCGGCAAGAGCGACGATAGGATGTCGATCTCGGTGACCAGCGTGTCGACGTAGCGACCGATCGCCGCGTCGTCCGTCGGAATCTTGGTGTGACAACCGCAATACCAGCAGAGCGCCCGACAATACGGGACGTGGAGATAAAGCGACGCGGTCCCAGCCGGATCAAGCGCAGCAAGCCATTCGCGGGCGACCGCACGGTCGATCTCGGGCGTGAACTTCGGCGCCGTCGGATAGCTCGTATAGCGCGGCAATCGCTCGCTGGCGACGTGCTGCAGCGCAGGCGACAAGACGGTGGCCATCGGGATTCTCAGAACGCCGGCAAAGCCGGTTGGTCATTGGGCGTCACCGCGACACCCTCGACTTCAACCAGCCAGTCCGGTCGACAGACCGCACCCTGGATGATCAGGCTCGGCAGATTCGGATAACGTTCGGCGAGATAGGCCTCGACAGCGGCGAAATCGCTCGGGTCTCGCAGATACACCAGCAGATACATCATGTCGGCCAGCGTTGCCGATGCCGATTGCAGCAAGGCGTCGACATTGCCGAGGGCACGATCGAGCTGGCGCAACACATCTCCCGGATAAAGCACGCAGCCGGTCTCGTCGATGCTGGCTGTCCCCGAAATGAAGTGATGCGCCCGATCGGCATAGGCGACGCGCGTACCGCGCTCGAAGGTGACGTTGTAGTCCTTCGTCGCACAGAGTTGGGCGAAATCGTTCAAATAGGAAACCTGTCCGGGTGCCAGGTCGAGGACCGAGTAGGCGTCCATGGCGACGAGGTCGAAGCGATGCGCGCAAGCGCCCTCGATGCCGGTGCTGGCGATAAAATGGCTGTCGCCCGTCAATCCGTGCGTCGCAAACAGCTCGCGGCGGCTGTCGACCATCCCCTGGTAGAAGACGTCGACATCCTTGAGATAGATCCACGTGCGAACACAGTGGTCGCGCAGGTTTCCGCCCTGGTTTTCAAGGGTCTTGATCAGCTCGCCGAAAATGGAGCGGGTCTGCGCAGCGGACGAACCTGCCGTCTCGTGATCGTCGGTGCAGAGCCGTGTGCTCCAGAGATGGCGGTGCCCATTTTTCTCGATGATCAGGTGCCGGGGTGAGAGGCGTCGCCTGAGAAGCGGGCCGCCGCCATCGACGTGATAGGCGAACAAGGCGAGCTTCGCGCCGACCAGCGGTGCCTGCTGCACGATCGAGACGGCGACATCGTCGCGCGGCTCGCGAGCGAGCGCGCTGTTGCGCACCGCGGTTGCCTGGTTGAGAACGTCGCTCAGGAAGATGCGGCGGAAGACGGCGGTCTCGGGCGCGAGGCCAAGGGACCGGCATGCCGCCGCGTAGCGCTCGGCAACGAGGCCGATTTGCCCGTGAAGGTCCAAACCCGACGGCACCACGACGGCGATGAAATGCTCCGATCCGCCCTTTGTGCCGTAGAAGCTTCGCGTCGCAAAGCCCCGCTCGGCCTGGGCCACCCGCCATTCCCTGGATTCGATACCGCGCATGGATGGGCGTCCGCTAGGCCGCGGCAATCGGCCGATCGGGAAAGGCAAGCTGGTCGCGGTCGCGCCACGTCGGCCGAACATAGTTGATCTCCATGAGCCGACGCACGCCAACGATCGGACGCGGCTCGAATCCGTGCCACGTATTCGGCCCCGGCACGAAGATCACCGCGCTGTTGAACGCGGCCGAGGCACGGCCGATCCAGCGCTTCTCGTTGTCGTAGATGTCCGTGCCCCAATCCTTTGCCTCTGGACCGGTGCACAGATAGATCACCATCGAGAACAGCTTTTCCGGAATATCGCGGTGCGGCTCGAGCCAAGCGCCGTTGGTATCCTGGATATACTCCATCCGCAGGAAGCCACCATTGACCTCGATCCCGCAAACCTGGCCGAACAGCCGTGCAATGTCGGGGCGCTGCATCGCGTCGGCGAAGCGGGCGCAGGCTGGAAAATGCGCGCGCAGCCGCGGCGTGAAGAACGTGCGCTTGCCATTGTCGAGGTCGCGGACGCCGTGATTGTCGCCGACGACCGGCGGCGCGATCGGCAGCAGGAGTACGCCGACGGCGACACTTTCGGGCAGAACGCGTTCCAGGATCCAATGGCGGTAGGGCGCATCATCGCGGCGTGCGCGGCGCAACGCGTCGGCGAAGTGTCGGGCGATGTCTGCCGCATCCGGAATCGGCGGAAAATCGGCGGCTCGTTCTGACGTCGGCTGCGCCGTCGCGGTCGCGCTCACCGGGGCGCCCATTCGATCGCTTTCCGCAAGAGAGGAACCGATTTGGCGAAGGCGCTGACGCTGTGTCGCCAGTACTCGCGCCGGACGTACCAATCCGAATCGACGTAGCAGAGCTGCAGGCTCATGCGCTGGCCCTTCTGAGGCAGGAAACCGTGCCAGGAATGGTCGCAGACGCGGAACATCAGCATGCGACCGAACTCGGGCGCAAACTCGAACGCATAGTCGTTGCGGTCGGAACTGCGCAGCACGCGCAAGCGGCCGCGTTCGTAGGGCCATTCGCGGGTGAAGCCGACGAGGACGGTGATGATCTTATGTTTGGAGTCGGGATGGGCGTAGCCCTCGTTGTAGTGGCCGGTGGTGTTACCCATCATCACGATCACCGGCGGGCAGGCGCTCAGATCGGTGTCGAACTTGCGTTCGACAAGGCGGCGAAAGCGTGGGCTCAACAGATCCTGGATCGCGTCGCCGAACCGCGGCCCATAGCGCAAATCGGGCAAGCCGTAGCTGCCGCGATCGGGAATTGGCGGCGCGTCGGTGAGGACTTCGTCTTTGTAGCCGGGCGCGATCGCGTGCTCGACGAAGGCGAAGTCGTACGGATCGCGGCGCAGCTCCGCGGCGGCGATCGCCGCCTCGTCGAGCAACGCGAACGGCCGTTCACGGACGGGCAGGTCGGAGTGATCGAGCATCGGAACTCCCCTCACTGATAATTTATCATATGATCAATTACTTGCGACGCGGTGCGGACCAATTGACGCAGGGCGCAATAGCGCCGACCGCGATTTGCGCTGCGAGCCATTTCGCCGCCACCGCTCAAGGCACGACGACGACGGCGCAGCGCGCGTCGGATGCAAGCTTCTGCGAGACGCTGCCGTGCAGCAGGCCGGTGAAGCGACCAAGGCCGCGCTTGCCGACGACGATGAAATCCATCTGCCGATCTTCGGCAATGCCGAGAATGGTTTCAGCCGGCGCGCCGGTGCGCGCGAGCGCATGGATGCGCGGCGCATGCCGCGCTTCGGCGCGTTTGGACGCCTTTGCCAGGATCTCGTTCGATATCGATTCGTAGACTTCGACCAGCGGAATTCCCTCTGCGTCCATCAACGCCTTCAACTCGGGATCGAGATCGTCTTTGCTGTAGCCCGCCCGCGGCAATTGGTGCGCCACATTGACCAGCCATAGGTCGCAATCGGTCTTCCTCGCCAAGTCGGCGGCAACATCGACCGCTCGATCGCCGCTCTCGGAGCCGTCGGTCGCTGCGAGAATTCCGCGCATGGCAAGCTCCCAAAGGTGCCGAAACCCATGTCAGGGGCTCGCCGCCATGCCGGCCTTGACCTAAATCAATTGCTACTGCGGCGCGTCGCCGCAGCCACCCACCGCGTCGAAGCCAAGCTCGTCTCGGCCGATCGCCGGCAAACGCCGGCGCACCCGACGCGTTCGTCGACCGCAGCGGGTATGCCGAATCAGGCCATCTGAGCGATTTCGGCCGTGGCCCGAAGCCGCCGGTTGTACTGGCGCAACGACGTCTCCTCGACGTGGAGCGCTCGCAGCAGATGTTGCTTGCGGGCCTGTTCCATCGCCGGCTGCGCCTCGAGTTCCGCGATTTTCGAGCGCAGGCGATTGAGCTGCGCAATATCAAGTGCCAAGAGTGAGCGCATCATTCCCCTCCGCCATTCCCGCCGACCTTCTTTCGGCGTCGTGCGGATGATCGCAGACGGGCAGCGCCGGAAAATAAGGATTGCTCCGTAAGGGATTTCCCCTAACCGCGCCTGGCGTGGGGCGATCGGATCGGCTGGACGGCCGTCAGCGGGACCCATATCTCGCCGGCCTTCTGGTAGCGCTTCTTGACGGCGGCCCAGGCGACGCGGTGGCAGATTTCCTCGCGGCGGCCGCTCGTCGCATATTGGTGCCAAGCGCCGTTGAACGCCTCGCGATAAATCGTCTGCGCACCTTGGGGAAGGTGATGGCGAACCGGGGCCGGCAATTCGCTGTTGGTGTCGTAGGGCATGTCGCGCTCCTGTGAATTTACGCGCTGTGACGTGCGATCCGCGCGTCAGGCGGTCCCGAAATGAACAGGCAATTCCGACAGTGGGGTCTTGGTCAAATCCTTGGCGTATTCGCCATAAAGTTTCTTGGTGGTCGCCGGATCGAGCCCTGCCCGGAGCGTGCTCAGGCAGCGCGGCGCGGCGTAGATCACGAGGCGATCGAAGCTGCCGCGTGCGCTTTCACGGTTTATGTGCGCGACGACCGATCGAAGGAACTTGGCCTCCGCCATGCGATGAGCGTCATGGCGCGGCTCGACCGCGTGGCGCCCCGAATAGGCACTCTCCTGGGTGCGGCCGGGACGATCGCTGCCGATATCGCGCGAACGCGCGTGCGCCTCCGCCGAATCCTCGGCAAAGACGACGACGTAGTTCGCCGATGGCTCCGGCCGCGTCACGATCCGCGCCTTTGCACCATCCGCCAGCACGTACCAAGTCACCGGAGTCTTCATCGCACACCCGCCTCTCCTGCTACTTTGCGTAGCGCGAGGCGACGACGAGGGCGTTGATTTATATCAAAGAGAGCGGGTCTGAGCATGGAGCGGGTGAAGGGAATCGAACCCTCGTCGTAAGCTTGGGAAGCTTCTGCTCTACCATTGAGCTACACCCGCGTCCGTCAGGCGAACGCGCCGGCCGAATTAAAGCCGATGCCGCCGGAGCGTTCAAGCAGGCCGGGTCCGTGCTTGGGCGGTGCCGCGTGGGCGTGTTAACCTCGACCAAACTCGGACGGGAGGCCGCCGATGGAGACGCTGCCGAAATTCGGCCTGTCGCGCGCCGCGATGATGAAGCGCGTCGCCCGCTTCAAGGATCTCAAGGGCTCGGACGGCGGCCTGCCCGACAGCAAGATGCCGGGCTGCGAGCGCATCCTCTACAACGTGATCGGCTTCCAGCCGCCCGAGACCGACAACGTCGCGGCGACCTCGCCGGTGGGCGACGATGCGGCGCGGCTCTCGGCGATTCCGGTTTCCGAGGGCTTCAATCTCGGCTACTGCAAGGCTAAGCCGGGTCACGGCCCGATGATGCACAACCACGACACCAACGAGACCTTCATTCCAATGACCGGACGCTGGCGCTGCTCGTGGGAAAACGAGAACGGCGGGGTCGAACATATCGACCTCGAACCCTACGACGTGATCTCGTTTCCGGCCGGCGCGATCCGCCGCTTCGAATGCGTGACGCCGGGCGATCCTGACAAGGAGTATCTGCTGATGTTCGTCATCGGCGGCGATGCGCCGCAGGCCGAGTTTACCGATCGGGCGATGCGCGAGCTCGAGCTGGCCGGCGTGTGGCCGGCACAAGGAGTCTGAATGCCGGGCGCCACCAAGATCACCGATCAGCTCACCGTGTCAGGTCAGATCAGCCTGGCCGACGTTGCCGAGATCGCCAAGCAGGGCTTCGCGTCGATCATCAACAATCGGCCCGACGGCGAAGAGCCCGGCCAGCCCGATCACGAGACGATCGCGGTCGAAGCCAAAAAGCACGGCCTCGCGTACCATTACATCCCGGTCGTCACCGGCAACATCACGCGCAACGACGTGGTGCAGTTCCAGAAGGCGATCCTGCGCAACGGTCCGGCCTTCGCCCATTGTCGCAGCGGCACGCGCTGTTACTTGCTGTGGGGCCTGTCGCGCGCGCTTTATGACGGCGACAGCTCGCTCACGCTCGTCGCCGAGGCCGCGCGCAAGGGCTATGACCTGCGCGTCCTGCCGGCGCTGGTCGAAAAGCTCGAGAGCGAGAAGGGTGCTTAGCCGCGCCAGCGGAGGAGGCGCCGTTCGAGCCAGCCGGTGAGCGCGAAGAGCAACAGCACGAACCCCATGATGAGTAGCACCAGCGCCAGCATCAGCGCGGCGTTGTAGCTGCTCTGCGCGAACGACAGCAGGTAGCCGAGGCCCTTGGTGGCGGCGACGAACTCGCCGACCACGGCGCCTGTGAAGGCGAAGCCGACGGCGACCTTGAGATTACCGAGTATCCACGACACCACCGACGGACCGTAGACCTCGCGCAGCAGCGCGCGGCGTCCGCCGCCGAGCGTGACGACGCGCTCGACCAGGCGGCGGTCGACCTCGCGGATGCCCGTGAAAACGGTGAAGAAGATCAGCACCGCGACCAGGATGAACGACAGCGCCACCTTGGAGCCGATGCCGATGCCGAACCAGATCACGAACAGCGGTGCCAGCACGACGCGCGGCACGGCGTTGAGCGCGATCATCACCGGCGCGAGCAGTTCGCCCACCACGGGCGTCAGCGCGGCGATGGCGCCGAGCGCGGTACCGACGATAAGGCCGATCGCCAGGCCGCCGAGCGCGGCGCTGAAGGTCGCGATCAAGTGCGGCCAGATCGTACCTTGCGCAAAGAGTTGATAGAGCGCCGCCGCGACCTTGGACGGCGCCGGCATGTAAAGCGGATCGAAATAGCCCGCGTCGGCGCAGGCCTCCCAGACGGCGATCAACCCGGCCAATGCAACGACTTGGCGCAGCCACGCGGTCTTGCGGTTCACGCCGCGCGCCCTCCGATTTCGCGCGCGAGGTCGTTCCACAGCCGTTGCAGCAGCGGCGCGAACTCGGGATGCGTGCGAGCCTTGATAACGTCGCGCGGTCGCGGCAGCGACACGTCGTAGCGTCCGGATATGCGCGCGCGCGGACCTTGGGACAGAAGATAGACCACGTCCGACAACGCCAGCGCCTCCTCGAGGTCATGCGTCACCAGCAGCACGGAAATACCGCGCAGCTCGACCAGCCGCACGAGATCCTGCGTCACACGCGCGCGCACGATGGCGTCGAGCGAGGCAAAAGGCTCGTCCATCAGGATCAGCTGCGGCTCGCGCGCCAGCACTTGCGCCAGCGCAACGCGCTTACGCTGGCCGCCCGAGAGTTCGCGCGGGAAGCGCTCGCTCAGGCCGTAAAGGCCAAGCCGCGTGATCCACTGGCGCGCGCTGGCGATCGCAGTGCCGGCGGCGACACCCTTGAGCCGCAGGCCGAGCGCCACGTTCTGCTCAGCGGTTCGCCAGGGCAGCAGCGCGTCGTCCTGGAACAGCATGCCGATCTCGCCGGCGGCGATATCGGTGTCGATCGCGCCGGAGAGCGGTTTTTGCAAGCCGATGACTGCGCGCAGCAGGCTGCTCTTGCCCGAGCCCGATGGCCCGACCAGGCTGACGAACTGACCGCTCGGCACTTCCAGGCTGGCGCCTTCCAGAACCGGCGTCGCGCCATAGGCCAACGCGAGCGAGTCGACGCGCAGCATCGGCGCGTCTCAGTCGGCGATGGCGGTGTCGTAGAGCCCCGAGGTCTTCGCGTCGCGCGGCAGCAGCCCAGCGATCTCGAGCGCCCGGGCGACCCGGTTGGCGGCGGCGAGGTCGATCTTGACCGTGGTCGGATAGAGCGATGCACGGTACTTCGCGAGGATATCGCGCATCGAGCCGGTATCGGCGCCGGTCGTCATCTCCGGCGGCAGCGACTTGACGAGATCGTCGGGCGACAGCGTCTGCACCGCCTTAAGCGCGCCGGACAGCGCGCGCGCCAGGGCCTTCATCTCGTTGGCGCGCTGTTCGATCTCGGATGCGCGCACGGCCACGCCCATGAATTCGTAGTTGCCGCCAAGATATTTGTGCGCGTCGGCGGAATTCATCGCGTTCACCAGGACGCGGCCGCCGGCTTTCTCGACCAGGGTCAGCGCCGGCTCCTGCACCATGCCGGCATCGACTTGGCCCAGGCGCAGCGCTTGCAGCAGGTTCGGCCCCATGGCCGCGAACTGAACCTTCGACGGGTCCGCACCGGCTTCGTGCAGCAGGTAGAGCGTCAACGCATGGTCGGCATTGCCAAGGCCGGAAATGCCGACGGTATGACCTTCGAGCGCCTTGACAGACGTGATGGCATTCGCCTGCTTCGGCGCGACCGCCAGCGCGAAGAGCGGCAACTTGCCGGTCGAAAGGAAGCGGCGAATGGGCGCGTGCTTGGAATAGGCGATCAGGGCGACATCGAGCGCCGTGGCGCCATAATCAACTGCGCCGCCGACCAGCGCCTGCATTGCCGCGCCGCCGCCGCGCGCATAAACCAGCTCTACGTCGAGCCCTTCCTTCGCGTAATACCCGTGCGCCCGCGCGACCTCGTAGGGAATGATGCAGAGCAGCTGGCTGCAGAAGGCAAGTCGAAGGGGTTTCCCGGCGGCGCGCGCTCGCGGAGCGGCAAGGCTGCCGGCCAGCGCCGCCGCGCCCTTGAGCACGGTGCGGCGGTGAAAATCCTTGCCGTTCCAGGCTGCCTGGTTGGGATCGCAACAGCTCATGACGTGGTTCCCACACCCGGCCGACATCACCGGGCCCGCCGACAGTGTGCACACTGTGGTTGCGATGTAAATTACCGAGATTGGCGGTGATTTACGGCGGTTTAGGCCGGGTCCCAGTCCGGCGCCCATCCCGCCGGATCGACCAGGCGCGTGGCGCCTCGCATGGCGTCGATGACGGCGCGGTCCGCCGGCGACAGGGCAAAATCGAGAATGGCTAAATTCGCCGCCAGATGTGCCCGGCTTGCCGATTTGGGGATCGCGGCGACGTTGGGTTGATCGAGCAGCCACCGCAAAGCGACCTGGCTCGGCGTCTTGCCATAAGTCTGGCCGATGCGTGCGAGATCGCGGTCGGCAGCGACCCGGCCGCGCGCCAATGGCGAGTAGGCCGTCAAGATCAGGCCGTCCTTCGCCATCACCTCCTGCACCGGCCGCTGCGACAGATACGGGTGGTATTCGACTTGGTTGCAGATGATATCGGCGCGATGCACCTCGATCGTCTCGCGCAGCAGCGCCACGGTAAAATTGCTCACGCCGATGAAGCGCGTCTGGCCCTTGATCCTTGCTTCGGCGAAGGTGGCCAGTGTCTCGGCGAGCGGTTCGCGACGGCTCGGCCAATGGATCAGCAGCAAATCGACATAATCGGTGCCGAGGCGCTGGAGGCTCTGTACGACGTTGCGGCGTATCTGCGATGCCCGCAGCTCGCCCATCGGAATCTTGGTGGTGAGGAAGAGTTCGCCGCGCCTCACGCCCGAATCGCGGATCGCTGCGCCGATCTCGGTCTCGTTGCCGTAGAGCTGGGCGGTGTCGATGTGGCGATAGCCGATCTCGAGGGCGGCGCGCACCGCGTCGTAGCAGGTCCGACCGGACAGCGCCCAAGTGCCGAGGCCGAGCGCCGGCAGGCGCACGCCCTTGACTGTAACGAATTCCATGCACCGCTCCCTTCGCAAGGCGGCGGCGGAAGGCTAGCATGCGCGCCGCAGGCAAAGGACGAAACATGCGCATTTTGGTTCTCGGCGCGGGGGCGGTTGGCGGCTATTTCGGTGGCCGCTTGGTCGAGGGCGGCGCCGACGTCACCTTCCTGGTGCGCGCTGGCCGCCGCGCCGCGCTGGCGCGCGACGGGCTGGTGGTCAAGAGTGCGCTCGGCGATCTCAAGCTCGCGGTCAAGACCCTGACCGCTACCGAGCTTTCCGCGCCGTTCGATCTCGTTTTGCTGTCAAGCAAGGCCTATGATCTCGGCAGCGCAATGGACGCGGTCGCGCCCGCCGTGGGACCGGAAAGCGCGGTGCTACCGCTGCTCAACGGCATCGCACATCTCGATGCGCTGAGGGCACGCTTCGGCGCTGCGCGTGTGCTCGGTGGCTGCTGCTATATCGGCGCGACGCTCGATCCCGACGGCACGGTGCGCCACATGGGTCGCATGCAATCGCTGCTCTTCGGCGAGGTCGACGGCAAGACGACGGTGCGCGTCAAGGCGTTCGCCGATACGCTCGCGCGCACGAAGATCGACGCCGAGGCAAGCCCAGCGATCCTGCAGGCGATGTGGGACAAATTCGTCATGTTGGCGGCGCTTGCCGCGACCACCACGCTCACCCGCGCGACGGTCGGCGAGATCCTTGCGGCGCCGTCGGGTGAGGCGTTGATGCTTGCGACGCTTGCCGAATGTGCCGCGGTCGCCACGGCCGAAGGCTTCGCGCCGACGCCCGTCGCGCTCGACGGCGCCCGGCGCACGCTGACTCAGCGCGGCTCCGGCTTCGCCGCGTCGATGATGCGCGACCTGCTGAAGGGCGGCCGCACCGAAGGCGATCATGTCATCGGCGACCTGGTCCGCCGCGGTGCCGCGCGGCGCATCGATACGCCGATCCTGCGCGCGGCCCTGACCAATCTCGAGGCGCACGAGGCAAAGCGCGCGGCAGAAACCGTCGGCGCGGACTAACCGTTTCCGAATAGGGGTTTTCCACCATTGTTCGGATACAATCGGCCGCTCAAGGTGGCCGCAGAAAGGTTGGCGCCGGCCATGTACTTCCGCATCGTTCGCTGTCTCACCCTGGTGCTTGTGGCGTCGCTGCTCGCAGCCGGGATGGCGCACGCCGATGTCAACTCGACCGCGCTTGCGGCCCTGCTCCAGCGCGGCGGCACCGTCGCGCTCGCCGGCCGCAAGATCGATGCCGGCATGCTCAACCGTGTTTATGCCGAGCGGGACTACCGGCCGATCTGGAACGCCGAGCGGCGAGCCGACCTTGGTACCGCGCTCGCGCAGGCGCCGTCGCAGGGTCTCGATCCGGAGGCCTTTGCGGTGCCAAACGCCGATCCGACGGCGACCGAGGTGCTGCTGACCGACGCGTTCATGCGGTATGCGCGGGCCCTCGGCCGCGGCCTTGTGACCATGAGCGACGTCGACAGCGACTGGGCGATACCGCAGCCGACAGTCGATCCGGCGGCAGTGCTGACGCGGGCACTGCAACACGGCGTTGCGGCGACGCTCGCCGCATTGCCGCCGCAGGACGCGGACTATGCGCGCTTGCGGCAAGCCTATCGGCGCTATCACGATTTCACTCAGCGGGCAGCGTGGCGACCGATCACGCTCAAGTTGCCGTTGAAGGCCCGGGCCAGCGGCCCGGATGTGGTCAAGCTGAGGCAGCGTCTCGCCGCCGAAGGTCTCGTTGCCGCCGGCGACAGCCCGCGGTTCGATTCCGCACTCGCCGCCGCCGTCAGCCGCTTCCAGATGGCTCGGGGGCTGCCGCCGGACGGCACGGTCGGCCAAGCGACCCTCGCCGCGCTCAATGTCACGCCGGGCGCGCGGTTGCGCGCGCTCCGACTCAATCTCGAGCGCCGCCGCGCCATGCCGCGCGCCGAACCGCCGAACCGGGTCGTGGTCAACGTACCGGACGCAACCGTTACGCTCTATCAGGAGGGACGGGCGCCGCTCACGATGCGCGTTGTCGTCGGCGCGCCAAATCACCCGACGCCGGTGCTGGGCGCGACGATGGTCGCTGTTCTGCTCAATCCGCCGTGGATCGTTCCGACCTCGATCGCGGTCAAGGAGCTCCTGCCGCTTGCCCGCAGAGACCCGGGGTATCTGGCGCGTAACGACTACGTCTACGACGGTCCCAGTGGCCAGCAGCTTGTCCAGAGGCCGGGACCGAAGAATGCGCTCGGCAGGATCAAGTTCGAGTTGCCGAACCGGTTCGACGTGTATCTGCACGACACGCCGGCAAAGGCCTTGCTGGCGCGCACGCGCCGTGCCCTGAGCCATGGCTGCGTACGTCTCGAGCATCCGCGCGCGATGGCCGAGCGCGTCATGGCGGGTAATCCGCAGTGGACGCTGGACGCGATCGATGCGGCGATCGCCACCGGCAAGACGCAGCGTCTGACGCTGCCGCATTCGATCCCAGTCAGCATCGTATACTGGACCGCCTACGTCGATGAAGACGGCACGGTGGAGTTCCGCAACGACGTCTATGGCCGCGACCAGCGGCTTGACGAGGCGCTCGTTGCCCACGACATGACTGAACAGTTGCCGCCATCGCCGCCCCGCGCCGTCGCTGTTGGCAGCCAAGGCTGACAAGAACAGGGTTGCCGTCGCCGGCCCTTTCCGCAAAAATCATTCGATCGAGCAAGTATTCGGGGATCGATTCCAGTGCAATTTAATAAAACCCGGCGCCAAGCGCTCGGCCTGGTCGCTGGCGCCGCAGCGGCACTGATCGCCGCTCCCGCGATCGCCGCGCCGCGCTTCGCCGCCGATCGCCGTTCGCTTGCGTTCCACAACCTGCACACCGGCGAAAGCCTCGATCTCGTCTATTGGTCGGAGGGGGCTTACCAGCCGGATGCGCTGCGCCAGATCAACCGGGTGCTGCGCGATTTCCGCACCGGCGATGTCCATCCGATCGATCCGCAGCTGCTCGACCTGCTCGTGAAGGTCAACTGGCGGCTCGGCTCGACTAATCCACTCCAGGTTATTTCCGGCTACCGCTCCCCAGCGACCAACGCGCTGCTGCGGCGCGAAACCGAAGGCGTCGCCAAGAGCAGCTTGCACATGCACGGCCAAGCGATCGACGTGCGCGTGCCGGACCGCGCGCTGTCCGACTTGCATCGCGTCGCAATGAATTTGCGCGGTGGCGGGGTCGGCTATTATCCGCGGTCGGACTTCGTCCATATCGACGTCGGGCGCGTGCGTTACTGGTAACTGCCGCGCCTGCGGCGCGGAGAGCGATTCCCGAGCATGACCGCCGAGGTCCAGCCGTCCCGTTCCGTGCCGGTCCAAAGCCCGACTCTGTCGGACCTATTCTTCCATTTCATGCTGATCTCGGCAGTCGCGTTCGGCGGCGTGCTGCCGTGGGCGCGGCGCAAGCTGGTCGAGGAGCGGCGCTGGCTCACCGAACGTGAATTCCTCGATACCCTCGCGCTGTGCCAGTTCCTGCCCGGGCCGAACATCGTCAATCTGTCGATCGCGGTGGGTGCGCGCTTCCGCGGCTTGCCGGGTTCGATCGCGGCGTTTCTCGGCATTCTCGGCCTGCCGTGCTTCATCGTCGTGATCCTGGGTGCGCTCTACAGCCGTTATGGAAATCTGCCTGCCGTCGGCGGTGGCCTGCTGGCGGTTTCGGCGGCGGCTTCGGGCATGATCCTTGCCATGGCCGGCAAGATCGCGACGCCGCTGCTGCAGCGGCGCCCGCTCGAATCCGCGCCGGTCATCGTCGCTGTCTTCGTCGCGGTGGCCTTGTTGCGATTTCCATTGCCGTGGGTCCTGCTCGTCGCGGCGCCCATCAGCATCGGCATCGGCTTCTGGAGACGCGGATGAAGGGCACCGGCACGCTGACGGCGCTCGCGATCAATTTTCTGGTGCTGTCGCTGCTGGCTTTTGGCGGCGCGAACGCGGTCATTCCCGAGATTCAGCGGCAGGCCGTCGAGGTCCACCACTGGATGAGCGGGGCGCAATTCGCCACGCTCTTCGCCATCGCCCAGGCGGCGCCGGGGCCGAACGTCATGGTTGTGACGCTCGTCGGCTGGCAGGTGGCCGGCGTGCTCGGCGCCGTCGTCGCCACGGCGGCGATGATGGGTCCGAGTTGGGTTCTGACCTTCGCGGTGTTCCGCGCCTGGGACAAGTTCAAATACCAGCCGTGGTGCATGGCAATTCAGAACGGGCTGGCACCGGTCACCGTCGGTCTCGTTGCGTCGTCGGCTTTCCTGTTGGCGCGCGATGCCGATCGCGATGTCGTCGCCTTCGCGCTGACGGCGGCGACGGCGGCCATCGCCTATTGGACGCGGCTCAACCCCCTGTGGGTGTTCGCGGCCGCAGCCATCGTGGGTGTCGCCGGATTCGGCTGAGAGTCGGCCCACGATCGCGCATGCCTGATCCAACGTCATGGGCGGCGAAATCGCTTGCCCGGTCTGCCGTCGCCGACCTAAGGAATCGGTCCAATTCGGGGGAGGGTCGATGAGCGAAGGTCCACAACTGAAGATCGCTGGCGTTGCCGGCAGCCTGCGCAAAGGTTCGTTCAATCGTGCGGCGCTCCGGGCGGCAATCGAACTCGCCCCAGCCGGCATGACGATCGAGATCGTCGAGCTTGGCGCCTTGCCACTCTATAACGACGATATCCGCGTCGAAGGCTATCCGCCTGCGGTCCACGCCTATCGCGAGACGATCCGCGCCGCCGATGGCGTCCTGTTCGCGACGCCGGAGTTCAACTATTCGGTGTCCGCGCCGCTCAAAAACGCGATCGACTGGGGTTCGCGGATTCCCGATCCGCCCTATGTCGGCAAGGCGACCGCGATCATCAGCGCATCGGTGGCGCCGGTCGGCGGCGTGCGTGCGCAGTACCATTTGCGGCATATGTGCGTGTCGCTCAACTGCTTTTGCATGAACCAGCCCCAGGTCTATATCGGCGACGCGGCCAAGAAATTCGACGCCAATCTCAAGCTCATCGACCAGGGCGTGCGTGACGATCTCGCCAAATTCCTCACGGCGTTCCGCGACTACGTCTTGTGGCTTAAGCGCTAAACCGTCCCGATCGGCCGTCGCACGCGCGAGGTTCCGTGCCGCCATTCGTCATCTTCCTCTCCGCTCTGGGTTTGCTCGCGGGCAGCACGGTGAAAGGCGTTGCTGGGATCGGGCTGCCGCTGGTCGCCGTGCCGATCCTGACCGTCCTCGTCAACCTGAGGACGGCGGTGACGATGACCACGGTGCCGATCATCGCGTCCAATTTCGTGCAGAGCTTCCAGGGCGGCCGGTTCCCGCATCTGTCCAGGCGGTTCTGGACGCTGCTGGCGCCGCTCTTCGTCGCGATCTTCGGCAGCACGCGGCTGCTCGTCGTGCTGCCGGAGCGGATTCTCGACCTCGTCATCGGCGTCGCGATCATCTCGGTTCCGCTGATCCTGCATTTTGTTCCCCACATTCGAGTCATGCCTGCGCACGAGCGCTGGGCTAATCCCCTCATCGGTATTTGCAGTGGCCTGCTCGGCGGCATCTCGACGTTCTACGGGCCGCCGCTCATGCTCTACGTCTTCGGCATGCGCTTGCCGAAGGACGAATTCATTCCGACGATCTCGCTGATGTACACGGTCGCCAGCTTCGGCATGCTGCTCGGCATCTACGTCAATCGCGTCGCCACCGTGCCGGAGATCGGCGTGTCTTTCCTGATGCTGATCCCAACCGCGATCGGTATGTGGCTCGGCCGGTATGTCCGTGTGCAGCTGAGCGAGCGCCGGTTTCAGCACATCGTCGTCGCGATCTATGTCGCCACCGGGCTCACGTTCCTGGCGAACGCGGCGCTCGGCTAGCGATTCGCGCGGCCTTCCCGGCGTCCGGCGCGGCGGCTAAGATCGGCGCCATGCCGCCGAAGAAGAATCCGCTCAACCTCAATCCGCTGCAGCTCCGCACCTTGGCGCTGCTGCAGGCGCTGGCGCGCATTCCCGGCCATGCACGTCCGGCGGGCGAGGATGGTGCGTTGCTGGTCGGCAATGTTCCGGCGGTGCAAGGCGATCACTTCCACCTCGGCGACGCGGTCGTGATGACGCGTGACGCCACCGGCCTCTACAACCCCGCGGTGTGGGTCGTGCTCGAGCGCAAGGGCCTGATCAAGTCCTTCTTTCCCGAGGCCGCGACGCTGACGCCGACCGGACTCGCCTACGAGACCGGGCTCGAAGCGGCCATCCTTCACCGCGCCGACCACGCGGCGCACTGACCGGCTACCAACGGAATTCGTGCATCGCCGCCGTTGGCACCGCGCCGTGCGCGGCGGTCAGATCGGCAATCCGCTTCTCGTCGAGCGGCGTCTCGGGCGTCAGGCCGATTTCGTCGGCGTGGATGCCGCTTGCCACCAGCACGCTGTCGATGCCGACTCCCGCCGCGCCGGCGATGTCGGTTCGCAGGCTGTCGCCGAAGGCGACGATGCGCCGACGATCCGGTACGCCGAATTCGGCGAATAGCGAGAAGCAGAACTCGTACACGGAGCGGTAGGGTTTGCCGTGCCAGCGAACCTGCCCGCCGCGTTGCTCGTAGTATTGGGCCATGGCGCCGGCGCAGACGCTGCGCCGGCCTTGGTGCATGACGACCAGATCGGCGTTGGCGCACACCATCGGCAATTTGCGCGCCAGCCCCGCGTCGAGCGCGGCTTGAAAGGCAGTCAAATCTTCTTCCCAGTTTTCCGGCCCGACGGCGAGGAGGAAGTCCGCTTGCGCCACGTCCGCGACGCGTTCGTAATCCAATCCCCAGAGCAGCGGGTCGTCGCGTTCCGGTCCGATGAAAAAGCAGCGGCGGCCGAGCGCGCGGAAGAACGGGTCGTCGCGATGGCGCAGATGCCGCCATGCTTCCTCGCCCGACGAATGAACCGCGCTGTACAGGGTTCCGGGAATGCCGATCTCGTTGAGGCGTTCGACGACCATCGCGGCGCGCCGCGGCGCGTTGGATAGAATGACAAGCCGTTTGCCGGCCGTCTTGAGTCGCGTCAGTGCGTCGATGACGCCGGGAAACGGCTTGCTGCCGTCGTGGAGCACGCCCCAGAGGTCGAGGAGAAAGCCGTCATAATCGCCGGCGATCTCGCGCACGCCGCGAAGGATGCGCAGCGTCATCGCAGCCCCACGCCGACAGCTTGGCCGATCGAGGTGAATCCGTCGCGTTTCAGCAAATCGACGAGATCGGCTTTGATGCGCGTGACGAGGCCCGGACCCTCGTAGGTCAGCGCGGTATAAAGCTGCACCACGCTCGCGCCGGCGCGGATCTTGGCATAGGCATCCTCGCCCGAGGCGATGCCGCCGACGCCGACCAGCGGCAACCGCCCACCGGTCAAGCGGTACATCTCGGACAGCAGCGCGGTCGACGGCGCGAACAACGGCTTGCCGGTAAGGCCGCCGGCCTCATGCGCATGCGCGCTGCGGAGCGACGCGGGTCGCGCCACCGTGCTGTTCGACACGATCAATCCGTCGAGCCCTGAGAACAGGGCGACTTCGGCGATCTCGTTGCGCGCCTGGGGCTCGAGATCGGGCGCGATCTTGAGGAGAAGCGGCGGCGGTCGCCGCGGCGTGGCCCTCGCCCGCGCCAGCTGCAGCCGGGCGATGAACTCGGGCAACACGGTCTTGCGCTGCATGTCGCGCAGGCCTGGCGTGTTGGGCGACGAGATATTGACCGTGAGATAATCGGCGTAGGGCGCGAGCGCGGCGACGCACTTCTCGTAATCGGCGATCGGGTCGTCGGTGTCCTTGTTGCGGCCGATATTGACGCCGAGAATGCCGCGCGAACGGTCGCGTGCTGCGAGCCGGCGCGCGACGGCTTCAAGGCCCTGGCTGTTGAAGCCAAGCCGGTTGATCGCCGCACCGTCCTCCGGCAGGCGGAACAGCCGCGGCTTGGGATTGCCCGCTTGCGGCCGCGGCGTCACCGTGCCGATCTCGACGAAGCCGAAGCCGAAGCCGAACAGCGCGTCGACCGCCTCGGCGTTCTTGTCGTAGCCGGCGGCCAAACCGATCGGATTGGGAAAGACGCGGTCCCACGGCTTCACCGCCAGCGCCGGCGGGTCAGCCGCGACGGCGCGGTGCGGCAGGGTTCTCAACGCGAACAGACTCGCACGATGCGCCGCCTCGGGCGGCAGCGCACGCAGCACCGGGAGCGCGAGGTCGGTCAAGGCGGGCATCGGCGCGCACGCTACTGGCCGGCGTGGCAAAATGGAATACCGACTCCGCAAAGGCCGCCTTATGCTCGGCGCATGAGTGCCGATGGTGGCGTCGCCCGTGCCGTTCGCTTGCCCAAGGCCGCGTCGCTCGTCGCCGGCATGACGCAGGCGGCCTGGCTGTCGGCGGACGGCGAGATCGAGCTGCTGCCGCTTGCGGAGGCGGCGCGTCGCGCACGATCGGCGCCGCCGCTCGTCTGTCACGCGCGCGCGACGGCACGGCGACTCGGCGCGACGCCGTTCGCTTGCTTCGACCTGCTCGAGCTTTTTGCCTTCGTGCGTCCGGCGCGCTTCTGCGTGCCGACGCCGCGCGGCATCGCGACCGCGCTCGATCTCGATGTGCCGGATGGCGTCGATCTCGCCGGCGCGGCGGCGTCGCTGCGTGACGGCGCCCGTGCCTTGCTCGGCGAGCTGCAGATGCCGCTCCGCGACGGCGAAGCGCGCGCCATCGCGGAGGCAATGGCCAAGGGCGGTTGGCCTTGGGCCGAGGCCGTGCTGGCGGCGCTCGCACCCGCGACCGACGCCGACGCGCCGGCGTCGGTGGGTCTCGCGGCCTGGAACCGGCTCGGCGAATGGGCGGAGCATGCGCCCGAGCCGCCGCCGGGCAATGTTCCGGTCAGCGAGGACGAGGCGCGGTTGCGCCTAGCCGAGCTGGTCGGCGACCGCGCCGAGCCGCGGCCGCAGCAGGCCGACTATGCGGGCGCCTGCGCCTATGCCTTCGCGCCGCGCGACAGCGCCGATGCGCCGCGCGTGCTGTTGGCCGAGGCCGGCACCGGTGTCGGCAAGACGCTCGGCTACATCGCGCCGGCCAGCGTCTGGGCCGAGAAGAATGCGGGCGCGGTGTGGATTTCGACCTTCACCCGCAACCTCCAGCACCAGATCGCGGCCGAGCTCGACCGGCTCTATCCCGATCCGGCGGTGAAGGAGCGGCGGGTGGTGGTGCGCAAGGGGCGCGAGAATTACCTCTGCCTGCTCAATTTCGAGGACAGCCTCGGTGGCCTGCCGATGCGGCCGCAAGATGCGGCGGCGGCCGGCCTGGTCGCGCGCTGGGTCATGGCGACACGCGACGGCGACATGGTCGGTGGCGATCTGCCGGGTTGGCTGCCCGAGCTCGTCGGCCGCGCGCAAACCTTGGCTCTGACAGATAGACGCGGCGAATGCGTGCACAGCGCTTGTTCGCATTATCACCGCTGCTTCATCGAAAAGAGCGTGCGGCGCGCCCGGCGTGCCCGCATCGTCGTCGCCAACCACGCTCTGGTGATGATCCAGGCGGCGCTCGGCGGTCTCAACGACGACAACCTGCCGCGGCGCTATGTCTTCGACGAGGGCCACCATGTCTTCGATGCCGCCGACGGTGCGTTTTCGCTGGCGCTCACCGACCGCGAAGCGGCGGAGTTGCGGCGCTGGATTCTCGGCGCCGAGGATGGACGCCGCACGCGCGCACGCGGCTTGAAGCGCCGGCTCGACGACCTGATCGCGAACGACGCCGTGGGCCAGCAGGCGCTCGACCAGGCGATCGACGGCGCGCGCAACGTGCTGCCGGCCGAAGGCTGGCTCAAGCGTGCCGCTGAGGGCCGGGCACAACGCGCCTGCGAGCGGTTCCTGGCGCTGGTGCGCGACCAGGTACTGGCGCGCACCGGTGATGCCGACCAGGGGTACAGCCTCGAGACCGAGCCGCGCCCGCCGATTTCCGGTTTGATCGACTCGGCGCGCGAACTGGCGGCCGCACTCAAGCGCATCGAAGAGCCGCTCAAGACGCTGGCGCAACGGCTGCGCGCCAAGCTCGCCGACGAGGCGGCCAAGCTCGACAGCGCCATGCGCATGCGGATCGAGGCGGCGGTGCGCGGCCTCGAGCGCCGCGCCATGCTCGAGCTCGGCGGCTGGCGGCGCATGCTCGAAGAGCTCGAGCGCGAACCGCCCGGCGATTTCGTCGATTGGCTCGCGGTCGAACGCATCGACGGCCATCCGGTCGATATCGGCATGCACCGCCATTTCGTCGATCCGACCAAGCCGTTCGCCGAATTCGTCGTCGCGCCGGCGCACGGCGTGCTGGTGACGTCGGCCACCCTGACCGATGGCAGCGGCGACACCGAAGCCGATTGGCTCGGTGCCGAGGCGCGCACCGGCGCGCGCCACCTGAAGGCGCCGGCGATGCGGGCGCGCGTCAAGTCGCCGTTCGACTATGCGGCGCAAACCCGCGTCTTCATCGTCAACGACATCGACCGCAACGACGTCGATCAGATCGCCGCCGCCTATCGCGAGCTGATCGTCGCATCGGGCGGCGGCGCGTTGGGCCTGTTCACCGCGATCCAGCGCTTGCGCGCGGTGCACAAGCGCATTGCCGCGCCCCTGGAGGCCGCGAACTTGCCGCTGCTGGCACAGCACGTCGACGCCATGGACACGGCGACGCTGGTCGATATCTTCCGCGCCGAGGAGGACTCTTCGCTGCTCGGCACCGACGCGGTGCGCGACGGCGTCGACGTCCCCGGTCGCTCGCTGCGGCTGATCGTCTTCGATCGCGTGCCGTGGCCGCGACCCGACATCCTCCATCGCGCGCGCAAGGCGCAGTTCGGCGCCGCCGCTTACGACGACGCGATCACGCGACTCCGGCTCAAGCAGGCCTTTGGTCGGCTGGTGCGTCGCGCGTCCGATCACGGCATTTTCGTGCTGCTCGATCGGGCGATGCCGTCGCGATTGCTGGGCGCGTTCCCGGAAGGCGTGGCGGTCGCGCGCCTTGGCTTGAAAGATACGATCGCGGCGACGGCGGAATTCCTGAAAGCCGCGGCTCAGACGCAATAAATATCGAGCATCGTCGGCACGTACTCGTTCTGCAGCACGATCTTCTTGCGCGCGATGAGCCAGGCATCGCCCCGGAGCGCCAAATCGTGCTCGACCAGGCCGAAGAAGGCCTGCGTGTCGCGCGAGCGCGGGAAATAGACGTGGCAAACCCAGGCGGCGCCGAGCTTGAGCGCGTCGCCCTCGACCGGTTCGCGCAGCCGGATGTTGTTGAGGATGTGGACGGTGCGCGGCGCCGGCGTCGAGGCCGGCGAACGGCCGGAGCGGATGCGCGCGACGCGATCCTCGAGGCCGCGCCGGCTGTTGTAATAGAAGTACGACACCTCGGTGCGCGGATCGGCGCCCAGGCTGTCGTCGCTCTTCCACGCCGGCATCCAGTATTCGCAATCCTCGGCGTAGAGCGCGAGCCAGTCGTCCCAGCGCTTCTCGTCGAGCGCCAGCGCCTCGCGCTGGATGAGCGCGGTGCCGGTCGCCAGCAGCGCCGTCGGATCGAGGTTTGACCGGTTCACGCGTAGGCCTTGGCGCCGTCGAGGCCGGCCTGGATGAGGCGCCGCCACTCGCGATAGGGGCCGTGCAGGCCGGTCTCGATGCCGGTCTCGAACGTGCCCTTGGCGCTGCTCGTGGGCCGGATGCCGAGCGCTTGCGCGGTCGCGTCGCCGCCCGCCTGCGTCGCCGCCATGCCGCGCTCGTAGCCCTGGAGATAGGCGAAGCCCTCGGCGCCGAAACCGGCCTGGCAGTCTTCGTAGACCACGGTATCGTCGGGCGTGGCGAGGCCCGAGGGATTGAAGAAATCCTCGAACTGCCTGAGCCGCCAGGCGCGGCGCTCGACCGACTCGCCGACCGGCGCCAGGCAATAGCTGCGCATCTCGGTGCGATCCACGGCCAAGGGACGGTAGGTGCGCAGCATCAGCGCCGCGGTGTCGGCGATCTGCAGATTGGGAAAGATCTGCGCATTGCGGTTCTTGAGCATCCATTCGGCGCGCTCGGATCCCACGCGGCGCTTCAACTGATCGAGGATGGGATAGATCGGCCGCTTCTCGGGCTCGGGCTGGTCCGTCCAATAGACCGCGTGGCCGTGGCGGAAGGTGAAGGCGCCGGCGCGGGTCTTGGCGCGTTTCGCCCAGTCGTAGCCGCGCGCCTCGGTATAGCCCGCGCCCTGGCGGCGGCGCGCCTGGACGCCGATGAAGCTCTGATGCGTCGAGGTCAGGTGATAGGGATCGAGGTTGTTGTCGAGCTGGAGCTTCCAGTTGGCGCGATAGGTATAGACCATGCGGCCGGGCACCAGCTCCATGCCGGCCTCGCTCTGGTCCATCGCGACGTCGATGAAGAAGCGCATGTCGCCGAGGAATTCTTCGAGCGGCGGTACGTCGGGCGACAGGCTGCCAAAGACTAGGCCCTTGTAGGTGGCGAGGCGGGCGACGGGCAGCAGATCGTGGCTCTCATGGTCGAAGGCCGGCGCATAAGCCGCCGCCTTGCGGTCCTTGATGTCGGCGTTGTTGCCGGCCGAATCGTAAGTCCAGCCGTGGTACGGGCAGGTGTGATAGCGCGCGTTGCCGTGCTCGGCGCCGCACAGCAGCGCGCCCTTGTGGCGGCAGATGTTGACGAAGGCGGTGAGCGCGCCCTGGGCGTCGCGCGTCACCAGGACGGGCGTGCGGCCGATGAAGCTCGTTGCGAAATCGTGCGGCGCCTTGAGCTGCGATGCGAGCGTCAGGAAATTCCAGCTGCGCGCGAAGATGAACTTGTGCTCGAGCTCGAAGATCGCCGGATCGGCGAAGACGTCGCGGTGCAGGCGGAAGACGCCGTCGCCCGGCCGGTCGTCGATGATCGTCGCGAGATCGCGCATGGGGGCGGAGCCTAGCGCCGTCGCGCCTAAAGCAAAAGAGAGTGCGCCTATCGGTTGCTCAAACAAAAAGGGCCGCGGAGTGATCCGCGGCCCTGGTCGTTTGAGCGTCGTGGGTCGGACTTAGAAGTCCATCCCGCCCATGCCGCCGCCGTGGTCGTGGCCGCCCATGGCGGGCGCCCTCTTCTCCGGCTTCTCGGCCACCATCGCTTCGGTGGTGACGAGCAGGCCGGCGACCGACGCCGCGTCCTGAAGCGCCAGGCGCACGACCTTGGTCGGATCGACGATGCCGGCCTTCACCATGTCGACATACTCGCCGCTCTGGGCGTTGAAGCCCCAGTTCGGATCGTCCTTGTCGACCAGCTTGCCGACGACCACCGCGCCGTCCGAGCCGGCGTTCTCGGCGATGAGCCGCGCCGGCATGCGGATCGCGCGGCGCACGATGTCGATGCCGACCTTCTCGTCGTCGTTGGACGCGCGGACCTTCGCGAGCGCCTTGGCGGCGTAGAGCAGGGCCGCGCCGCCGCCGGCGACGATGCCCTCCTCGACCGCGGCACGGGTCGCGTGCATCGCGTCGTCGACGCGATCCTTGCGCTCCTTCACCTCGACCTCGGTCGCACCGCCGACGCGGATCACCGCGACGCCGCCGGCCAGCTTGGCCAGCCGCTCCTGCAGCTTCTCACGGTCGTAGTCGGAGGTGGTCTCCTCGATCTGGGCCTTGATCTGGCCGACGCGGGCCTGGATGTCGGCCTTCTTGCCGGCGCCATCGATGATGGTGGTGTTTTCCTTCTCGATGCGCACCTTCTTGGCCTTGCCGAGCATGTCGAGCGTGACGTTCTCGAGCTTGATGCCGAGGTCTTCCGAGATCATCTGACCGGCGGTCAGGATCGCGATGTCCTCGAGCATCGCCTTGCGGCGATCGCCGAAGCCCGGCGCCTTCACCGCCGCGACCTTGAGGCCGCCGCGCAGCTTGTTGACGACCAGCGTCGCCAGCGCCTCGCCCTCGACTTCCTCGGCGATGATCAGCAGCGGCTTGCCCGACTGCACCACCGCCTCGAGCAGCGGCAGCATCGGCTGCAGGCCCGAGAGCTTCTTCTCGAAGATCAGGATGTACGGATCGTCGAGCTCGGCCACCATCTTGTCGGCGTTGGTGACGAAGTAGGGCGAGATGTAGCCGCGGTCGAATTGCATGCCCTCGACCACGTCCAGCTCGGTCTCGAGGCTCTTGGCCTCCTCGACCGTGATCACGCCCTCATTGCCGACCTTCTGCATGGCCTTGGCCAGCATCTCGCCGACTTCCTTGTCGCCGTTGGCCGAGATCGTGCCGACCTGGGCGATCTCGTCGTTGGTCGAGACCTTCTTCGAGCGCTTCTTGATGTCCTCGACGACGGCCTCGACCGCCTTGTCGATGCCGCGCCTCAGGTCCATCGGGTTGAGGCCGGCGGCGACCGCCTTCACGCCTTCGCGCACGATCGCCTGGGCCAGCACGGTGGCAGTGGTGGTGCCGTCGCCCGCGGCGTCGCTCGTCTTCGAGGCGACCTCGCGGATCATCTGCGCGCCCATGTTCTCGAACTTGTCGGCGAGCTCGATCTCCTTGGCGACGGTGACGCCGTCCTTGGTGATGCGCGGCGCGCCGAACGACTTGTCGAGGACGACGTTGCGGCCCTTCGGACCGAGCGTCACGCCGACTGCGTTCGCCAGAATGTCGACGCCGCGGAGCAATCGCTCGCGCGCGTCGCCGTGGAATTTGACTTCCTTAGCAGCCATTGAAATGTCTCCTTGAAAGGGGCTTTAGGCGGCTTTGCGCTTCGCGACGCTGCCTTCGATGATGCCGAGAATGTCCGACTCCTTGGCGATGACGAGTTCTTCGCCGTCGATCTTGACCTCGGTGCCGGACCACTTGCCGAACAGCACGCGATCGCCCGCCTTGACGTCGAGCGCATGGAGCTTGCCGTCCTCGCTGCGGATGCCGGGACCGACGGCGACGACTTCGCCCTCCATCGGCTTCTCCTTCGCGGTGTCGGGAATGATGATGCCGCCCGCCGTCTTCTCCTCGGACTCGAGACGACGGATCAGGACACGGTCCTGCAACGGCTTGAACTTCATGGGAAAACTCCTCCTCGCTGGTTCGATCGAAAACGCGGCCGCCGACCCCCGTTTCCGAGGTGGCTGTTAGCCGGCGTGGCTGTTAGCACTCGCGGCCACTGAGTGCCAGCGAGATAAGGGCTCGGCTCCGGCCTGTCAAGGGGCCGACTCGCGGTTTAGCAGCACTTTCCACGCTAGGCTGCTAAGTCATTGAAGTGACTAATTACTTCTTGAGGAAATCGCGCCAGGCTGGAACGTTGTTTGCAACGGAAACGGGTGGAACAACGTCTGAGTCTGTGAGGTGCGCGCCATGAAACATCTGCGGCTGCAACTCGAGGGCTATCGGCTGACCACGGCCGAGATCCTCTATCACCTGCCCGATCACCCGCACCTGTTGCAAAGCTTCGTCTGGCAGGAGCTCGACATCGCGCCGCGCTTTCCGGTGCTGCGCCGCTTCCTCGATTTTTGGACGCGCAATATCGAGGGCCGGCTGCATTCGGTAAAGGTGGCGCAGGCGCCGCTGCTGGTGCCATCGCGCCTCGCCCACGCCCAAGTTTCGTACAGCCTGCACTGAAATCGCGCAGACGCGGCAACGCGCCGCTTGCCAGGCCGGGCACGGCGGATGAGTGTCGCGCCATGACCGCAACCCATGCCGCGCGCGGGCCGCGCGTCGCATCTGCCGGCGACGCCGCGCGTGATCGCCGCGCCATCGCCGCTTGGCTCATTGCCTGCGCCGCCATGGTGTTCGTCATGGTGGCGCTCGGCGGCATCACTCGGCTGACCGAATCCGGTCTGTCGATCACCCAGTGGCAACCGGTGTCGGGCGTGCTGCCGCCGCTCAACGACGCCGAATGGCGCGCGGCATTCGACGCCTACAAGCAGATCCCGCAATACGACGCGATCCACGCCGGCATGACGTTGGCGCAGTTCAAGACGATCTATTTCTGGGAGTGGTTCCATCGCCTGTGGGGCCGGCTGATCGGCGTCGTCTTCCTGCTGCCGTTTCTCTATTTCCTGGCGCGGCGGAAGATTCCCGCCAGCCTGGCGCCGCGGCTCATGCTGCTGTTCCTGCTCGGCGCGTTCCAGGGCGCGCTCGGCTGGTGGATGGTCGAGAGCGGGCTCGAGCATCGTATCGAGGTCAGCCAGTACCGCCTCGCCGCGCATCTCGGCATGGCGATCATCATCTATGGTGCGATCCTGTGGGTGGCGCTCGACCTGCTGCGACCGGAGCGGAACGAGATCGCGCCCGGCATGCGAAGCGGCGTCGGCGCGTTGCTGACGCTCGCTTTCGTCACGCTGATCGCCGGTGCGTTTACCGCCGGCCTGCGCGCCGGCCTGATCGACAACACGTTTCCGCTGATGGATGGGCACGTCGTGCCGCCCGCTTGGGCGAACCTCGCGCCGTGGTGGCGCAACCCGTTCGAGAACCCCGAGGCCGTGCAGTTCGATCATCGCGTGCTCGCGGTCGCCACCTGGCTCGGCGCGTTGGCCCTGTTCCTCGCCTCGTTCAAGGCGCGGCTGTCGCGCTTCGCCCGCGGCGCGGTGCACGCGCTGTTCGGCATGGTGACGATCCAGGCGGCGCTCGGCATCGCCACGCTGCTGCTGGTGGTGCCGCTGCCCTTGGCGCTGGCGCATCAGCTCGGCGCGACGCTGGTCATCACCGCCGCGGTCGTCGCGCGCCACGCCTTGGGCAGCGCCTAGGGCCGCTCCGGGCGCGATCTCGCGCCCGGCAGGCGGCCGGGCTAATATCGCGCCATGGCCGATTTTCCACGCAAGACGCCGGCTGACTGGGCCGCTCTCGCCGTCAAGGAGCTCGGCGGCAAGAGCGCCGACCAGCTCACCTGGCAGACGCCCGAGGGCATCGCGGTCAAGCCGCTCTATACGGCGGCCGATCTCGAGGCGATCGAGGCGCGCGGCGAGCAGCCCGGTTTTGCGCCGTTCACCCGCGGCGTGCGCGCGACCATGTACGCCAACCGGCCGTGGACCATCCGGCAATACGCCGGCTTTTCCACCGCCGAGGACTCGAACCGCTTCTATCGCGAGAATCTCGCCGCCGGCCAGATGGGCCTCTCGGTCGCCTTCGACCTCGCCACCCATCGCGGCTACGACAGCGACCATCCGCGCGTCGTCGGCGACGTCGGCAAGGCCGGCGTGGCGATCGATTCGGTCGAGGACATGAAGATCCTGTTCGATGGCATACCCCTCGATCGCATGTCCGTCTCCATGACCATGAACGGCGCGGTGCTGCCGGTGCTGGCCGGCTACATCGTCGCGGCGGAGGAGCAGGGCGTCGCCGCCGACAAGCTCGCCGGCACCATCCAGAACGACATCCTCAAAGAGTTCATGGTGCGCAACACCTACATCTATCCGCCGGCGCCCTCGATGCGCATCGTCGCCGACATCATCGAGTACACCGCGCGCCACATGCCCAAATTCAATTCGATCTCGATCTCGGGCTATCACATGCAGGAGGCGGGCGCGACCTGCGTGCAGGAGCTCGCCTTCACGCTCGCCGACGGCCTCGAATACGCGCGTGCGGCGCTGTCGAAGGGCCTGAAGATCGACGACTTCGCGCCGCGGCTCTCGTTCTTCTTCTGCATCGGCATGAATTTCTTCATGGAGATCGCGAAGCTCAGGGCGGCGCGATTGCTGTGGGCGACGCTCGTGCAGGAGAAATTCAAGCCAGCCAATCCGGCGAGCCTGGCGCTTCGGACGCACTGCCAGACGTCGGGCGTCTCGCTCACCGAGCAGGACCCGCACAACAACATCATCCGCACGACGATCGAGGCGCTCGCCGCGGTGCTGGGCGGCACGCAGTCGCTGCACACCAATTCCTTCGACGAGGCGATGGCGCTGCCGACGCCGTTCTCGGCGCGCATCGCTCGCAACACGCAGCTCGTCATCGCCGAGGAAACCGGCATACCGCACGTCGTCGATCCGCTCGGCGGCAGCTATTACGTCGAGAGCCTGACGCATTCGGTCGCCGCCGCGGCGCGCGCGATCATCGACGAGGTCGAGGCGATGGGCGGCATGACCAAGGCGGTCGAGAGCGGTCTGCCCAAGCTCCGCATCGAGGAGGCGGCGGCGCGGCGTCAGGCGCGCATCGACCGCGGGGAGGAGGTCATCGTCGGCGTCAACAAATACCGCGCCAATCAGGGCGAGGGCGCCGAGATCAATCTCCTCGACATCGACAACTCCAAGGTGCGCGCGCAGCAGGTCGCAAGACTTGAAGCGATGCGCAAGAGGCGCGGCGCGGCCAAGGTCAAGGCGACGCTCGACGCATTGAGCGAGGCCGCCAAGAACGGGCAGGGCAATCTCCTTGCGCTCGCCATCGCGGCAACGCGCGCTCGCGCCAGCGTCGGTGAGATCTCCGACGCGCTCGAGCGCGTCTTCACCCGGCACCGTGCCACCATCCGTTCGGTCTCCGGCGTCTACGGCGGTGCTTACGAGGGCGATGAAGGCTTCCGCCGCGTGCGCGAGGAGGTCGAGGCCTTCGCGCGCGGCGAGGGCCGGCGGCCGCGCCTGCTCGTCGTCAAGCTTGGCCAGGACGGCCACGATCGCGGCGCCAAGGTGATCGCCACCGGCTTTGCCGATTTGGGCTTCGACGTCGACATCGGCCCGCTCTTCCAGACGCCGGAAGAGGCCGCGCGCCAGGCGGTCGAGAACGACGTACACGTCATCGGCGTCTCGTCCCAGGCGGCGGGCCACAAGACGCTGGTGCCGGCGCTGATCAAGGCGCTCAAGGCGCAGGGCGCGGGCAACATCCTCGTCGTCTGCGGCGGCGTCATCCCACCGCAGGACTACGGCTTCCTGCAGGACGCCGGCGTCGCCGCCATTTATGGTCCCGGCACCAACATTCCGCTCGCCGCCTCCGAAGTGCTCCAGCTCATCGCCAAGCGGCGGCTGGCGGCCTGAGCCGCGTCGGATTGGGTTCGTTACCGAACTGCACCGCGGAATTCCGCCAAAAATTGGGTTTGTTTTGTCGATTTTAATTTTCCGATCGGCTTTGTTCGGCAGGTTTCGTGTGTCGGGCGGGCCTCCGGTGCATGTCGGCCATTGGCGGAATGTACGCTAATATAGTACAGTTGTCAACGTCGAAAACGTACAGCCGCGCGCCCCCGGTTTTCCGGCCGAAATGGCTGCCTTGCAGCTTTGAAGCCTGTTACCTGAAGGCCGGCCGCGCTATCTAAGGAGCCCGTGGGCACGCTTTTTTTCATCGTCTTCATCGATCTGGTCGGCTTCGGCGTGGTGATCCCGCTGCTGCCCTATTACGGGCTCACCTTCCACGCCACGCCGTTCGAGATCACCAGCATGATGGCGTGCTACTCGCTGGCGCAATTCATCGCCTCGCCGCTCCTCGGGATGGTCAGCGACCGCGTCGGCCGCAAGCCGGTAATCCTGGCTAGCGTCGTCTGCTCGGTCGTCTCCTATCTCTGGCTCGGTTTCGCCACGCAGCTCTGGATGCTGTTCGCGGCGCGGCTCCTGGCCGGCGCCGGCGCCGGCAACATCTCCGCCGCCCAGGCCTATGTCGCCGACGTTACGCCGCCGGATCAGCGCGCCAAGGGCATGGGCATGATCGGCGCCGCCATCGGTCTGGGCTTCACCGTCGGTCCGGCGATCGGCGGCGCGGTCGCCGGCGGCAGCGCGCAGAGCGCGCATCTCGCCTGGCCGGCCTTCGTCGCCGCGGCGCTCTCCGCCGCGGCATTCGTGCTGGCCTTCACCCGGCTCGAGGAGAGCCTGACGCACAAGCCCGCCGAACGCATCGGCCGCCTCGCCATGGCCAAAGCGGTGGCCGAGCGGCCGATCTTGCGGCTGCTCATCCTCTTGATCTTCGTCGCGATCGCCGCTTTCGCTGGCATGGAGACCACCTTCGCGCTCTGGGCGCATGACGGCTTCGGCTGGGGTCCGTTCCAGGTCGGCATGATCTTCTTCTACGTCGGCATTCTGCTGTCGGCGCTCCAGGGCGGCGCCATCGGCCGCCTCACCAAGGCGGTCGGCGAGACCAATCTGGTGGTCGGCGGCGGCGCGATCCTCGCCATCGGCCTCTTTGCGCTGACGTTCGCGTATGCGCTGTGGTTCGTGCTCGTCGCGACCGCACTGCTCGCCATCGGCATGGGCATGTTCAGCCCGGCGATGGCGAGCCTGATCTCGAAACAGGCCGGCGAAAACGAGCGTGGCGGCGTGCTCGGCCTGTCGCAATCGGCGCAGAGCCTCGCCCGCATCGTCGGTCCCGCGGTCGCCGGCGCGGTCTATGGCGGCCTCGGCCGTAATGCGCCCTATTATCTCGGCGCCCTGCTGATGGTCGGCGTCGCCGCGTTCGCCGCCCGGCTGCCGCGCCGCCCTGCGCCATGAGAAGCGAACGGCGCACCGGCACGCTGACCAGCCAGCCCTCCGAAGTGGGCTTCCGCCGCGAGCTCAAGGCGCTGTCGGCGGTGCTGCCCTATATCTGGCCCAAGGGCGCGCCGGCGCTGCGGTTGCGCGTGATCCTCGCCATCGCCTGCCTGGCGCTCGCCAAGGCGGTCAATGTCGGCGTGCCGCTGCTCTACAAGGCGGCGGTTGACAAGCTCGCGCCGTCCGCCGGCGCGCTCCTCGTCGTGCCGACCATGCTGATCGTCGCCTATGGCGGCGCGCGCGTCGGTGCCCAGCTCTTCAACGAGCTGCGCGATTCGGTCTTCGCCAAGGTCGAGCAGCGCGCCATCCGCAACATCGCGCTCAACACCTTCCGCCATCTGCACGCGCTGTCCTTGCGCTTCCATCTCGAGCGCCAGACCGGCGGCTTGTCGCGCGCGGTCGAGCGCGGCGTGCGCGGTATGGAGTTCCTGCTCTCCTACCTGCTGTTCAGCCTGCTGCCGACCGTCTTCGAGATCGCGATGGTGTGCGCGATCCTCTGGGGCTTCTTCGAGGCATCGCTCGCGCTCGCCACGCTCGCCACCATCGCCGCCTACGTCGTCTTCACCTTCTCGGTCACCGACTGGCGTCTCCAATACCGCCGCGAGATGAACCAGCGCGACACCGAGGCCAACACCAAGGCGATCGACAGCCTCTTGAACTTCGAGACGGTGAAGTATTTCGCCAACGAGGAGCACGAGGCGCGCCGCTTCGACACCGCGCTCGCCGGCTACGAGCGGGCCGCGGTCAAGAGCCAGGTCACGCTGTCGGCGCTCAACATCGGCCAGGGCGTGATCATCGCCACGGGTCTCGTCGTGGTGATGTGGCTCGCGGCGCGCGGCGTGGCCGCCGGCCGCATGACCGTCGGCTCGTTCGTGCTGGTCAATTCCTACCTGGTGCAGCTCTACATGCCGCTGAACGTGCTCGGCATGGTCTATCGCAACATCAAGCAATCGCTGACCGATCTCGAATCGATGATCCGGCTCCTGGCCGTGAAGGCGGAAGTGGTCGACAAGCCAGCGGCGCCGGCGCTCGCCATCGCGCGCGGCGAGATCGTCTTCGACCACGTCTCGTTCGCCTACGATCCGCGCCGAATTATCCTCGACGACGTCTCGTTCCGCGTGCCGCCGGGCCACACCCTCGCCATCGTCGGCTCGTCGGGCGCCGGCAAGTCGACCGTGGCGCGGCTGCTGTTCCGCTTCTACGACGTCGATGCGGGCGCGATCCGCGTCGACGGCCAGGACATCCGCGACATCGCGCAGGCGAGCCTGCGTCGCGCCATCGGCGTGGTGCCGCAGGACACCGTCCTGTTCAACGAATCGGTCGCCTACAACGTCGGCTACGGCAAGCCGGGCGCGAGCCAGGCCGAGATCGAGGCGGCGGCGCGCGTCGCCCGCATCCACGATTTCGTCGCCTCGTTGCCCGACGGCTACCGCACCCAGGTCGGCGAACGCGGCCTGAAGCTGTCCGGCGGCGAAAAGCAGCGCGTCGCCATTGCCCGCGTCATGCTGAAGGGTCCGCGCATCCTGGTGTTCGACGAGGCGACCTCGGCGCTCGACACCAAGACCGAGCGCGAAATCCAGGCGAGCCTCGAAGAGGTCGCGGCCAATCGTACGACGCTGATGATCGCGCACCGGCTCTCGACCGTGGTGCATGCCGACGAGATCCTGGTCCTGGAACATGGTCGCGTCGTCGAGCGCGGCACGCACGCGGTACTGCTGGCGAAGGGTGGTCTCTACGCCGCGATGTGGCGCCGCCAGCTCGAAGCCGAGGAACGCGCCGCGGCGCTCGCCGCCGTCGCCGCCGTCGCGGAATAAATGGCCGATCCGGCGGGGCTCGCCGCCCGCGTCAAAGGCGGCGACCGCACGGCGCTGGCGCAGGCGATCACGCTCGTCGAATCGACGCGCGCCGATCATCGTGAAACCGCCGAGGCGCTGCTCGCCGCCATCCTGCCGGCGAGCGGCCAATCGCTGCGCCTCGGCATCACCGGTGCGCCCGGCGTTGGCAAATCGACCTTCATCGAGGCCTTCGGCCTGATGAGCCTCGCTGGCGGACGGCGCGTCGCCGTGCTGGCAGTCGATCCATCGTCCAAGGCGACCGGCGGCTCGATCCTCGGCGACAAGACGCGCATGGGCGATCTCGCGCGCGAGGCCGATGCCTTCATCCGGCCGTCACCCGCCGGACCGATGCTCGGCGGCGTGGCGCGGCGGACGCGCGAGGCGGTGTGGCTTTGCGAGGCGGCCGGCTTCGATCTCGTCGTGGTCGAAACCGTCGGCGTCGGCCAGAGCGAGACCGCGGTCGCCGATCTGGTCGATCTCTGCCTCTTGATGATCGCGCCGGGTGGCGGCGACGAGCTGCAGGGCATCAAGAAGGGCATCGTCGAGATCGCCGACCTGCTGGTGGTCAACAAGACCGACGGCGATCTCGCGGCGGCCGCGCAGCGTGCTGCTTCCGAATACAGCCACGCCTTGCGCCTGTTGCGGCCGGCGGGCGAGTCGGCGCCGGTCTTCGCGGTCTCGGCGCTGGAAAAGCGCGGCCTCGAGAAGGTGCGCCAGCATGTCGAGGCGCACGCCCACGCCCTCGCGCAGGACGGCAGTCTCGCGCGCCGGCGTGCCGCCCAGGCCCGCGCGGCGCTGTGGTCGGAGCTCGGCGAAAGCCTGCTCGAAGCGCTCAAGCACCATCCCGGCGTCGGCCGGCTGCTGCCCGCGCTCGAGGCCGAGGTCGCGAACGCCCGCCTGACCCCGTCAGCGGCGGCGCACCGCGCCCTCGCGGCCTTCCGCGGCGCCAACGGTTAGGCCGCCCGGCTTGACGGACCCGGCCGCTTCGCTTAAAACCGGCGCCACTCGCCGGGGCTCGCCCCGGCCTTAATCTTTTCAAGGACCTAGCAACCATGGCGCGGCGCTGCGACATCACCGGCAAGGGCGTGCTCGTCGGCCACAATGTGAGCCACGCCAACAACAAGACCAAGCGGCGCTTCCTGCCGAACCTGCAGATGACGTCGGTGCTGTCCGACGCGCTCGGTCATTCCGTTCAGCTCAAGCTGACGCCGCGCGCCATCCGCACCATCGAGAAGAATGGCGGGCTCGACGCCTATCTCACCGGGATGCCCGATGGGCGTTTGCCCATCGAGGCACGGCGCCTGAAGCGCCGCATTCGCGCGGCGCAGACGCGCAAGGCCGGAGCGGGCGCGACCGCCTGACGCAGGCCGCGATGGGCGCGGCTTGCTGCCGCCCACCGTGTTTTTGCCCGTGCCCCAAAATGATCGCGCGTTCGTGGTTGCGGTCGAGCGGCGGCTCACCCATTATCCCGCCGCCCGTCGCAACGGGATCAAAAGGAATAATGAAGGGAGCACGACGGTGAGTCTGCGCGATTACGTTTTCACCAGCGAATCGGTTTCCGAGGGCCATCCCGACAAGGTCGCCGACCGCATCTCCGACGCCGTAGTCGACGCCTATCTCGCCGCCGATCCGATGTCGCATGTCGCCTGCGAGACGCTGTGCACGACCAACCGCGTCATCATGGCCGGCGAGACCCGCGGCCCGGCCTCGGTGACCCACGACAAGCTGGTCGACATCGCGCGCCACGCCATAAAGGACATCGGTTACGAGCAGGAAGGCTTTCACTGGAAGAAGGTCAAGGTGGAATGCATCGTCCACGCCCAGTCGGCCGACATCGCCATGGGCGTCGACGCCGCCGGCAACAAGGACGAAGGCGCTGGCGACCAGGGCATCATGTTCGGCTATGCATGCCGCGAGACGCCGGAGCTCATGCCGGCGCCGCTCTATTACGCCCACGCCATCCTCAAATCGCTCGCCGAGGCGCGCCATTCGGGTGCCACACCCGAGCTCGGCCCCGACGCCAAGAGCCAGATCACGCTCGAGTACCGCGACCGCAAGCCGGTGCGTGCGACCTCGGTCGTGGTCTCGACCCAGCACAGCGAGACCGTCGACCAGGACCAGGTGCGTGAGATCGTCCGCCCGCACGTGCTCGACGTGCTGCCCGACGGCTGGATGTGCGACGAGGAGCACTTCTACGTCAACCCGACCGGCCGCTTCGTCATCGGCGGTCCCGACGGCGACACCGGCGTCACCGGCCGCAAGATCATCGTCGACACCTATGGCGGCGCGGCGCCGCACGGCGGCGGCGCCTTCTCGGGCAAGGATCCCTCGAAGGTCGACCGTTCGGCTGCCTACGCGGCACGCTATCTGGCGAAGAACGTGGTCGCCGCCGGCCTCGCCGAGCGCTGCACCATCCAGCTCTCCTACGCGATCGGCGTCGCCAAGCCGCTGTCGGTCTATATCGACACTGCCGACACCGGCAAGGTGGACGAGGCGAAGCTGTCCAAAGTGCTGCAGGAGATGGTCAATCTCAGCCCGCGCGGCATCCGCACGCATCTCCAGCTCAACCGGCCGATCTACGCGCGCACCGCGGCCTACGGCCATTTCGGCCGCCCGCCCGAGAGCGACGGCGGCTTCTCGTGGGAGAAGACCGACCTCGCCGACCAGCTCCGCCGCGCGTTCTAGTCCAAGGAAAATTTTTCCGATGACCGTCGACTACAAGGTGAAAGACATCGGGCTGGCCGATTTCGGCCGGCGCGAGCTCGCCATCGCCGAGACCGAGATGCCCGGCTTGATGGCGACGCGCGAGGCCTACGGCGCGCAGAAGCCGCTGAAGGGGGCGCGTATCGCCGGTTCGCTGCACATGACCATCCAGACGGCGGTGCTGATCGAGACGCTCAGGGCGTTGGGCGCCGACGTCCGTTGGGCGTCGTGCAACATCTATTCGACCCAGGACCATGCGGCCGCCGCGGTCGCCGCCGGCGGCACGCCGGTCTTCGCCTACAAGGGCGAATCGCTCAAGGAATACTGGGAGTTCACCCACCGCATCTTCGAGTGGGCCGACGGCGGCACGCCCAACATGATCCTCGACGACGGCGGCGACGCGACGCTCTTGGTCCATCTCGGCATGCAGGCCGAGAAGGACGCCAAGGTGCTGGCCAAGCCGGCGAGCGAGGAGGAAGAGGTGCTGTTCGCGGCGATCCGCGAACGCCTCAAGTCGAAGCCTGGCTGGTATGCGAAGCTGGGCGCCTCGATCAAGGGCGTTTCCGAGGAGACGACCACCGGCGTCCATCGCCTCTATCAGATGGAGAAGGAAGGCCGGCTGCTGTTTCCGGCGATCAACGTCAACGACTCCGTCACCAAGTCGAAGTTCGACAATCTCTACGGCTGCCGCGAGAGCCTGGTCGACGGCATCCGCCGCGCCACCGACGTGATGATGGCCGGCAAGGTCGCGCTGGTCGCCGGCTTCGGCGACGTCGGCAAGGGCTCGGCGGCCTCACTCAGGAACGCCGGCGCGCGCGTCGTCGTCACCGAGATCGATCCGATCTGCGCGCTGCAGGCGGCGATGGAAGGCTATCAGGTGGTGACCATGGAGGAGGCGGCGCCCGCCGCCGACATCTTCGTCACCGCCACCGGCAACGTCGACGTCATCACGATCGACCACATGCGCAAGATGAAGGACCGCGCCATCGTCTGCAACATCGGACACTTCGACAACGAGATCCAGGTCGCGGCGCTGAAGAACCTCAAGTGGCACAACGTCAAGCCGCAGGTCGACGAGATCGAGTTTCCCGACGGCAAGCGGATTCTCCTCCTGGCCGAGGGTCGCTTGGTCAATCTCGGCTGCGCCATGGGCCATCCGAGCTTCGTGATGAGCGCCTCGTTCACCAACCAGACGCTGGCGCAGATCGAGCTGTGGACCAACCAGGGCAAGTATCAGAAGAAGGTCTACACGCTACCCAAGCACCTCGATGAGCGGGTGGCAGCGCTGCACCTCGCCAAGGTCGGCGCGCATCTCACCAAGCTCACGCCGAAGCAGGCGCAGTATCTCGGCCTCAAGTCCGAAGGTCCGTTCAAGGCGGACACCTACCGCTATTGATCGGCTTTCGCCGGTCGAGTCGTTCCCAGTTTCCGTGTAGTGCCTTAATTTGACTTGGGCCAGTCGATCCAGCCCTTCGCATTTAGCTTGAGCGGAATGCCACGCGTTTTTAGGTGCTCAACTAACAGGCTGCTGAAAAACTCTGATGCGAAGCCGAATCACGCAACATAAGAATCATCGAGAGCCCTCTCGCGAATCGTTCTTGCGTGAACTGGTCGCCATGCGAATCAATGTTGCGTCTTCTCGCGTCCAAAAACGTTTTTCAGCAGCCTGCTAAGTGCGGATACGTACCCGGGACAATGCCATCCCAATTCCCCTTTAGGCAGGTTTCGCAAACCATAATGTCCCAGGCTTTGATGGGCTTTCCTGCGTATCGACCAGAACCAAATTGAAACGGCTGCTTGCACAGAAAGCAGTCATACATCGTCTTATGGTCGCTCATGTCTTGCCTGCCTTTCTGCTACTACAATTTCGCGCGGATTCATAAAACCCCCAAGACAACCCCAGCAATGGCGGCAGGGGTCGAAGACCGGATATGGTCGCTTGAGGAATTGGTGGAGAGGACTTCAAAGTAGGAGGCTGGGACGTTGGAATCAAATCTTCTCGAGTGGCTGACAATGTTCGGTGAGTGGGGCATTGTCATCATCATCGGTATCGAAGGTTGGATCGCCTTGAAGCAGCATAGAAGTTCTAAAATTTTTGATACGGTCAAATACGTGGAAGACCCCGAGACGCGCGAAGCTCGGAAGCGTATATACGAAAACCTTCGGCGACAAAAACACTCACTGGAACGCTGGTGGGAACGTGATGAAAAACTTAGGGACGCTGCCGCGATTGTCTGCGTTCGATACAATCTTGTCGGTGCCGTGACGAAGAACGACAGAAAAGTGAGAGAATTTGTAGCGCGAGAGTGGGCACACAATATCTGTGAAACGTATGAGGCGCTTCAGAATTACATACGCTACCGGGAAAATCCGGAGACAGGCATCCCCGGCGCATTTCACCAATACCAATGGCTTTATATTGAGGCGAAGACATATAGAAGCTCAAAAAAATGAATTTAGGACACTACCGGCTTCCGTAGCATCCTTGATTTAGGTCAAAGCCGGCGATAAACCGGCGCGTGTAGGGTCGCGCGCCATGCGAATGCGCCTGCGTTTCGAGATTGCGTTCGCGCTCGCCGTCAAGGCGGCCGCGCTGACCGTGCTCTATCTGCTGTTCTTCGCCCCCGCGCACCGGCCGGAAATTTCCGCTGCGGCGGCGGCGCAGCATCTCTATGCCGCTCCGCTCCAAGGAGGCTCCCAATGATCGATCCCGGCACCGTCGAGCTGTCGCGCCTCCAGTTCGGCCTGACCGCGATGTACCACTTCCTCTTCGTGCCGCTGACGCTCGGCCTGTCGGTGCTGTTGGCGATCATGGAGAGCGTTTACGTCATGACCGGACGGCCGATCTGGCGCGACATGACGCGTTTCTGGGGCGTGCTGTTCGGCATCAACTTCGCCATGGGCGTCGCCACCGGCATCACCATGGAGTTCCAGTTCGGCACCAATTGGGCCTATTACTCGCAATACGTCGGCGACATCTTCGGCGCGCCGCTCGCCATCGAAGGCCTGATGGCCTTCTTCCTCGAGGCGACGTTCGTCGGCCTGTTCTTCTTCGGCTGGGACAAGATGTCCAGGGTCGGCCACCTCACGGCGACCTGGCTGCTGGCGCTCGGCACCAACTTGTCGGCGCTGTGGATCCTGATCGCCAACGGCTGGATGCAGCATCCGGTCGGCGCCGCGTTCAACATCCACACCATGCGCATGGAGGTGACGTCGTTCTACGACGTGCTGTTCAATCCGGTGGCGCAGGCGAAATTCGTCCACACCGTGAGCGCCGGCTACGTCACCGGCGCGATCTTCGTGCTGGCGATCAGCGCCTGGTTCCTGCTCAAGGGCCGCTATGCCGAGTTCGCCAAGCGCTCGATGACTGTGGCGGCGAGCTTCGGCCTCGCCGCGGCGCTGTCGGTGGTCGTGCTCGGCGACGAGAGCGGCTACACCGCGTCGCAAAACCAGAAGATGAAGATCGCGGCGATCGAGGCGGATTGGCAGACCGAGGCGCCGCCCGCCAGCTTCACCGTGTTCGGCTTCCCCGACGTCAAGGATCGCACCACCCATTTCGCCATTCGGGTGCCTTGGCTCCTGGGGCTGATCGCGACGCGCTCGCTCGACGAAGAGGTGCCGGGAATCGTCAATCTCGTCGCCGCTAACGCGGAGCGGATCAAGCACGGCATCGTCGCCTATCGCGCGCTCGAGACGTTGCGCGCTCACCCCGACGATTCCGGCGCACAAGCCGATTTCGCCAACAACAAGCTTGATCTAGGTTATGCGCTCCTGCTGAAGAAATACACCGACAAGGTCGTCGACGCGACGCCGGCGCAGATCGAGCAGGCGGCGTGGGACACGGTGCCCGGCGTGGCCGCCTTGTTCTGGGCGTTCCGCTTCATGGTGGCGTTCGGCCTCTATTTCATCGCGCTTTTCGCTTTCGCCTTCTATCTCTCGGCGCGGCGGCGACTCGATCGTTATCGCTGGTTCCTGACGGCGGCGCTGTGGACGCTGCCGCTGCCGTGGCTCTCGTCGGAGCTCGGCTGGTTCGTCGCCGAATACGGCCGCCAGCCGTGGACCATCGACGGCGTGCTGCCGACCTACCTGTCCGTCTCGTCGGTGTCGGCCGGCACTGTGTGGACCAGCCTTCTCGGCTTCGTCGTGTTCTACAGCGTGCTCGCGGTGGTCGAGCTCTATCTCATGGTGAAGTACGTCCGCATCGGTCCCGCGGTAGGTCCGAGCGCCGCGCCGCGCCGTGCCGCGCCGGTGGCGGAGTAGGAGAAAACCATGGCCGACATCCTCGATTACGCCACGCTGCGCGTCCTGTGGTGGCTGCTGCTGGGCGTGCTGCTCGCCGGCTTTGCCGTGATGGACGGCTTCGATCTCGGCGCCGCCATCTGGCTGCCGTTCCTCGGCCGCAACGACGCCGAGCGCCGCATCGTCATCAACACCTTCGGCCCGGTCTGGGAAGGCAATCAGGTCTGGCTGATCCTCGGCGCCGGCGCAATCTTCGCCGCCTGGCCGATGGTCTACGCCGTCGCCTTCTCCGGCTTCTACTTGGCGATGTTCCTGGTGCTATGCACCCTGATCCTGCGCCCGGTGGCGATCACCTATCGCGGCAAGCACGAGGCGACCCGCTGGCGCACGCTGTGGGATTGGGCGCTGTTCGTCTCCGGCCTGGTGCCGGCGCTGGTCTTCGGCGTCGCCGTCGGCAACGCGCTCTTGGGCGTGCCGTTCCGCTTCGACGATGACCTGCGCATGGCCTACGAGGGCGGGCTGCTCGGCCTGTTCCGGCCCTTCGCGGTGCTGGCCGGTCTCGTCTCGGTGGCGATGCTGGCGATGCACGGCGGTGCGTTCCTGGCCGCGAAGGCGGCATCGCCGGTGACCGAACGTGCGCGTACCGCCGCCATGATCTCGGCGGCGGCGCTGATCGTGCTGTTCGCGATCGCCGGCTGGTGGGCGACCGATCTCGACGGCTACCGCATCGTCGGCGCGCTGGCGCACGACGGTCCGTCCAACCCGGTCGGTAAGCAGGCGATCCGGGCGGCCGGCGCGTGGCTCGACAACTACCGCGCGTTGCCATGGCTCGCGGTCGTGCCAGGATTTGGCTTCGCCGGTGCGGCGCTGGCGGCGCTGGCGCTGGCGCTCAAATGGGACAAGGTCGCGGTCTTCTTCAGCGGCCTGTCGGTCGCCGGCGTGGTGGCGACCGCCGGCGTCAGCATGTTTCCCTTCATCCTGCCGTCGTCGCTTGCGCCGGCGATGAGCCTCACGGTGTGGGATGCCTCGTCGAGCCGCACGACCCTGATCATCATGCTGGTTGCGACGCTGGTCTTCATGCCGATCATCCTGCTCTACACCGCCTTCGTCTATCGCGTGCTGCGCGGCCGCGTCTCGGCCCGGCAGATCGAAGGCGAGAGCAACAGCTACTGAGGAGGGCCGACGCCGATGTGGTATTTCAGCTGGGTGCTCGGGCTCGGACTGGCCTGCGCTTTCGCCATCCTCAACGCCATGTGGCTCGAAGTGCGGCGCGACGACGACGCGAGGTAACGCTGCGTTGCGCTTGCCACGACCGGCGCGTCCGGGCGTTAATCGCGCGTGGCCGAAACGATCACGATCTTCTACGGCGCGGCGACGCGCGACGACGCACAGACGATCGAGCTGCGCCCTGGCGCGCCGCTCCGGCTGAGCGACGGGTTCTATTCTTTCGCCGAGTCGCCCGATCTCATCCGGCTCGACACGACGGCGGCGCGGCTCGATTTCCTGCGCGAGCATCTGCAGTCGCTGTGCGACCTCTGGGCGAGGCCGCGGCGGCAATTCCTGGATGCCTATTTCGCCTGGATATCGTGGACGCTGGCGATCGAGCCGGCGGGGCGCGAATTGACCGCGGCGGGCAGCGGCCTGTTTGTCCCCGTCGACTGGACTTTCGCCGCGCTGCGGCCGTTGCCGTCGGCGCAGCTGCCGGCGGGCGAGGGCGCGGTGCGCGCCGATTTCGCCTTCTGGACCGGAACGGGCTTGGTTGCCATCGAGCTGCCCGGCGGCCGACGCGCCAAGCGGCGCGATGAGCTCGCGCAGTTCGCAGCGTCCGGCATGACAGTGATCGAGTTCGCATCCGCCGATCTCACCGATGCGGCCGCGCTGGGCGCGAAGTTACCGGCGCCGTTCCAAAACTTCTGGCGCGGGCTGAAGCTGCCGCGGAGTCCGTTCGGCGCGCGCGACCTGGCGATCGAGGACGCGAGCTAGGAGGCTGACTCATTGGGACGCGAACCCATAAAGCCGTAGCCATCGCCAGATGGGCGTCGATCTGCACTGAATTTTACGGTCTTTCCGTAACCGAAACACCGCGCGGCTCTCGCTTTTTTTCGGCCCCACCTAGACCATCGAAAAACGGCAACAGTTACCCTCTCTTTCATGGAGAAAAATCATGGTTTACGCATCGTAAAATGGCCAAAAATAGCAGTTTTATGATGTGAAACATAATTATATCAGTAAGTTACATTGTATCAGCAAACTTTCAGTTGACAGAAAATCGCTTCCGAGTAATCGTTCGGACGCTGCAGCGCTACGAAAGGAAGCTGCGACACCGGACCAAATCGCACACGACAAGGATCGCGAATATGAGTACCAATATCGCTGCAATCCGCCCTGCCACCACCGAAGGCAAGCAGGAGCGCAAGATCAAAGCGTCGATGCCGCTCAGCGAGCAGATCGCCACGTTGGAGCACCTGATCCACAATCCGCCCACCAACAGCCGCGTCATAGAATTCTCGCCCAAGCTGGCCGAGCATGTCCTCGAGAATTTGAGCGGGAAGAATCGCAAGAGAAAGCCTGGTAAGATTAAAGAGTATGTGAACAGCCTGCAGGACGGAAAATGGGGGCTGACTGGCGATACCATCAAGTTCGGCGACGACTTCAAGCTCAAGGACGGACAGAATAGGCTCTCGGCCAGCGTTCGAGCCAACAAGCCGTTGCTCACGCACGTCGTGTTCGGCATCAAGTCGCAGCTGTTCGACCGCATGGACATCGGCAAGAACCGCAGCGGCGCCGACGTGTTCACCATCACCGGTGTGAGCTACGCGAACCACGTGGCCGCCGCCGTCCGGTGGCTGCTGATCTTCACTAGCAAGGACCCGGGCAACCGCGGTGCGCAGTTCACGAACGAGGAACTGCTCAAGGCATATCGGGAGAATATCAACGCCGATAGGCTGGAGCAGTCAATCCAGGCTGCACTCGCCGTGCGCAAGACCATGGGCCATCCGGTAGGGCCACTCGCAGCGCTGCATTACGTCTTCGCCGAGCGAAACCAGCAGAAGGCCGATGCCTTCTTCGACGAGTGGGCGACCGGAAGGGCGAAGGGGGCGCGAGCTCCCTCGCGCTACCTGCAGCGGATGCTCGCGGCGAAGCTAGCAGCCGCCAACAATCGGATCCACGAGAACGTCCGGAATGCGCTCATCATCAAGGCGTGGAACGCGTACGTTGAGGGCCACAGCGCGACCAAGGCAGGCATGGAGCACGCGGTAAGCGATCCCATGCCGCAGATTAAGGGCTGAGCGGAGGTCGGACGGCGGGATGCGCCAAGCGCTGCCAGCGCTTGGCGCCCGGCCACGCCGCCGTTGCCGCGCAGCCGGCGCTAGAGATTCGTCTCCAGCGTATAGAGCCCGCCGGCGAAGCGGTCGACGGCGTAGACGATCTCGTTCTCGTCGACATAGACGTCGTTGATCTGCGCCGCGCCGGCGGGCGAGCCGTTGGGCGGCTCGGGCACGAAATACGCGACCTCCTTCGGCTGGAACGGATCGCCGATGTCGTGCACGCGCACGCCGCCGTTGAAATAGCTGCCGAAGATCAGCGTGCTCGAGCGGAAGGCCGGGCCGGGCCGGTTCTCGTGCAGGTTGTGCGCGCCGTAGCGGCCGCCGACGTTGCGCTGTTTCTCGACGGGCGGCAGCGGCAGCGTCGCGAGGTTCACCAGGTTGTCCTCGCGCCGCATGTCGAGCAGCCAGACCAGCTTGGGCCAATCGGCCGCCTTGTCGCGCACGCTTTCGTCGCTCACCACGAGGAGATCGCGATCGAGAAGCGGCATCGCCGTATGGGTGAAGCCGGGGAAGGGCGGATGCGGATTCCAATGTCCGACCGGCTTGGGCTTGGACTTGTCGGCGATGTCGAGGATCCAGACGCCGCCGTCGATGTAGCCCAGGTAGGCGCGATCCGGCCGGTCGGGATAGACGTTGGTGTTGTGGGTGCGGAATCCCGAATCGAATTTCGGATGGCGCGGCGGCGGCGGCGCGCTGTCGCTTTCCGCGAGACCCGGCATCCACCAGCGGCTGATTTCTCTGGGTTTTGATGGAGAAGTCACGTCGATGGCACGGTAGAACTGATCGTCGAGTTTGTTGCGTGGCTTGAAGTCGGGCGCGCCGCCCGAGAAATGCACCGTCTTGCCGTCGACGAACCAGAGCTGGTGCACGCCGCGCGAGAACTCGCCCGAGCAGTCGAAGAAGGCGATCGATTTGGGCTTTTCCGGATTCCCGATGTCGAACAGCTCGACGCCGGCCGGCTTGAGGCCGTGCTGCGCCGTCTGGTAGGCGACCGCCAGGATGTCGCCGCAGACCTCGAGCGAGTTGGAGCGCACCTGTTTGTGTGGCAAATCGGTCTGCACCACCAGCTTCAAGCGGCGCGGATCGCTCACGTCGACCGCGGTGAAGTTCTTCGGCGCCGATTCGTGCGCCATGTAGAGAATGCGGCGGCCGTCGCCGGCAAGTTGCAGGCTCACGCCTTCGCCGATGCCGCCGAAGCCGGCGAGATCGTGATGGGCGAGCAGCCTCATGTTGTGGGCTTGGGCGGGCATGGCGGGCGCAGGTCCTCGGCTCGGGGTCAAAAACGACGCCGCGCCCGACGGGGCGCGGCGCTGCGCGACGTTAAGGCGCTTATTTGCCGTCGATCCGCTTCTTGGCTTCCGCGATCAGCGACAGGTCGACGTATTTCGGCTCGAGCGTCACTGCCTTCGGGAGAACGTGAAGCTTGACCGCCCCGTCGATGTCCTCCTGCGCCGCCTTGATGTTAGGCACGCAGTCGGGCGATCGATAGAAGTCCTTCTTGGTGAAGGCGTAGGCGAGGTCTGCGGGCTTCTGCTTGGTGACCTCTTCGGCGATCGCCAGCGCCTCGGTGCGGTTCTTCGGATCGAGGAACCAGCGCACGCCGCGGATGTGGTCTTCGAAGAAATCGACCATTACCGCCCGGTGCGCCTTGATGAAGTCGGCGCGCATCCCCCATAGCACGGTCTGCGACGGGCCGATCGCCTGGCCCATGGTGAACAGGGTGCGGTATTGGCCGGTCACGGCCAGCCGGTGTTCGAATTGCGGCATGACCGCGATCATATCGACCTTGTTCTGCTCGATCATCGAGACCATGTTGGCGAAGTTCGCCTCGACGGTCGTGAAGTCGTTGTTCTTGATGTCATGCTTGGCGAACATCACGCGCATCGCCGCATCGCTCGCCGAGCCGACGGCGTTGGTCGCGACGCGCTTGCCCTTGACGTCGGCGATCGTCTTGATCGGTCCGTCCTTGCGGACCATGTAGGGCTGGTCGAAATAGCCGTGCGCGCCGGTCTGGATGACGTCGGAGACGACGCGCACGTCGAGATGCGCGTTGGTGATGGCGAGCGCCAGTGCCGACGGCGCGAAGGAGGCGACCTGAAGCTCGTTGGCCGCCATCGCCTCGATCTGCGGCGTCGTGCCCTTGAAGCGCACCGCCTTGGCGATATAGGTCTTGCCGTCATGCGGCATGACCTCGGGATGCTTCTGCGCCAAGGCGTCGAGCAGCGGCGCCAGATGGCCGGGCGTCTGCACCCAGCCGACGTTGATCGGAAGCGGGCTCTGGGCGCGCGCGCCGACGGCAATGAACGCGGCGGCGATGACAGCGGCGCACGCGACGGCCACATGACGAATTCGGATCATATCCTCCCCTCTTCTCGTTATTGCGGCGGTCGCCGCTTGGCGCGATCTTAGCAGAGCGACAGGACTTGCAAACCCAGGAAAATTCCAGGAACGCCAAGGGGATGATACCGCCCGCGCCCGCGCCTGTCGTGCTCGTCACCGGTTTTCTCGGCAGCGGCAAGACGACGCTGTTGAACGCGCTGCTGCGGCAGCCGGAGCTCCGCAACACCGCCGTCATCGTCAACGAGTTCGGCGAAATCGGCCTCGACCATCTGCTGATCGAGACCGCGTTCGAGGATGCGGTCCTGCTCAAGAGCGGCTGCGTCTGCTGCACGGTGCGCGGCGACCTGACCGATACCATCGTCTCGCTTGAGACGCGCGCCCGCAGCGGCGCGATCCCGCGCTTCGATCGCATCGCCGTCGAGACCACCGGTCTCGCCGATCCGGCGCCGATCATCGCCACGCTGATGGAGGACGCCCAGCTCGCAAAGCTGGTCCGGCTCGACCGCGTCGTCGTCACCGTCGACGCGGTCAACGCCGCGTCGCAGCTCGCGAACCATTACGAATCGGCGAAGCAGGCGGCGCTGGCCGACATGCTCGTGCTGACCAAGACCGACCTGATCGCACCGGCCACACGCGCGGCGGTCGAAGCCCGGCTGCGCGCGCTCAATCCCGCGGCAGCGATCGTCGTTGCGGTCAAGGGCGCGATTGCGCCCGACGTGCTGTTCGCGACACCGCCAGCCGCGCCGCGCGCAATTCCATCCAGCGCCGGGCACGGCCACGCGCACGATTCATCGCCCGACCATCTGCTGCGTCATCACGGGATATCGAGTTTCGCGCTGACCCATGACGCGCCGATCGCTTGGCCGGCGCTCACCGCCTGGCTCGAGGCGCTGGCCGCGTTCAAGGGGCCGGCGCTGCTGCGCCTCAAGGGCCTCGCGAACGTTGCGGGCTACGCCGGTCCGGTTTCCCTCAACGCGGTTCAGCACCTGATCCATCCGCCGCAGGCGCTGCCGCGGTGGCCCGACGCCGATCGTCGGACGCGCCTCGTCCTCGTCACGCGCGGCCTCGATCGTGAGGTCGTAGCGCGTTCATTTGCGGCGGCGGTGGCCGTGCCGCCGGCCTAAGCGCGGCGCGTTATCCGCCGCCGCCGTCACCGAATCGTCGCCGGGGCGTCACGCTGCCGTCACCGCCGGTGCGCACAGTGTCGCCGCCGCGCGACGGCGCGACGCTTGATTCAGCCGGACCCGGAAGCCCTCCCGGTCCGGGTTCCTTCCAACCATTGATGCCTCCCCCCAAGGGGCAGGGTGGCGGTTCGGTCCGACGCCGAGCCGCCGCCTCTTTTTTGTCTGACGATTCCCGCAAAAGGCGCTATATCGCCGCGGCGTAACACGGCAAAAGCCGCGTCGCGACAGGGAGGGGCGCCTTTGGCTCAGAGCGAAATCCGTGACGGCATGCATATCGATTGGGACGTGCCGATCACGATGGACGATGGCGTCGTTCTGCGCGCCGACGTCTACCGGCCCGCCGCACCGGGCAAGGTGCCGGCGATCGTGACCTATGGCCCCTACGCCAAGGGCCTCGCCTTCCAGGAGGGCTACAAGACCGCCTGGGACATCATGGCGAAGAATCACCCAGACGTGACGGCCGGCTCGTCGAACAAGTATCAGAATTGGGAGGTCGTTGATCCGGAGAAATGGGTACCGGATGGCTACGCCTGCGTGCGCGTCGATTCGCGCGGCGCGGGTCGCTCGCCGGGATACATCGATCATTTCTCGCCGCGCGAGACCCAGGACTTCCACGACTGCATCGAATGGGTCGCGCGCCAAGCATGGTGCAGCGGCAAAGTCGGCGTCAACGGCATCTCGTACTACGCGATGAATTCGTGGACCGTGGCATCGCGCCAGCCGCCGCATCTGGCGGCGATCTGCGCCTGGGAAGGCGCGGCCGACTGGTACCGGGACTCGACCCATCACGGCGGCATCCTGTCGACCTTCTGGGCCGACTGGTACGACATGCAGGTGAGGACGGTGCAGCACGGGCTCGGCAGCCGCGGGCCCAAGAGCGCGGTCACCGGCGAACTGGTCTGCGGCCCGGAGACGCTGAGCGACGCCGAACTCGCCGCCAATCGCTGCGATTTCGGCAACGACATTCTTGCGCATCCGCTCGACGACGCCTGGCACAAGGCGCGCTCGCCGCGCTGGGACAAGGTCAAGGTGCCGTTTCTGTCGGCCGCGAACTGGGGCGGGCAGGGGCTTCATCCGCGCGGCAATTTCGAGGCCTTCTTGCGCGCTGCGTCGCCGCACAAATGGCTCGAGGCGCATGGCGGCACTCACTGGGTCGAGTTCTACACCGATTACGGCGTCGGGCTGCAGAGGCGATTCTTCGCGTATTTTCTCAAGGGTGAGAAGAACGGCTGGAACAAGGAGCCGAAAGTGCGGCTCCAGGTGCGCCACGTCGACCGCTTCGTCGAGCGCTTCGAGACGGAATGGCCGCTCAAGCGCACGCATTGGACCAAGCTGCACCTGCGGCCCGACCGAACGCTTGGCGCGAAGGCGGCCCGGAAAAAAGCCGCGCTCGATTTTGCAGCGCGCGGCGACGGCATCACGTTCATGAGCGAGCCGTTCGCGCGCGAGACCGAAGTCACCGGTCCGGTTGCGGCGCGGCTTGTCGTGTCGTCGTCGACCCAAGATGCCGATCTATTCCTGGTGCTGCGGCTGTTTGATCCCGCCGGCAAGGAGGTCACATTCCAGGGCGCGCTCGATCCGCATACGCCGGTCGCGCAAGGTTGGCTGCGCGCCTCGCATCGCCGCCTCGATCGCCGGCTCACGCGGCGCTGGCGGCCCTATCATACGCACGACCGCGTCGAGAAGCTGAAGCCCGGCAAGCCGGTGGCACTCGATATCGAGCTGTGGCCGACATCGATCGTTGTGCCCAAGGGCTGGCGCCTCGGGCTTTCGGTGCGCGGTCGCGATTACGAGCATGCTGGCCCGCCGGCGGGTCTCTCCAACATGAAGAATCCGATGCGCGGCTGCGGCCCGTTCCTGCACGACGATCCGCGCGATCGTCCGGCCGCGCTATTCAACGGCCGCACTGCGCTGCATTTCGGCGCCGGCGCGCTCCCCTACCTGCTCTTGCCGGTCATCCCGGCCAAGGTCGTCAGATTGAAAGCGACGCGAAGGAAATCCCGATGACCGACATCAAGGCCGATAGCGGCCTCGGCGAACGCTTCGCCACGCTGCACGAGGTCGTTCGCGCCGCGCGCAACGCGCTGCCGACGAATTTCTGGGATTACCTGACAGGCGCCGCGGAATCCGAGACCACACTGCGGCGCAACCGCCTGGCGATCGACAGTCTCGGCTTCCGGCCGCGCGCGCTGCGCGACGTGTCGCGGATCGACAGCACGGCGCAAGTCTTCGGCAAGCCGGCGCGGCTGCCGATCGTGTTGGCGCCGATCGGCTCGATCGAATATCTGCACGGCGAAGGCACGGCCGCGGTGGCGCGCGCCGCCCAGGCATTCGGCGTGCCGATGATCGTCAGCTCGGTCGCCAAGCCCGGCCTCGAGGCGACAGCGCAGGCCGCGCCGGCGAGCCGCCGCGTCTTTCAGCTCTACGTCCGCGGCGACACCGATTGGGTCGACGATTTCGGCAAACGGGCGATCGCCAACGGCTACGACGCCTTTTGCTTCACCGTCGACACCGCGCTCTACGGACGGCGCGAGCGCGACATCGCCAAGCGCTACGTCGTCGGCGGCCGCCGCCAGGTGGTGGCCGAGATGGAGCGCTTCCAGGCGGCGTTCGACTGGGACGGCGTCGCGCGCTTCAAGGCCAAGCACAATCTTCCGGTCGTCCTCAAAGGCATTGCCACGGCGGAGGATGCCGAGCTTGCGTGCCAGCTCGGCGCTGCCTGCATCTACGTCTCGAATCACGGCGGGCGACAGCTCGATCAGGGCCGCGGCGCACTCGATGCGCTGCCCGAGGTGGTGGCCGCGGTGAAGGGTCGCGCGCGCGTCGTCGTCGACGGCGGCTTCTGCCGCGGCGGCGACGTCGTCAAGGCGCTGGTGCTCGGCGCCGACGCCGTCGGCATCGGCCGGCTCTATTGCTATGGCCTTGCCGCAGCGGGCGATGTCGGCGTTCTTCGTGTGCTCGAGCTGCTCGAGACCGAGATCCGCATGTGCCTCGGCTTGCTCGGCGCTACGCGTTATGCCGACCTCAAGCGCGAGATGGTGGTGCCGGCGCCGCCGGTGAATCCGCCGCACGTGCTGTCGGCTTTCCCGCTGCTCGATCTCAGCCATCCGGGCCACTGAAGGCTTGCCGCCGCGTCGGCGCGCTTGACGGCGCGGCGGGGCATTCGCGTCAATTCTTCCGACGCTTTATTAATATTAACCATGCAGTCGTTACATTTATTACTATATGATTATTTTATTAACCGTATTTTTGTGACGCATTAACTATATTATTCTTGTATTTGTTGGAGCTTAACCATAAAACATGGGTGATGGATTCGCGAATGGCCGCGACGGGTGTCGGACCATTTGCCGCAAAAGGGTTCTGCGATGCGGTCTTCAACGGGTACCGGTTTCGGCACGTCGCTGCTGCTGTTCCTGCTTTCGGCAGTCGCCGGCGCGGCGGTGACGTTGTTCCTGATCATCTCGCTCGATCCGCTGGTCGCGCTGTTCCCGCCAACGTCAGGGGCGCAGGCGATCGCCGACGGCATCGCGGTGATGTGGGGCCTCGTTGTCGCCGCGACGATCGCGGTGCTGTCGATCGGCAGCTTCCGCCGTCGCCGTCAGACGCCGGACTTCTATGACGCCCGCTGGCAGGAGCGCTACGTTCCGACGGCGCCGCGGCGTGCCGCGCCCGGCATCGTCGACTCCGCCGCGTACGAGCACCCGGTGTCGGTCTTGCGCGATGCGACGCGGCCCGCGCTCGACGCGCGCTTGCACCAGATGGATGCGCTGATGGCGGCCAATCGCGCGCTGGTCGAACGGCTGGAGCGAGCGGCAACTCCGCGAGTTGTCTCGGCCGCTCAAGTGGCACCGTTGCGGCCGGCGGCCGCCCGTTCCCAGCCGCGGGCCGTGCCGGCGCCACCGCAACGGCTGCGCGCTTACCGCTAGATCGCGATCCCGCTTAGAACGGCAGGCCGAGCCGGATTTGGCCAGCGGAGCCGCGGTCGCTGCCGCTGGCATTGGCCGTGCCGTGCACGCCGTCGCTACAGCGCGCCAACAGCAAAACCGCCAGCACGGCGAAAATCGCGCGAATTCCGAGACGGGGCCGAGGGCCCGAACCGATCATGCAGCTCCCTCTTCGCTCGGGATTGTAGCGCGCCGGCGGCCGGTCGTCAGCCAGCCGTCAACCGACGCCGCGCCAGAGCGCCGCATGGTCGCGACCACCGACGGAGGTCACGGCCGGGAGTGTGATGGTTACGGTTGTTCCGCGTCCGGGTGCGCTGGTGATGGAGAACTGGCCGCCATGGAGCTCGACGAGGCTCTTGGAGAGGGGCAGTCCGAGGCCGGTGCCCTCGTGGGCGCG